>Ga0209147_100099_pt1 | contig 162754 bp, 144 predicted proteins | sample AraplaCol_mLB_r2_FD_184278 | JGI IMG/M metagenome (GOLD analysis project Ga0209147, IMG submission 184278) | Arabidopsis root microbial communities from North Carolina, USA - plate scrape CL_Col_mLB_r2 (SPAdes) (version 2) | ecosystem: Host-associated > Plants > Roots > Endosphere | place: USA...
GCCAAGGAAAGAAGAACATCGGAAAGCCGTATGAGGGAGAACCTCACGTACGGTTTGATGAGGGGGAACTGAAAGAAGTAAGGCGACCAAACGGTCGCCAGAAAACTTCAGTTCTCTACTCTACACCCTGAACCACATCTTCGTAATGACTGCTTTTGGCCGCGGTTCCGTCTTTGGAGTGGAGCCGGCCTTGGCTGACCCCCAGCAAAGATCCCAACCCGCCTGAAGCGTTTTTCCCTTTTTCCTCAGCTCCACTACAGCTGGAAGTCCACGAAACTCAATGAGGAACCTATGAAAAGTTACTCGATTGTAAGCTTTTCCGCCCGCGAATCTGTCTACGCATCTTCGCCAAATAGAGCAGAAAGAGCAGCAGTACCAGCCCCTGCAAGAAGATAGCGGCAGAGATCGAATCGCTCATATACGTAAAGAGATAGTAGATGCCTGACCCGGCCGCCATCAAAAAGTTCTCGATGAAGTTCTGAATAGCGATGGTTTTCCCCGAGCCCACCATCTTTTTCCCTTCCTCCTGCAAAACAGTATTCATCGGAATGATGAACACCCCGCCCATGAAGCCGACCAGAAGCAAGAGACCGATGGCGATAAACGTGACGTGGATCCAAGGAAACAGCACAATCACTAGGAACATGCCAAAGCCGTAGATCAAAGAACGAGTGAATTGCTGCAAGGGTATCAATTTGGGAGCGAGAAAGGCTCCTGCGATAATGCCGATCGATGTAGTCGCCAGAATCAACGTTACGGAAAAGTGTTGAGGATCAATGGACAGCGCTGCCGGAATCCATGCCAGCACCGCGACGCGCAGGACGGCGGAGCTCATCCAGAATGCTCCCGTCCCGATGAGGGCGAAGTTGGTCTCCGGACGTTTCATCAGCTTCTGGAAGTCGAGGAAGAAGCGACGCGCCTCCGTGCCGTACTGAATGCTGGCATCTCCATGCATTCTTGGGATAAAAAATGTCACCCCGAGCGACATCAAATAGAGAGCGAGACAGATACCGGAGGAAAGCAATGGGTGTGTCATCGAAGCGATCGCCCCGCCGCCACCAATCCCTGTCAAAATGGCGATAATCGTATAGGCTTCGATGCGGGCATTGGCATGGAAGAGTTCCTGTTCGTTTTTCGTCAGCTCTGGCAAAATCCCGTATTTGGCAGGAGAGTAGACGACAGCTCCGACTCCAACCGTAAAGTAGCACAGCATCAGCAGCAGAATGCTAGATTGGTCGATGAAAAACAAGAGCAGTACGCCGAGAACTTTGATCAGGTTGCCAATCACCAGCACGAGCGACTTTGGGTGTTTGTCTGCGAATGGTCCTACGAGCGGTGCCAAGAAAAGATACGGTAGAAAAAAGGAGATGGAGACCAACGCGAGCATAGCGGGAGAAAAACCGTTCTCCCGCAACAGATTCGCGATCACAAACAGGATCATGTTGTCGGCAAAGGCAGAGAGGAATTGGGTGAAATACAAAGCTTGCAAGGGATGTAATCGCGTCTTCATGCTGTTTCTCCTCCATGCTCAGCCCATTGCTTCAGGCTGACGTAATCTGTTTTTCCGCTGCCGAGAAGCGGCAGGTTTTTGGCGTGTCGGACGGCTCCCGGTACGAGCAGCGGCGAAAACTGGCGTTGCTGGATGTAGGTACGCAGCGGGCCAATCGCCACTGTCTCATCTGTCGTGAAGAGCAGCACGCGCTCGCCTTTTCGCTGATCATTCACGGTAATGGCAGCGAATCCGGAGTGGCCGAAGCACTGCATTGCCAGCTCCTCGATCAGATTCAGGGAGACCATTTCTCCACCAATTTTGGCGAATCGCTTCAAGCGGGACTTGATGGTGAGATAGCCTTCTTCGTCAGCTTCTACTAAGTCACCGGTCTGATACCATTCTTCTGCCGGCAGGAAGCCTTTTCCGTGAATCAAATAGCCTTTCATCACATTGGGTCCTTTGACTAGCAATTGGCCGCCGCTCTCAATACCTTCGACTGCTTCCAGGCGGTACGACATGCCGGGGAGCAATCGTCCCACGGTGCCTTGCTTGTTGGCGAGCGGTGTGTTCAAGGACAGGATCGGTGCCGTTTCGGTAGCGCCATAGCCCTCGAAGATGCGTACGCCGAATTTCTCCAGCCACATTTGGCGGACATCGTCTTTCAGTTTCTCCGCTCCCGCAAACACATAACGCAAGGAGTAGAAATTGTAAGGATGCGCCATGCGACCGTATCCAGCCATGAAGGTGGAGGTCCCGAACAGGATCGTCGCGTTTTGATCGTAGACGAGCTCGGCGATCGCCTTGTAATGCAAAGGACTCGGATAGAGGTAGACTGGGACTCCCTTGACGACGGGCAGCAAGGTCCCGGCGGTCAATCCGAAGCTGTGGAACATCGGTAAGGCATTGAAAAACTTGTCGCGCGACGTGATGTCGATCACGCTGGTCACCTGCTGGATATTGGCAAACAGGTTGGTGTGGGTCAGAATGACCCCTTTTGGCTTGCTTTCGCTGCCAGATGTAAACAGAACCAGCTCGTTTTTGGATGCTTGCGCAGGCTGTTTGGTCAGGTAGCGGAAGAGGGCAGCGATTTTGTCAAAAGTAGTGGCGGACGCTTTCAAGTCCTCCAGATAGACGATTTTCATCTGGTCTTCCAGTCCGGCGATAATCGGATCCAGCTTCCCTTTTTCGATAAAGACGCGGGAGGTCAGGATCGTCTTGATCTCCGCTGTCTCGCAGCAGTCCAGCAGAGGGCGGATTCCCAGGGAAAAGTTCAGAATCGCTGGTGTTTTGCCGATGCGAAACAGGGACAGCAGCGTAATCAGATGACCGACTGAATTGGGCAGAAACAGGCCGACCGTGGGTTGCCCCAAAAGCAACGGACGAAGCTTGTTGCCGAGCAAGTAGCTGCCGACCAGCAAGGTGCGGTAATTGACACCCGCAGTCAGGTCTTTGGCAATTTCCATCGTAGGACCGTTGATTTGCGCGGCTCTCAGGACCTCATCGAAAAGGTTGACGTTTTCTTTCATCTGGCTTTGGAACAGCTCGTTCTGGAGTGTGCGCAGCACCAGGTCGCTGGCGGAAGCCTTTTGTTCGCGCATCGAGCGGTTCTTGTCATGCGAGATGGTATAAGGATTTCCGATCGTAAACGTGACTTCCGGGAACCAGAGCTGGCGCAATTTGCCTTTCAAGTACGAAAATTTCGAACGTTCCAGACCCTGGATGATCACGGGATAGACGGGGACGCCGGTACGCATGGCGAGATAGCCGACACCGCTGTAAACCTTCATCAGGCCGCCCGTGGTGGTGATCCGTCCTTCCGGGAAAATCACCAGGGTCTCTCCTTTTTTCAGCACACGCAGCATGTGGCGGATCGAGTAAGGATTGAGTGGGTCGACGGTGATATGCCTGCGAAAGCGTAAAAAGAAGGCGAACTTCTTGGCGATCTCCGTGTTGACTACGAAGGTCGCGCTTTTCGGTAAGGTAAAAGAGAGCAAAACCGCATCTAGTAGAGATACGTGATTGGGTGTAAGTAAGGATGGCTGGGAAAGGTCTAGCTTTTCGAGACCTTTCATGCGTGGACGGAACCATAGTGTCAGGATTGCTTTCAACAGGGCGTGAACCAGGAACATGAATACCACACCTTTACAAAATAGAATGATTGCTTAGCTTTCATTGTAAAGAGTGGGGGAATTTAAAAAAGTACCAACTTTGCTTGGTACCTGGTCATAAGTCTTAGTCTGAAGGAAAAGGGGGTGGAGGGAGCAGCCCGGAGACAGCGCGCCATGCTTGCTAGAAAAGCTTGCGCTGGTTCGCTTTGGCTGCCGCCTCCTTGCTGGTTTTGACGCCCATTTTTTTGAGGATGCGGTTGATGTGGTTTTTGATCGTCCGTTTGGTGATGTGGAGGGATTGTTCGATTTGCGATTGGGTCTGACCCTGGTGAATGAGCTGCAGGATGTCTTTTTCCGCAGGGGAAAGCAGCTTTTGGTTTTCTTCGTTTTTCATCCGCAAAAATTCGTTGCGCAAAGCGGCTGCCGCCGTGGCGTGGATCGCCGATTGTTGAGAGTGGGCGGCGCGGATGGCGTCTGGTATTTCTTTGAAGCTGGATTTGCTGATGTAGTTGACTGCACCGGCAGAGAAGGACTCGACGATCACTTGCTCATCGGTCAAGGATGTCAGCATGATGATTTTGCAAGCCGGGTGCTGCTCGGTCAGGGTGTAGGCGGTTTCGATCCCGTCCAGGTTGTTTTCAGTCAGATTGATGTCCATGAGGATGACATCGGTGAGTTCGGAATCGAAGCGTTCCAAGGCTTCTTCCATCGTTCCCGCCTCCCCGGTGACAGAGATGTCAGGCTGGCTGTTCAGGTAATCGATAAGGCCCTTGCGCCATGCAGGGTCATCCTCTACGAGAAAAATCTTGATCTTCTCCATTTTGTGGCTACGCCTCCTTTCAGCTATTGATGAATGGTTCAATTGTAGACTAGGCGTTTTTTCGGGAACAACAGGAAAACCGTAGTGCCATTGCCGGGCTCGCTAGACAGCTCCAGCAATCCTTGATGCTTTTGCATGACGTGGTAGCAGTAGGAGAGGCCTAGCCCGAAGTTGTGGCCTGTCTTTTTTGTCGAGAAAAAAGGGTCCAGAACATGTGGGAGGTTTTCCTTGCTGATGCCTGTGCCGGTATCAGCGATGGCGATGACCAGATGCTTCTTGGAGCGGAATACCTGGAACGTCAGGTTGCCGCCGGTTCTCATGGCTTCGATGGCATTCATGCCGAGATTGGTCAGGATTTCTCGAAGCTGTACGGGGTCGCAGATCATTTGTTCCGTGTCTTCCAGCTCCAGTCCGACTTCGATCTGGTATTTCTCAGTATAGGGTGACAGCGTTTGGGCGACCTGTGTCACGATTTGGCCCGGGTAGACGGTCTCTTCCTTCAGAATCACTTCGCGCAATTGATCTTGAATGCGGGCTACCATGTTTAAGATGTGCTCCGAGGATTGCTGCAGTACCGCTGCGTCTTCCATTAGCTGCGGCTGCTCGGTCTTTTGCGCGTAGGTTTGCATCCGATCTGCGTAGAGGGAGATTTTGCCCACCTCATTTTTGATCGTATGGTTGATGATTTGGGCCCCAGAGGTGATAGCGCGCAAAGTGCTGTCCAGCCGTCTTTTTTCCACGCGCAGACGGACGCCGAGAAAGCCGTATTTCAGGCTGATCGCGATGATGAAAATAAACTGTACTCCGACGACGAATGAATTGTAGCGCCAGGCGTCATAGTCGTTTTGAATCCGCATGACGTAGATAAAAGTAAAGACGAAGATGAGTGGCACGATGATCAATATATTGGTGAAGAAACGGTTTTTCTTGACCAAAGGATCTTTTTCCTGCCGATACATGATAATTAGCAAGGCACAAGACGTCAAAAAGTACGGAATCACCCAGGCAACCATGATCCAGTAGTTGAAATCGAGAACCGGATAAAGCGGCGTGATCATCAGCATAACGAACGGCGGGATCAACGCTGCGTATTGTATTACTTTTTTGACTTTTCCCGAGATGGTGTCGCTGGAATGGATCGCGAACATCAAAAAGGTGTAGGGAAGCCCTGCTTGACACACGAAAGAAGAAACCCTGCTCAGAATGGAAAATGCGCTGAGCCATCCCGGATGTTGAGTGAGAAAATCTGTATAGTCGACAAGGATAAATTCATCGATGACGCCGGCCAGGAATCCGCCTCCCCCGACAAATGCGGTCGCACTTGCCCAGCGAATTTCCGTGCGGCGGGGATCGGTAAACAAGACGAACAATCCCAATGCCCAGATGGTAAACAAAATGAAAACCAGCATGGCCGTCCCAATCTCCTGTCTTATTCGTGCAAAACATCTCCAAGGAGGATGCACATGGTCTGAGTCAAGAATGTTTTGTATACATTCATTATACCGTAGGAGTGCCCGCGGGTCAGAAATAAATCGACGTTCGCTGGAATAGGAAGGAATTTCCTATTTCGCATGGAAATGAAACCGAACTGCATCTGTTGAATCGGCATTTTCCATTATGGATTGGCGGGTGAAGGGATGAAACGGGTCGACTTGATCTATCAGAAGCTGGTGGAGCTAGGACCGCAGGAGCGGATCAGCGCCAGCGATCTGGCGAATATACTGGGACTCGCCAGGGCCAATGTGAGCAGCGATCTGAATCTATTGTGGAAAGAACGGAAAATAGAGAAGGTAGCGGGGCGCCCTACGTTGTTTCATGCGAAGCCGACCCGGGATTCCCGGTACCAGGTAGAGACGGCATTGGATCGACTGGCGAAGACGAATAAAAGCTTGCAGACGCAGATCGAACAAGCGAAGGCAGCCGTTCTCTATCCGCCGCGCGGGATGCATTGTCTGATTCTGGGGGAGACAGGCGTGGGTAAGTCGGTGTTTGCAGGCTGGATTCACGAGTTTGCGGTCGATATCGGGCGGATGAGCCCGGAAGCACCATTTGTCGTGTTTAACTGCGCCGATTATGCAAATAATCCGCAATTGTTGATCAGCCAACTATTTGGCGTGAAAAAAGGGGCGTATACCGGTGCCGAACAAGATCGACGCGGATTGGTCGAAAAAGCGGATGGCGGCATTCTCTTTCTAGACGAGGTGCATCGTCTGCCAGCGGAGGGGCAGGAGATCTTTTTTACCTTTATGGACAAAGGGACTTTTCGCAGGGTAGGAGAGACGGAAGTGGAACGGTCTGCACAAGTGCAGATCATCTCGGCGACGACGGAGAATCCGGAATCGAGCCTCCTCAAGACGTTTATCCGGCGGATTCCGATGATTATCAAGCTTCCTTCGCTGATCGAGCGGGGCATCGAGGAGCGATACCATATTACGATGAATTTTTTCCGCGAAGAAGCCTTTCGCCTGGGGCGGGAAATTCAGATCTCCGCAAGTGCGATTCACGCCTTTTTATCCTATCACTGCCCCAACAACATCGGGCAATTGCACACAGATATCCAGCTAACCTGTGCAAGCGCATATGCGGATTTTATTTCTGCGCGAAAAGATCAATTGCGTGTCTCCGTTCAGGATTTGCCCCATCATGTCAAACAAGGGCTGCTGTATGCCAAAGAGCTGCGGCCTGAGTTGGAAGAGTTGTTTGGCACAGATCATAAGAGCTTTGTCGTCCAGCCTCAGGCAGAAAGCATCCTGGTCGAAAGGGGATGGGAGGAGACAACAGATAGCGTCTATGAAAAGATCGAACAGAAAATAGCGGAGCTGCGTGATCAAGGCGTCAGTGAAGAAGAGCTGGAGTTCGACATCGAAAATTACTTCACGCCCTTTATCAAAGGTGTTCGTCAGCGGATTGATAAGGAGGAGATGAGGCGCATCATAGACCCGGTGATCATCCGGCTAGTGGAGGAGATCGTCCGTTATGCGGAGTCTCGTCTGGGAAAAATCCTGAGTCAGAAAGTGATATTCGGGCTTGCGTTGCATATCCAGACCTCCCGGGAACGGCTAAGCCATGGAAAGCAAATCGTCCACCCGCAAGTCAACAGCGTACGGATCAAGTACAAGAAAGAGTTCGCCGTCGCTCTGGAATGTGTGCGCATGATCGAAGAGGCGCTGTTGATGGACCTGCCCATCGGGGAAGCAGGGTACTTGACGATGTTTTTCGTGCTGGACGACGAGGAAGTAGAGGAAAAGCGGGAGACGATCGGGATTCTGGTGATTACGCATGGCAGCGGTGGTGCGACAGCGATGGCGGATGTCACCAACCGTTTGCTTGTAACCCAGTATGCGAGGGCGATCGATCTGCCTCTGGAAGTGGATTCTTCCCTGATCTTGGAGCGGGCCATTGATGTAGCCAAGGAGATCGGCGAAAGCGCTGGCCTGTTGCTGCTGGTAGACATGGGGTCGCTGCTGGGATTTGGGGAAGTGATCGAGCAGGAGCTGGGTATTCCTGTCAGGGTCATTCCGATGGTCAGTACGCCGCATGTAATCGAAGCGACGAGAAAGGCGATGCTAGGACAATCCCTGGAGGATGTGTACCGCGATGTCGTCAGTATGGGAAATATGACGCTGGAATACCTGCCCCGGGAGCAGCCTCCACAAAAGCATCCTGCACTCGCCATCGTGGCTGCCTGTCTGTCCGGCGAGGGAAGCGCCCTGTTCCTGAAAAAGCTGTTGGAGTCCAAACTGCGCTATGATGAGGCATTGCTTGAGTTCGTGCCTCTGCAGCTGATCGACAAGTCCGAAGCTCGCAAGCAATTGAAAGCAATCAAGGAAGAGCGAAAAGTCCTGTGCGTCGTAAGTAACTATATGCTGGATAAAGACCTGCGCTGCTACGGGATGGATGATGTGGTGACGGGGGAGGCTCTACAGGATATCCAGCAGATGATCGATCAGGAGGAAGCTCTGTACAAGATGGAGGGCGAGCTTCGGAAGCATCTGAAAATGGAGGCAGTAGAAACCCTGCTGCGGGATGTGATGACCTGTGTGGCTAGAATCGAAGAGCGCCTGCACCGAATGTTGGATTTTGATACGCGTATCGGGGTCTATCTGCATATCTGCTGCTTGGTCGACCGCCTGAAAACAGGGGAACAGAGAATTCTTTATACCGAAAAGAAACAATATCTGTCTGCTCATAAAAAAGAGTACAGCCTGGTGCGCCATGAGATGCAGCCGATTGTAGACAAGTACGAGGTTGCCGTCCATGACGATGACATCTGTTATATCATGAACTTTTTTGTTGGGTAGCGGATAAAACACTAGTTCAAATAGTGTTTTCTTTTTTTCGAAATCGATGAGAAGACGAAACAGTAAAACGTTTTCTATAAAACACGAGACGAAACGAAAGCCAGCAATTATGAAAGCGCATACATTGCGGTGTTTTGGCATGGAGCTTGCAATCTTTTCCAGGGTATACGAAAGGGAGGAGATGACGTGAACATTTTGCTTTGTTGTGCAGCGGGGATGTCGACAAGTTTGTTGGTGCAAAGGATGGAACAGGCAGCGCGTGAAAAAGGCATTACTGCAAAAATCTGGGCAGTCTCTGCAGACGAAGTCAAGAAGCATATCGGGCAAGCCGACGTTCTCCTGCTCGGGCCTCAGGTTCGCTACAAACTGGCAGAAATGAAAAAGGAGGGGGACGCGAGGGGAATTCCTGTCGATGTGATTCAAGCGATGGATTACGGGACACTCAACGGAAAAAATGTACTGGAGTTTGCGATGGGTTTGAAAAAGTAGAGGAGGGTAAATATGGGCGGATTTATTACGTTTTTGGAAAACCGCGTCATGCCTGTTGCTGGTCGGATCGCTGAGCAAAAACATCTGCAAGCGATACGCGACGGGATTATTTTAACCTTGCCGCTTTTGATCATTGGCTCCCTTTTCCTCATCATTGGTTTTCTTCCCATTCCAGGTTACAACGAGTTTATGAGTTCAACGTTTGGAGAAAACTGGCTGACCAAATTGCTGTACCCGGTAAACGCCACATTTGACATTATGGCTCTTATCGTAAGTTTTGGGGTGGCATACCGCTTGGCTGAAAAATATAAAGTGGACCCGTTGTCCGCAGGCGCGATTTCAGTAGCAGCCTTCCTGCTGGCTACCCCCTACAAGACAATGTTCATGCCGGAAGGGGCTTCCGCAGCAGTGGAAGTGGGCGGGGTCATTCCCGTGGCTTTGATGGGCAGCCAGGGCTTGTTCGTCGCGATGCTTCTGGCGATCATTTCGACGGAGATCTATCGCAAAATCATACAAAAAAACATCGTCATTACCATGCCCCCTGGCGTCCCACCGGCAGTATCGCGGTCATTTGTCGCCTTGATTCCCGCTTTTGTCGTACTGCTGGTGGTCTGGCTGCTGCGTATTCTGTTGGAGAATACCTCGTTTGAGAGTATCCACAACATCGTTTCCGATCTGCTGGCAGTTCCTCTGAACGCACTCGGCGGAAGCCTGATTGGGGCGATCATCGCGGTTCTCTTGGTCCACATGCTGTGGGCAGTAGGGTTGCATGGAGCAGCGATCGTCGGCGGTGTTCTTGGTCCGATCTGGCTTTCTTTGATGGACCAGAACCGGGCGGCGTTCCAAGCAAATCCGAACGGAGAATTGCCCAATGTCATTACCCAGCAGTTCTTTGACCTTTGGATTTATGCCGGGGGGTCAGGAGCCACGCTTGCCTTGGTTGTCCTCATGCTGATGAGGGCGAAGAGTCAGCAGATGAAAAATATCGGCAGACTTTCGATTGCACCAGGGCTGTTCAATATTAATGAGCCTGTGACGTTCGGGATGCCGATCGTCATGAATCCGCTGCTGATCATTCCCTTTATCCTCGCTCCTGTCGTCCTGGTCATCATCAGCTACTTCGCGATGGCTACAGGATTGGTCGCGAAGCCGAGCGGTGTGGCGGTGCCGTGGACCACGCCATTGATAATTAGCGGCTATTTGGCTACCGGCGGGAAAATCTCAGGGATGGTGCTGCAGGCTTTTAACTTCATCGTCTCGCTCATCATCTACTATCCGTTCTTCCGGATGTGGGATAAGAAAAAGCTGGCAGAGGAACAAACAGATTCTGCCACGCAAAATTCTGATCATTCCTTGACGATGTAATCTGCAGAAAGAAAGGACTTGGCAATGAAACTTATTGTGAACGCAGACGATTTCGGCTATTCCAAGGGTGTCAATTTGGGAATCCTGGAAGCGCATCGCAATGGGGTGGTTACTTCGGCGACGATGATGGTGAATATGCCCGGCTACGAGCATGCCGTCCAACTTGCCAAAGAGAACCCCAAACTGGGGGTGGGAGTGCACCTCGTGTTGACAGGCGGCAAGGCGGTTCACCCCCAGGTGCCTTCTTTAACAGATGACACCGGGGCCTTCCTTCGCGGGAGACAGCGTCTGTCGGATGCTTCGCCAGAGGAGATCGAGCGGGAGTTTACAGCCCAGATAGAGCGTTTCTTGCAGAGCGGATTGCCGCTGTCGCATCTGGACAGTCACCATCATGTCCACGCACATGAGCTTGTTTTGCCGATCGTCTTACAATTGGCTGACCGTTACCAGGTGCCGATCCGCAATCCCTGGACGCTTGCAGAGGGTGGATACAAGCAGGAGATCATTACGACAGAAGGCTTCTCGCATCGCTTTTACGGCGATCAACTCTCCATCGATCTGTTCAGCGAGATTGTGGAGGAATTGAGCGGATGCGCGACTGCGGAAGTCATGACTCACCCTGCGTATCTCGATGAAGAGGTTTTGGCGGGCAGCAGCTATCATCTGCCCCGGACGAAGGAACTGCAGATATTAACTTCCAGCCAGATAAGGGAGTACATGGTGGAAAAGGGCGTAGAACTCGTCACTTTTCATGACATTCGATAGGTGGAGATAGATATGGACCATACCGAAGCGATCTTTCAACTCATCCTTCACGGGGGCAATGCTCGCAGCTTGGCGATGGAAGCTATTGCCCTCGCCAAGAACAAAGACATGTCCGGTGCGCAAAAGGCACTCGAACGTGCTGCGGAGGAACTGACGAAAGCCCATCACAACCAGACTGCATTGATTCAAAAAGAGGTCGCAGGCGACAAGCTGGAGCTGAGCATGCTATTAATTCATGCCCAGGATCATCTGATGAACGCGATGACGATCAAGGATCTGGCAACCGAATTCGTCGAGATGTACGGCCGAATTCATGAAAGCAAGGGGGCGGGCGTATGAGTGGGATCAAAATCGTAACCATAGGAGGAGGCTCCAGCTATACACCGGAGCTGGTAGAAGGTTTTATCAAGCGTTATGACGAGTTGCCAGTTCGCGAGCTATGGTTGGTGGATGTACCGACTGGAGAACAAAAGCTGCAGACGGTAGGTTCTCTGGCGAAGCGGATGGTGGAGAAGGCCGGGGTTCCCATCGCGATCCATCTGACATTGGATCGGCGTGAGGCCTTGAAAGATGCTGATTTTGTCACGACGCAAATCCGTGTCGGGCAGTTGGATGCCCGCATACTGGATGAGAAAATTCCGCTCAAACACGGGGTGATCGGGCAGGAGACCAATGGGCCGGGTGGCTTGTTGAAAGGCTTGCGGACGATACCCGTCATCATGGAGATCTGCCGCGACATGGAGGAGCTTTGCCCGGATGCCTGGCTGATCAACTTCACCAATCCGGCGGGGATGGTGACGGAGGCGGTCTTGCGCTATACCAATCGCCGAAAGGTCATCGGCTTGTGCAATGTACCCATCGGAATGAAGATGGGCGTAGCTTCCATCCTCGGGGTGGATCAGGCACGCGTGCATATTACATTCGCCGGATTGAATCATATGGTGTACGGCACGGATGTCTATGTGGACGGAGAGAATGTGACGGATCAGGTGATCGAAAAGCTGTGCGGCGAGCAGTCGGGAATCACGATGCAAAACATTTTGGATCTGGGTTGGGAGAAGGATTTTATCAAGGCCTTGGGAATATTGCCTTGCCCGTATCATCGCTACTACTACCAGACAAAAACGATGCTGGAGCATGAATTGGCGGCGGCGGAAAAAGAGGGGACCCGAGCAGAGGTAGTCAAGAAGGTAGAGGCAGAATTGTTTGCGCTTTACGAAGATCCAGATTTGGCGATCAAACCGCCGCAATTGGAGAAGCGTGGCGGAGCTTATTACAGTGAAGCAGCATGCAATCTGATCCATTCTATCTACAATGACAAGCGGGACATCCAGCCGGTAAACGTACGCAACAACGGTGCGATTGCCAGTATTCCCGACGACTCTGCAGTCGAGGTAAACTGCGTCATCACCAAAGAGGGACCGATTCCCTTGGCGGTAGGAGATCTGCCTGTGGCGGTTCGCGGGCTGGTACAGCAGATCAAATCATTCGAGCGGGTGGCAGCAGAAGCAGCTGTGACGGGGGACTATCATTTGGCATTGCTCGCCATGACGATCAATCCGCTCGTCCCGTCCGACGGGGTAGCCAAACAGATTTTGGATGAAATGCTGGAAGCGCATAAGGATTATCTGCCCCAGTTTGCCAAGGTGGCTACCTGATTACGGAAGGGGTGAAGAGATGGAATGATTCGATTTACCGAAAAAGTGACCATCAGTGGTGGTTTGCACGCTCGCCCTGCATCGGTGCTCGTCCATCAGTTGAATCAATTTAGCGCGACAGTCAAAATCATTTGCGAGCATAAGCAGGCAAATGGAAAAAGCATTCTCAATGTCATGGCTTTAGGGGCAAAAACAGGAGATGAAGTCACGTTTGAGATCGAGGGCATCGATGAAGAAGCAGCAGCGGCAGAGGTCAAGAAGCTGTTTCAGCGTGACTTTGCGGTGTAGCGGTCACGGGATCGCATATAAAGAGCAGAAAAGCCAATCATCGGGAAGGGAGGATCCCAGATGATTGGCTTATGCTTTTTATCTGTATCGGATGAACTCGACAATCACCTTGAAGTAGTCTCCGTCAATTTCGATGAAAAGCTTACCGCCCTGCAACTCGACGATGCTCTTGGCAATCGCAAGGCCAAGACCCGATCCCTCCGTATTGCGGGATTCATCTGCTCGTTTGAAGCGTTCAAACAGCTCCTCAGCGTCGAAGTTGATCTCGTAGGCGGACACATTCTTGATCGTGAACCGTACCTTATCCGCAGTTTCGGTCAAATCGACGTACACGCGGGTGTTGGGGAGTGAATACTTCAACGCGTTGCCGATCAGATTTTCGAATACGCGCCAGGTTTTTTTGCCGTCCAGCGGAGCGTTTATCTTGCCATCCTCAATATTGGTTCGGAAGGTTAGCGAAGATTGCTCGATTTTATCGCTGAACTCGGCAAGTGCCTGTTTTACCAGGGCAGCTACATTTACTTGTTCAATATTTAATTCGACGGAACCACTCGACATCTTCGCTGCTTCGAAAAGATCATCTATCAATGCTTTCAACCGGTCAGTCTTTCGTTCGAGAATTTGCACATATTCATTGCGTGTCTCCAAAGGCAAATCCTCCCGTTTCAGCAAATCAACATAATTGATGATGGAGGTAAGCGGTGTTTTCAGATCGTGAGAGACATTGGTAATCAGTTCTGATTTTAACCGCTCGCTTTTCATTTGACTCTCGAGGGAGCGCTTCACCCCATGCTGGAGATTGTTGAGGGAATGAGCGGTTTTAGCCAGCTTGCCTTTGGTTTTTCCGGCATCAATCACCACGTCGAAATTCCCCGCAGACATCTGTTCTACCCCACGCGTGATCCGATTCAACAATGCTGTACGTCGCAGGATATAGGGAAGTACAAACAAGACGTAGAACACGCAATAAAAAAACGCAATCAGGAAGGGGTACAAATCCCTCCGAAAAAAGAATATCAATCCGCTGCCAGCACTTATACAAAATCCAACGGTGAGGACAAAGATGATCAGGAGCTTGAAAAACATACCCCTGTCAGCAAAGCTGTCTCGAAGGAGCGAAAGGATTTTGATGCTTAGGCTGTTGCGCCATTGTGAAGCAAAAAACTCTGGTTGTTTGTACATGTTCCACGCTTCTATTACAAACAGAAGGAAATAGGCAGTGAAAGGCGACATCACGACAAGCGTGAAGAATTGATCAAAACCAATGGGAAATGAGAAAAAGTAAGAATCAAAAGCATAAACCAGATAAAAAAGACCGGCTGGCAACACAGACAAGATCCTGAGGTCTAAAGGGATCCGGCGAAAAATGGCCAGGAATTTTGTGACGAATGGATGCTCCAGTCCTTTGTTCTGCCTCAAATACCAAAAGAGACCAGCGTCGACGAGGAGAAATACGACCAGCAGCATGATCTCCTTGATCAATCGATTCCGAATGGACTGGTAGTAAGTAGCGTCGCTAATGATTTGATTGTAATAGCCGCCAGTGTCGACCTGTTTTGATTCAAACTGGTAAGAGAGAGCAGGTTCATAGGGATCAGTTACCTGAGGAATATAGATAATGCCTTCCCATTGGTTTTCCTGAAAAAAACGATTTAGCCCCCAGTTTCTTTCCCCTCTCGATTGAGGAATTTTTATCGAGATGAGTGCGCTTTGTCTAAGCTCGGTATCAGTAGGCTGGTGGTCCAGATTGGTATATACCTTGTTGTTCTTCTTATCCTGAATCGCATATTTAAAAGTGCCATCCCGCAGAAGCAGATTGAATTTGACATTCTCGTAACTTTGATCACGAGCAGAGACGCTTTCCTTCACCCTCGCTTCGTAATCAGCAGTGAGCTGTCTTTGCCTGGTGAAACGCTTGTTTTCTTTTTCCGCTTGAAGCAAGGAGATCTGGCTCAGATTCCCCGCGGTTCTCGCTTCCTCGATTCGCGTATTGTATTCTGCGTCGAGCTCGGCATCCAACTGAGTGAGCAGATGATCGCGATCTTGATTCAGCGCTGCTAGCACATCCTCATCCAGCTTTTGCTGAGCGGATTTGGCGGAGTAGTCCGCATAGTCCACATGAGCCTCTTTGATCAGCTGCGCAACCGTCGCCAATTCTTCGATGATTTGATTACTGTATCTGCTGACGAAAAAATCCTTGTCCAAATAGCGTCGGTTGTCGTAGAGATTGGCAACGGTCAGCGCGAGGATGGTGGTCACAAGGACGAAACCAAGTAAGGCAAGCGCGACATAGCGATTATTTTTCGATTTTGTATCCAATTCCCCACACCACTTTCAAGTATTTTGGCTCTCTTGGGTTGATTTCAATTTTCTCGCGGATGCGACGGACGTGGACGGCTACTGTGTTTTCGGCGTTTAGATAGGGTTCTTTCCAGACGCGTTCATAGATTTCTTCAATGGAGAACACCCGGCCGGTATGGCCCATCAGTAGCTCCAGAATTTTGTACTCCGTGGCTGTCAGGCGTACTTCATTGCCATCTACGGTGACGGATTTGGTCATTTTGTTCAAGGTCAACCCACGGACACTGATTTCATCCTGGCTTTCCTTGTAATGCCCCAGATTGGTGTAGCGCCGCAACTGCGATTTTGCCCTGGCTACCAGCTCCAATGGCTGAAAAGGCTTTGTGACGTAATCATCTGCCCCGATATTCAAACCAAGGATTTTGTCGGTATCCTCCGACTTGGCGGAGAGCATGATGATCGGAATGTTTTTCTCCTGCCGGATCTTGAATGTCGCGGTAATTCCATCCATTTTGGGCATCATGATGTCGAGGATGATCAGATGAATGTCCTCTTCCTCCAGAATAGCGAGGGCTTCCAGGCCATTTCCCGCCTTGAAGACAGTCATGCCTTCGTTTTTCAGGTAAATCTCGATTGCATCACGGATTTCTGCTTCGTCATCGACGACGAGCACTTGATAACTTTTCATACAACCTCCCACCTCTGTACTCATGGTTTTTATCTTAACGACCAGCTTTAACAAAATAGTGGAGAAAACTCTTACAAATTTCTTACGAATCCCGACTTCCCGAGAAAGGCTGTTTTCTTTCCAAGTATTGTCCGAATAAGGTAAGATTGGTGAAGAAAATCTGGGAAACGTGGTGATGATGATTGCTCGAATGGACGGGAGAACGAATTATTCCCAAGCTGCTGAAACCGACGAACGGCATGTTGCTGGAGCATATCGCCCGCTACTATTTTGCCACACCGTACATTTATGGCAGAGTGCTGGACATCGCGTGCGGCACAGGCTACGGCAGTCACATGGTCGCCAAGGACCGCAAGCGTGAACTGATCCAGCTCGTCGCTGTGGATAATGATAAAGCTACTATTGAGTATGCCAATCACGAATACCATCATCAAAAGATCATCTATCAGCAAGCCGATGCGCTCGACCCAGATTTACCCAAGAAGCTGGGGATGTTCGATACGATCTTGAGTTTTGAGACTATTGAGCATGTAGCAGATGATCGCCTTTTTATGGACAACCTCTATCAGATGCTGAAGCCCGGCGGAAAGCTGGTCTTGTCCAGTCCGTTTGGCAGGGGACGCGGGATGCCTACTAGTGAACCTTTTCACGTCCATCAATTGACGCCTGCGGAATTCGAGGAGCTGTTTGACCGTTTTTCTGAAAAAGAGATCTACTATCAGCGTGGCGTGACGTTCGAAAAGCCACGGGATGGCGTTCGTTATTTTATCGGTATTGCGGTTTGTACCAAAGAGGCCCACTAGAGGAGGAAACAATCTGGCTACATTTTTATCACTAAAAATTGGTTTACCCCTACATGATACATTAAAAGCAAATGGTATCACGGAAGCAACTCCTGTCCAGGAAAAGGCCATCCCTTTGCTGGTGGCGGGAAAAGATGTGATCGCACAGGCGCAGACGGGTACGGGCAAGACACTCGCTTTTCTTTTGCCGATCCTGGAAAAAGCTGACCCGCATGTGGAACATGTACAAGCACTAATTTTAACGCCGACCCGGGAGCTGGCTTTGCAAATCACCACGGAAGCAAAAAAACTGTTGGCTCAACTGGATGATATCCATGTATTGGCGGTGTACGGGGGGCAGGATGTCGAACGGCAAATGAAAAAGCTGCGCGGCAAGAAGCAAATCGTGATCGCGACTCCAGGGCGCTTGCTGGATCATCTGCGGAGGGGAACGATCGAGCTTTCGACGGTATCGATGCTGGTGCTGGATGAAGCAGATCAGATGCTGCACATGGGATTTTTGCCTGAGGTGGAGGAAATCATCGGTTGTACTCCAGGGGATCGGCAAACGATGCTTTTCTCTGCTACGATGCCTGCACAGGTGCGTTCGCTGGCGAAGCGTTTTATGCGATCTCCGGAAGACGTCCGTGTGCAGGGCAAGCAAATTACACTCAAGGATATCCGCCAAATCGTCGTGGAGACGACCGACAGGGCCAAGCAGTCTACTCTACGTGCGTTAATTGATCAGGAGAGGCCGTTTATGGCGATTATCTTTTGCCGGACCAAGCGCAGAGCCACTACATTGAATGCTGCCTTGCAGGGAATGGGTTACTTGTCGGATGAGCTTCACGGGGATTTGTCGCAAGCCAAGCGAGAAGACGTGATGAAGCGATTTCGCGAAGCCAGAATCCAACTGCTGGTGGCAACGGATGTAGCGGCACGCGGTCTCGATGTGGAAGGGGTCACGCACGTATTTCATTACGACATTCCGCAAGATGTGGAGAGCTATATTCATCGGATCGGCCGGACGGGCAGAGCAGGCGAGAGAGGGATTGCGATCACGTTGGCGGCACCCAAAGACCGAATGCATCTCGACGTGATCGAGCGGGGGATACGCATGCCCCTCGAGCGAAAGAGAATGGAGACGGCCCAGCAGCCCCAGCAAGAGCAGGTGAGCCGAGGAGAAAGCGGACAAAAGAAGGGCAAAGCAGCACAGGGACGAGGCAATGCTAACAGATCAGAGCGTGATCAAAACAACGGCGGCCAAAGAAGCAGAACAGGCAGCAAGAGGAGCCGGGAAGACAAAGCGAAACGCCAGACCAAAGGCTCTGACCGCCGTGCCAGCAACCAAACGAGAAAACAGCCAAATCAACGTCAGGCAAGGAAACGTTCCTGATAGACCCAATAGAAAAATCCGTCAGTACCCAATACGGGTCACTGACGGATTTTGTTTTAGAAAAGGCATGGCTTTGACAGCTCAAGACTCAGGAAACAGGCGAGAACGGGTAAGGAAGCGTACTCCCTCTGGCCCTTCAAGCGAAAACATACCGCCTCGCCCTGCCACCACATCGATGATCAATTGCGTATGCTTCCAGTACTCGTACTGGGCTTTGCCCATGTAAAACGGGCATCCGCCAATCTCGCCCAAAAGCACGTCCTGATCCCCGACGATGAACTCACCCAGCGGATAACACATGGGAGAGCTGCCGTCGCAGCACCCGCCAGACTGATGAAACATCAGCTTGCCGTACTTCGCTTGAAGCCGTTCGATCAGCTTGAGGGCCGCATCTGTGGCAAGTACTTTTTCTGAGGCGTTCATGGCTTAAAAGAATCCTAATGCTTGGTCGCTGTAGCTGACCAGGAGGTTTTTCGTCTGCTGATAATGAGAGAGCATCATTTTATGGTTTTCGCGGCCGATCCCGGAGCTCTTGTACCCGCCGAACGCTGCATGTGCGGGGTAGGCATGGTAGCAGTTGGTCCAGACGCGTCCTGCCTGGATTTCGCGTCCCATGCGGTAAGCAGTATTCATATCCCGCGTCCAGACTCCGGAGCCTAGGCCGTATAGGGTGTCATTGGCGATGGCGAGGGCTTCTTCTGTGTCCTTGAAGGTCGTGACGGATACGACGGGACCAAAGATTTCTTCCTGGAAAATGCGCATTTTATTGTGTCCTTTAAAGACAGTCGGTTGAATATAATAGCCTCCGCTAAGGTCTCCATCCAATTGGGCAGCTCCTCCGCCGATCAGGCAATCTGCCCCTTCCTGCTTGCCGATGTCGAGGTAGGAGAGGATTTTTTCGACCTGCTCCAGAGAAGCCTGCGCCCCGATCATGGTTTCCGTATCCAGTGGATTGCCTTGCTTGATGCTGGCGACGCGTTTTAGAGCACGCTCCATGAATGGCTCGTAGATGCTTTCATGGATCAGTGCGCGGGATGGGCATGTACACACCTCGCCTTGGTTGAGAGCGAACAGGACAAAGCCTTCAATCGCCTTGTTGAGGAAAGCGTCATCCTGGGCGCAGACATCGGCGAAGAAGATGTTTGGAGACTTGCCGCCCAGCTCCAGGGTGACCGGGATGATGTTTTGTGAAGCGTATTGCATGATCAGGCGGCCGGTCGTGGTCTCACCGGTAAAGGCGATTTTGGCGATGCGGTTGCTGGATGCGAGCGGTTTGCCAGCCTCAAGTCCGAAGCCGTTGACGACGTTGATGACACCAGGAGGGAGCAAATCACCGATCAATTCCATCAACACCATAATAGAGGTGGGGGTCTGTTCGGCAGGCTTCAGGACGACGCAGTTGCCCGCTGCCAATGCAGGAGCCAGCTTCCATGTCGCCATCAACAGCGGGAAATTCCACGGAATAATTTGTCCAACTACCCCGAGTGGTTCATGGAAATGGTAGGCGACCGTACCGTTGTCGATTTCACTGATGGTTCCTTCCTGCGAGCGAATGCTGCCGGCAAAATAGCGGAAATGATCAATTGCAAGCGGCAGGTCTGCTGCCAGAGTCTCGCGTACGGGTTTTCCGTTGTCCCAAGTCTCGGCTACCGCCAGAAGCTCCAGATTCGCTTCGATCCGATCTGCAATCTTCAGCAAAATGTTGGACCGCTCTGTGACAGAGGTGCGGCCCCAGACTGTTTTTGCCTCATGAGCGGCGTCCAGGGCCAGTTCAATATCTTCGGCGGTAGAGCGAGCCACCTCGCAAAACGCCTTGCCGGTCACTGGGGTCACATTTTCAAAATACTCACCTTTGACTGGCGGGACCCATTTTCCCCCGATGAAGTTGTCGTAGCGATTCTTGAAGGTAACCTTTGATCCGGCTTGGCCGGGCTGTGCATAGATCATGCGAACGCCTCCTCACATTTCTCTTGTGCCTTTCATCCCGTTCTATTCAGCAAATCCTATGCCATCGGCGAAAACCCCTGACAAGACAGACTTTTCAAGGCATTATACCCGGAAAAAATGTTCCGAAGCAGACCAAATACCGTTCCATAATGGAACAATGTGTAAAGAACGAATCATGTTATACTGAAGAAGAATGATTTTTTGTGGGAGGGAAGGAAGTGTCTACGATTGTCCAACAATCATGGGAACGCTGCCAAGCATCGAACCTCAAAGCCACGGAGAATGCACATGATCAAATCATATCCATGAGTCGAATCAAAGAAATCATTCGAGACAATCATCTCCTGATTCGCACAAGTCTTCCCTTGTTTGAGAGATTGGAGCCCTTCTTGGCGCATACGGAACATATCGCCCTGCTCGCCGACTGTGACGGAAATATCATCCATACGGTAGGCGATCCGACATTTGCCAACCATGCGCAAAAAGTACAACTGCAAATCGGTGCAAACTGGAACGAGAACTTCAAGGGAACCAATGCCATCGGTACGGCCTTGATCGAACGAATGCCCGTCCATGTGCAAGGGGAGCAGCATTACTTTCTGGAAAATCAATTTCTGACGTGTTCAGCCTCGCCGATATTCTCTGCTGCGGGAGAGCTGTTGGGTGTCGTGAATATCAGCACGAGAAAAGAATACAATCATCCGCTGGCCATGTCCCTGGTCTGCATGGTGGCTGAATCGCTGCAGAATCGTTTTCTGTACACCGAAGCAGACCGAGTAGTGGCTCTGCCCCATGCTGATGCCCGTACGTCATCGATATCATTGCCGCTGGTCGGATTGGATCGGGATGACCGTATCGTAGGGATTAATGAGTCCGCGAAAAAGCGTCTGGGCGTGGATGCGGTCGGCAGTGGAATGCTGCAAACGGACAAAGGGATGGGGCTTACCGTCAAAGACAATAGCAAGAGGATCTGGCCCTCTGCAAAAGCAGCAGGAGTGAAGCCGTTTCCCCGCTTGGCCGGGACCTGCCCGCATTTTTTGCAAGCCAAACTGATGGGTCAAAAAGCAGCTCTTGTAGATTTCCCCGTCTTACTCCTGGGGGAAAGTGGGACGGGCAAAGAGTTGTTCGCCCAGATGATCCATGAGATGGGCCCGCGTACCCATGCTCCCTTCATCGCCGTCAATTGTAGCGCAATTCCGGAAAATCTAATCGAAAGTGAATTGTTTGGCTACGAAGGCGGCTCATTTACCGGAGCGCAGCGCGAGGGGAAAATCGGGAAATTTGAAGCAGCACAGAAAGGAACGATATTTCTTGATGAAATTGGGGACATGTCGCTGCGGTCGCAAGCAGCCCTTTTGCGTGTCCTGCAGGAAAAAGTAGTAACGCCGGTCGGCAGCAATCAGTCCAGGCCGATCCATGCCAGAGTGATCGCGGCTACGCATCGGCATTTGCCTGATGAAATCAAGGCTGGCCGTTTTCGTGCTGACCTGTACTATCGGCTCAAGGGAGTCAGGATTCAGTTGCCGCCGCTTCGCAATCGTACGGATATTCTTCCGCTTGCCGAGCACTTGCTGAAACAGATCAATCCCGGAATTACCGCGGCCATCACCAGGGAGGCTCAGGAGATGCTTGTCGCCTACGCTTGGCCCGGCAATGTCCGCGAACTGCAAAGTGTGTTGATGCAAGCTGCTTTTCTCGCAGACGGAGACGACATCGAAGCCGTTCACATCCAATTGGAGGGGCTCGACGAAGCGGGTGATTTTCCTATTCGAAAGCGAGGACTGCCTTCCTTGAAGGAAACGGAGATGGAGGCAATCAAACGAGCGATGCGGACGACTGGGGGCAATGTCAGTCAGGCAGCAAAGCTGCTGCAGATCGGCCGCAATACCCTTTATCGTAAAATGGCGGAATACCGCATTTCTTTGCCTGCTGCTTGGGAGGAGCTATGATTGCATTATATAAAGTAAACAAAATGGCAGAGGCGAGGATCGTTTCTCTGCTGAATACAGACGAGTATCAAGTCAGTATTTTTTCTTCTATACAGTCCATCATGGATCAGCGGATAACACCCTCGGTGGTGATGGTTCCTGAACCGTTTGCGGAAGAGATCTCGTCCCTCTCGATACCAGTCGTCACGTTGTCGATCGACATGAGGGATGTAATAGAGAAGGTAACCGGATTGAGGGAGGCGGGGGAGAAGTTTGAGCGGGTCGTCATCTGTACATCCGCGAGGGAGAAGGACTTGCTGCAGAAGGAGCACAAGCTAGAACCGGGTGGGATCGGATTTCGCTTTCAGTTCGAAGTAAGCGAGCACCTCCATTGGCATACCGCAGATGAGTCAGCTGTCTATCTGAGGCCGGTTTGGGGTGCCGATAGCCGCCGTGTCAAGCCCCCGGTCGGGGAATGGCATGTCGTGGAGCCTTCCGCTGCTACCCTGAATCGTGCCGTGCAACAAGCCCGTTTCCTAGAGGCATATCACCGGGATCGGCGTCGCGAGAATCAACTCCTGGAAGCGGTCGTCGATTCCCTGCACGATGCTGTGATCGCTGTCGATCGCCAAAGCCGGATTATCTTGGTTAATGAACAAGCGAAAATGCTGCTCGGTCTGTCCGGAGATGTGCTCGGGAGGCCGATCACCGATTACATACCACACTCAGATATGCTGCGCGTACTGAAAACCGGGCGACAGGAGTTGGGGGACGTGGCGACGGTCATGGATCGTTCGATCGTCATCAATCGCATACCCGTCATGGTGAAGGATCAGGTAGTCGGGGCTGTCTCCAATTTCAAGGAGATCACTGATATTCAGAAAATGGAGATGTCTGTCCGTAAAAAACTGCATGATAGTGGTATGGAGGCCCGGTATCGTCTGGAAAGTATCATCGGCATCTCGGAGACGATTCGGGGAACGAAGCAGCAGGCAGCTCTTTTTGCCAGAAGCAACGCGACGGTTTTGATCACTGGCGAATCGGGGACGGGCAAGGAGTTGTTTGCACAAGGGATACATCTGGAAAGCGGTCGAGCGTTGGGTCCGTTTCTTGCCGTCAATTGTGCGGCGTTGCCGGAAAGCCTCTTGGAGAGCGAATTGTTTGGCTATGAAGAAGGCGCGTTTACCGGAGCGAAAAAAGGCGGCAAGCCGGGTCTGTTTGAATTGGCCCATGGCGGAACCCTTTTTCTGGATGAGATCGGAGAGATGCCCTTGCGAATTCAGGTGCATCTGCTCAGGGTGTTGCAGGAACGCCGCGTCAGACGTGTCGGCGGTGAGCGGATCATTCCCATTGATGTTCGGATCATCGTAGCCACCAACCGGAATCTGGAGAGCGATATCGCCAAGGGGCAATTCCGCTCTGACCTTTACTACCGCATAAACATGCTGAATCTGGAGGTGCCGTCTCTGCGCGAACGCCTGGATGATATTCCGGCATTGCTGGAGAGCATGATTCAGGAAATGAATGAACAGCATGAGCAAAAAATAGTCACCCTTGAAAAGGCGATCTACCCATTGTTGCAACAGCATCACTGGCCCGGAAATGTACGCGAGCTGCGCAATGTAGTCGAACGAATGGTGCTGCTCTCCCGGGATGGAAAGATACGTGCCAAAGATGTTGCGTTATTGTTTCAAGGGAAAAGGAAAAGCTGGAAGGCAGAGTATGAACATGCCGAGGTGGGTACGTCAAACCCCGATGATGAAAGCAATCCGGAGGCTTCCAGGATCAGGCGGGCGCTGGAGAAGGCCAAGCATAATCGAACCTTGGCCGCCAAGACACTGGGGATGGATCGCACCACGCTATGGAGAAAGATGAAGCAATATCGGATCGAGTGAAAGTGTTGCAACGATATGTTGCAACACTTTGTTTTATTTTGCAGAATAATTTAACAGGTGACGCTTGCATTTAGTTGAATTGAACGTGTTCTCAGCATTCGACATGATTCTTCAGGTTTTGGCATGAATCATGCATATTATTACCAGGTGTAATTGTCTAAATATTTTGGTGATTATGAAGGAGGGAGTCGATTGCAACATTATTCGATCGCAGTGATACCAGGAGACGGAATCGGTCCCGAGGTTATGGATGAAGGTTTGAAGGTCCTGAAAGCGATAGAAGAGAGCCACGGGGGAGTCCGGTTTGCCTGTGACGAGAAGCCATGGAACTGCGACTACTACTTGAAAAACGGCAGAATGATGCCGGAAAATGGATTGGAAGTGCTGAAAAATTACGACTTGATCTTGCTAGGCGCGATCGGAGCCCCGGGAGTGCCAGATCATATATCTGTTTGGGAATTGATCCTTCCCATCCGCAGAGCCTTCCAACAGTACGTCAACTTAAGACCAGTCAAGCTGCTTCGCGGATTGGAGAGCCCGCTTCGCTACAAAAATCACGATGATCTCGATTTTGTGGTCGTACGCGAAAATACAGAGGGCGAGTATTCCAACATGGGAGGCCGGATGCACCAAGGCACTCCGTATGAAATGGCTGTGCAAAACAACGTCTTCACTCGCTATGGCACTGAGCGAATCATCAAATACGCGTATGATCTTGCCGAGAAAAGACCGAAAAAACGGCTAACGGCGGCGACCAAATCCAATGGAATCAATCACTCCATGCCGTTCTGGGATGAAATCGTCAAGGAAGTCGGGAAAGATCATCCTGAAATTCAGACAAATCTCTATCATATCGATGCTTTGGCAGCATACTTTATTACCCGTCCGGAAGAATTCGACGTCGTGGTCGCGAGCAATCTGTTCGGCGATATTTTGACCGATCTGGGTGCTGCTGTCGTCGGTGGTTTGGGGCTTGCTCCTTCTGCCAACATCAACCCGGAGCGCAACTTCCCGTCCATGTTTGAGCCAATTCACGGATCTGCACCCGACATCGCAGGCAAGGGAATTGCCAATCCGATCGCGCAAATCTGGAGTCTGAGCATGATGATGGATCATCTGGGCCACTATGAAATCGGCAAGGTGATTCTGGATGCCATCGAACAAGTGCTGATTGACGGCAAGGTACAGACACCTGACCTGGGCGGCCGTGCAACGACGAAAGAACTGGGTGATGAGATCGTTCGTCAAATCCATCTAGCCACACGCTAGTCTTAAAAAAGGAGGAGAAGGAGAATGGCTACACAAACCTATGATCTGTATATCGATGGTGAATGGGTAAAAACAGAGAACTATATCCCGGTATATCATAAATTCACCGGTGCCACCATCGCGCAAATCGCAAAAGCTGAACAACATCATGTCAACGCAGCGGTAGAGGCAGCGCACAAAAAATTTAAACAAGACTCGCTTACTCCGTTTCAACGCTATAAAATCTTGTTAAAAGCATCTGAACTTATGGAAGAACGTCGCGATGAGATGGAACTGGCCCTGATTCGGGAAGTCGGGAAGACTCGTAAAGACGCGATCAATGAGCTGGACCGCACGATTAACACCTTGCGTCTGTCAGCTGAAGAAGCGAAGCGCATTCATGGGGAAATGGTACCGCTCCAGTCTACAGAAGGTTCGGAAAATAGACTGGGCTTTACCATCCGCGTGCCCAAGGGAGTCATTGGTGCCATCACGCCGTTTAACTATCCGTTGCTGCTCAGCACACACAAAATTGCGCCTGCGATCGCAGCGGGAAATACGATCGTCGTAAAGCCAGCGACCGTAACTCCGATCGCCACCTTTTTGCTGGTTGCGGTTCTGGAAGAAGCCGGTCTGCCAAAAGGGCATATCAACATCGTGACCGGAGCGGGAAGCCAGGTAGGCGAATGGCTACTGGATGAACCGAAAATTGCGATGTACACTTTCACCGGATCGGGTGAAGTGGGACGTCATATCAAAGAACGCAGCGGCATGCGTCCGGTGGCGCTGGAGCTGGGCAACAACTCTCCGAATATCGTTCACTTGGATGCAGATCTCGCGCTGGCAGCCCGTCAGACGGCAGCACGTAGCTTCCACAACGCGGGTCAGGCTTGCATCGCGGTCCAACGCATCTACGTACACGAATCGGTCTTGCAAGAGTTCACGGATCTTTACGTCTCCGAAGTTCAGAAATTGAAGGTCGGCGACCCAGAAGATCCGGATACCGATGTAGGTCCAATGATCAGCGAAAAAGAAGCGGCCCGGACGGAAGAGTGGGTGCAAGAGGCGATTAGCCAGGGTGCCAAGTCTTTGATGCCTGTAAAACGGGAAGGCGCTTTGTTCTATCCAGCTGTCATGGTCGATACCAAGCCAGAAATGAAAGTTGTCTGCCGCGAAGTGTTTGCTCCGGTTGTGACGATTATACCTTACAGCGATCTGGATGAAGCATTCGCCCAAGCCAACGACTCGGAATACGGCTTGCAAGCGGGGATCTTTACACGCGATTTACATATTGCGATGAAAGCAGCACGCGTGTTAGAGTACGGTGGCGTAGTCATAAATGATGTATCCACCTACCGCAATGATGTCATGCCGTATGGCGGCATCAAAAACAGTGGTCTGGGCAAGGAAGGACCGCGTTATGCAGTTGAAGAGATGACTGATGAACGTATGGTGGTGATCAATCTATGAGTAGAGAGCTTTTGCAAGGAAAAACAGCGATTGTGACTGGGGCCGCTTCTGGAATGGGGAAGGCAATTGCCAAACTATTTGCACAAGAAGGAGCCAATGTGGTTCTCGCCGATCTAAATAAAGATGCGGCAGCAAGTGTAGCGCAAGAGCTTCCGACAGGCAAAGGGCATGCCGTACAAACCGACGTGGGCAATGATGAGAGCGTAGCCGCGATGGTCGCAGAAACGATGTCCGTATATGGCTCCGTTGATGTCCTGGTCAACTGTGCAGGAGTGCCGCAAGCATTCACCCCGATTGAAGAGTTGACGCTCGAGATGTGGGATAAAATCATGACCGTGAACACGAAGTCGATTTTCCTGACCACAAGACATGCAGTCCCTCATATGAAGGCTGCCAATAAAGGGAGCATCATCAATATCGCCTCGATCGCTTCCATCCGGGCTCGTCCGGGTTTGAATGCATATTGCGCTTCCAAAGGAGCAGCGGTCATGCTGAGCAAAGCGTTGGCATTGGAATTGGCCCCTGCCCAAATCCGTGTCAATGTCATCAATCCCGGTCCGGCAGAGACGCCGATGCTCGGGAAGTTCATCAATGGAGATGCCGAGACAGTGGAAGCTGGAAAAAAGGAAATTTTCATCGACAGTGTGCCACTCGGCAAGCTGATTCAGCCGGAAGATATCGCGCAAGCAGCGCTGTACCTGGCTTCCGATCTGTCCAAAATCGTGACGGGAGAGGTTATGAACGTAGACGGAGGCAGAGGCATTTAACCTTGGTAACACAGCAATACACATATAAAAACAAGATTTGCAAGGGGGACGTAAGACGATGTTGAAAAAGAAGTGGGGACTCGTGCTGTCGAGCCTGATGTCCGTATCGTTGTTGTTGACAGCGTGTGGAGGTGGTGGCGGCCAGCAGGCGGCTCAGCCATCTGGACAAGCCCCAGCAGCACAGACAGATGCATCAGGCAGTGACGGTAAAAGCTATGTGTTTAAAGCAGGTCACTCCTTGACCGAGGACCATCCTTACCATGTAGCAATGAAAGATATGGCGAAGCGAATTGAAGAAAAATCGCAAGGCAAAGTAAAAATCGAAGTGTATCCACTAAGCCAATTGGGTGCTGAGCGTGAATTGACAGAAGGGCTGACACTGGGTACTGTGGATATGGTGATTACTTCCACCGCACCTGTGACCAACTTCTATCCAAAGCTGGGCGTGCTTGACCTGCCATTCCTGTTTGAAAGCCGCGACCATGCATATAAAGTGTTGGACGGCAAAGTAGGACAGGATATCCTGAAAGACATCGAAAGCGCAAACATCATCGGTCTTGCTTGGGCCGAAAACGGCTTCCGCCACGTAACAAACGGTTCCAAAGTGGTGAAGACACCAGCTGACCTGCAAGGCATGAAGCTGCGTACGCAAGAAAACCAAATTCACTTGGCTGCATTCGAAGCGATGGGTGCGAAACCTACTCCAATGGCTTGGACAGAGGCGTTGACAGCTCTGCAATCAGGTGTAGTAGACGGTCAGGAAAACCCTGCAATCGTTGCAAATACGTACAAGCTGTTTGATTCCAAGCAAAAGCACATGTCTTTGACTGGCCACGTGTACTCTGCTGCAATGATCTTGTTCAGTAAACCAGTTTGGGACAAGCTCCCTGCTGATGTGCAGACTCTGATTGCAGAAGAGGCGAAGGTAGCAGGCCAGCAAGAGCGTGAACTGATGATCAAAATGGAAGAAGAATCTCTGAAAGCCCTGAAGGATCAAGGAATGGAAATTACGGAAGATGTGGACAAGCAAGCATTCCGTGATGCGATGAAACCGGTATATGAGAAGTTTGCCGGACAAATCGACCAAAACTTGCTGAATGAGATCCTGAATACAAAATAATAGCGGAGGGGAGAAAGCGGTCTGCTTTACTCCCCCCTTTCCCTGAGAAAGGAGAAAACGGATGGGCAAAATCATTTCTTTCATCAATAGCATCACTCGATACTTCGTCGTAGCCATCATGAGTATGATGATTGTCGCCGTCTTCTTGCAGGTATTGTTCCGGTTTTTCCTGGATCAGCCCCTTGCATGGACGGAGGAGTTAGCCCGTTATCTGCTCGTTTGGCTGACGTTTCTCGGCTCCGCCTATGCGATGTCCATCAAAGCGCATATTGGCACCGAATATATTCAGAAATTTTTGTCACCACTTTGGAACAAAATTGTTTTGTCGGTGGCAGCTCTTCTTACCATCTCGTTTTTTGTCGTTATGATGCAACAGGGCTATCTGTTATCGGTGAGAAGCATGACCCAGACATCTCCAAGCTTGCTCATTCCCATGGGCTATATTTACATGGTGATCCCGATCAGCGGTGTATTGCTCATACTGAATGTCCTCCATGTGACATGGAAAGACATTACCGGGAAGGAGTGAATGGATAATGGGCACGATTCTATTTTTAACATTGCTGTTTCTACTGATCATTAACGTCCCGATTGCCGTTGCACTCGGATTGTCGGTTGTCGCAGTTTTTATCATTGAAGGGAATATTCCTCTTCTCGTAGTAATTCAAAAAATGTTTAACGGAACAGACTCCTTCCCGCTGATGGCGATTCCTTTTTTCCTTTTGGCGGGGAAACTGATGGAGACGGGCGGTATTTCCGCCAGATTAATCAACTTTGCCAATACCATTGTTGGTAATCTGCCAGGTGGACTGGCTATTGTGGCTGTCATTGGTTGTACGTTTTTTGCAGCCATCTCCGGCTCGTCGGCAGCGACAACAGCAGCAGTCGGCGGGATTTTGATTCCGCATATGGTGAAAAAAGGATATGATATCCGTTTTTCTTCAGCTTTGCATGCTGCAGGTGGAACAATTGGCGTCATGATTCCGCCAAGCGTACCGATGGTTCTGTATGGAGTAGCGGCTAGCACATCGATTAATGATTTGTTTATCGCCGGGATTGGACCGGGGATTCTCGTCGCTATTTCGCTGATTGTTTATTCGATTTGGGTTAGCAAGAAGCATGGTTGGGGCGGTGGAAGGAAGTATTCCGCCGGCGAAATCTGGAAATCATTCAAAGATGCCATTCTCGCAATCATGATGCCGGTTATTATCTTGGGCGGCATTTACGGAGGGATCTTTACATCGACAGAAGCGGCTGTCGTGGCTGTAGTCTATGGTCTGGTCGTAGGGTTATTTGTCTACAAGGAGATCAAATGGAAAGATCTCGGTGGAATTTTTACCAGCTCTGCCAGCTTGACCGCGGCTATCATGCTGATTATTGCCACAGCCAACTCGTTTGGGTTCCTATTGACACGAGAAAATATTCCTCAGGAAATTGCTCAATTTATGCTGGGGATTACTGATAGTCTTTTCATCACTCTCTTGATCATTAACGTCTTCCTTTTGATTATGGGAACGTTCATGGAAACATCGGTTATTATCATTTTGTTGACCCCTATTCTGTTGCCTATTATTTTGGCACTGGGTGTCGATCCAGTTCTGTTTGGTGTTATCATTGTAGTGAACTCTGCTATCGGAATGCTGACACCGCCGGTGGGGATCAATCTTCTGGTCGCGGGCAAGATTTCGGGGTTGCCGAATACAGCTATTGAACGTGCGGTGATTCCATTCCTTCTCATCATGATCATTGACCTGATGTTGATCACCTACATACCGGAGATCAGCATGTTCCTGGTCAATCTAAGTAAGTAACGAAGGGGAGAATGCTACGTGAGTTATATTGAAGAATTGGTAGGGCTGCTAGGAAGCGAGCGCGTCACGACCAATCCGACCGTTCTGGAACATCATAGCCATGACGAATCTTATCATACGCCTCGATTGCCTGACGTCGTCGTTTTCCCACTAAATGCGGAAGAAGTCAGTAAAATCATGCAGTTCGCAAATGAGAAGCGAATTGCCGTAACGCCATTTGGAATGGGAAGCAGTCTGGAAGGACATGTCATTCCCTATAACGGCGGCATCAGCATGGACTTCTCGCTGATGAATCAGGTGCTGGAAGTGCGTCCGCAAGATTTCCTGGTTCGCGTGCAGCCTGGTGTGACACGTATGCAATTGAACAAAGAACTGAAAAAACATGGACTGTTTTTCTCCGTAGATCCGGGGGCGGATGCGACAGTGGGTGGAATGGCAGCTACGAATGCCAGCGGAACCACCTCCGTGCGCTATGGCGTGATGCGTGATAACGTACGTGACCTTGAGGTTGTGCTCGCAGATGGACGCATCATCCGCACGGGCAGCATGACAGCGAAATCCTCTTCTGGCTATCATCTGACAGGCCTGTTTGTCGGATCAGAAGGAACACTGGGCGCTTTTACAGAGCTGACTCTGCGTGTCTACGGCATTCCCGAAGCCACGATGGCAGCACGCGCTAGTTTCCCGACTGTTCAGGATGCTGTTAACACCGTGGTAGACATTCTCTCTGCCGGAATTCCGGTAGCCCGGATTGAATTGGTAGACGAGCGTTCGATCCGTCAGGTGAATCTATTCAAGGAAACGGATTACCCGGAAAGTCCGACGCTCTTCATCGAGTTCCATGGCAGCGAGCAAAGCTTGCAGCATGATATCGAATTTGCACAAGGCATCGCTGGCGAGCATGGCTGCACTCAGTTCTTGTTCGAGACTGATTCCAAGGCTCGGGCGGCGCTCTGGGATGCGCGTCACAACATGGCCTATGCGTTCGTGCATAAATCTCCAGGTAAAAAAATGATGGTAACGGACGTTTGCGTGCCTTTTTCCGAACTGGCCGGCGCGATTGTAGATGCTCGTGAAGCCATTGACCGTTCGGGGTTGGACGGCGCGATCCTGGGTCACGTCGGGGACGGCAATTACCATGTGATCTTGATGATTGATTTGAACGACAAAGAAGAAGTAGCGCGTGCAGACAAGCTGAATGCCCATCTGGTAGAATACGCCTTGCAACGCGGCGGAACCTGCACCGGCGAACATGGTGTCGGAATTGGGAAAATGAAATATCAACGGAGGGAGCACCGAGCGGCTTTCGACGTAATGCAGTCATTCAAACAGGTACTAGATCCGAATGGAATCTTGAATCCTGGCAAAATTTTTGGGTGAGATCACCTTACAAAACAACCTTCCTTTGGCATATCATTTGCTTGAGGGGGGTTGTTTTTTGTCCGCCCAAAGGAGTTTGGCAATGGCTTGTGGAATGTAGGTTTGTACGCCATAACATGATATGCAGGAGGATTCGGATGAAACCGATTGTCGAGATAGCCAGGCAGATAGGGATTTCAGAAGAAAATCTGGAGCAATACGGGAAATACAAGGCGAAACTGGCGGATGAATTGTGGGAAGAAGTGAAGGAGCGGCCTGACGGGAAATTGATTCTGGTCACCGCGATGAACCCCAACCCAGCGGGGGCTGGAAAGACTTTGACCACGATCGGATTGTCGCAAGCGCTCAATCTGATCGGGAAAAAGACAGTAGCCGCCCTGCGAGAGCCGTCATTAGGTCCGTGCATGGGAATGAAAGGCGGTGCGACAGGCAGCGGGAACGCGCAGATTCTTCCGGCAGACGAGATCAACCTGCATTTTACGGGAGACCTGCATGCCATTACTTCCGCACATAACCTGTTGGCAGCGATGGTAGACAACCACATTCATCACGGAAACATATTACGTATCAATCCGAAGAAAATCGTCTGGAAACGGGCGATGGATATGAATGACCGTGCGCTTCGTCAGATCGTAGTGGGTCTGGGAGACGGCAACGGGATAACCCGAGAAGATGGTTTCCTGATTACGACCGCATCAGAAATCATGGCTATTCTTTGCTTGAGTGAAAATAGAGAAGACTTGCGGGAGCGGCTGAATCAGATCATCGTCGGCTATGACATGGACGATCAGCCTGTACGTGCCCAGGACATACGAGCGGTCGATGCCATGTGTGTGCTGCTTAAGGATGCCATCAAGCCCAACCTGGTACAGACTATCGAAGGTACACCCGTCCTGATTCATGGGGGGCCATTTGCCAATATTGCGCACGGTTGCAGCAGCGTTATCGCTACAAAGACGGGGTTAAAGCTGGCGGATTACGTGGTGACGGAAGCGGGCTTTGGAGCCGATCTGGGCGCAGAGAAGTTTTTCGACATCAAATGCCGTACAGCAGGTTTGACACCTTCTGCGGCTGTGGTCGTGGTTTCGGTTCGCGCTTTGAAGTTTAACGGCGGGGTTAAGGTCGCTGATCTGGAAACAGAGAATGTAGCTGCTGTAAAGCGTGGGTTTGAGAACCTCAAAAGACATATCGAAAATATTCGTAAGTTTGGTGTACCAGCGGTGGTGGCAGTCAATCATTTCATAACCGATACACAGGCTGAGGTGGATTCGGTATTTGCCCTTTGCCAAGAGCTGGGGGTAGAAGCGGCGCTCTCCAGTGTCTGGGAAAAAGGCGGAGAGGGCGGAGTTGATTTGGCAGAGAAGGTAGCTCTTGCCGCAGAGCAACCTTCCCAATTCCGGTTCCTGTATAACGAGCAGCAATCTGCCAAAGAGAAGGTGGAGACGATTGTCCGGGAATTGTACCGGGGGTCGGGTGTTACCTTTTCGCCGGCAGCGTTGAAAACCTTGCAAAAAGTGGAGGCTATGGGGCTGTCCCATCTACCAGTATGCATGGCGAAAACACCATATTCGTTTACAGATCGACCCGAAATATTGGGAGCCCCTACTGACTTTACGATCTCGGTCAGCGAGATTCGCCTTTCTGCTGGAGCGGGATTCCTCGTCGTGCTTACCGGAAGTCTGATGACGATGCCGGGCTTGCCGAAGAAACCGGCTGCGGAAGCGCTGCGAGTAGATCAGGATGGAAGGATCTCAGGGCTTTCTTAGATTTTGACAGAATTAAGAAGAGAAGGGTCGGTGCGAGGAGTGCTGACTCTTTTCCCTTTACGCTTCTCCCATACCAAATCCTAATAAGGTTTACAAAAAATACTTTTTATCGATAAAATAGACTGAATATTTAGTTATTAATGGTATACTGGACAAGTCACTACATTACATATATTAATTTGGAGGAAAGAGAATGATGAAAAAATGGACCAAATCTGTTATGACTAGCCTGTTCGCTGCTGCCCTTCTGGTATGTGCGACCGGCGCTGGGGCGGCCGAGACAGCAGCATCACAACCATTAACGGCTACAGTAAAAAAAGTCAATCATGAATCCCGCCTCGATGCGATTATCGAGAGAGGGTATATCCTTGTAGGCACAACCGGCGATTACAAACCGTTTACCTACTTAAATCCACAAACGAATGAATTTGAAGGATATGATATCGAAGCGATGAAGCAATTTGCCCAAAGCTTGGGTGTGGAAGCGCGTTTTGTACAAACGACATGGCCGACGCTCATGTCCGATCTGCTCGCTGACAAATTCGATATCGCTGCAGGGGGTATCACCCGAAATACGACGCGTGCCAAGACAGCATCCTTGAGCGATCCATACCTCTACTTCGGCAAATCCCCGTTGATCCGCGCGACAGACAAGGAGAAGTACAAGAGTATCGCTGACATCAACAAGCCGTCAGTCCGTATCGGTGTCAATCCGGGAGGCACCAACCAGGCTTTTGTCGATGAACATCTGTCAAACGCAACCGTCACAGTGGTCGAAAACAATCTCGATATTCCGGGACTGATTGCCAAAGGCACGTACGACGTGATGATTACCGACAACATCGAGGCAATCGTCTATGCCAAAGCGGATCCCCGCCTGTATGCGGCATTGGCGGATGATACTTTTACCAAAAATGCAACATCTTACATGACGCATCGCGGCGATTACATTTTCACCAGCTATTTGAACCTTTGGATCGACGAGATGAAATTACAGGGAAAATTTGATGAGCTGTATCAAAAATGGGTGAAATAATGACGGGGAAGACCACTCCTAGTGAAGGAGTGGTCTTTCCTCCATTTTATGGTTGAAGATAGGACGATGACGAACGGGAAAGTTGGCCGAGGAAAAAGGTGAAAAAAGCGAAGCCATTTGGGATCTTAACCCAGCAGGAACGGAGAAGGCCAGGGATGACCCCAGCAAGGATCCCAACCCGCCAAAGCGTTTTCGCCTTTTTCCTCCCCTCCACCACAGCCTGACAAAATTTATCTTCCAAAGAGTAATTTGCTTTTTACCAAGAGGCATGATACGATTACGGTTGTGTTCTTTCTAGGGTGCTAACATAGAATCAGGGATAAAGGGCATGTTCCGGATCGAAAGGAATAGTGCCCTTTTTTAGTGAGAATTTTATAGAAAAGGTTTTTTAAAAAAAGGAGACTGAAAAGCATTGACTACATTTTATGACTTTGGATTACATCATTCCATCGTTCGTGCGCTTGGCAATATGGGATTTGAAGAAGCGACGGCGATTCAAGTGCAAACCATTCCAACAGCTTTGGAAGGAAAAGATCTGATTGGGCAAGCACAGACAGGGACGGGAAAAACGGCCGCCTTCGGGATTCCGCTGATAGAACGTCTGGATGAAACTAGCGGTAACGTTCAAGGCATCGTGTTGACGCCGACTCGCGAATTGGCGGTACAGGTGGCAGAGGAGATCAACAAGATCGCCCAGTTCAAAAATATCTCCGCACTGCCGATCTATGGTGGACAAGATATCACCCGTCAGATCAAGGCGTTGAAAAAACGCCCACAAATCATCGTGGCGACACCGGGACGATTTATGGACCACATGCGCAGAAAAACCATTCGTCTGGATGCGATCGAGATCGTCGTCTTGGATGAAGCGGACGAAATGCTGAATATGGGTTTCATCGACGATATCAAGGAAATCCTCCAGGAAGTACCGGATCAACGCCAAACCTTGTTGTTCTCTGCGACAATGCCACGCGCTATCCAGGAAATCGCGCAACAGTTCATGAACGAACCAACGATGATTTCCGTCAAAGCGAAGGAAGTAACGGTGCCTAATATCGAGCAGCAGTACATGGAAGTGTCGGAGAAGCAAAAGTTCGATGTCCTGTGCCGCCTGCTGGATATTCACTCGCCTGAGCTGGCGATCATCTTTGGTCGAACCAAGCGCAGAGTCGATGAATTGTCCGAAGCGCTGACCAAGCGTGGGTACGGTGCTGAAGGGATTCATGGCGATTTGAATCAAGCGAAGCGCGACAGCGTGCTGCGCAAATTCAAAGAAGGGACCATCGAAGTATTGGTAGCGACAGACGTGGCTGCTCGCGGTCTGGACATCAGCGGCGTCACGCATGTCTTCAACTTCGACATCCCGCAGGATTCCGAGAGCTACGTTCACCGGATCGGTAGAACGGGTCGCGCCGGGAAGACTGGTCTCGCCATTACCTTCGTAACTCCTCGTGAGATCGACCACCTGCGTTTGATCGAACGTGCCACCAACCGCCGCATGGAGCGCCGTTCGGTGCCATCGATGGCAGAGGCGATGGAAGGACAGCAGCGCATGGCGTTAGAAAAACTGATAGAGGTAAGCGGCAGAGAAAATCTGACTGCTTACAAGGCGCTTGCCGAACAGTTGCTGGAGGATGTGGATTCCGTCACACTGGTTTCCGCAGCGCTCAAACTGCTGACTAAAGAGCCGGATACGACTCCAATTCATCTGACCGAAGAAGCTCCAATCCGCGTCGGGCGCAAAAAAACGCCACAAAAAGGAAAAGGTGGCCCAGGCGGAGGTTATGGCGGCGGAAAACGTCCATTCCGTCCACGCAGCGGCAGCGGAGAATATCGCGGCGGTGGAGAATATCGCCCGCGCAGTGGCGAATCCCGTCCACGCAGCGGTGAATCCCGCCCACGCTCCGGTGAAGCCAGCGGCAGATCGTATAACAAGCAACGGTAAGATAATGATTTAAATAAAAGGGGCTGACCCTCAGACAGAGAGCATCTGTTTGAGAGTCGGCCCTTTATTTAATTTTGGCAACATCGATAGCGACAATCTCGCGCTTTGAATGAGTTGAGAGGCTTATGTAAACGCTTTATATTTGAGGAAGAAATACGATTAAAAAGGAAAAGGGGGTTTCAGGATGGAAATGGTGAATAACCAAACATCTGGCGGCACACGAGTGCGGGTGCAAAAGTTTGGCCGTTTTCTAAGTGCGATGGTGATGCCTAACATCGGAGCTTTCATCGCGTGGGGACTTATTACCGCTTTATTTATTCCTACCGGTTGGCTGCCTAATGAAAATCTGGCGAAGCTCGTAGGACCGATGATTACCTACTTGCTGCCGCTGTTGATCGGGTATACAGGCGGTAAAATGGTGCATGACGTCCGAGGTGGTGTCGTAGGTGCGATCGCCACGATGGGGGTCATCGTAGGTGCAGATATTCCGATGTTCATGGGTGCCATGATCATGGGTCCGCTCGGGGGCTGGGTCATCAAACAAGTCGACCGGCTCTTCGAAGGCAAGATTCGCGCGGGCTTTGAAATGCTGGTAAACAACTTTACGGCAGGGATTATCGGCGGTTTGCTGACCTTGCTTGCTTTTACGGCCATCGGTCCTGTGGTAGAGGCACTCAACCACACATTGGCGGCAGGTGTGCAAGGAATCGTAAATGCCGGATTGCTGCCATTGGCGAATATCATCATTGAACCTGCAAAAATCCTGTTTCTAAATAACGCAATCAACCATGGAATTCTGAGCCCAATCGGTCTGGATGAGGCGTCGAAAGTGGGACAATCGATCTTTTTCCTGCTTGAGACTAACCCGGGACCAGGTCTGGGAATCCTGTTGGCATACTGGCTGGTCGGCAGAGGCAACGCGAAGCAATCCGCTCCAGGAGCTGTAATCATTCACTTCTTTGGCGGTATCCACGAGATTTACTTCCCGTATATTTTGATGAATCCGCGCTTGATTCTGGCGGTGATCGGCGGCGGGATGACCGGGGTGTTCCTGTTTACTCTGCTGGGTGCAGGACTGGTCGCTCCTCCGTCTCCGGGAAGCATATTTGCCCTGAGTGCGATGGCGCCAAAAGGTGGTTTGCTCCCGGTATTGACTGGGGTAGCAGGTGCAACAATCGTGTCCTTCCTGATTGCAGCTGCCCTGCTGAAAATGAGTGGAAAAGAGAATGAGGAAGAATTGGAGCAAGCGACAGAAAAAATGAAGGAATTAAAGGGAAATCCGCAAGTGGCTGCGAAAGGGGAAGAGAAGGTCGCTACTCCGGCAGACCAAGTAAAGAAAGTAGTCTTTTCCTGCGATGCAGGGATGGGTTCGAGTGCGATGGGTGCTGCGACGTTGCGTAAAAAATTCAAAGAAGCGGGACTGGAAGGGATTACGATCATCAACACTGCGATCAATGACCTTCCAAATGATGCCGACATCGTCATTACCCAAAAAACTTTGACCAATCGGGCGCAACAAAAGCTGCCCGAAGCTGAGCATATCTCCATCGACAATTTCTTGAATAGTCCAGAGTACGACAAGTTGGTTACTCGTCTCAAGTAAAGGCAATAACGCTAGTGAAGAGCTAGCGTTATCCTTCTTTTCTTTAACTTGGGCCAAAATGGTAAACAGGGGATGGAAAAGTGGGCGTTTCCGCACGACAAAGGGAGATTATCGAGCTTTTGCTACAAGAGAATAAAAGCTGGACAGTCGCAGGGATCGCGGCGCAGGTGAAGGTTAGCGGGCGGACGATTCACCGGGAACTGGACAGTCTGGAGCGTTTGTTTCGCCAATACCATCTGGATTTGGTGAGAAAAGCAGGATCGGGCGTAGAGCTGCAGGGGAATGATGAACAAAGGCAGGAGCTTCGTCTGGCTGTTCTGCCGCAAGCTACGACAGCATTCACCGCCCGGCAGCGCCAACTGATGATTCTTTGTGCCTTGCTTGAGGCTACGGAGCCCGTCAAGTTGATCTCGCTCGCCATCGATCTGAAAGTGACGAAGGCGACCATCAGCCATGATCTAGATGAGCTGGAGGGCATGCTCGCCCCGATGGAGCTCACTTTACTGCGGAAAAGGGGCTACGGGGTAGAATTGCTCGGGTCGGAATCCGCCAAGCGAAGGATGATTGGCCGCTTGATCGCGGATCATCTGGATGATAACGAGCTGATTAGCCTGATCCGGGATAACATCCAGCATAAAACGCTGCATGCGGCCAACTCTTTGACGGAGCGTCTGCTGGAGCTGATCAACAAGGAAAAGCTGATCAAGGTCGAAAAGGCGTTGGCACAGCTGGAGCATGATCTGCCGTATCCTTTGGCAGACAGCGCATATATCGGTCTGGTCACGCATCTGGCGCTGACTGTCGAGCGAGTGCAAAAGGGAGAGAATATCTCATTTGACGAGAAAACGCTGACGGAATTGTCCCAGACCCCGGAGTACCCGATCGCCCAAAAGATTATGAACCGAGTCGAGGAGTTGTTTCAGCTCCAGATGCCATCCGCGGAGATTGGCTATATCACGATGCATTTGCGGGGAGCCAAGCTGCGTCACTCCCAGGAAGACTGGTTTGGTACAGCCAATGCGGAACTAATGGATGCCACGCAAAGGCTGATTCAGGTCTGTGAGGACCGCCTGGGCATTCCGCTGGCGAGGGATCGTTCCCTTTATCACGGCCTGCTTATGCATCTGGAACCCGCGCTCTATCGGCTCCAGGCCAAACTGGAGATTCGCAACCCGCTGGTCAAACAGATTCAAAGCCAATACCCAGAGCTGTTCGAGGTGGTTAGGGAGGCTGTTGCGGCCTTATTTCCGGACCTGGAGGTGCCGGATGAGGAAATTGGCTATCTGGTGATGCATATCGGCGCCGCAGCAGAACGCATGAAGCAGGAATGGCAGCGCTACCGGGCATTGGTTGTCTGCTCTAGCGGCATTGGTTCATCCCAAATCCTTGCGATGCGAATCAAAAAGGAGATCCCGGAAATTGTCAGCCTGAAAAATCTCTCTGCCTTTGATGTAGGCCGTGTCCCCAGGTCCGATTACGATGTGATTATTTCGACGATCCCTCTGCCGTTGTCTGTTCAGGATTACGTCATCGTCAGTCCTTTACTGACACCAGAGGAACGGGAGAAGATCAAGGCTCATCTGCATCAGCGAAGTACCAGAATCGAGGATGTTGACCCACATTCGTGGATCGTTTCGAATGAAAGCAAAAACTCGCTGCTACAATTGCACAACGTCCATCTGTACACGGGCTATGCGTCGCAATTGGCAGCAGGAATTCGGGTATATCAGTGGGACAATGAAGGAGAGCGAAAGTCTGTCCCCAATCTCCTGCGTCAGATTTGTACAGAATTGAAACGACGTGGGACGATACAGGATGAAGAGGCTGTCACAAGGAAGCTGTTGCAACGGGAAAGGCTGGGCGGGTTGGGAATTCCCGGGACCTCTTTTGCCCTGTTTCACGGGAAGTATGAGGAAGTGGCACAGCATTCTTTTACGATCCACAAGCTGCGTCATCCTGTCTATCTGAGATCCATGGACGAACAGGAGATGCCTGTTCGGATGCTTCTTCTGCTCCTGGGTCCCCATGACATGCGCAAGGAAGGCTTGGAGATCTTAAGTGAAATCAGCTCGATGCTGATCGAAGATGAAGTGCAAGCTGTACTGGAAACAGGCGAGGAACAGTCGATCGCCGACGAGATCGCCGGACGGCTGCTCATCTTTTGCCTGAATAAGACTGGATTGGAGAGAAAGAGATGACAACGATACTGACAAAAGAAAAAATCATGCTACAAGCAAAACCAAGTGACAAGTGGGAAGCGATTCGCTTCGCTGGAGAATTACTAGTAAAAGCCGGTCATGTTACAGAGGAGTACGTGGATAAGATGAAAGAGCGGGAGGAATTGGCTACTACCTACATCGGAAGCGGTGTCGCCATCCCGCACGGCACCAACGAATCCAAAGAGCAGATCAAGTCAACAGGCATCTCCGTCGTGCAAGTACCGGACGGTGTCGACTTCGGTGAAGGAAATACGGCGTATCTGTTGTTCGGGATTGCCGGTGCAGGCGATGACCATCTGGAGGTGCTCTCGCAAATCGCGATCATCTGCTCGGAGGAAGAAAATGTAAAAAAGGCGGCGCAGGCAACGACAGCCGACGAGATTTTGGCTCTGTTCGCAAAGGAGTTGTAGGTCATGAAGCAGGCAGTACATTTTGGCGCGGGAAATATCGGACGCGGGTTTATCGGGCAGCTTTTGCATCAAGCTGGCTACGAGGTCTTGTTCGTAGATGTGAATCAAGAGTTGGTAGACGAGTTGAATCGCCAGCGTGCCTATGAGGTAGAACTGGCAACAGAAGGTGCACCGTCCACTGTGGTAGACAGGGTGCGGGCAATCAGCGGGCGGGACGTGGACGCTGTCGCCCAAGCGATCGCCAAAGCCGACTTGGTCACGACTGCCGTAGGGCCGCATGTCCTGCCGCATATTGCAGAGGCAATCGCTTCAGGTATTTCTTTGCGAACAAAAGCTAGTGCTGAGCAGCTTAACATCATCGCCTGTGAAAATATGATTGGCGGGAGTGCGCATTTAAAGGAGCATGTCTATGTTTTCCTGGGGGAGGCTGACCGGAAGCTGGCAGACAAGCTGATTGGCTTTCCAAATGCTGCGGTCGACCGGATCGTCCCCATCCAGAATCATGACGACAAGCTTCGGGTAACCGTCGAGCCTTTCTACGAATGGGTGGTTGACCGATCGCAAGTGGTCGGGGAAGCGCCAGCCATCAACGGCATCACCTATGTAGCGGAAATTTGGCCCTACATCGAGCGCAAGCTGTTTACCGTCAATACCGGGCATGCCGTTCTGGCCTATCTGGGTTATCTGCGTGGCAGATCGACGATTGATGAAGCGATGAAGGACGAGGATATTTTGGGGGCCACTCGCGGCGCACTGAGCGAGACCGGAGCATTGCTGGCAAAAAAGCATGGCTTCGACCCGCAGGCAATGGTCAAGTACAGGGAAAAAATATTGGAGCGCTTCGCCAATCCGTTGCTATCTGACCAGGTGACGCGTGTGGCGCGCAACCCGATCCGCAAGCTCTCCCCGGAGGATCGCTTGGTGGGACCCGCGATGCAATGTGCGGAGAAAGGGATCGTCCCGGAAAATCTGGCGCTGGCGATCGCGGCGGCCTTGCGGTTTAATGATCCGGCAGATTCGGAAGCGCAACGCATCCAGGCCGATGTAGAGCAAGCAGGATGGCAGCAGGTTTTGACAAAATATACAGGGATATCGATTACGCACCCGCTGGCGAAGATGATTCTCGGTCATTTGGAATCACGGTAGTGTACAGGGTGCGCAAAGATAGATCAGGGAAGGTGGGAGTCAGATGTCTCGTGAGATCGCAGGAGTAAAAGCATCGGCTGGCATTGTCATCGGAGCGGCACTATTGCTCCATAATTCCGAGCTTGAGGTGCAGACCGTCAGCGTGGAAGATGCCGAAGCGGAAATCAGACGTTTTCAGGAGGCTTTGGAAAAGGCAAAAGTCGACTTGCAAGAGATCAGTGAGCGGGTGGAACGGGAGATGGGGTCGGAGCACGCCGATATTTTCCGGGCACATCTGATGGTCCTGGAAGACCCTGAGCTGGTGGATACGGTGACGGGGACGATTCGGCAGGAGCGGGTAAACGCCGAGTCCGCCTTGAATAATGCGGCACAGGGCTTTATCAGCATTTTTGAGCAGATGGACGACGAGTACATGAGAGAGCGAGCCGCGGACATACGCGATGTAACGAGGCGTGTACTCTCTTACCTGCTCGGTGTGGAGATGGGCATGTCCGGTCAAGCGAAGGAAGAAGTAATCTTGGTAGCTAAGGACTTGACTCCGTCAGATACCGCGCAGCTGGATCGGCGTTATGTGAAAGGGTTCGTCACAGATATCGGCGGTAGGACTTCGCATTCCGCGATTATGGCGAGGTCGATGGGGATTCCGGCTGTCGTAGGTACGAGGGAAATCACCACTGCAGTCCAGCCGGGAAGCAAATTGATTGTAGATGGACATGCGGGTGTGGTCATCGTCGATCCAAGTGAAGATGAGATCGCTGCGTATCAGGCCAAGCAGGCGGATTACGACCTCCAAAAGGCCGAGTGGGCCAAGCTTGTCGACCAAAAGACGATCAGTCAGGACGGCCATCATGTGGAGCTGGCAGCCAACATCGGCAGTCCGCAGGATTTGGAAGAGGTCATCTCTCATGGAGCAGAAGGCGTGGGGCTTTTTCGCACGGAATTCCTCTACATGGGGCGCGAGGATTTCCCGACAGAAGAGGAGCAATTTCAGGCGTATAAGCAAGTGTTGGAGAAAATGGGTGAAAAACCGGTCGTCATTCGTACATTGGACATCGGCGGTGACAAACATCTTCCGTATCTGAATCTGCCGGAAGAGATGAATCCGTTTTTAGGATTTCGGGCGATTCGCCTCTGCCTGGATCAGCAAGAGCTGTTTCGGACGCAACTGCGGGCTTTGCTTCGTGCCAGCGTCTATGGCAATCTGAAAATCATGTTCCCGATGATTGCGACCCTGGAGGAATTCCGCCAAGCTAAAGCCTTGCTGGAAGAGGAGAAGCAAGCCTTGCAAAAGAGTGGTGTAGATCTCTCGAAACCATTTGAAGTGGGAATCATGATCGAGATCCCGGCCGCTGCGATGATGGCAGACGTTTTTGCAGATGAAGTGGACTTTTTCAGCATCGGCACCAATGATCTGATCCAATACACATTGGCAGCGGATCGCATGAATGAGCGGGTATCGTATCTCTACCAGCCGTATCACCCGGCAGTTCTGCGCCTGATTCGTCAGGTGATCGAAGCGGGGCACGCCAAAGGGAAATGGGTCGGGATGTGCGGGGAAATGGCTGGCGACCCAATCGCAATACCCATTCTTTTGGGCATGGGTCTGGATGAATTCAGCATGAGCGCCAGCAGCATATTGCCTGCCCGCCAGCAGATCGGCGGAATCAGCCGGGAAATGGCCACGAAGGAGATCCCGCAGATTCTTGGGATGAGCACGTCGCGACAAGTAGAGGATTTTGTTACGAACAGATTTGCCCACATAAACAGCTAGGAGGTAGAGCAGATGATCGAGAAAAAAGTGGTTGTGGGACTTCCGCATGGTTTACACGCCAGACCTGCGGCCAGCTTCGTGAAGTTGGCAACAAACTTTAAAAGCGACATCAAATTGGTGAAGAACGGGAAGGAAGCCAACGGAAAAAGCATCATGGGCGTCATGGCTTCAGCAATCGCCAAAGGCGACGAGATCACGCTGGTCGCAAACGGCATGGATGAGGCGGACGCCATCGCAGCGTTGGAGAAAGTACTGCAGGAAGAAGAATAAAAAGTATTTCTCAAATAAAAACAGCCCCTTGTGAAAATAGGGCTGTTTTTATTTGGTAAGGCTAAATCAGGAGAAACGAAATGGCCGAAAGCAACACCGAAGTAATCGACATGGCAATCAGTGGACGGGATGCTTTGCGCAAGTCGCGCAGGTTGATGTTTAGTCCCAACCCGACCATCGCCATCGCCAGGATGAAGGTCGTTACCGTCGCGATCGTTGTAAGGAAGGATTCACTGACCGGGATATACGTACCCAGGACATAGCTTCCGAACAAGCTCATGCCGAGGAAGCCGAGCAGGAAATAGGGGAAACTGATTTTGGTATCCCCGTCCGCGTTCCCTTTTCGCTTTATGAAGTACACCAGAACCAGGCAGAGTGGAACCAGCAGCAAGACACGTCCCAGCTTGGCGAGCAAGGCCATCGCCAAAGCATCTTGTCCTGCAGGGGCGGCAGCCAAGGCAACATGTGCCAGCTCGTGCAAGGTCATCCCGGACCAGACGCCGTAATCGGCAGCGGATACAGGTAATAACGGCATTAAAATCGTGTACACCACGGCAAAGATCGTACCGACGAGAGCAATAATGCCTACACTGATCGCCGTCTCATCGTCTTTTGCCCGGACGATCGGGGAGACAGCGGCAATAGCAGCGGCACCACATACACCTGTACCGATACCGAGCAGCAGGGAGAGCTTGAAGTCAGCCTTCAATGCTTTTGCGATCAAGAGTGTAGCCAGGATCGAAAACACGATGACACCGACGTCGTACAGCAGAAGACCTAGCCCTTGGGTTAAGATCACGTCTACATTCAGTTTTAATCCGTATAGAATGATGGCGAGTCGAAGCAATCGTTTGGCCGAGAATTGAATACCTGACCGGAGCGCTTCCGGGTAGCCGAATATCTGCCGATAAGCGACGGCGATGAAAATCGCACAGGCCAGCGGACCGACGCGGTCAAAGACAGGGACAAGGGAAAGAACATAGCCAAGTAAGGCAATCAAAAATGTAAACCCAATACCGCCGAGCCACAAAGGCAGGGGATATGGTATTTTTGCTGCTCCTTGTTTTTGTGCAGCGTCCATATCTGGTTGTGTCTGTGTGCTCATACCTACCATTCCTCCTCAGTTACTACCTTTATCTTACAGGATGATCTTGTATAAGAAAAATAAATCATCAATATAATGACGATAAGTAAATTGATATAATAGATGGGGATAAGGAGGGATTGGTCATGGAGCAACTCTTGCGCGTGTTGATCGCAGTAGCGGAACGGCAGAATTTTTCCCGGGCCGCTGAGGACCTGCACATGACTCAGCCCGCCGTGAGTCAATATATCAAATCGTTGGAGCAGGCACTCGGCTGCAAGCTGTTGGAGCGCAACAATAAATACGTGAGGTTGAACAAGGCTGGCGAGATCGTCTACTACCATGCCAAAGAGATCTTGGGGATGTACGAGCGCATGCAAAACCTGGTGCATGATCTGATGTATACACCGAGCGGTCATCTGATGATTGGAGCCAGCTACACATACGGGGAATACGTGCTGCCGCATGTCATCGCCCGCCTGCGGGAGCTGTATCCACGGATTACTCCGTCCATCACGATCCATAATTCGCGTGTCATCTCAGCGCAGGTAGCCAATCGCCAACTTGACGTAGGGATCGTCGAGAGCGAGTATGTAGGAGAAAAGATGAACGTGGAGCCTTTTGCTGACGATCAGATGTACGTGATTGTCGCGAACGATCATCGATTGTCCTGGCAATCCGAGGTACATGTAGAGGAGCTTGAGGAAGAGACCTGGATCGTGCGCGAGGAAGGCTCCGGGACGCGGGAAGCAGTAGAAAACATGTTTCGTCATTTGCAAATCTCACCTGCGAAGCGTATGGAATTCGGCAGCACACAGGTGATCAAGGAATCCGTAGAGGCAGGTCTGGGAATTAGCCTTTTATCGGATTGGGCGATCCGCAAAGAGCTCAAGCTGAAGACGCTGCACATCCTGCCTGTAGCAGGAACCCCGATGACTCGGAAATTTTCGCTCGTCACGCAATCCGATTCTTTTCGGACCAAGGCCTTGGAGCTTTTTCTGGAGCTGCTGCGGGAAAACGCTTGCAATTCTTCCGGCCATGTCATAAAGTAAAGGGACAGATAAAGTGTCAGAATACTTGCGCTTTATCAGACAAGTGAACATTCAAAAGGCAAAGGCGCCAATAACAATAGGGTAGTTCCCTGTTGTTACGGCGCCTTTTTTGCGTTTTTGAAAATGGGTTGGAAAGGAGCGTGACAGGCATGGAAAAACCGATTCGCGCAACACCGCTTGCCGTGCGGCTGATTCCAAATGTAGACGCACAGTTTGCCAAAGAACTGAATCTGGCACCGAATATCCGCAGCTTGGGTCTATTCACTTCGACGATTGATGATGTGGGGTATACCGCTATCGATGATGCGACGAAGAAAGCGGCAGTCGAAGTTGTCTATGCCAAATCGTTTTACGCCGGATCCGGCCATGCCTCTGGTCCGCTTTCCGGGGAATTCATCGGGATTATCGGAGGAGCGACGCCGTCAGAGGTGCAAAGCGGGCTGGATGCGGCGGTATCGTTCCTGGAGAACGGCTCGTGTTTTTATGCCTTAAACGATGAGGGGACACATGCCTATTACGCCCATGTTGTTTCGCGGACCGGCAGCTACCTGTCCAAGCAGGCGTCCATCCCCATCGGTGAACCGCTCGCGTATCTGATCGCGCCCCCGCTGGAAGCGATGGTCGGAATCGATGCTGCCCTAAAGGCGGCGGATGTACAGATGGTGCAGTTTTTCGGACCTCCTACAGAGACTAATTTCGGCGGTGCCCTCTTGACGGGTAGCCAGTCGGCCTGCACAGCAGCGGCGGAGGCATTTGCCGAAACGGTGAAAAGTGTGGCCCGACAACCTGTAAAGCGATAGAGGAGAGAGTAGCAGGAGGAGAACGACATGAGCGCTCAAGCATACGCACTTGGCATGATCGAGACATTGGGTTTGCCCGCTCTAGTCGCTGCCGCAGATGCCGCCGCCAAGGCAGCGGACGTCCGGGTCGTGACGTATGAGGGGGTGGATGCGGGAATCGTGACTGTATATGTGATTGGAGATGTCTCTTCCGTACAGGCAGCCGTGGACGCGGGTGCAGATGCGGCGAGACGGGTAGGCAGACTGCTTCACTCACACGTCATCGCTCGCCCTGACGAACATGTGCCGAAGATGATCACGGCGCTGGCAAACCTGTCTAACAAGACGGAGGATGCATCTGTGAAAACCAAAACGGCAGCGAAGAAGAGTGACCGGGATCGCCCCGCACAAACCCAGCCAAAGGAAACTGGGGGTGAACAGGCACCATGACCTTGGATGCTGATCTCGCCTCCATTCAGGAAGTGCGCACGGCGCTTTCCCAAGCACAGGAGGCGCAAAAAAAGCTGGCTGCTTACAGCCAAGAGCAGATTGATGCGATCGTGGCTGCGATGTCGCGTGCAGGCATCGAGGCGGCTGAACGGCTTGCCGCCATGGCGGTCGAAGAAACAGGCTTTGGCAATGTCGCAGACAAGAAGGTAAAGAATTTGTTCGCAGCAAGAGATGTGTACAACGCCATACGGGAACAAAAAACCGTCGGCATCATTGGAAAAGACGAGGAAAAACAGGTATGGCAGGTCGCTCACCCCGTCGGCATCATTGCGGGAATCGTCCCGTCGACTAACCCGACATCGACAGCGATGTTCAAGGCGATGATCGCGGTAAAGGCAGGCAATGCGATCGTCATCAGCCCGCATCCCTCTGCTGCTCGCTGTACGCTGGAAGCGACACAGGTCATGGTGCAGGCAGCTGAGCAGGCGGGAGCACCGCCGGGATTGATCCATTGTATTCGCAACCCTTCCTTGCAAGCGACACAGGAGCTGATGAAGCACAAGCTGACGGATGTGATACTCGCAACAGGCGGAACCCAGATGGTCAAGGCAGCGTACAGCTCCGGCAAGCCGGCATACGGGGTCGGACCTGGGAATGTCCCCGTGCTTATCCATCAGAGCGCTGATTTGCATGCAGCAGCGAGGCGCATCGTCCAGAGCAAGACTTTTGACTTCGGCACGATTTGTGCCTCAGAACAAGCTCTGGTCGTCGAGGAGGGCATCAAGCTTGAGTGGGTAGATGCCCTCAAGCGGGAAGGGGCCTATTTCCTGGATGAGCGGGAAAAAGAAAAAGTTGCGGCTGTCATTTCCGTAAATGGTTCGCTGAACGCCAAGATGGTGGGGCGTTCAGCCCAAGTGATCGCACAAATGGCCGGGTTCACCGTATCACCTGAGACGCGTGTGCTGATCGGCGACGAAACGGGTGTCGGAAAAGCGTTTCCTTTTTCCATCGAGAAGCTGGCGCCTGTGCTCGCTATGTACACCGTACCGGATACACAGGCCGGTTTTACGCGCTGCCGGCAACTGCTGGAGCTGGGCGGATTGGGCCATACCGCAGGCATTCATGCTGCGGATCAGCAGGTCATCGAGGCGTACGGCAGGGAGATGCCGGCGTCGCGAATTGCCGTCAACACCGGGACCACGTTTGGCGGCATCGGTGCCACGACAGCGATTTTACCGTCCCTGACATTGGGCTGCGGAGCGCTCGGCAACAATATCACGTCTGACAACATCGGTCCCGAGCATCTTTTCAACATTAAGCGAGTGGCGTTTGGCGTCCGGGAAATGCCGCAGACTCCGCAAGTGGAAGGCAGTGACCCGTCTGGTCAAGAACCGGTGCAGGAAGCGGTATTGCAGGCCTTGTCCGGGATGAATATCACGATCAACCGGGAAGAGATCAAAAGCATCATCCAATCCGTATTGGCGGAGATGAAAGGATAGCAAATAAAAGGAGGAAATGAAAATGGCAGGAGAAATGTCCGCTCTGGGAATGGTGGAAACAAAAGGATTGGTAGGGGCAGTAGAAGCAGCAGACGCGATGGTAAAGGCAGCCAACGTCAAGCTGATCGGCAAGGTACATGTCGGCGGGGGGCTTGTTACTGTGATGGTTCGCGGTGATGTAGGAGCAGTGAAGGCATCCACCGATGCGGGGGCTGCGGCAGCGGAAAAAGTCGGGGAGCTGGTATCCGTACATGTGATTCCACGTCCGCATGGCGATATTGAATTGATTCTGCCCAAACTGGAAGGGTAATGCCCGATGTCTTTCATCACAGAGTCCGCTTTGCGAGCCATGCAGAAAAAAGGCATACCGACCCCGTTTTTTCTGGGAAAAGGGGACAAATTGACTCCGGCGGCGGCAGACTTTTTGCGGGGGAGGGGAATTCAAGTGAAAGCGTTCGAGGAACAGCCAGAAGAAGGGCTCGCAATCCACACAGCCAGGGAGATTCCACTCGGTGTATCCAATCGGCATGTTCATTTGTCGCTCGAGCATGTAGAGAGGCTGTTTGGCAAAGGACACTCGCTGACTCCGATGCGCGAGCTATCCCAACCCGGACAGTTTGCTTGTGAGGAGACCGTTACCCTGGTCGGGCCCAAAGGGAGTATCCATGGCGTCCGGATTCTCGGTCCGGCGCGATCAGATACGCAAGTGGAAATATCCCGAACTGACGGGTATGCTCTTGGCGTAGCGGCACCGCTGCGCATGTCAGGCGACATCGATGGGACGCCGGGTCTGGTCCTGGTGACGGGAAGAGGTACGGTTGTACTGGAAAAAGGGGTCATCGTAGCCAAGCGGCATGTGCACATGTCCCCGCAAGAGGCCCTGCAGTTCCAGGTGCAGGATGGGGACTCGCTTATTTTGGAGACACAAACAGACCGTCCGATCGTGTACCCGGATGTCATCGTCCGCGTCGATCCGCGCTTTGCCCTCGACTTCCATGTCGATCTGGATGAAGGCAATGCCGCCAATGTCAAGACAGGCGACCGGGTGAAGGTGATCGGGAAAAACGGCCAGTTTTACTCCGACTATCGGAGGTGATATACGAGATGTCGATTAACATCCGGGAAATGGTGGAGGCCATCACCAAGGAAATCCTGCAGGCGCAGTATCGGGAAGAGCAGCAGAAGGCGCCGCGCGTACTGTATGTGTTTTGCGACAGCCAAGCGCATGAGGCGTATGGCGATCATTTTATTCAATTAAAAAAATACGGAATCTGTCATGACATTCTCTTTTTGGACGGGGAAACCTCCTCCTGGCTGGGGATCCATCAGATCGAATGCGGAGGGGCGGGGAAAATCCTCGCTGCAGACGAATACGCGCCCGCTCCCTTAGAGGTTCCGGCGCAATACGACGGAATTGTGATTCCAGAAATCGATCTGGACAATGCGGCACGGATCGCCACGGGGCTGAAGGGGACGATCAAGGCAGAAATCGTCTTTTCGGCGCTGGTGACAGGCAAGTTCGTCGTGGTCGGTTCAGACTCGGCAGGCTTGAAACGTGCTGATCGGCGCACGCTGCAGACCTTGGCATTGCCTCCCGCCTATGAGCAATTGTTCCGCCAACATGTCGAGCAATTACAAGTGCTCGGAGTAGAGTTTGCGGAGCAGAAGCGATTGGCGGAGCGAGTGATTGCGAGGCTGAAGGATAGACGGAAGGTCGAAGGAAAATCACAGCAGGCAGCAGGAAGTGAGCAAGTGGATGAGGGAGAAGCAGTATTTTCCGGGAGGCTGTTAACGGCTGATTGGGTATACTCCCAACTCCAGCTTCGCGAGAAAGTCTTACAGGTGAAAAAAGGGACGATCATTTCGCCTTTGGCCTATGATGCCATGCGCGAACGAAGCATTACGATCCGCATGCTGGGAAAAGGGTGATCCGATGTTTTTGGGAAAAGTGATTGGCAGTGTCTGGGCCACGCAAAAGGAAACAGGCATGGAAAACCTCAAGCTGATGGTGGTGCAGCCCATCGACTGGCGCGGCCGGGACGGAGGGCAGACCGTCATCGCGGCAGATAGGATCGGTGCCGGGATCGGAGAGCAGGTCATCGTTTCTCGCGGGACGCCAGCCCGAATTCTTTTTGCCAATAACCATGTTCCGATCGATGCGGTCATCGTCGGGATCGTCGACTCGTTCGAGGTTCCGGGAGCAGTAGAGGAGGAATAGCGGATGGAACAGGAACGTTCGCGGGTGATTCAGGAATTCGTACCGGGCAAACAGGTGACGCTCGCGCACGTCATCGCCAATCCCGATGCGATGCTCTATACCAAGCTGGGGATCAATGAGGCGGGAGCGATCGGAATCCTCACCCTGACGCCGACCGAGACAGCGATCATTGCCGCTGATATCGCCACGAAGGCGGCGGATGTGGAGCTGGGCTTCCTCGACCGTTTTACTGGCTCATTGATCGTCGTAGGGGATGTGGCAGCGGTAGAGATGGCGGTAGAGGCTGTCAACCGCGTTCTCCATGAAAAGCTGCGCTTCACGCCGGCGCTGGTCACGAAATCATGAGCAAAAGGGTGATGGTAATTGGCGCGATTGAGGCGGGAAAATCCTCGTTGATCAAGGCCTTGTTGCAAAAGGATCAACCCGCGCGAAAGACACAGGCTTTGGAATATGCGGATTGGGTGATCGATACGCCGGGTGAATACAGTGAAAATCCGATGTTTTACCGCACGCTGATGGCGACAGCGCTCGAAGCGGAATTGATTGTCATGGTGCAGGACGCGACTCGCGACCGCAACTACTTCCCGCCTGGTTTTTCCCAAGGCTTTCCCCATGTGTGTATCGGGGTCATCACCAAAACGGATCATCCCGCAGCAGATGTGAAGCGCGCGGAACAATTTTTACGCCAGTCCATCGGCGGGGGACGGATCTTTTGCACGTCCGCCCACACCTTGGAGGGAGTAGAGGAGCTGCGCCATTTCTTGCAAGCCCCATGGAAACAGTAAGCCTCTTTTCGTAATGGACCATTTGTGGGAAAATTACGACAATATATCCGTGCGAAAAGAGAGGAACCTATGCAATCATTACGAGAACTCTGTCTATCCGCTACTACACTGCGGGAGGAAGATATTCGCATCCTGGAGGACTTGGCATCCAAACTGCAGATTTTCGCCGATTTGTCGCAAGCAGACATGTTCATCGATTGTCCCACAGCAGACCACAGCTCTGCATTGGTGGTCGCCCAGGCTTCACCATCTACGGCGCGCTCCCTGTACAGCGGGTCGGTTGTCGGTCAACTGGCTACAGCAGGCAACGAGCCAGCGGTCATGTATTGCCTGTCGACAGGAAAAGCGGTCATTGGTTCGCGCGGGGTATCCCAGGAGCAAGTGGTGATGCGGCAGAACGTGGTGCCGATCCAGAATCATACGGGGGAAACCATCGGTACCCTGATCACGGAGCAGGACATCTCCAAGCAGGTCGAACAGGAAAAAAACGTGGAAATGCTCAAGGAAACCACGGAGCATCTGAGTGAAACCCTGATTCAGTTTGCTGTACCCGATATGCCGATCACCTCGCTGATGCACGAGGGAATGATCCTGTTCGATCAGAGGGGGCGGATCACCTACGCCAACCAGAGGGCGTATGAGCTATTGCAGCGGATTGGGCTTGAGCCCCCCGAAAAAGGGGTAGAGATCGAGGAAATTTTCGCCTGGCGCGTCTCTCCAGAGTATTTCGTCCGACATGGCGGCTACGTTCAGGAGGAGCTGGCGCGCGGAAAGCATTTCATCATGATGAAGGCGGTCTCGGCGGCGCGCAAGCCGGACATCATCGGCGGAATTATTTTGTTGCGAGACATCTCAGACATCCGGGAAAAAGAGAAGCAGCTGATGATCAAATCAGCCGTCATCAAAGAGATTCATCATAGGGTCAAAAATAATTTGCAGACCATATCCAGTCTCTTGCGCCTGCAGATGAGGCGTTCCTCATCTCCTGAATTGGAGAAGGTGTATCGAGAGAGCATCAATCGCATCAACAGCATCGCGATCATTCATGAATACCTCGCTCACGATGGGCTGGATAAAATTGATTTTAAAGAGATTTTAACAAAAATTTCCAAAATTATCGTCTCATCCATGAGGCGCTCCGAACAGTCGATACAGGTACTCATCACAGGTGATTCATTTGATTTGCCATCAAACAAAGCGACGTCATTCGCTCTGATCGTGACGGAATTGGTGCAGAACTGCATGATCCATGCCTTTACAGATCGACAGGAGGGCGTTATCGCAATCGAGCTCGTGCCCAAAGAGAATTTTGTCAGTCTCTCCGTTACGGATGACGGGGTCGGGATGGCGGATATGGAGCATATCTGGGAAAAAGGGCATTTGGGATTGAAGATTGTGGATACGCTCGTACAAGAAGATCTCGAGGGTACGATCCACTTTCGAAATACAGGCAACGGTACGGAGGTTACCATTCTCTATCCGATACATAAGGAGGATGTAGATGACACAGCCGAGGATTATAGTCGTGGATGATGAACCGGTCATTCGTATGGATTTGCGGGAGATGCTGGAGAGCGAAGGCTATCTGGTCGTGGCGGAGGCCAAAAACGGGGAAGAGGCGGTATCGCTTGCCCATCGCCACAAGCCCGATCTGATCATCATGGATGTCAAAATGCCCGTGTTAAACGGCGTCAAGGCGAGTCAGATTATCCGTTCCTTTTCGGACAGCTCGATTCTCTTATTGACCGCGTACAGCCAAAGGGAGTTGATCCAGGATGCCCGCAAGGCCGGAGTGACAGCTTATCTGGTCAAGCCGATCTCGGAGGAGGATCTCTTCCCTGCAGTCGAAATTGCGCTGAGTCAGAAGGAGAAGGAGGCGTCACTCAAAAAAGATATTGTGGAATTAAAGCAAAAAATCGAGGATCGCAAAGCAGTTGAAAAGGCCAAAGGCAAGCTGATGGGACAGTTGTCGCTTGAGGAAGGCGCTGCCTATCGATGGATGCAGCAGGTGAGCATGCAAAGGCGCGTGCCACTGGCAAAGCTCGCACAGGAAATACTGGCGGGTGAGCATCCGATCGAACCTCTTGCCTAATTTGAATCCAACCGATTCAGCTGGAGTAGGGAAGTAAATACATTGCCGGGCAAGGATGCTTGAGTCGATCCGGATGCAGATGCATCCGGTTGTTCAAGCATCCTTTTTCTATCGAGACGAAGTGTGAACGGCGGAGGGAGGCGTGTATGGAGGAACAGTGGATCAAAAGCGTCGGGATAGACGTGGGTACCAGCACCACCAAAATGATTGTCAGCAGACTGCGGCTGGGGCGGATGTCCAGCACGTTTTCCCTGCCTCGTTTCCAGATCGTAGAAAGACAACTGCTCTATGCCAGTCCGGTCCATACGACTCCGCTGATCGGTTTTGATGAGATTGATGCAGAGAGAATCGGGGCTATCCTGAAGGACGAGTACCAACAGGCCGGAATCAGCTTGTCCGAGATCAAATCGGGTGCTGTCATTATTACGGGCGAGACGGCGAGTAAAAAGAATGCCCAGCATATCGTCCATCTTTTGGCGGAGCGGTCAGGCGATTTTGTCGTGGCGACAGCGGGGGCCGATCTGGAAGGAGTTTTGGCAGGAAAAGGGGCAGGTGCCCAAAAACGTTCACAGGCCATCTCGGGCAACGTCGTCAACGTGGATATAGGCGGCGGTACGGCAAACGCGGTTTTCTTTTACCGGGGAAAGGCGATTGCGACTGTCACCTTTCATATCGGTGGTCGTTTGATTCGTCTTGATGAGCGGGGAGTGGTCGAGTATGTGTCTCCGCACATCACCTCGTGGCTGGCAGCCAAGGGATTGTCGGTACAGGCAGGACTGACGGTATCCTATGCGCAGATTCAGGATATCGCGCTGCATATGAGCCAGGGCATGCTGGATTACCTCTCCGGGAAGGAACGGCAGATATCCGGGTTGCTCGTATCGGGACAGCCGATGCAGGAAGTTATCCCAGTCGAGGAGCTGTCCATATCGGGAGGCGTCGGAGCATTGATGCAGGCTGAACCAGTACGAAATCTGGCAGAAGTGAGCCGCTACGGCGATTTTGGACCGATGCTTGGCCAGATGCTGCAACAGGTGAGGGTGCAGGGTACGTATCCATTTCGCTGGATCGAGCCGGAGCAGACAGTTCGTGCCACAGTGATCGGGGCCGGGATGCAAAGCACGGAGATCAGTGGATCTACCGTCCATATCAAAGAGGAGTTGCTGCCGATCAAAAACCTGCCGATCTTGAAGCTGGAGCTTGATCGGGAGGAATGGGAAGACCCGGTCAGACTCCACCAGGAGGCAGCCAGTGTCTACGAACTAGGGGTGCGTCTGTTTGGTTCCTCTGCAGCCATTCCATTTGCCATCGCTCTATCGGGGATTGGCTACTGCTCGTATGCGCTTCTGCAGCGAATCGCCCAAGAGATGGCAGATGCGTACAGACGATACTTTTCTAAGAGCAAGGTAATGGTCGTGATCTGTGAGACGGATATGGCGAAAGCGTTGGGACAGGCGCTTTTCCTGCGCTGCAAAGGAGAGCCTGAAATCATTTGCATTGATCAGGTGCGCGTGGAATATGGCGATTACATCGATCTGGGCGAGCCGATTTCGGGTACGATCATCCCCGTTGTGGTCAAGACACTCGCTTTTGACGAACGGGCGTAAGAAGGAGGGGTGGATGCGATGAATTTAAAGACGAGGGTTCTGGGAGAAAGCTATCAGTTCCGCGATCTAAGGGAAGTTTTCGCAAAAGCAAACGAGGATAAGTCGGGCGATCAACTGGCGGGGATTGCGGCAGGCGATTCCCGCGAACGGGTGGCTGCCAAGCAGGTGCTGTCCGACCTCACACTAGCTGACATACGCAACCATCCGCTGTTGCCTGCAGAAGAAGATGAGGTATCACGTGTGATCGAAGAAGGAATTAACGAGAAAATCTTCCGGGAAATCCAGAATTGGAGCGTAGCCGAGCTGCGCGAATATATTCTGAGTCACGAAGCGTCGGACAGCGAGCTAAAACGCATCAGCCGTGGACTGAGCAGCGAGATGATCGCAGCTAGCGCCAAGCTGATGAGCAATCTCGACCTGATCACGGCGGCCGCCAAGATCCGCAATATCACCCACTGCAATATTGCGATTGGTCAGTCAGGTGTCTTGGCGGCGAGAGTGCAGCCCAATCATCCCGCGGACCATGTGCAGGGGATCAAGGCGGCGCTCTACGAAGGTTTGAGCTACGGCAGCGGAGATGCCGTGATCGGCATCAATCCGGTTATCGATACGGCTGACAGTGTGAAGGATATTTTGCTAATGACCAAAGAAGTGATGAACAAATGGGACATACCGACGCAAAACTGTGTGTTGGCCCACGTCACCACGCAGATGCGGGCGATTCGGCAGGGAGCCCCAGCGGACATGATCTTTCAGAGTCTCGCGGGGAGCGAGGGAGGCAATCGGGCGTTTGGGATCGATGTAGCGCTGCTGGATGAGGCGGACGAATTGATCAGGAAGGAAGGGACATCCACCGGGCCGAACTTCTGGTATTTTGAGACCGGGCAAGGCTCCGAGCTTTCCGCAGAGGCCCATCATGGCATCGATCAATTGACGATGGAATCGCGCTGCTACGGACTGGCCAGGAAATACAATCCGTTTATCGTCAATACAGTCGTCGGATTTATCGGGCCCGAGTATTTGTACGATAGCCGGCAGGTCATTCGCGCAGGGCTAGAGGATCATTACATGGGCAAAATGCATGGATTGCCGATGGGCTGTGACGTCTGCTACACCAATCACATGAAAGTCGATCAAAACGACATGGACAATCTGGGAATCCTGCTCTCTGCTGCCGGGGTCAATTTTGTGATCGGCGTGGCGATGGCGGATGACGTGATGCTGAATTATCAGTCGACCAGCTTTCATGATATTGCTGCCTTTCGCGAGGTCATGGGCTTGCGTCCGGCTCCAGCTTTTGAAAAGTGGCTAGAGAAGATGGGTATCATGGAGAACGGCAAACTGACTGCCATAGCCGGCGATCCGACGATCTTCATGTAAAAGGAGGTGGTGACACAAATGGAACAGCAACTGGATATCCTGGTAGACAAGGTGGTCGCAGAGCTGCAGAAGAAGCTGACGGAAATGGGCAAGCAAGTGCCTGAACAAACGCAGCCGCCTTCACCGCCGTCTGTTCAGGAAATGCCATTTGTCGATAGGACGATTGCGGCAGAACAAGAACCAGAGAGAACAGCACACGTCCCCCGCCCCAAGTGGGAGGCAGGGCTGCAGGAGCTACTGGAAAGCACACCCGCGCGCATTGGCGTCTGGCGTGCAGGTGTGAGACCCTTGACTCAAACGATGCTGCAGCTGCGGCGCGATCATGCGGCAGCGGTGGACGCCGTGTACGGGGAGGTGGATCAGGCGTTGTTGAACGAATTTTCCCTGTTCACGGTGGAGACGCAGTACGACAATACGGAGAACTATCTGAAGCGTCCGGACATGGGGCGTATTTTGAACGAAGAAGGAGTACGTCTCCTGCAGGAACGCTGCCAAAAGCAGCCGCAGGTGCAAATCGTCGTCTCAGATGGCTTGAGCGCGAGCGCCATCGACGCCAATCTGCGCGATGTGCTGCCCTCCATGCAGGATTCCTTACAAAGCTATGGCTTGCACTGTGGAACGCCGTTCTTTGTCAAGGGAGGTCGAGTTGCCAGCATGGATCACATCGGAGAGCTGCTGCAGCCTGAAGTGTTGGTGCTCTTGATCGGAGAAAGACCCGGCTTGGTCACCGCCCACTCGATGAGCGCCTATATGTGCTACCGGCCGCGCAAGGGAATCGTGGAATCGGAGCGGACGGTCATCTCCAATATCCACGCAAAAGGAACATCTCCGATCGAAGCGGGAGCCCACATCGGAACGATTTTAAGTAAAATGCTGGAGCAAAAAGCAAGTGGTGTGAAACTGGTCCTTTGAATCGAAAGCTCCGTACCCCAGTGCTCTCAGTACTGGGGTTTTAACTGTCGAGAATGTAGCTGTAGGGGGGAGAAGCATGTTTCCGATCTGCGCTCCGGTCTACGTCCTGCAAGGATGTGAAACTGTCCGCTCCACAGCGATCCCGGGGGAAGCGCAAAACGGCGCGCAGCTCTGGGGTCTACTCATGGATTGCGCTTCTTCTCCCCGGTCTTCGCTGTTCCGCTAGGCTGGACTCCGCGAGTCGCTCCGCCTGGAAACATGCTTCTCCTCCGAAACAGCAGATTTTCAAAAGGCTGAAACCCAGTACCCCTAAGGAACTGCTAAATACAGGAAGATCCAAAAAACAACTTGATGTACCGTGGGATTAGGTGAAGTGCTTTTTCGAAATGCAGCCAGCCTCTTAAAGGCGAAGGGGCTGCTTTTTTGTGAAGGGCCCTTTTTTTGTAAAATCCGTAAACCTCAAAAGGTGTATTTTGCAGGGCTCTTAAATAGACGAAGCTTTTTGAATCACTTCCTGGAGAAGGCTGCTTTTGGCCGTGGTTCCGTCTTTGGAGCGGGAGGCGGCCAGGGATGACCCCCAGTAAAGATCCCAACCCGCCTTCGGCGTTTTCCCTTTTCCTCTCCTCCACTAGAGTCTGACGACTACCAACCAGAAAGATGAATCCGCACGGTGAATAGTGTAAAATAATAGAAACTCAAGACGCGGATGTGGTTGGATGCTATTATTGGAGCAAATTTTTGCCCTCATCTCGGTAATCAACCTGGTTTTGGCTTCAGTGTTGATCTTTATGGAGCGTCGTAATATCGCCGCTACCTGGGCATGGCTGATCGTCCTGCTGTTTTTGCCGGGACTCGGCTTCATCATTTATTTGATTTTGGGCCAAAAGCTGAGCAAGAAGAAATTGTTCCGGCTGCGGGACGGGGAGTTCTCCCATTTTCGCGCTGCGATCGATGTACAAAAGCAGCTTCTGGAACGTGGAGAGCTGGAGATGCATGATCCAGCCATGGCACGGCACCGAGACATGATCTACATGAATATCGTCAGTGACGGAGCTTACTACGCGCAAGACAATACGGTGGACATATTTGCGGAGGGACAGCCGCTGTTTGATGTCATGCTCGAGCAGATCGAGCAGGCAAAAGAGCATATCCATATGCTCTATTACATCATCCGCGATGACGAATTGGGCAATCAACTAGTCGAGCTGCTGGCAGCCAAGGCAAGGCAAGGGGTGGAAGTAAGGATCTTGTACGATGCGGTGGGATCCGCCAGTCTGCCCCGGCGATTTTTTCGCCCGCTCGTCAAAGCCGGAGGAGAAGTCATTTCCTTTTTCCCTGGACGTATCCCGTTTCTCAACCTGCGGGTCAACTTTCGTAACCATCGAAAGCTGGTGATCATCGACGGGAAGATCGGGTATATCGGTGGTTTCAACATCGGTGATGAATACCTGGGCAAGAGCAAGAGGCTGGGGTACTGGCGGGATACTCATCTGCAAATTCAGGGGAAAGCGGTGTATATGCTGCAAGCGCGCTTTTTTCTGGACTGGAATATCTCTTCCCGCAAAAGGATGCAGGAATCGCATCTGTACTTTCCGAAGTTGGAGGAGAACGCAGAAGGTGTCGGAATCCAGATCGTGTCCAGCGGTCCCAATTCGGAGAAACAGCAAATCAAGCATGCCTATCTGAAGATGATCTACAAAGCGCGAAAAAAAATCTACCTGCAGACCCCTTACTTCATTCCCGATGAGAGTATCCTGACTGCCCTCAAAATGGCGGCGATGTCAGGGGTGGATGTGCGAGTAATGGTTCCTGGACTGCCCGATTCCAAGATGGTGTATTGGGCGACGCATTCGTATTTGGGCGAGTTGCTGAAGAGCGGTGTTCGCTGTTACCAATATGACAAGGGCTTCATGCATGCGAAAACACTCGTGGTCGACACCCAACTGGCGTCAGTCGGGTCAGCCAATGTAGATATCCGCAGCTTCAAGCTCAACTTTGAAAGCAATGCTTTCCTGTACGATACGAGGGTGGCGGAACAACTAGAGGAGCTTTTTATGAAGGATCTCGACGCGTGCCAGGAATTGACGATGACAGCCTATCTGAACAGACCGATTCACATGCGGATCAAGGAGTCCTTGACCCGCCTGCTTTCCCCGATCTTATAGCGGTATTGCAGCAAAAACCCAGCGCGGTCAGGAGACCTCGCTGGGTTTTTCATCGCGTAAAATCGTATGGATGCAGTAATTCAGCATCGTCTTCAAGGTATCGAAGGCGTAGTCCACATGTAACCGTTCACTCCATTGATGGGCATCTCGCCCGATCGGGCCGAGGTTGAGCACAGGCACTTCGAATTTTTCCATTTCCTGTAAAGGTACGGTATAGCCCTGATTCCACAACGGCATATTGCGGATGAGCGGCAGCATCGAATTTGCCGGGTATTGCAGGCCGGTATAGCTCAGGTCAGATATGCCGCCGAAGTAGTTTTGTTTGATTAATTCCACCTGGTGATTCGCTCGTGCATACGCCTCCATTTCTGCTACTGTTCGCTGTATCAGCGGAACATGGCGGGAGGAGATGGCCGGGTAAAAAGGCGGAGCAAAAAAGAGAATGATCATCGGAGAAAGCTCTTTGCAAAGGATCGCCAACTGATCGACCAGCTCAATTGTCAGATCCCGGTCATCCAGGTTCTCTTGGTTTACCAGGACCGATTCGTACAGGGCTTGCAGCTTTTCTTCGCTGTGGGTGCGCAGGGCGTATTCATGCAAGGCTTCGTAGGACAGTACCTGTATGGAGAGAGACTTGGGCTGGAAAGGGCTTAGGCCGGCAAACTGCTCAGCCCGGCGCATGCAGGTCTGGACGATCCGTTCTGCTGCGCTTTGAGCGGCATCCAGCAGGGGCTGTACGACATCGTCCATTTTCTTTTCCAGCAGGAAGAGATTGAACAGCGTAACAGCGCGATGCGGGATCTGGACGGAGTACCCTTTTTTCAGATCCTTCTGCATCAGGTTGGTCGGCGGAGGAGTAGACTCGCCTTCTACCACTTCGCAAAAGGATGAATTCAGCTCTAGCTCGCAGGTGAGCTGGGAAGCCATGAAATTGCCGTTCAATCCCGCGAAGGGCTCACCCACATGTGTTTCCTTGCCGTAGCAGAGGAAGCCGGGCAATACCTTCCCGATAGAACCCGTGTACAAGTAGTTGTTGGGATCGCCGGGAAAGCGGGGGAAAACGGGCTCCGAGTTCAATACTGTCTTATATTCCAGGTCGAATTCCCGGGCGAGCTCTAGTAGCACAGGCACAGCAGCGCGCATGCCGACCGAGTTCACTTCTTCATCAGGGACCGTCAACAAGAGAAGGTTGCCGTCAAATTCGCCCGTACATGCCTGTTCGATCAAGCTCATATGCAAGGTCAACCCACATTTCATATCCATTGTTCCCCGTCCAAACAGCCAGTTCCCGGTATGCATATCGCGTTGGACGTCCGCGGGGAGATCATGCTGATGGGCATGGAAGTACGAAGTCAGCTCTACAGGATCAAAGGCATGGGCTTCCCAGATGCCGTAGTCCTCCACGCCGACGACATCAAAATGGCTGATCAGAATGACAGTGTCGCGTTTCCCCGGCTTTTTGACCAGGGCAGTGACGAGTTGGCGTCCATCTTCTGTGGGAGAAGTGCGAAGATGCTCGGGATGCTCAAGAAAATAGGGCAAAATCTGCAATTGCTCGATCAGATAACCGGGTAGCTGCTTTTCAGCCTGTGAGCCAGAGATGCTCGGGATTTTTACCAGTTCGCATAATAGCTGGGTCAACTGCTCCTTCGTTTGCCATTTGGTCATAGGTGACTCCTCTTCCATGTGATTTTTTTACAAGCCATCTCCCCGGTAAGTGCTGGCGACTTCCACGATTTGGCCCCGGGAGATACAGACCAGCTGGGAGAACCGTTCACCCAATTCCCCAGACCATGCCGGGCGAAAAAAGATTGGATCTCCCAGCTCCAGCGTCTCCAGGCCACGATAGCGGATGGGTGTCTGCACCTCTCCTGAGGCTTCACCCGGCAACAGCTTGGCTCCAGCAGGAAGTAAAGGTGCGGGCACCTTGATGCCGTTGTTGGCGGCAGCAAGCACGTTTCCTGAGCAGGTGTAGAGATCCGAGTCAGGACGTCGCACAATCTCCAGAGCAAACCCTGCTGCCGGACGATAGCGAAAATCCGCAAAGTAATCAAGCAGACCAGGGGCAAAAAAACCAGAACCGACTGTGACTTCCGTGATCACTTCTTCCCGGCTGGTCAGATGCAGGCTTCCCGTGCCCCCACCGTTTACAAATCGCGGAGTCAAACCCAAATCGCGCACCGTGCGCACCAACATGGCCCGGCGTTCGGCGATTTCTCGCATGGAGTAGGACTTCATGACACGAATGAACTGATTCTTCAGAAAACTACGAGGGTAACGATCATATCCGTTGGCGATCTGTGCCTCAAATCCGATCACACCATCCAGAAGCAAATGATCGGAGGCACCGATTTTGCGGAGCACGGTTAGGGCATTTTCACGAGACCGGATCGGGGAGCGCCAAACCCCAAAATGATAGCCGAGTAGATTGGAAGACATGTCCGCCTCCAAACAAACGGGCAGCACGGTCCCTATTTGTTTGGCAATCTGCTCCAGATGTTCAGTTAAGGCAAGAGAATCGACAGTCAACGTGAGAGAACGTCCATTTTGCACTTCGTAAGCGAGCGCTTCGAGCCATTTTTTGTCCCAGACAGGGTAGCCGATCAGCAGATCGTCAAAGCCATGATGAGACAAATGAAGCGCCTCTGGAGCCGAGTAGCACATGATCCCGGAAAAAAGCTCGTCAAATTGCAAAAGGCGCTTCAATACAGAAACGCATCGTATCGCTTTGCTGGCGATACGAATTGACTTTTCGTTGCTTTGCAGCCGGATTTGCTGAGCGTTTTCTTCGAGCAGGTCGAGGTCCAGGAAGGCAAATGGCATTGGGATTGTTGCAAAGGCAGTCTGATAATAGCGATAGGTACGCAATGCACAGGCCACCTCCTCGGGCAATCAAGGCCGATTCCGCCGTTCATTTCCTAACACTATATTCCTCTCGCATGGAAGATCTCCTGCACAAAAGCCGTTTCTTACACGTCTGCAGACAGAATGCCGAGCGGTCCAGCTTCATTGATAATGGACTCTAGGTCGTACACGGAGATGGGGAACATCGGAAATCCGACATAATAGGGTGACAACTCATAAAGTTGGAAGTAGATCACCAGGGATTTGTCCGCGAGATAGTAATCCTGTTCTGGAGATATGGCGGTAAATTCATTCAGGGTCGGCAATTGACGCTGCACGATCTGCTTTTTGATGCTGTCGGACAGAACCTTCACGTAATCACTGCCCGGCTTGAACAACTCGCGCAGGGTGTAGATCTTGCCCGTCTGGACATCGGCCGTCACGGAAGCGAGAAACGTCATCGGGTGAGCCATATGTGGGGTGTAGGCGAAATTACTTAGCGTGACGCTGAAAATGCCCCGCTCATTGGTTTTGATTTCGAAGCTTCCCTGCATTTGCGTGTTCCCTGGAACCTGTACGCGCTGCTGTTCGCGGATCAGGCCATGGACGGTATGGAGGAGCGATTGGTTAATCTGCTGTTCAGCCTGATGGTTGGCTAGGCCAGTCAATTGGGGGTAGTAGATCGTCGTATTGGGATGAGTCAACGTTCTCGTCATGACGCTTGCGGGCAGCTGATTTCGTTCCATCTGTAACGGTACCTTCCTTTTTTCCAAAATAGTCATACTTCCAATCAGCCTATTCGGGTAGGGAAAAAGCGGTCAGTAAAAAAATCACATAGAAAGGTAAATTTTCCAATTGTTTATCATTTTCTTCACATGTTCACAATCAAAACGAGTTTGAACCGATTTATAATGGGGAAGAACACCAGATGTAGAGGGAAAAGGGGGGAATAATCTTGATTCAGTTGGTTCGGAACACCCTGACGAACAAAGAAGGGTTTATGATTTTTGTTTTATGGAATCATCTGTGGGTGGCAGGATTGATTGCCTATCAATTGGACACCAATTATTGGCAGATCACCTCATTGGGGCTGTTGGTCACTCTGATTGTATCACCTTATTATTTCATTCGTAAGGATAGTCGGATCATACGCTATTTGGTCGCGATCGGCCTTATGTTTTATGCTATTTCTTTTGATCATTTTACTTCCTATGAGCAAGTTGCTTTTCTGATTTTTATTGCGATGGGTTTTTTGGCAGCCTATCTGGATTGGAAGCTGGTGGTTTTTGCAGGAATTACGCAATCCATCGCTACGTTAGTTAGCTTTTATACCCAACAATTCGATTTGTTTAGCGGTGAGTACCTAGAGATCAATTTGGTCATGCGCCTAGTGACCATTGTATTAATGATGATCGCACTTACGTACCTGTGTCTTGCCGGGCAGACCTCGCTGAACCGCGCTAACGCTGCCAGACAGGAAGCAGAGGAAAAGGAACAACGACTGGGCGAGATGCTGGAGCAGATTCAGTTGATGACCGAACAGTTGGATCGCACCTCGCAATACGTGCATGGACACGCGGAGGGCACCCGACAAAATACAGATGAAATGATGATTGCCTTCAAGGAAGTTGCGACGGGGATGGAGGCGCAGGCCAACTCCACGGTGAAGATCGAGGAGGAAGTCCAGCAGATCGACCAGGAAATCGTCACGGTCACCGAAAAGGCAAACATGATGAAGGACGAAGCCGATCAAAACAACAAGCGCCTGGTAGACAGTGTACATATGATGAACGAGTTGTCGGCGCAGATGGAGCAGATCGTACAAGCCGTACTCGTCGCTTCCTCGACGATCAACCAGTTGAACAGTCAAGCCAACCGCGTGGAGGAAATCGTCGGAGCGATCAATCAAATCGCTACCCAAACCAATCTGTTGGCCCTCAACGCCGCGATCGAGTCCGCTCGGGCAGGTGAGCATGGACGCGGATTTGCGGTTGTCGCTGATGAGGTTCGCAAGCTGGCGGAGGAGAGTGCAACCGCTACTCAGGAGATCACGCAAATCCTGCACTCGCTGCATCAGGAGAGCAAGAATGCCGTCCACCATATGAGCAATGGGGAGACATCTGTGGCAAAAGGCAAGGAATTGGCGGAGCAGACAGTCTCGGCGATCGAAATTGTCCGGACAGGCATGGAAACCTTCCTGACGGCCACAGAGCAGGTTCGAGAGAGTATGGACATGGTCAAAAGACGTTCCGGCGAAGTGGCGTCAGAGATGTCTACAATTACTGCGGTTACCGAAGAGTCGGTCGCCAATCTGGAAGAACTGTTTGCCAACGCCGAGAATCAGCAGTACAAGGTGCGGGAGATTACAGAAGAGCTGGGTGAGCTAAACACGTTGTCGCACCGCTTGCAGCAGTCATTCCAGAAAAAGGAAGAGTCCTAAATTGCATTTTTTGTCGAAATTAAATTGCGTTTTTTAAAGAGTCTGTTAAACTAAATAATCATAAAAACTGAACAGATTCACCTACCTTATCAAGAGCGGCGGAGGGACTGGCCCGATGAAGCCCGGCAACCACTGTACCACGTACAGCAAGGTGCCAATTCCTACAAAATCCAAGACGTGGATTTTGGCAGATGAGGAAGAGGACAGCCGCAGATGCAAAACTCTTCCGAAACGGAAGAGTTTTTTTCATAGTCGTAGAGAAAGGAGAATGTGGCAATACACGAACGTTATAAAATAATTTTTGCGAAATGTACGTATAATTAGTTGTGTTTTTGCCCGAAAACACGTACATTAACTACTAGAGATCATAAACGCGAAAGAAATTGAGTAGGAGAGGAAGACATCATGAAAAAGTTATGGTTGGCTTTAACCACATTTGCTGTATTGGCGGCAGGCTGCGGTAGCGGTGGAAATGCCCCGGCAGACAATGGTCAGGCGACTGGACAAGCTCCAGCAGAGCAAAAAGAAGAGACGGCTGCGAAAAAGCGCATCGCTTTGGTGCTGCCAGAAAAAATCGGCGTGAACCCATTCTTCCAGCAAATGGATGATGGTGCGAAAAAAGCCGCAGAAGAATTTGGTGTGGATCTGAAAACGATTGAATCGACTGACCATGGCGCGATTGAGGAAAATCTGCGCGTGGCAGTTGCAGAACAATACGATTTGATTATTACTTCATCTTTTGAGTCCGAGGACGCCTTGAAAAAGGTTGCAAGCGAAAATCCGGATCGTCAATTTGCCATCATCGACACCGTGATTGATTTGCCGAATGTGCGCAGTGTTACTTTCCGCGAACAGGAAGCGGCGTACCTGATGGGTGCAGCGGCTGGTCTGGCGACAAAAACCAACAAGGTCGGAATGGTCGTAGCGATGGACATTCCTCTGTTGAAAAAATGGACAGGCGGTTTTTCGGAAGGGCTGAAAGCGACCAATCCGAATGCACAGTTCCTCGTCAACTACGTGGGCAGCTTCTCCGACCCGGCGAAAGCGAAGGAAATGGCTTTGTTGCAAGCTTCCCAAGGAGCTGACTTCATCAACGGCGCTGCCGCTGTCGGCGACCTGGGCGTTTTTGAAGCAGCCAAGGAAAAAGGCTTCTATACATCAGGGCAAGACGTAGACCGTACCGTGATCGATCCTGAGCATATCGTACTGTCGCAGTTGAAAGGGACAGATGCGGCTGCTTATGAAACGGTAAAAGCATTTGTAGAAGGTACCTTCCAACCAGGCGTCATCACATACGGTTTGAAAGAAAAAGGCGTGGGTGTCACTTACGTCACTCACGAAAGCGCGACACCACTGAACCCATTCATCGGGCAAGAAGTAATCGACAAGGTCAAGGCTATCAACGAAGAAATCGTAGCAGGTACGCGCAAAGTGCCTGAATCGTTCTAAACGAACAGTTGGGAAAAGACGTGACCGGCTACGATGGTAGTCGGTCGCTGTTTGTCTGGGGAGAGAAAGGAAAAAGGAGGGGATCGCGATGGTACACCGATTAGAAATGAGGGAAATGACCAAGAAGTACGGTGACTTTACCGCCAATGACAAGGTATCCATCACCCTCGGCGCAGGAGAAGTGCACGCCATCGTCGGGGAAAACGGAGCGGGAAAGACGACATTGATGCGGATGCTGTACGGGATGGAGCAACCCACATCTGGGGAAATGGTGCTGAATGGAAAACCGGTTGTCTTTCGTGGTCCCGACGATGCGATCCGAAACGGGATCGGGATGGTTCACCAGCACTTCATGCTGTTTGGCGAGTTTAGCGTGGCGGAAAATATCGTAATTGGCTATGAACCTAGCAAGAGCGGTTTTTTTCAGCGAAAAGAGGCAGTGGCGAAGGTCAGGGAATTGAGCGAGCAGTATCGCATCCCGGTCGATCCGCTGGCACGTGTCGCCGGTTGTTCGATCGGGGAACAGCAGCGGGTGGAAATTCTCAAGGTTTTGTACCAGGGAGCCGACATCATTGTGTTGGATGAACCGACGGCTGTCTTGACGCCGCTGGAGGTAAAAGATTTGCTCAAGACCATCCGCCACCTGGCAGACAGCGGAAAGAGCGTCATCCTGATCACGCACAAGCTGCAGGAAGTGATGGAGGTAGCGGATCGGATCACAGTCTTGCGCGGCGGAAAAGTCACCGGCAGTGTAGCGAAAGAGGAGACAGACGTCGATGATCTAGCCCGGCTGATGGTAGGCAGGGAGCTGCAGGAACTAAGCGAAAGACTGCCTTTGGAAGGCAAACCCCTTTTACAGGTCGAAAACCTGACGATCCGAGAAAAACAATTATTGCTCGATCAGGTTAGTTTTACTGTTCATCACGGGGAAATCGTCGGGATCGCTGGTGTCTCGGGCAATGGTCAGTCAGAATTGCTGCAAGCCATCAGCGGGCTTCGTACAGTACAGGACGGAACGGTCCGGCTGGGCGGTAACGATGTCACCAATCAATCGGTCGCTAAGATTCGCGGGACAGGGCTTGCCCATATACCGGAGGATCGTTATTTATGGGGAGCCGCCAAGCAGGAGAGCGTGGAGGAAAATGCGCTCATGGGGTATCAACGGAAAGCCTCCTATTATCGGCGTGGTGTGATTGCCCGCGATGCCTTCCGCCGTGTCGTACAGGAGTGGGTCAAGCGATTTGCGATTAAGACGGGTTCCCGGCAGCTTCAGGAGCAGGCAGGAAATCTGTCCGGTGGGAATTTGCAGAAGCTCATCGTCGCGCGTGAGCTCGGTCACGAAACGGCGTTTTTGATGGCGGCTGAACCGACGCGAGGCGTGGACATCGGAGCGATGGAGTACATCCACCAGGCATTGATCGAAAAGCGCAACAGCGGAGACGGCATTTTGCTGGTCTCTTCGGAGTTATCGGAAATCATGGCATTGTCGGACAGAATCCTGGTCATGTACAAGGGGAAAATCGCAGGGGAATTGTCCCGTGCGGAGGCTTCGGAAGAAAAAATCAGCGTACTGATGGCGGGAGGAAGCGTTCATGGTAGCAGTCAAAGAGCTATGTAAGTCACTGGTTCAGCCGCTGTTGGCTGTCGTCATCGGCTTGTTGACTGGTGCGGTGGTGATCGCCGCCGTCGGTGAGTCGATATTTGGCACCTATTACGAGATGTGGAAGGGAGCATTCGGCAGCTTTTATTTCCTATCTTCTACACTGGCTCGCGCTACGCCGATCATGCTGATCGCCCTGGGGCTTGCCTTGGCCTTTCGCGCTGGTGTCTTCAACTTGGGGGCAGAGGGACAAATGGTGCTCGGTGCGCTCAGCGCGACACTGGTAGCCATCTACCTGCCAGCACCGGGAATCGTGAAAATGCTGGCCGCTCTCGTAACCGGAATCGCAGTGGGTGGTCTTTGGTCCTTGATGGCCGGGTATATGGAAGCGCGATTCCGCATCCCCTTGTTGATCTCGACATTGCTGCTCAACTATATCGCGGTTCTGTTCACCGGCTATCTGGTCACAGTGCCCTTCCAGGACAAAAGCGGTTCTGCTGCGTTGGCGCAGACGGTCATGCTGGATAAAAGTGTGTGGCTCCCGAAGCTGTTCGCGGGTATGAGCGTGCATGGCGGCTTTCTTATCGCCCTGGTCGCCGCTTTTTTGCTGTATTGGGTGCTGCGCTTCACGCCGTTTGGCTATGAAGTGAAAATGCTGGGACAAAACCCGTTTTTCGCTCAATACGGGGGGATTCAACGAATAAAAGTGATGCTTACCGGAATGTTCGCCAGCGGTGCTTTTGCCGGGTTGGCCGGGACAGTAGAGGTGCTGGGTTCCCATTATCGCTTTGTAGACGGGGCTTTGACCGTACCGAACTTTGCCTGGACTGGGCTGATGGCGACCCTCTTGGCCAATTCCAATCCGATTGGTGTCATTTTTACCTCCATTTTACTGGCCGCCTTCCAAACAGGAGCCATGGGCGTAGAGCGCAATACGGAAGTGCCTCTGGAGCTGGCCAGCGTGATTCAGGCGGTGCTCATCCTATTTATCTCTGCCAAATTCAGTTACACCTGGTGGAAACAGCGGAAGAAGAAAGGGGGGGATACGCATGGAGTGGCTTGATTGGTCTCTCATCAGTTCGACGATTCGCATGGTAACCCCGATTCTTTTGGCTGCATTGGGGGGAGCGCTGTGCTCACGCGTCGGCGTTTTCAATGTAGGGCTGGAAGGGTTGGTACTCGTCGGCGCCTTTTCCGCGATTGTCGGGAACCACTTTACCGGGAGCCTGATCCTCGCCGTGGTGATTGCAGCGGCGGCAAGCGTATTGTTCTCCTTGCTGTTTTCCTACATGACGATCGGATTAAAAGCCAATGAGATTGTCGTCGGTGTGGCGATCAATTTCTTGGCATTGGGACTCACAACGTTTGCCCTGCGTGCTATTTTTGATGTGAAGGGCGCATTCTACGACAAAGACATGGCGGGCTTGCCACGTCTGCAAATCCCGTTCATTCACGATATTCCCGTAGTAGGGGAGATCATCTCGGGCCATTCGCCGTTGGTCTACCTGGCTTTTCTCGCTGCCATTTTGCTCTATGTCTTCCTGTATCGGACCGTGACTGGCTTTCGTGTGCTGGCAGTAGGGATGAATCCGGCGGCGGCACGCAGTCTGGGTCTGAAAGCGACCCGCCTGCAAGTCATGGCGATTCTTTTGTGCGGTGTGCTGTGCGGTGTAGCGGGGGCTCAGCTTTCCCTGGGGCAAGTCACCATGTTTACCGAAGGAATGACGGCTGGACGGGGCTTTATTGCGCTGGTGGCGATGATGATGGGGCAATCCCATCCGCTCGGTATTTTGGCTTCTAGCCTGTTGTTCGGCTTTATGGATGCGCTGAGTATCCGGCTGCAGGGCTTTTCCATTCCGACGCAGTTTACGTCTATGCTGCCGTACGTGTTGACAATCGCTGCGATGTTTTTCCTGAAGGAGAAGAATAAGGGAGCAGGCAGCAACTAGTAGTAATCCTGGATACGGGAGAGTAAAAGGAGGAAGGAACAGCATGAACAAGGCTGATCGCATCAAACAAATGAAAGTGCCCGCAGTCGATCCTTCATTGGCAAAACGGCTTCCGCCCGGACAGGTGCTGACGGAGCGTTTTCCGATCCTGCATGAAGGGGAAGTGCCGGAATACGACATGAAGACATGGACCCTGCGCGTGTTCGGAGAGGTCGACCGGGAAGTGACGCTTAGCTACGAGGACATCCTGGCGATGTCGCAGAAGACAGTGACTCGGGACATTCATTGCGTGACGCGCTGGTCGCGCTTCGACAACGCCTTTACCGGTGTAGGCTTTCGGGAATTCATGCAGGCTATCGGTGTGGTCCCGCATGGATCTTACGTGATGCTTCACGGGGATCATGATTACACCGCCAATCTGGCTTTGAGCGATCTGGACCGCGACGATGTGCTGCTCGCTCATTCCTTCGAAGGAGAGCAGCTGACAAACAAGCATGGCTGGCCGCTGCGCCTGGTCGTCCCGCATCTCTACTTCTGGAAAAGCGTGAAGTGGCTGCGCGGAATCGAATTTATCTCGGAAAACAAACCAGGTTTTTGGGAACAGAACGGTTTTCATATCAACGGCGATCCTTTCCACGAGGAGCGTTTCTCCGGAGAAGCCCTACCGATACCAGAAGACGAATGGGAACGAAAGGAGTTTGATTAATTTGCTGACCAATCTGAAAGTAGATCCAGCTCAACTGCCCAAGCGCATCATCGTTTGCGGCGACCCCAAGCGAGCAGCTCTAATCGCTTCCAAGCTGACGAATCATCGCAGCATCGGAGAAAATCGGGAATATCACAGCTATGCCGGGACTTGGAAGGGGGTAGAAGTGGCAGTCGTCAGCCATGGCGTAGGTTCGCCAGGGGCGGCTGTATGCTTCGAGGAATTGGCAAAAGGCGGCGCGCAGGTGATCATTCGCGTCGGGACTGCCGGCTCTTACCAGCAGCACATTACACCCGGAAGTCTCGTGATCAGCTCATCAGTCGCGCGCCAGGACGGTTTGACAAGCCAGTTGGTTCCCGCCGGATTCCCGGCAGTTGCTGACCGCCTCGTGGTAGATGCATTGGTGCAGGCGGCCAACAATCATGATGCAGAGCTTAACGTAGCGGAGGGCATCACGCTGACACTGGACGTCTTTTACAATGGCGTGCTGGAGTTCCCGCACAAGCTGTACCAAAAGGCGGGGGTGCTCGCAGTAGAGATGGAAAACTCGGCCCTGTTCGTCATCGCCGCACTCCGAGGGGTAAAAGCAGGTTCTATCTTAGCGATCGACGGTTACGCCGACGCCGATCTTCTGGAAAGCTACAATCCGCATACAGACGTGATGGCGAAAGCGATTGAGGCGGAAGCGCTGATTGCGTTGGATGCGGTCACTCAGGTAGTCATGTAGTGATCCGCTAACGCATTTTTCAAGCGATCCTGCTGTAGGAAATGATGACGATAATGCATCTCCACCAGCGCGAACCATTCCTGGGCATTCAACGCCCCGAAAGCAGGATGTAGCACCCGATGTTCGGAAGAGCCTTCTGCAAATCGGGAAGCTGTCGTCTCCATGCGCTGCAACACGGCATGGAAGCCGCCGATGATCTGATCCTTGCTTTCAGGCTGTGGCGGCGTATAACCCGGCGAAGCGGGTACGTGGACGCGAATCGGAGGAAGGGAGCCTTGGGCCAAGATTTTTTCTCCCACTTCTGTTTTTTCTCCGTGGACAGCGGCAGGCTCTTTCGCGGAAAGGCATGAATCTGCATTGGCCAATTGCATGTAAAGGGCAGCTTGAATTAAGTGGAGATACATCTGTCCGAGGGACCAATCGTCTTCGCTTGCCTTCCATGTCAATTGGGACATGTCCAGGGTATCGAGTTCAGCGAGATAAAGGTCGGTATGCTCCGTCGCCCGCTTGATTATTTGATAGGTGTTCGTCATGACTACCAGCTCCTTTTATTTGACTAGCCCAAGTATAAAAAAACGCTACTGACAACTGTATGTCAGTAGCGTTTTATCATTTTGCGGATTTCTTCTCGTACGCGGCAGCGCAGGGAGTCCGGCTCCAGGACGGTGACATTTGCACCCCATCCCAGCACCCATGACAGCAATTCATCAGGGTGATTGACACGAAAGCGGATGAGTAAACCCTCCGGATGCTCCTCGATTGCCTCCATGAAAAAGTTCTTCGATTCCTCGACCTTGTCGCGAATGCTGGCATCGGCAAGAATTCGCACGACTATATTTCGGTTGTCAGGCGGTCTGTAGCGTTGCAACTGGAAATTGTCTGGGAGGGTATAGCTCTCCTCCAGCAAGGTGAGTCCCTTCATGCGCGACAAACGAAAATGGCGAATGTCATGACGCAGATCACAGTGTGCCACCAGTGCCCACGATCCGTGAACCAGCACCAGGCCATAAGGGGCTACCACACGGGTACTCTTTCTGTTTCCATCAGCTTCCTCCATTTTTTTCTGGTAGTGAAAACGAACCTTTTTTCTTTCCAACAAAGCGCGACGCAATGTCTCCAGGAACGCAACCTCTTCATTCCCCGAATTCCCCACGTGTGCCGCGATCAGTTTCATCGTGGAGCGGATGCGGGATACTTCTTCCCGGACGTGCACGGGCAGGATCGATTCTATCTTTCTTTGCGCTGATTTTGCCTTGTCGCCGATAGCGGCATCGAATTTTTGCTGGATGAAATCCGTGCCAATCAGCATAGCTACCGCTTCTTCCTCCGTGAAGTTGACGGGAGGCAAAAAGTAGCCGTCTACGAGCGAATAGCCGACACCAGGGGCTCCAACTACTGGTACACCAGATTCGCTCAACGCCTGGATATCCCGGTAGATGGTGCGCACACTCGTCTCGTAGATGGCTGCGAGATCCTCGGCACGCATGAGTTTTTTCCTCTGTAAATCCAGTACGATCGCCAACATCCGATCGGTTTTATTCATGCTGTGACCAGCGATACGTATAATACCGCTCTGAATCCAAAAAACGGCGAAGCTCCGCATTCTCTTGATTAATTACATATTTTTCCAATAGCTTCGCTGACTGGGTGTAGTGTGCACGGATCGCGTTCATTTTCGCTTCTGCCACACTACTGATATCGACCACGACATCGGGCTGACCCAGCACTTGCAGGTGATTGCTGGAAAAGGCTAGACAGTAAAGCACGGGCCGCTGATCGATCGGAATGCGCTCGAGCGCTTCGATAGTTGCCTCCGCCATTGCCTCATGATCGGGGTGAACCGAGTGGCCTGGGTAATAGGTGTAGACTGCGGTCGGATGAATTTCCTGCACCACTTGATAGATACGATCCACCATCGCCTGCCTGTCTTCGAATTCGACGGTTTTGTCATGATAGCCCATCAAGCGCAGGTCGCTGATGCCCAGATGCTTGCACGCCTCCTGCAGCTCCTGTTTGCGGATGTGCGGCAGCGTCTCGCGGTTGGCCGTGATCGGACTTCCCATCTGACGGCCCATCTCACCGAGGGTCCCACACAGATACGTGATCGGCGTTCCGGCTTGGGCATGTAAAACGATGCTTCCGCCCAAACCAAAGGTCTCATCGTCAGGGTGAGGGAATACTAACAAGACATGTGGTTTCATTCTTTTTCCCCGCTTTCCGTGCCGAATGGGGTGACGCTCAATTGAAAGGCGATCATCAGGCGGCCTTCCTCGTCATGGCCTGCAAGAAGCAAACCGTTTTCATTACTGTCAGGCTCCCAATCCGTCAAGCCCTCTGCATAGATCCAGCCATGCTCCATTTTCAGTCCGACACGATAAGGACCGTTGCCGGTGATCATCCCGCGCTCGAAGCGCACGACCACGTTTCGCACGAATGAACCGACAGAGATGGTTTTTTCTCCCCGCAGTACTGCATAGGAGCCATTGGTGGTCTCCAGGTGGAGATAGACGTCACGGTTGCAAAAAAGCTCAAGCAGCGGCTGTACCTTTTCTGGTGATAGGGGCTGCATAGTTTCCCTCCTCAGATGGATGGCTTTCAATATTCTTATTGTATCTTTTCACTCTGGAAAATGAAGATGCGATCGCACTTTACAAAACTTACGAGTTTTGTTAACAACTCCTTCACATCCCCTTAAAGATGTAAGTCTACCATAGAAGACAACAAGTGAATGTTCCAAATGGGTGGAGACATGGAGAAACCCTTGACATTATGTCTAAGACTTCATTGGAAGGACTTTGGCAGCGACATGTCATGGGTTTTTGTTTTGCCCAAAAGGAGGCGAGTCGAATGACGCAAGCAACGTTCATTCAAAGACTGAAGCAGTACAGATTGATCGCTTCGGTGAAAGAGGCGAAGAATCTGGAAAAGGCTGCTTCTGCAGCACTGAGCGCAGTTGTTCTGTCCATTGGCAATATCGGCGTCATTAAAGGGTATGTGGACTTTATGAAAAGCCAGGGAATTCCTGTTTTTCTCCATCTGGAGCGAATCGGCGGGATCAGTCATGACCGGGAAGGGATTGAATTCTTGGCGCATTACGTCAAGCCGGACGGGATCGTGACGACGCGCAACACGTTGATCAAAATGGCGAAAAAGCAAGGCTTGCTGACCATTCAACGTCTCTTTCTCGTAGATAGCGACGCTCTCAAATCAGGTTTGCAATCCGTACAGGATAATCAGCCGGACGCCGTAGAAATCATGCCAGCCCTTTTGCCTGAATGTATTGAAGAATTTCAGCGGGTGTTAGATGCCCCGATTATAGCGGGCGGCTTGCTCCGAACCCGTGAACAGATGCTGGCAGCACTTCGCAGTGGAGCGATGGCTGTATCAGCAGGAACACCATCATTGTGGAAGGAGCATGTGCAACTATGAACCGAACCCTATTATTTGACCTGGATGGTACCCTTCTGGACAGTCGAGAGGCAGTGATCGAGGCGGTAGCCCATACGGCAGATCAGTTAGCACCCGGTCTTTTCAGTCGGGAAAATCTGCTCCGTCGTTTTGGCGAATCACTGGATGACTTTCTCTCTGCGATTGCAGAAGCTGCGGGTGAAGTAGATAAAGAAGAGGTATCGCAGCAGTATTTTGCTTTCGTGCGCGAGCATATTCACCTTCACTCTAGACTATTCCCAGGCGTGCGAGAAGGATTAGAGCAATTGAAGAGCGCCGGTTGCCAACTGGCAGTCGTCACCAACAAACAACGCGAATTTGCCGTGGCTGGACTGGAGTTGGCAGGCATTGATTCTTTCTTTGATGCAGTGATAGCGGTCGATGATGTCTCGCGTGGAAAGCCTTCTGGCGAACCTGTATTGCGAGCTTTGACCGTAATGGGAAAACAGCCGGAAGATGCCCTGATGATTGGCGATAGCCGTTATGATGTCGTAGCAGCATGGGAAGCAGGCGTCTCATCTGTGTTGTTGGAATGGTACGGCCCGGAAGAGTGGCCGTATGTGAAGCCTACGTACCGTTATCCTGATTTTCGGACCTTTGTTGCCGAATTGCTTGCAGCACAAATAAAAGGAGGGAGATAAGCGATGGCGCGAGTGGTATTGAATGGAATTACCAAAACATTTCAAAATCAAACGGTGGTAAAAGGCATCGATCTGGTGGTTCCTGACGGTTCCTTTACGGTTCTAGTGGGGCCTTCGGGCTGTGGCAAATCGACAACCCTGCGCATGATCGCCGGTCTGGAACAAGCCACCGACGGGGAGATCCGGATTGGCGACCAGATCGTCAATGATGTACCGCCCGGAAAACGGGATGTGGCGATGGTATTCCAAAACTACGCCCTGTATCCCACGATGAATGTCTATGACAATATCGCTTATGGGTTGCGCAATCGGGGTGTCTCCAAAAAAGAGTGCAAGGTGCTGGTAGAGGAAATCGCCGAAGTCGTCGGACTAACTCCATATCTGGCACGGAAGCCCGCACAGCTCTCGGGCGGCCAGCGCCAACGGGTGGCATTGGCAAGGGCGATGGTGAAAAAGCCCAAGGTGTTCCTGATGGACGAACCTCTCTCCAACCTAGATGCCAAGCTGCGCAACCAGATGCGGGTGGAGCTGACCAGTCTGCACAAGCAGTTGGGAAGTACGTTTATCTACGTCACCCATGACCAGGTAGAAGCGATGACGATGGGTGATCAGATCGTCGTGATGAGCGAAGGAAACATCATGCAGGTGGCCGCGCCAATGGATTTGTACCAGGAGCCGGAAAACCTCTTCGTCGCCCAGTTTATCGGCTCTCCTGCGATGAACATCATCCCGGCGGAAGGGGATATTCAGATCCTGTGGGGCTTCCGACCAGAGAAGGCGATTCTGCTGCCGGATACAGGCGCAGATGTTCCGTTGGAAAACATGATTACATTGCGCGGCAAGATTATCTCCCGGGAGATACTCGGGGCAGACTCGCTCTACTATGTGGACACAGAAAAAGGGCGTGTCGTGGTAAAGGTAGATACCGATCAAGCTGCCGACATCCCTTCCGATTTACGCATCGGTGTTCCCGTGGTACATCTCTATGAATTCGACCGAGATACAGGCAAGCGACTGCTACGCAAGGAAGGATATGCTCTTTCATCACTTGCGGGAGGGATGGTTTGATGCAAAAAGCGATGGCTGCTTCGGACGGGATGCTGCTGCAGAAGCAAGCGAGACGAGGCCATCTCCAGGTGTGGCTCGAACGCATGCGTCCCTATCTGTATATTGCGCCTGCCCTGACATTTTTCTTCCTGTTTTTTCTCTTTCCCATCGGCTACGTGATTTATCTCTCCTTTTTTGACTGGAGCTTGCTGAATCTAGAGGAGATGGATTGGGTAGGGCTCGACAATTTTAAAGAGCTGTTGGCGGAGTCTGATTTTCATCAGGTACTGGGCAACTCCTTCGTCTATACCGTTTCTACTGTGTTTCTGGGTATTCTGATCTCCTTTTTCCTGGCGCTCTGGCTGAATCGGAGTGCGAGGGTATACGGCATCATCCAGGCTGCCGTCTTTAGTCCGCATATCATCTCGCTCGTCTCGATCGCGATGCTGTGGATGTGGCTGATGGACCCCCAGTACGGGCTGTTGAACGCTTTGCTGGAAATGGTGGGACTGCCGGGCTACACCTGGCTGGCTGATCCCAAAAGCTCCTTGATGTCTCTGGTTCTGGTCAGCATCTGGAAGGGTGTGGGCTACAATACGATCGTGTTCATCGCTGGCTTGCAGAGCATTCCAAAGGACATCTACGAGGCAGCGGAGCTGGATCATTCTCCCTGGTGGAGAACCTTGACGCGACTCACGATTCCGATGCTTTCCCCGACGCTGTTTTTCCTGCTGGTGATCAATACGGTGTCATCCTTCCAGGTATTTGACACGATTTACGTGATGACCCAGGGAGGTCCGATAAACAGTACCAATATGCTGGTCTTTTACATCTACGAACAGGGCATGGATTTCTACAACGGTGGCGCCGCTTCCGCAGCCTCTGTCATCCTGCTGGTCGTAGTCGGCATCTTGACCCTTCTTCATTTCCGGCTCATGGGAAAACGGGTTCACTATCAATAAACGGTGGAAAGGAGAGAGAAACGTATGGGATTAGTCGGAAGAAGGGCATGGAAAACCATCGAATCGATCCTGCTTTTCGGAGTGGGGCTGGTATTTGTCTTTCCGTTCTTGTGGATGTTCATCACCGCTTTCAAAACGATGCCGGAAGTCTATCAATTTCCCCCCAGCTGGTGGCCGGAAAGTTGGCAGTTTAACAATTTTCGGATTGCGTGGAGCTCCGGTCCCTTCCTGACCTATGTCTGGAACAGCCTGGTGGTGGCCCTTGGAACACTCATCCTGCAGTTTTTGATAGGTGTACCGGCAGCGTATTCCTTTGCCCGCTATCGATTCAAGGGACGAAACATGCTGTTTGGTCTTAGTCTGATCGCCTTGATGATTCCCTCGCAAGTCATCTTTTTGCCAGTCTATGTGCAGTTGAGTCACTGGGGTCTTGTCGATACACTATGGGCGCTGATCCTTCCTTTCGGCGCCAGTGCATTCGGAATCTTTTTGCTGCGGCAAGCGTTCATGCAGGTGCCCGATGAGGTGATCGAGGCAGCACGACTGGATAATGCCTCCGAGTGGAAAATCATGTGGACGATCATGGTGCCGCTAGCCAAGCCTGTACTCGTTACGTTTGGTCTGTTCAGCTTCATCTATCACTGGAATGATTACTTCTGGCCCTTGATCATGACCAACAGCGACACTGTGCGCACACTCCCCATCGGGATTTCGATGCTGAAAGCGGCCGAGGGAGGCAAGCAGTGGAACGTAATCATGGCGGGCAATATGATTCTCGTCTTCCCGATCCTCGTCGTGTTCTTCTTTGCACAACGACATATCATCAATGCGTTTGTCTATCAGTCCAAGTAAGGACGTGAGCCGTTTCATTGGCTCGCGATGACATAAAGACGGTTGAAAAAAAGGAGAGATTGACGTTGAAAAAGGTAAAGGCCTCCCTATTGGCATGTGCATTTGGTTTGACTGCTGTTCTGGCAGGGTGCGGCGGCAGTCAGCAGGCAAGCGGAAATAATCAGAGCCCTGCAAATACGTCGGGATCAACACCGACAGGGGCGAGTGCTCCTGCAAGCAACAAACCCGTCGAGATTGATTTCTGGTATGCACTTGGTGGACGTAACGGCGAGATTATCCAGGAAATGGTAAAAAATTTTAATGAGTCACAAAAGGATGTTGTCGTAAAAGCGTCTTATCAAGGCAGCTATTATGAAAACCACTCGAAAGTACTGGCCGCGGTATCCGCAGGCAATCAGCCTGACGTGACTATGGTAGAAGTAGGGTCTATCGGCGCATTTGCTGACGCGAAGGTACTGGAGGAGCTAGAACCTTACACCAACGGGGCAGAGAAAAAGTACATTCCGGGCTTGCTTGGCAACTCGTACTGGAAAGATAAGCTGTACGCCATTCCCTTCAACCGTTCTACACCTCTGCTTTATTTGAATAGAGATATGTTAAAGGCTGCTGGACTGGATCCGGAAGGTCCGAAGACGTGGGAAGAGCTTCGTCAATACGCCAAGACTTTGACCAAGAAGGAAGGCGACAAAACAGCGACATATGGCTTTTCCACCGCGATCGATATCTGGTTCTACGAAGCTCTCGTATTCCAAAGCGGCGGAAGCATTTTGACAGAAGACAACAAGGCTTTGGCGATCAACAGTGAAGCGGGCAAAGCCCCAATCGAATTCTGGACCAGTATGCTGAAGGAAGGCATCATGAAAGCACCTCCTGGCGAAAAGTACAATGCATGGGATGTGGCCAAACAGGATTTCCTGAACGGACAGGTAGGCATGATCTTTACTTCTACGGGTGACTTGCGCGGACTGAAGGAAAATGCGAAATTTGATGTTGGAGCTGCGTTCATGCCTGCGAACAAGAGCTATGGAGCACCGACTGGCGGAGCCAACCTGGTCATTTTGGCGAAATCTTCGGATGAAAAGAAAAAAGCTGCTTGGGAATTTGTCAACTGGATGACAGATACAGCACAAACCGTTCCTTTCTCCCTGGAATCCGGCTACATGCCTGTGACGACGGAAGCTGTCGAGTCCGCCGAGATGAAAGCCGCGTATGAAAAAGAACCAAACTTCCAGGTAGCCGTCAAACAGTTGGAATACGCTTCCCCGCGTCCGATGGTTCCTGGCTACAAGGAGCTGCAGGAAGTAATCATGACCGAAATTCAACGTGCCGTACTGGGTCAGGCTACGGTGGATGAAGCCCTGCAAAAAGCAGACGAAAAAGGACAAAAGCTTTTGAAAAAATAATCAGGACATGAAGGAGCGATCCAGATGAATATTTGCATGGCACATCGCGGCTGGTCAGGAAAAGCACCAGAAAATACGATGACAGCGATTCGTCTAGCCTTGGCAGAACCCGCGATTCGCGGGATTGAAATCGACGTGCAGCTTTCCCGCGATGGGGTTCCCGTCATCATCCATGATTTTACGCTGGAGCGGACGACGACAGGGCGAGGTCTCGTCATGGATCATACGCTGGAAGAACTGCGTGAGCTGGATGCAGGCAGTTGGTTCGATGAAAGGTTCGCAGGCGAGCGGATTCCGACGTTGGATGAGGTCCTGCAAGCCGTCAAGGGACGCTGCACGTTAAATATCGAGCTCAAGGCGACCAGTGACATGTATCCGGGTATTGCCGAGAAGGTGTTGGAGCTTCTGGAGCGCCACGAAATGAAGCAAGAGATATATATCACGTCGTTTGACCATGACTTGATTCGCCATGTGCGGACGCTGGATGCGAAAGTGCAGACCGGACTGATCGTCATGGGACGTCCTGTACTGATGCTGGAGCAGATGGAGGCAGCGGGTGCCAATATCTTATCGATGGAGTATCCGTACCTTACACGAGACTTGGCTTGCGAAGCCTTGGAAAAGGGCTATAAGGTAATCGCCTGGACCCTCGACGAACCGAGTCATATCCGTACGGTCATGTCGTGGCATCCCGATGTGCAAATTTGTACGGACCATCCTGATCGCATGCTGGAATTTGTATAGGAATCTCAAAATAAAGCGCCGCCGGATGCAGTATGGCTCCGGCGGCGCTTTGGATTTGGGATGATCAGGATCTTTTCTTTCGTTGCTGATGAGCCAAAAATTGAAGATTGGCGGTGAATTGATCGGGCAATGCCCAATTTTCATACTCCTTTGGCATCAGAATCGTCTCGTGGTCTTCCACCTCGCCGCTTTCCGACGTTCCGATTTGATTGGCTGTATGTAACAGATGAGTGAGATAGTCGCGCATCTCCAGCACGGTCTGCTGATCCGAGACGGGACCATGACCGGGGATGATGGCTCGTGCTGGGTAGGAATCCATTTTTTCCAGGATGCGAATCCACTCCGAGACGTTCCCATCCTTGATGCTTGGGTGACTTTTTGCAAAAAGAAGATCGGCTGCAAACAAAACCTGATCGTCGGGAAGATAGAGTACAGAATCGCATGCGCTGTGGCCATTCCCCATCGGGATCAATGCCGCGGTTCGTTTGCTGCCGTGGAAAGTAAACAGGCTGCCATACGTCATGGTAGCGGGCACAGGTACCAATGTGGGAAGTGCTGCGTCCATCGCGAGAATATCGCCCAATTGAATGCTGAGCTCTTTCCGTTTTCTTCCATTACTTTCCTGTTCGATTTCTTTTTTCAGAATGGCTGGGTAACCTGGGTTGGCTTTGGCAAAGTTGAGAAACTGGTGGGTGCGTTCGAGCATCAGGTTGCGGGTCGTTACGGTGGAGAGGATGGGAAGATCGGCAAATACCTGGTTTCCACCGACATGATCCAGATGAAAGTGAGAATTAACGACCAGGGAGATTGGCCGTCCAAAGAGATGAAGCGCAGCATCCCGTAAGGATCGAGCGGCTTGGGGGGTGTACATGGTGTCAAAGAGGAGGATTTGGTCGCCCAGATCAACGAGGCCAGCGTTGGCCATCGAGCCCGTGCCGCCCTTTGCTATGGCTGCATAGATGCCATCAGAGATGAACTCCAATGTGAAATAAGAAGATTCAAAGCCTGATATTGATGCCATTGATGTACCTCCCATTCTTTTAGTCTTGTCTTTAGTATATTTTGGAATTTTCAGCCAAACAACATCAGTCCATGACAGCATTTTGACAATCATTTGATCATAAATCATGGTATTTACCTCGGCATACTCAACTTTGTGCACACCACTTGATGACATTCTGCTTATGATGATAAAAATCACAGGTCAATGTGCAGGGGAGTGACACAAGCTCATGATGCATCCCGATACAGAATTGCGGTACATCAATGAGGAGATCGGCTACGGCGTGTTTGCAACCAAGTTCATTCCCAAAGGAACCATTGTGTGGGCTCAAGATGACCTGGACCAGGTATTGGACCCTTCCTACGTGGAAAGACTGGACCCATTGCGCAAACAGGATGTACTCAAGTATTCCTTTAAAAATCAGCATGGACAATACATTCTCTGCTGGGATAAAAGCAGATATGTCAATCACAGCTTCCATGCAACCTGTGTGGGGACGATGTACGAATTGGAGCTGGCAGCCCGTGACATTCATCCGGGTGAAGAACTGACGGATGATTACGGGACATTGAATCTGGATGAGCCGTTTGCGTGCATGCCAGAGGAGGGAACGACCCGTTCTTGGGTCATGCCGGATGATCTGCTTTATTACCATCAGCAGTGGGATGAGAGTGCGAGGGCGGCATTTCGTCACTTTGATCGGGTCGAACAGCCGTTGAAGCATCTGATTCGTCACGAGCATCGCGGAAAAATCCAGGCCATCGTGGAGCGGCGAGCAGAGCCGGACTCCATTCTCCATCTCTATTGCCAGAAAGAGTGGCGAAAGTAGGAAAATCATAGAGGAATCGGGTCCGTCCAGGGTCCGATTCTGTTGAACTTATGGGACAGAATCAGTATTATGGAGTGTAAAGGTGAAGGGAAAGGTTGATTTCATTTGGAAAACAAGGCAGCATCATCCTCTTTTATCCGAAATATTGTGATCGACGACCTGAAAAATGGGAAGGTCAAGGAAATCGTTACTCGGTTCCCTCCAGAGCCGAATGGATATCTTCATATTGGACATGCCAAAGCGATCAGCGTGAACTTTGAATTGGCAGGCGAGTTCTCGGGGAGAACCAATCTGCGGTTTGACGATACCAACCCGGCGAAGGAAGATATCGAATACGTAGAGGCGATCAAGGAAGATGTGAAGTGGTTGGGTTTTGAATGGGACGGGTTGTTTTTTGCTTCCAACTACTTCGAGGAAATGTACAATCGAGCAGTTCTCCTGATCAAAAAAGGAAAAGCCTATGTAGACGATCTTTCCGCAGAAGAGATGCGCAAGCTGCGTGGCACTCCGATGGAGCCTGGAGTGGACAGCCCGTTTCGCAACCGTTCTGTGGAAGAGAATCTGGATCTGTTCGAGCGGATGCGCAAAGGCGAGTTCAAGGATGGGGAAAAGGTGCTTCGCGCCAAGATCGACATGACTTCCCCCAACTTCAACATGCGTGATCCGGTTCTGTATCGGATTTCCCATACGCATCATCACAACACCGGTGACAAATGGTGCATCTATCCGATGTACGATTATGCTCATCCGTTGGAAGATGCGATTGAAGGCGTTACACACTCCCTCTGTTCCCTGGAGTTCGAGGATCACCGCCCGCTGTATGACTGGGTCATTCAGGAATGCGAGATGGAGAGTCAGCCGAGACAATATGAATTCGCTCGCTTAAATCTAACCAATACGGTTATGAGTAAGCGGAAGCTGAAGCTTCTGGTAGATGACGAAGTAGTGGACGGTTGGGACGATCCGCGCATGCCTACTATTGCCGGACTGCGTAGACGCGGCTTTACGCCGGAAGCAATTCGCACTTTTGCCCGCGAGATCGGGGTAGCTCGCAACAACAGCACGGTGGACTCGAAAATGCTCGAGCACTTTATTCGTGAAGATCTCAAGCTGAAAGCTCCGCGTACGATGGCTGTCTTGAATCCACTGAAAGTGGTCATCACCAACTATCCAGAAGGACAAGTCGAAATGCTCGACGCTGAGATCAACCCGGAAAATGAAGAGATGGGCATGCGCCAAATCCCATTTTCCCGCGAAATCTATATCGAGCAAGACGATTTTATGGAAGATCCGCCGAAAAAATACTTCCGTCTCTTCCCGGGCAATGAAGTCCGTCTGAAGCATGCTTACTTCATTACCTGTCAGGAAGTCATCAAGGACGAGGCCGGCAACGTCGTCGAGATTCGTTGCACCTACGACCCTGAGACGAAGAGCGGCAGCGGGTTTACGGGCCGCAAGGTAAAAGGAACCATCCACTGGGTGGAGGCCTCACAGGCGGTCCCGGCAGAATTCCGCTTGTACGAGCCGTTGATTCTCGACGAGGAAGAAGATCAGGAAGGGACATTCCTGGACAATATCAATCCGAATTCGCTGGAAGTCGTGAACGGATTTGTCGAGCCCAACATGAAGGATGCGAAGCCGCAGGACAAGTTCCAGTTTTTCCGTCACGGGTACTTCAACGTAGATCCGAAGCATACGACGGAAGAAAAATTGGTTTTCAATCGGATTGTATCGCTGAAAAGCTCCTTTGAACTTCCGAAGGCGTAAAGATCATGAAAGTCGCGCTGCTGATGCAAAAAGTCTTTTGCACAGCAGCGCTTTTTTCGTATAAATGGGGGGCAAGACTAACATGATTGTATTTGACGAGATCAAAAGTTGGGAGCATGGCGGGATACGACTCTCCTATGGGGTGGCAGGACCAGCGGAGGCTCCCGTACTGTTGCTTCTGCACGCGATCCGCAATACGAAAATGCTGTTCGCCGGGATTGTTCCCGAACTAGCCAGACAGTATCGTGTGCTGGCTGTCGATTTGCGGGGACATGGGGCTTCTACAGCGGAGGAACCCTATACGTTTGAGCAGGTTGCAGAGGATTTGGCCAAGTGGCTGGAGGCCGAAGACATCCGCCTCCATGCGTTGGTTGCCGCTTCTTTTTCATCTGTGCCGGCACAGATGCTGGCATCCCGTCTGCCCGCTCGTATCCAGCGGCTGGTGTTGTTGGACGGCGGTTATTATCGGTTGGATCAGGTACCGGGCTTTGATCTGGAGCAAACCATAGAGAGACTGGCAAATACCCGGTTTGGTTCGGTCGCGGAAGCAGAGCAATTATTTGCAGCAAGGTATGGAGGAGCGCAGATGCCCGCGGGCTGGATGACGGAGGAATTACGGCGAATGGAGGACGGCGGCTTTGGTTATGTGCTGTCCGAGGATGCTTTTCGCGGTTACTTCCAGGCGTACAGTGATTTTGACAGTGAGGCATTGTTTGCGGCGGTCTCTTGTCCGCGCCTCTTGCTTTTGGCAGATGAACAGCATTTGCCAGAGGGGGAACGGTCTTTTTTTCGCGAAGCTATAGAAGCTTATAGAAAAGGAAGCTTGCAGGGAGAACTGGACGTTCAAATGATTGACGGGGCGCAGCATTTGCTGATGGTGACGCATCCCAGGGAAACGGTGGAGAAAATCGTGACATTTACACAAAAGTAGGGGACAAGCGCTATGGCTTGTCCCCATTTTTTATTCAAGGCTGGCGATTGGCTTCCCGCAGAAGATTGCTGATCTGCCCAATGGTATGATCATCCCGTTTGTTTTCCCGCATTTGTCTTTTGATGTGTTCAAAGGCTTGAAGACCTTGGTTGGAAGTGACAGTCAACACCTGGACGTCAGAACCGTATATTCTTTCGATTTGCTTGCGGGCGTGCATCAGCGTATTGTGCTGGTCGCTCGTGCCCATGGTCCCGGCTGTGTGATTCCCGTATTCTCCAGTGTAATCCCCGCCTCGTGAAGAACTACCCGAGAAGCTGGAGAGAAGATGGGACTGCATGGGGTCCATGTGGTTGACGGAAGTCGTGTTGGCTGTTGCAGGCGCCACAAGAATCACATCATTGACGATCAAGGTCTGTACGCCATGGATGCCCGCCGCGTTCAAACGGGAGTCCAGATTGGTGGAAGGTCCGCCTCCATGCAGGTTGGAACTGCCGATATTGCTGTACACCGAGGTTCCCATCCCACTAAAAGTGGTTCCGTAGTTGTTGGTCGTCAGCTTTTTGTCCCGGTCCACACTAGGGATCACCGTCTCCCCGTTGTGTCCAAGGTGCGCCGGATGATTGGCGGATTGCGTGTGCGTTTGGTTGTGGGTTTGGTTGTGGGTTTGGCTGTTCGTTTGGTTCTGCGGTGTCGCCTGATTGTTGGTGCTGCATGCTGTCATCAACAGGAGCAATCCGATGCTGCCGACTGCCATGCTTTTGGACAAGTGTTTCATGAAAATCCCTCCAGTACATTCGCCTGATGTCGCCCAACGCCCAAGACAGGATCAATGCTGTTTTTTGGGTTGTTGGAAATTTTTTCTCAGTATCTGTTTATACGGATGAAAATATGCACAGAAAGAATATAGAGACAACTGGAGGTGGTAGTGTTGGAACAGCATGAAAAAAATGATCAGCCTGTATCACGCAGAAATTTCCTGAAGAACTCTGGATTGGTTCTGGGGGGTCTGGTGGTAGGGGGCGTAGCAGGAAGTCTGCTGCGAACCAAACAGGCGCCACAACAGCCCGGTGCGACTCCTGCTCCGGCCGCCGATTTCAACGAGGCACTCATGTACCTCACTTCGGAACAATTCAAGGTCGTCGAAGCTGCCTGCGAACGCATCTATCCAGAGGACGAGCTTGGACCTGGAGCCAAGGCATTGGGTGCCGCCTATTTTATTGATCACCAATTGGCGGGTGATTGGGGCTTTAATGCCCGCGATTACATGCAGGGCCCATTCTATCCGGGTGAAGCGACCCAAGGATACCAGGGGCGACTGAAGCGGCGGGAGATCTTTGATATTGGCATTCAAGAAATGAACAACTACAGTCACACCTTGCAAGGCAACAAGTTTTACGAGCTTGCCCCTGAGCAACAGGATACGGTGCTCAAGGCTTTTGAAACAAACGAAGTGAAGCTCACCACGATCTCAGCCAGTGCTTTTTTTGCGATGTTGCGAGCTACCACGCTGGAAGGCGTGTATGCGGACCCACTTTATGGTGGCAACAAGAATATGGATGGCTGGCGAATGAAAAATTTTCCGGGTAATCAGATGGCGTATACCCAAGTGATCGAGCAGGAGGGGTTGGTCAAAATGGAACCCTTAAGCCTGCGGGATCATCTACATGGATAAGGGGGAACAGGTATGGCGAGAAAATTGCCCAAGGTAGACGTGGTGGTCGTAGGAGTGGGCTGGGGCGGAGGGATTATCGCCTCGGAGCTGACCAAGCAAGGATTGACAGTCGTAGGACTGGAGCGCGGCAAAGAGCGGAAAACCGAAGATTACTTCATGGTCCATGATGAGTTGCGCTACGCGATGCGCTTTGAAATGATGCAGGATCTCTCCAAAGAAACCATTACGTTCCGCAGCAAGCCCAGTGTCCGTGCCCTGCCGATGCGTTCGTACGGGTCTTTTTTGCTGGGTACGGGACTGGGAGGCTCGGGAGTACACTGGAACGGCCAGACATTTCGCTTCCTGCCATATGATTTTGAGATTCGTAGCAAGACAATCGAGCGATATGGTGAGAAGAAGATCCCGGATGGCATGACGATTCAGGACTGGGGCATTACATACGATGAGCTGGAGCCTTACTTTGACAAGTTCGAGCAGATGACGGGAATTGCCGGTGAGGACAATCCCTTGGGCGGCAAGCGGTCGAAGCCGTATCCCACTCCGCCGATGAAGATGTCTCCAGCGATGAAAATGTTCGGTGATGCGACGAAAAAAATGAATTTGCATCCGTACATGATGCCTTCTGCCAATCTTTCCGAGGCGTACACCAATCCAGACGGCGTCTCGCGAGCTGCTTGTCAGTATTGTGGATTCTGCGAGCGTTTTGGATGCGAGTACGGGGCCAAGGCAGATCCCGTCGTGACGGTGATTCCCGTCGCGAAGAAGACCGGGAAGTTCGAGATCCGTACCCACTCGCATGTGCGCCGTATTTTGCATGATGGCAAGAAGGCAACAGGTGTCATGTACACCGACGTGACGACTGGGGAGGATATCGAGCAGCCTGCCGATATTGTTGTGCTAACCAGCTACGTGTTCAATAATACCCGGATTTTGCTGATGTCCAACCTGGGGCGTCCTTATGATCCGAATACCGGAAAAGGGGTCATCGGAAAAAATTACGCCTATCAGGTCATTCGGGGGGGCGCTATCGGCTTTTTTGAAGACAGGGAATTCAATGTGTTTGCCGGCGCGGGTGCGCTGGGGATGACCATCGACGACTACAACGGTGACAATTTCGATCACTCCGATTTGAACTTTATACATGGGGCCAATATCTCCATCTCCCAGACCGGTATGCGGCCAATTGGCAACAACAAGGTTCCGGAAGGGGTACCAAGCTGGGGAAAAGACTTCAAAGCAGCGTCAATCAAGTACTATACCCGCACATTGTCCGTAGGGGCGCAAGGGGCCTGCATGCCGTTTCGACATCATTTTCTCGATCTCGACCCTACATACAAGGACGCTTTCGGGGATCCGCTGATGCGGATTACCTTCGACTTCGAGGAACAGGACAGGCAGTTGGCGGCTTATTGTGCAGATCGCTGCGGGGAGATCATCAAGGAGATGGGTGCAGCGGATAAGATCGAAGTGAACAGGAAACTCGGACCTTACGATATTACGCCGTACCAGTCTACTCACAACACCGGAGGCGTGATCATGGGCTCCTCGCCCGATACGTCTGCGGTCAATCATTATCTGCAAATGTGGGATGCCGAGAATGTATTTGTGGTCGGAGCATCCGCTTTCCCGCATAATAGCGGCTACAACCCTACGGGAACGATGGGAGCCCTGTCGTACCGGGCTGCGGAAGGCATTTTGAAATACAGCCAAAGCGGCGGCGGGTTATTAGTGTAAAAAAAGCCCCTTTGAGGGGCTTTTTTGCTTTGTGCCGGGTCATCTATGCATGGCCAAATGGCGTTTGAAATGATCTTCTAAAACCAGACAAGTCATCGCTTCCACCACGGGAACAATCCTTGGACAAATACAAGGGTCATGCCGCCCATGGGTGATGATTTCTTTCTCTTCTCCATGAATATCGAGCGTCTTTTGGGGTACCGAAATAGACGAAGTAGGCTTGACAGCAATGCGGAAGACGATCTCTTGTCCCGTGCTGATTCCGCCAATAATCCCTCCTGAATGATTGCTCAGAAATCCATTTTTATCCATACCGTCATTATGCTCGCTGCCTAAGATTCTGGTTCCATCGAAACCAGTCCCAAACTCGATTCCCTTTACAGCCCCGATCGATAGCATTGCCTTCGCAATATCGGCGTCCAATTTATCGAAGACCGGCTCTCCGAGACCGGGAATGGCTCCTCTCACCCTGCACTCGACAATTCCTCCACAGCTATCGCCAAGCTTTGCAAGCTCTTCTATCTTTTCGATCATTGCGGGAGCTGCTTCGGGATCACATGTCCTTACTGGATTTTGTTCGATCGCACTTTCCACAAACTGATTGCTCTTGATTCCGCCTACTTCTGTCGTGTAGGCCAATACGCTAACTCCTCTATTTTCGAGCATTTTGCGTGCCAATGCGCCCGCAGCGACTCTTCCGGCAGTCTCTCTTCCTGAGGCCCTTCCACTTCCTCTGTAATCCCTGATCCCATACTTTTGTAAATACGTGAAATCGGCGTGGCCGGGTCTGAAAGAATTTTTTATATCGTCATAGGCTTCCGGCCTCATATCGGTGTTATACAAAATCATAGATACAGGGGTTCCGGTTGTTTTGCCTTCAAAGGTGCCCGATAAGATCTGTACGATGTCGTACTCTTTTCTACTTGTCGTAATGGATGATTGACCTGGCTTTCTTCGATCCATCTGTTTCTGAATATATTCCAGGTCGATCTCTATGCCCGGTGTAACACCGTCTACGATGACACCTACAGCCTCTCCATGAGATTCTCCAAACGTGGTTATTCTAAACATTTCTCCGAATGTATTTCCAGCCATTTTGCCAACTCTCCCATGCGAAATCAATTGTTATGAATAATTATAATAAATAAGCTATAATAAATGAAATTGTAAATAACGAAGCGTGCCATAGAGAGGGTTTATAGCAAAATGAATGTGAATATGGAATGGTATCGGATATTTTTGTATACAGCGGAGTTAGGGAATTTAACCAAGGCGGCACAAGAGCTGCATATCACTCAGCCTTCAGTCAGTTACGCGATCAAACAATTGGAAGAGATGATGGGTGTCAAATTATTTAACCGCCTATCAAAGGGGGTCAGTCTGACTCCAGAGGGTATGGCGTTATTTGAATATGTCAAACAAGCGTTTTCTCTACTGCAAGCTGGAGAACACAGAGTTCAGTCATTCGTAAACCTGGCCTCCGGGGAACTGCGAATCGGAGCGAGCGGACCCATGATTAAACATCTCCTGTTTCATCCACTTGACCGTTTCCATACACAATATCCAGGGGTTCGCATTCGTCTTGTACAAGGAAGAACGAATGAAATCGTCAAACGTCTGAAAGAAGGAAAAATTGATATTGGCCTCGTTCATCTCCCGGTATCCGATCGGGAACTCGAAGTGTCCCATTTCATTACCAATCATGATTGTTTTGTAGTTGGTCCTGCTTACCGTGTGTTGTCAGAGAACCCCATTTCGGCCCAAATGCTGACGCAAATCCCGTTACTTCTTCTCTCATCAGGGAGCAGTACCAGACAATTCGTTGAGCAATGGTTTGAATCACAGGGCTTAAAGGTTGAGGTTGATATTGAACTGAACAGCTCCGACATGTTGCTGGAGTTCGCACAGCGTGGTTATGGAGCCGCTTTTGTGAACCGCTCCTTTATCCAACAGGAGCTGGAGGAAGGACGTCTTTTTGAGTTGAAATTGATGGAACAGATTCCATCCCGAAGTATTGGAGTCGTCACACGCAGGGATATCTCCTTATCGCTGGCTGCTGCGAGTTTTAAAGAATTGCTGGTAGAGTCTATAGACAATCCTTCCTAGCAGCAATGCCCGAGTATATCCCGAAAAAAAGAACAGCAGCGCTCCGTCACAAGAAGGAGCAGCTGCTTTCATCTTTACTGCAACAAGGATCGAATATCCCCGGTATTTGGATTGACCACGAACCAGCCATAGGTGCTGGTGTAGCTGTCTCCGGACTGGAAGTTGTTCACGTAGGTTTGATACACCTGGATGACGTAGTGCCCTTTCTCATCGTCGTGGTCATACTCCACGACGTGTGTGGGGGAGAGACTTCCTGCGAACTTGGCCTTCACGAGCTCGATTGCTTCCATCTTCGAGTACATTTTCCCTGCCGGCAGCTTGCCGATGTAGATGGATCGCGTGCGCGCATCGTAGATGACTGGCTTGTTCAGGTTTTCGGCCACGAAGCGAATCGGGACATAGACCGAGTTTTTGTACATGATTCCTTGCACATCACTTGCAGGCGACTTCGGCACCCCTTCAAAATAATAGGTAAAAGGTGTCTGCTTCGCCTCCGAAAGATCGGACAAGACAGGAGCCGCAGCGGCAATCCCGGAAAAGAGCACCGACCCGATTACGATGCCCCCCAATAATGATTTAAGATCCCATTTCATAAGTGCAAACCTCTCCCCGTAACGAATGCGATCAGCCTTTGCTGTTTTCGACTTTTCTCCTATTATTATGACAAATATCGTTACGCTCAGCTATCAAACGAGGGTACTAGGAAGCATAGACTAGGAAAAATAGGAATTCGCAAATCGTCATGGGAAAAGTCCTAGAAATACCGGGGCGCAAAGATACTTTTTTCCTGTGCGGACTATGAGTATCATGGAGAATAGGGAGAATAAGAGACTAGGAGAGTAAATCATGTCGATAATAAAAAATGACTGGGCCCCTCTATTGGCCGAAGAGTTCGATAAGCCGTACTATCTCAAGCTGCGGCAAACATTGAAAGAAGAGTATCAGCGCTACACGGTCTACCCGGATATGTACGATATTTTCAATGCCCTGAACCTGACGGGTTACGAGCAGGCGAAGGTAGTCATTCTTGGACAAGACCCTTATCATGGGCCGGGGCAGGCTCATGGGCTGAGCTTTTCCGTCAAGCCGGGAATCAAGCCGCCGCCTTCCTTGCAAAACATCTACAAGGAGCTGCAAACGGATCTGAATTGCAGCATTCCTCAGCATGGTTATCTCGTTCACTGGGCCAAACAAGGCGTGCTGCTGCTCAACACAGTCCTGACCGTACGGGAGAGCAGTCCCAATTCGCATAAAGGGTTGGGCTGGGAAACCTTTACGGACCAGGTGATTCATCAGCTCAATGCGCGCGAGACGCCATTGGTCTTTATCCTCTGGGGAAAACACGCCCAGGAGAAAGCGGCTTTGCTGGACAGGAGCAGGCATCATATTATCGCGTCGCCACATCCCAGCCCGTTTTCTGCGCATCGCGGCTTTTTGGGCAGCAGACCATTTTCGCGCGCCAATCAGTTCCTTCGCGCGCAAGGGTTGGCCCCGATAGACTGGCAGCTTCCAGAGGACCCTAACAGCTAAGACAGATCGCTTAATCCCTGCTTCGAATCACCAGAAGCTGCCCGGATGACAGTGAGATATGGCCCTTGGGTTCGATCAGGACATTGCTGATGCCTAGGGTGTCTCCGATACGCAGGGTGGCATTTTCCAGCGGGTATTGAAAGCCTTGCAGGGTAATCCCTGTCACTTCCTGACTGAGGGGAAGCAGCGAGAGATGATCATAAGGACCGGATTCGATGGTGATGCGATCCGTGATCAGGCGAATCTCGTTATGCGCGTCGAGGATGCGGCAGGGAATATGGGCCTGCAGTCCTTTTGCCAGCAGTTGGACATTGGCGAGGGTATGATCAAATCGCGTTCCCAGCACGCCGATCAAGAGGATTTCATCAGGCTGCTGTCGAATCGCCCACTGCACTGCCATTTCGGTGTCCGTCAGATCCTTGTAGACCGGGTCGCAGTCCGTCATCTGCTGACTTTTGCTGGCAATCTGTTTTTTCTCTTCTTCCGTGACAGAGTCAAAATCTCCGATGGACAGATGGGGGGAGTGTCCGTTTTCGATGAGAAACCACGCTCCCCGGTCCACGCCGACCAGCACGTCATGCTCCTCGATGAGCCGGAGTGCCCATTCTCCCAGATTTCCGCCCGCAAATAATAAAATACGTCTCGATTTCATGCCGAAGCCATCCTTCTCTTTGATCGCTATAAGAACGAATTTTTATCATCTTACCATGCAAAAGGTTCGCGGGACAGTGAGACGAGCACATAGATAGGTGATTGAATTTTTGGAATTTATCGATTAAAATATTTTTATCAAAAGGGAATGGAAGGTGGTACTTTGATTACCATCAAACGGATGAGTGATTGTACGATTGCAGAAATCACCAAAGCATGGAACAGGGGCTTCGAGGGTTACTTTATTCCGGTCGAAATGACGGAGGAAAGCATCGTTCAGCGGCTCGGCGCAGAAGGCTACCATATATCCCTCTCTGTTGTCGCCTATGATGGGGACGAGCCGATTGGCCTGGTAGCGAGTGGTCTGCGCAGTGTTGCGGGGCAAAAAGTAGCGTGGAACGGTGGTACTGGTGTGGCAACGGAGTATCGGCGACAAGGGGTCGGACGCCAGCTGATGGATGCCTCGCTGAAGCTCTACGAGGAAGCAGGCGCGGAGGTAGCTACTCTCGAAGCGATTAGCAAAAATGAAAAAGCGATTCGCCTGTATGAACAGCTTGGCTACGAAGTGGTGGATCGTCTTCTCTTTTTGCAGCAATCAGGTGTCTTGGCTCCAGATGCCTTCGGTGTACGGCAAGCAGATCAGTACCGCATCCGAACCGGCATCTCGCAGGAAGCGGCACGGCTGCCCTTTTACCAAGCCGAGGTTCCCTGGCAAAATCAATGGTCAAGCTTGCGCGACGCAGAAGTGATTCTCGTCGATGACCCTGAGGGAGAGACAGTCGGCTATGCGATGTACAGGCGGGTACTTAATGAGGAGGGCAAGCTAGCAGCCGTCACCTTGCGGCAATGCGCTGCTATTCCGGACCGCCCGGATACGGAAAACATCCTACGCTTGGCATTGCAGCATCTGTATCAGCCAGGGGTGGATTGCAAGCGCACCACCTTCAACCTGCCTGCTTCGGATCAACTCTTGCTGGCAGTCCTGGAGAGCACTGGCTTTGCTCCCACCGAGACAGAGCAAGTCTACATGGTGAAAAAGCTGAGACGAGCAGCACAGGTAAGTGGGTAAGACTCCACACGGGCACTTATTTTTGGCAGTTCGTACACGCAAATACTTTGCGGGAGGAGAGCATGCTTTTCGCGATGATATGTCCACATCGCGGGCAGGGTTCTCCTTCTCTGTCGTATACCCGGCAGCGTTCATTGTAGCCGCCCGTGAGCGAGTCACCGCGATAGAATGGGACCTCCATGTAGCCGCCTGCCCGTATCCCCTCCTGCAAAATCTCCTGGATGGCGTGATACAGTCGCGTGTGATCCTCCTGGGTCAGCGAGGGGATCTGTCTGGTGGGCAAAATCCCAGCGTGAAAACAAATTTCATCAGCATAGCAATTGCCGATCCCGGCCAGCCGATGTTGATTGACGAGTGATGTTTTGAGCAGGCCTCTTTTTTTGCCTAAAAGTTGAGTAAACGCCGCCAGGGTGAAGAGGGGCGCCAACGGTTCTGGTCCCAGGTCCGCCAAACGCTGGGCCGCCTGATCACGGGTCAAAAGATGAAGATAGCCTAGTCGCAATCCGTGAAAATAGAGGATATTCTGCCCGAAGCTGAGCGTCACCTGTGCGCTGCGCTCAAGCTTGTCAGTCTGACTTCCCCAGTACAGAAATCCCCCGAGCATGAGATGGAGCAAGAGCACATGACCGGAACCCAGCTCGAACAACAGATGCTTTCCCCGTCTGCTGACATGCTGCAGGCGATTCCCCGTCACCGTTTGGATGAATAGCTGCGGCAGGACGTTAATCGTTTTTTCCCGCTCTACTTGTACAGCCGTGATGACCATCCCTCCGATTCGCTCCTCCAGCAATTTTCGGTACGTCTCCATTTCAGGCAGCTCCGGCATACGTCTTCCTCCCGCAGATGTTTTTCTGTAGGCTCCCCACGTGCAGCAGGGCTCATGCCATTTTTTTGATAGGATTACCAACCCCATAGACAAATCGGGTAATATAGAATAAGGGTATGACCCAGGAATTCGTACGAACGGGAGAATATTACATGCAAAAAGTAGAGTTGATCGCTACGGCGACGTTTGGCTTGGAATCCGTGGTCGCCGAAGAGGTAAAAGCGCTCGGATATAATCAGGTTCAGGTGGAAAATGGAAAGGTAAGTTTTACTGCAGATATTTCTGCGATTGCACGCACGAATTTGTGGTTACGAACGGCTGACCGTGTGCGTCTAAAGATAGGGGAGTTCAAAGCGACCACTTTTGACGAGCTGTTCGAGAAGACCAAGGCACTGCCTTGGGCGGATTGGATTACGGAGGATGCAACATTCCCGGTCGAGGGCAAGTCTGTAAAATCGACGCTCTACAGCGTGCCTGACTGTCAGGCCATTGTAAAAAAAGCAGTAGTCGAAAGTCTGAAGAAGACCTACAAGACTGACTGGTTCGAAGAGAAGGGACCGTTGTACAAGATTGAGGTCGCGTTGCACAAGGATATTGCGACGCTGACCATCGATACCTCCGGGCCGGGCTTACATAAGCGCGGGTATCGCGGACTGATCGGGACTGCTCCCTTGAAGGAGACTATGGCGGCAGCGATGATCATTCTGTCGCGCTGGAAACCGGATCGGGTATTTATGGACCCGTTCTGTGGCTCGGGGACCATCCCGATCGAAGCGGCACTCATTGGTCAAAATATCGCTCCAGGAATGAACCGCGAATTTGTCTGTGAAAGCTGGCCGGCTATACCCAAGACAGTATGGAGGGAAGCGCGCGCAGAAACCCATGACTTGGCGCGATATGACCAAAAACTGGAGATCATCGGAACAGATGTAGATGATGAGATCTTGAAAATCGCCCGCCGCAATGCGGAAGAAGCAGGCGTGGATGATCAAATCCACTTCCAACGCATGGATGTCCGTGATATTCGTTCCAAGCGTAAATACGGCTATCTGATCTGCAATCCGCCTTATGGGGAACGTCTCGGGGAATGGAAGCAGGTAAGCAGAATGTATGGCGAGATGGGCAAAACGTTTGCCGCGCTGGATACCTGGTCTTTTTACGTCATCACCTCGGACGAGCAGTTCGAGGAGCATTTTGGTCGCCAGGCGAGCAAAAAAAGAAAGCTGTACAACGGCAATATCAAAGTAGACTACTATCAGTTTTTTGGACCAAAACCCCCTCGTCCTTCAGTGGTTGCCCCAACCGAATAAGCGAGAGAAGGGGGAAGGGGAGGAGAAAGGAAAGTGAGCAACTTGTATCGTGCAACTCGCAGCCAGATCGTGGCCGCCTTCATGGCCGTACTGATGCTCCTGTCGGTAGCAGCGCCCATCTCGGCACAAGAGACGACAACACCTGCCGGGACAGAGGAGACGAAGGCGGATGCGGCAGAGACAGCAGTATCATTGGAAGAACAGCCTATCGTTTTCAAAGATGTGGAGAACAGCTTTGCCAAAGAGGCGATCACTCGACTGGCTACGCTCCATGTGATCAACGGTGTGGAAGAGGATCTATTTTATCCACAAAAACCGATTACGCGCCAGGATGTAGCAGTCCTGCTTAGCAAGGTCATTGGTCTGCAGCCCGTCCATACAGAAGAAGCGAAGTATGAAGACGTGGCGCTGGACAGCCCATATGCTCCTTACGTGTATTCATTGGCAGAGCTTGAAGTGTTTAAAGGCAGACCGGACAATCAGCTCGGTGCAGCTGATCCCTTGACCCGTCAGGAATTGGCAGTCCTTTTGACGCGCCTGATGAAAGCAGGCGAAATCCAGGCGGCCTCGGCATCCGGTGCCGTCGACTATGCCGATTTTCAGGAGGCTGCAGAATATGCCCACGACGCGATCGTGACAGTCACCAATCAACGCTGGATGACCGGGGCAAACGGTTCGTTTCGTCCCTTAGGTATCGTCACTCGTGCCGAAGCAGCTACGATCGCCGAACGCGTCCTGGATGCGCGCTATATGCAGGCAGAACAAGCGAAGTTTGATGTGAATGTAGAGCGGTTGAACGTCATAGGGGGCAGCAGTGAACAAGTGACTGTAAAAAGCTCGGACGGAAAAAAGCTTGCGTTCACACCGATTTTTGGATTTGACCGGCCGGAGCTGGGGACGATTTTGCCGGATGGCACATTTGTGGCTGGACTTGCGACAGGTACCGGGAATGTGACCGTGACTGTTGGACACCGTACCGTTACGATTCCGGTACAGATCACGGCCGCGGCTGCTGCTCCTGAACCAAAAGAAGAGCCGCAGTCCCCGGCGTCAGAGGAACCGCAAGAATCTACCGAATCTTCTCCTCCAGAGGAGGCTGCTCCTGCTCAGGAAGATCAGTTGCAAAATATCGCACCAGGCAGTTTTACATCGGTGAAAACCGTGGGACCACCTGACAACTATTTCCGCGAAGTGGAGAAGGCTTACCCAGGCCCGGTCGGAGGCTTGACAACAGTGTCGGAAGAGTGGACGGGCTATAACCGCCAGTACGGCCGCATGGTAACCGTTGCGCTGCCGGATGGCAAAGCGGTAGAGCGGGTCAATCTTACCTTCCAGCAGCGCAAAACGTCGGGGATTACGCTGCCGAACGCATTGGAGGTAGAGGTATCCCAGGATGGCAAGGCGTGGTCGTATGCAGGAAAAGCTGTCCACGATGTACCGGCTTCTGAAGAAAAAATGATGAACCGTACCTTGTCCGTAACCTTGCCGCAGCTTGAGGTGCGCTATGTACGCGTCACTTTTCCTGTAAAGGTATTCGTATTCGCCCGCCAACTGGAGGTTTGGGCGAAGGATGCCGAAGAAGAGGCAGGAGACATCGCATTGCTTCCACCGCCTAAAAAGTTCGTACCGATCGATAACGGACAGACAAGACGACCTGTCGAAAACATGCTGCTCGCGTACAGCGGCATGCATGACGATCTTGGCACCTGGACCAAGGAAGATTTCCTGCCGATGGTGGGCTATCTGACGCAAGACGGTTATATGCGGGATCAGATGTTTGATACGGTGTTGTTCTTGCCATATCAGACCATGCCTGCGACTCGGGAGAGCTGGAATGCTTACCTGAACGATTTATTCCGCATGGACAAGCAATTGGATGCGCTGAATAGCGCCATGCGCGAGTATAATCGCTTGCGAGGCACTCTGTACTCCAATCCGACAAAGGAAAATGTGGTGCTGGCGATCCCGTATCCCAATGCCGCTCAAAAGGATTTCGGCAAACTGCCGGGCGAAGACAAGTCGCTCTCCTTCAATGCGGCAGGCATCGGGGAAGAAATGGCCTATCAAAATCGCAAAAAGGCAGTGGAGTGGTATTTCCAGGAGCTGCTCAAGCGTTGGAACAAAGAAGGATACAGCTACTTGCACCTGGATGGCATCTACTGGTTCCATGAGCTGGTCGAGGATAGCGCGCCTAAAGAGCGGGAGCTGATCCGCAGCACAGCCAGCATGGTTCATGATGAAGCATTGCGCTTCTACTGGATTCCGTACTTCGGTTCCCCAGGCGTAGAAGAGTGGAAGAGTCTGTATTTCGACAGAGCGTTCCTCCAGCCTAATTATTACAGCGACAAGCCCGTCACGATCGAACGGATCCAGGGTGTGCTGGACGCAGTGCAAAAGTACGGAATGGACATCGAGATCGAGGGCGATCACAAAATGTACAACGATCCGAAGTTCTACCAGCTCTACTACAATCAACTGGCTGCCACCCAAAAAATGGGGATGGATAAAAACAATGTGCATGCCTACTACTACGGCTCCAAAACGTTCCTGACGGCTGCCCGCAGCAAAGACGAAGCGATCCGGGCCATCTACGACGACACCTACAAGTGGATGCGCGGTCGTTTTGATCGGGAAAAGTTTATGGAAACGGACGTTATGCCATAGGGAAACATAAAAACGGACGCCTGGGAATTTACGGGGCGTCCGTTTGTCCTTAGAAAATCGTCTCTACGATTATTTTTCGCCAGATCAAAGCGAGATTTTTTCCGTCAATCGTTCCTTGTTCGAGCTATTCTTCTTTTGTAGCGAAAATTTGATAAGGGCCATTGAATCTTGATAAAACCCAGCCCGCTCTTGTGTTGGTTATGGAATACCTGTTTTTTTGGTAGACAATTGGCAACCTACTCTTCCGAAGGATCTTCCATAAACCAAGAGATATAGGAGCAACGCTTACAGACCAGAATGGCCGCATTTTTATTCGCCCAATCGAATCCAAAGAAGGTCGCCCCTCTTGAATTCAACTGGCGATAGTCTTTATCGAAAGTATCATTTTGGCAACAGGGACAGGCAAGCTGTACGCCTCCAACCTTGTAACGCATCCGTAACCACTCCTTCCTTACTTGTTACTTTTTTCTACGAATCTCGCGCAGATAAGTTCCAGTCGGGCTGAATCACCCCTCCTGCTTGACCGGGATCATGCGGAACAAGACGATATACAGATACGCACTCAAGAGAGAGACGCCCAGAATCAATCCAAACACCCCGACAGGCGGCAACCAAGCGGAGAACCCGATGGTCAGGGGAGCGATAAATCGCCCGATGGAAAATTGCAGCGAGGAGGCGCCCATGTACTGACCGCGCGCGTCTTCCGGAGCGTACTTACTGATAAAGCTTTGTGCGACAGGGGTGCGAATCAGCTCGCCCAGGGTCAGGACGAACATACAGCCGAACAGAAACCAGATGTTGGTGGAAAAGGCCATCATAAACATCCCAATGCCGTACAGGACGGACGAAATGACAAGACTGTTGCGGTCGCTCCAATGCTGGAACCAATTGGTCACCGGGAGGGTAAACAATACGACTAACAGACCGTTGAGTCCCATCAGCCAACCAAAGGCACTCGTACCCCCTACGTTGAAGGACCAGTCTCCCCAGGAAACAAGAGGTTGGGATTGTACATGTTCATTGACGTACAAAGCCATGTAGAGATCCAATTGCATGAAGGCGATCGCGATGAATACACCAGCTACGATATAGAGCGCAAATCCCTTATCGCGGAAAATGACGGCATAGCTTTGAAATTGCTCCTTGATTGAAAAGGGTTCTTTTGCTTTTTCCTCTCGTATGTGGGCTGGTAGGGTTTCCTTGATCAAGAAAAAGACAGTGATTGCAAACAGAATTTCGATAATCATACAGACGAGCAACAACTCGAAGCGGTAGTGAATGAAAAAGAAGGAACCAAGCACCGGTCCGGCGACAACCCCGATATTCATAGCCGTGTAAAAGGTAGCAAAAACAAAACGGCGGTCTTCCTCTGTCGTCAAGTCGGCTACCATGGCCGAACTGGCAGGCCAGTACAGGGAGCCTGCGATCCCGATCCCGATGAACGCGAGATAATCCACCCATGGAGACCAGGAGAAGGCGAACAGGGCAAACATGCTCGACGAGAGAATCAGCGAAGTGAGCATGGTCGGTCTGCGACCAATCCGGTCAGACAGGTAGCCGCCGAAGAGATTGGAGAACATACCCAATAGCGGGGGAACCATCAGCAGCAGACCTGCCTTGTCTTTCCCGAACGATTCGCTGAATAAGAGAGCCATAAACGGAAAGTACATCCAAAAAAACGTATGTGTAATCAGTTCGCCAAAAAGTCGAACTTTCAAATTCAAATCCCATGAGCGCCAATTCATGACACAAATTCCTCCATCCTGTTTTCTAAATCTGCAGGTAACCCGAACCTGAAAATCTCTCTTGGGGCAACGCCAGGGAAAAATGGCCGTGTACCCACCAAAAAAAGCGCAAAACGGGAGAGGAGATACTCTCTTCGCTTGCGCTTTTTGACGATTTCAGGTAAAAGTGGGACCAAAAAGAAAACCAGATGGAGAAGGAAAAATACAGCTATCCCCCCTGGGTGGCGCCACAACTGATCGGAAAAAAGACAGAAGCGGTTCAGGCATCCTGCAGTATCCAGCTATAGGTATTCGGGTTTTCGATGAGAGGGAGAGCCCCTCGATCGAGGCCCTACCTAAGCCATGTAAACTGCAGTGATCACCATAAGAACGACGCTCCTGTCTTTAAAAATTTTTATACAGTCAACTCTTGTTGATTAGAATACTCCACATTTAGGAAGATATGCAAGAAAAATTTTTCAGTCCTGGATAATCAGATTTTCATGCAAAAAGGCTTGTGATTGAAAAATGCGCCGATATTCAGTAAAATATTTTTTAACAATTACAAATTAGGAACGTGGAGGGTGATCGTATGTTGGATCCGCGCATTGTCAAGCTTGCTGAGAACTTGCTGAGCCATTCGGTACGTCTGGAGGAGAAGGAAAGCTTGTTGATCGAAGTGCGGGGCGAGGGGCATACCCTGGCAAAAGAGCTGGTGAAACAGGCCTACGCAAAAGGCGCTTACCCGTTCGTCCGTATTTTGGACCCAAGCATTCAGAGGGAACTGATGATAGGTACGGGCAAAGAACGTGCAGAGCATCTGGTGAAATGGGAAGAGCCGATGTTCAAGGATCTGGATACGTATATCGTCATTAATGGTCCGGTCAATGACAGCGAGATGGCAGATGTTCCGGTCGAGCGTCGGCGCGAGCATCAGAAAGTGATGCAAGAGTTGAATGACTACCTGATCAATAACTGCCGCTGGACACTGCTCAACTACCCTACTGCTGCCATGGCACAGAGCGCCAACATGTCTTCGGAAGCGTTTGAGGACTTTTACTTTGACGTATGCTCGGTGGACTACAAGAACATGCATGAAGCCTTTTTGCCGCTGAAAGATCTGATGGACCGAACAGACAGAGTACGACTGGTCGGACCAGGTACCGATCTGAGCTTCTCCATCAAAGATATTCCGAATGTGATCTGCTCGGGGCTTCGCAACATCCCGGACGGAGAAATTTTTACGGCTCCTGTACGTGATTCCGTCAATGGTACGATTACATTCAACACGGCTACCAGCTACCTCGGGACTAAGTTTGAAAATGTGCGGCTTACCTTCGTCGAGGGCAAGATCATGGAGGCGACTGCCAACAATACAGAGAAGCTGAACGAAATTCTGGACAGCGATGAAGGGGCACGCTATATTGGCGAGTTCGCGATTGGCGTCCATCCGTACATCCTGCAGCCGATGAATGATATTTTGTTCGACGAGAAGATTGCGGGCAGCTTCCACTTTACTCCCGGTCGCGCCTACGACAACGCCGACAATGGCAACCGCAGCCAAGTTCACTGGGACATGGTCAATATCCAGCGCCCTGAGTATGGTGGCGGGGAAATCTGGTTTGACGACGTCCTGATTCGCAAAGACGGCTTGTTCGTTCTGCCAGAGCTACAAGGACTCAATCCTGAAAACCTGAAAAAATAGAAGGCTTCACCCCAATATGTAAAGGAATTCGATCGAACCCCTGACGTGGATCAGGGGTTATTTTATTTTTTAAACAAAAATGTTTGCAAAATTCCGGGAGTCATTATATACTTAATATACAAATAAGTTTAATAAATGATTTCCGGGAGGTTTTACCATGATCCGCTTGGGTTGGAAAGATAAATTACACGCATATGTAGCTGGACGTTTGTTGGGCAGCGAGTTTAAGGCAGACGAAGGCCACGTCACGCAATGGTTGGAGATGGGGAAAAACGAAGTTGTGCCGGATTTTGATCATGCCATTCAAGACGTTTATTTGTACAGATAAGTAGCAATCTGGCATGTGGCGTAATCCTTTTGCTACAATGGAGACCAATGCATGACCGTGGAATCTCGATACGAGCGGTCACACATACATAGCGCAGAAATTGAGGGATGAGTCGTGAGCCGCAAAGACTGGTTGGAATACGTCGTGACAGATGACGATACAGGGATGAATGTAGAGCAGATCGTCCGACAAAAGCTGAATGTGTCGGGCCGCATGCTGCAACGGCTGACGAGAAGCAAGGGAATTCTGCTAAATCGCAAGACGCCCTTTTTGAAGCGTGAGGTCAAAGTCGGAGATAAGATCGCGGTTCGCGTCATGGAAAATAGGCCGGAACCATCGATTGCGCCAGCGGAGATCAGCCATAGCCACAGTCAGCCTGTCGATATCCTGTTCGAAGACGACCATCTACTCATCGCCAACAAACCGGCCGGAATGATGGTACACCCGCTAAAACCCGGGCAAACGGATACGCTCGTACATGCGCTGACTGCTTTGTTTCAGCAAAGAGGAGAGCGTGCGGGGGTCCATCCTGTACATCGGCTAGATAAGGACACATCTGGTACGATTCTGATCGCCAAAAGCAGCTACGGGCATCAATTGGCAGACCGTTTGCTGCGGGAAGGCGGCATTCACCGCGAGTATCTGGCTGTCGTTGAAGGCAATCTCGCGTCAGACAAGGGAACCATTCACCAACCGATCGGCAGGGACCCACATCACCCCACCAGACGACGGGTGACCCGGAATGGTGATGATGCCATCACACATTACGAAGTCGAGCAACGAACGAAGGAATATACTCTGGTTCGCGTGTGGCTGGAGACGGGCCGCACGCATCAGATACGTGTACATTTCCATCACGCCGGGCATCCGCTAGTCGGGGATACCATGTACGAGGGAAATCGTGCCGGGATGAGACGACAAGCCCTACATGCCTCCAGGCTGCGCTTTTCCCATCCTTTGACGGGTGATACCGTACAGGCAGAAGCCCCGCTACCGACCGATATAAGACGTTTGATCGAAAAAATAGATATGACGTTGGAGAAAAGCCAGGATTGATCCTATTCAATCCTGGTTTTTTGAGTTCTTCATTCCTCCTGGAGTAACCGGCAAATAGATAGGAAACCACAACATGCTGGTCGAGGAAAAAGGGAAAAAAGCGGAAGGCATTTGGGATCTTAACCAAGCTGGAACGGAAAAGGCGGAACACGCCTTCAGCGGCCAGGAATGACCCCAGCAAAGATCCCAACCCGCCTGAAGCGTTTTCCCTTTTTCCTCCCCCGGCAGTACAGTAGGAGGACAACCAATCAAAAAATCTCCGATTTACTCAAATAAAAAACTTTACTAAGGTTAACTTATATACTATGATAAATACAAACACAAATACGATGCAAGAAAAGGAGCAATCATGGCGCAACCGATTACCCTGCGGGACAAAAAGAAGGCAAGGACGAAGCTGACGCTGCTGCAGGCAGGTTTGGACCTGATTGAAGAAGACACTTTCCGCACTGTCTTGGTAGAGGACATCTGCCAGCGAGCGGAGGTCTCCAAGGTCACCTTTTTCAAGTTTTTCCCGCAAAAAGAAGATATGTTGATCTACTTCATGAGCATCTGGCAAGCGGAGCGCTTCGTTGAACTGACGGACTCCCCCAAGCGTGGATGGGCTGCTGTGCGACACATTTTTTCCAAAGTATCGGAGCAATCCCAGAAGCAGCCTGGCATCATGCTCAGCCTGATCAGCTTTTTGGCAGAACAGCGCATGCATCCCTGGATTCCCGAGCTGTCGCCTGCTGAACTGCATCTGTTGTTTCCAGACAGGGAGGACACGGAGGAAATCGTGAAATATTCCCTGCACGATCTTTTCAGCAGAGCGATGAAAGAAGCCCAAGAGGATGGCGAGCTGGCAGAGTGCCTTACCGTAGAGGAAGGGGTTGTACTGCTGTTCACCACGTTTTACGGTTCCTATTTGTCTACGCATCTTTGTCAGTCACCTGATTACATGGCGTTTTATGACATGCATATCAAACCTTTGAAGAGGTAGGTGTTTGGGATGGCAAAAGTAATTCCTGGACGTTTTACGGCAAAAATGGAGGGGCCATTCGTCGTTTTTATCATCGGGATGAGAATCAACAAACGTTGGGCGGTGCATAAATGGCTACCCGTAGCCAAGGCGATGGGCGGTATGATCAAGGAATTGTACCAGCATCCGGAGCTGGGATTTCTCGGTACCACCTCGCATATGAATTCACGTGAGATCACACAAATCCAATATTGGCGTTCCTACGAGCATTTGGAAAATTACGCGCGAAAAGGGCAAAAGCATCTGACCGCGTGGAGGAATTTCAATAAAGCTGTAGGGACGGATGGTACCGTCGGAATTTTCCACGAGACGTATTTGGTGGAACCGGGAAAATACGAGTGTCTATACGGAAATATGCCCGTCTGGGGGCTGGCTCAAGCGGGGGAACATGTGCCGGCATTGGGCAGAAATGAAACGGCCAGGCGCAGATTAGGTGGAGAAAACGAACCAGCAGTGCCAAGCCCGCCCCAAATGTAAAGATTGGTAAAGTTTTGCATGCAAGTATTTACATGCATGCAAAGAGCGGATATACTAATTTTGGCAATTAGCAATGCAAGTAAGTACTTGCATGGAGAGGGTGGGATGATTGGAGGATTTGAATAAGGTCGGGTCTCAAGGCAACAAAGGGGAAGAGTTGGGGACTCGCCAATGTATCCTGGCTGCAGCAAGGAAGTTGATGGCGAAAAAAGGGTTCAAAGGAGCGACGACACGCAAGATTTCCGAGCTTGCTGGCGTGAATGAGGTGACGATTTTTCGCCATTTTACCAATAAAAAAGGGATCGTCGTAGAGCTATTGTCCGAAATGCTGGATGTGAGCCAGCCTCTGCAAAACAGCCTACAGGGCGATTTTTCCCAGATTCGGGAGATGATGATCGGATACGGTCGTACTTACTATAATCTAATGGTCGATCGCAAAGAACTGATCTTGATCTGTATGATTGAGTCAGAAAATTACCCGGAGTTAGGAAAGCTCTTCAGCAATCTCCCGCTGTCTGCTATCGAACTGCTCAGCAATAAGCTGAAGAGTTTTCAAGAGCAAGGACATCTGTCAAAGGAACTGAATGTTTGGTCTGCTGCGGCCATGTTTATTTCCACTTTTTTCCATGCATTCATGGCCGAGCATCGCTTACATATCGATATCAGGACGCGACTGAGTGAGGACCAGATGTTTGAGGAGACGACGGATATTCTGCTGGGCGGCATCATCAAAGGTACCTAAATAAGAGAATGGAACAAAAAAAGGAGCGGAAAGTACCATGAAGAAACGTTGGTTGGTTCCGATCGCCGTGATTGGGCTTGCGGCCACGACAGCTTGCAGCAATAACCCCGAAGAGACGCTTCCTGCAGCACAGGAAACAAAGCAGGTCGTGGTCGAAACGGTGAAAACGGAGCAGCTTCAGCAGGTATCCGAACTCTCAGCGACTTTGCAGCCTTGGGAAGAGGCACTGGTTTCTTTTGAGGTATCGGGTCGGGTCTTGGAGTTGGATCGCAACGAAGGGGACAACGTGAAGGCGGGGGATCTGCTGGCGCGTGTCAACGATAAAGATTATGAGCTTCAGGTGGCTTCTACCAGTGCAGTCGTTCAGCAAAGCGCCGCGACACTAAATAAAGTACAGAATGGAGCGCGCGAACAAGAGATTGCACAGGCGAAGCTTTTGGTGGACAAAGCCACCATCGCGCAGCAGCAGGCGCAGGAGGATTTTCAAAGGATCGAAAAGCTGTACCAGGAGAAGGCGATTTCCAAAAGTGACTTTGAAAGCATGCAAAGCCGCTTAAGCTTGGCGCTAAAAGACCTGGAGAATGCCCAGAGTGCTTATTCGCTGGTTACACAGGGAGCGAGATCAGAAGATAAATCTTTGAGTCAGGCGACCTATCAGCAAGCTGTGATCTCCAAGGAAGCAGCGTCCTCGACGTTGGCGAAGACCCAATTGCGTTCGCCTATCGATGGGACCATTCTCTCCAAGCTTTCTTCGGCGGGCAACCTGGTCAGTGCTGGAACTCCCGTCTATCACATCGGCAATATCGATCAGTTGAAAGTCGTTCTGCCCGTACCGGACCGGGAGATTTCCACCTGGAAGACCGGCGAGACCATTACCTTTGATTTGTATGGCGAAAAAAGAGAAGGAAAAGTGCTTAATATCTACCCGACGACCAACAAGAGCACCGGCACTATCGGGGTGGAGGTGCAAATCGAGAACCCGAAACACGACTGGTATACGGGCCAGGTGGTGAAAGCAACCAAATCCATCGAAGGCCAGGCAGGTATTTTCGTCCCTATCGAGGCAGTAATCAGCAGGGGAAAAGGAGAAGCCCACGTCTTCGTCGACAAGGAAGGCAAGGCAGTGAAAACCCAGGTGGAGATTGGTCGCATGATTCATAATAAACTGGAGATTCTCAGCGGATTGACAACGGGAGAGCAAGTGATCGTCAAAGGAGTCGACCGCTTGTTTGACGGGGATGCCATCGAGGCGATGGGAGGTACCAACCCGTGATCGCATACGTCGTCCGCAAGCGCAAAATTACTTTGCTGTTTTTTGTCATGCTCGTGCTTGTCGGTTTCTTGAGCTTTTTTCAGCTTCCCAAGCAGGAGGCGCCAGACATTATCGTCAACTTAGCAACCGTAACGACGATCTATCCAGGAGCTTCGCCGGAAAAGGTAGAACAGACCGTGACGAAGAAACTGGAAGAGAAAATCAACGAGATCCAAGGACTCAACTATATCTCCTCGTCTTCTTCGCTAGGGGTCTCGTTTCTTCTCGTCGAAACAAAAGGCGGTGTCGATCCCAAGCAAAAATGGGATGAATTGCGAAAGAAAGTAAAGGATGCGGAGGCGGATCTGCCTGCTGATGCCAAGCAGCCGATCATCAATGATGATCTAAACCGCACCTTTGTCCAGAGCTTGGCGGTGACCGCAGAGACGACAGAGCAGTTGTATAGTCTACGTCAGCTGATGGATGCGTGGAAGGGACAGCTTCGCACCATTCCCAATGTGGCGGATGTCACCGTCACTGGCCTTCCCGATCAGGAAGTGCGGATCGAAGTGGATACGCAAAAACTGAGTCAGTACGGGATCAACTGGAGCCAGGTGATGATGGCGATCAAAGCGGAGAATGAACGTGTGCCGCTGGGGGACCTGACGAGCCAAACCCGCACCTATCAGCTCAAACTGGCGGAATTTACGGATATTTCCCAGTTGAATCGCATTTTGATTACTCGGTCGCCGGTCGATGGCTCGCCCATCTATCTGGAGGACATTGGACGCGTGGAGCTGACGACCGAAACCGTCAAATCTATGTCGTATTATAACGGCAAGCCTTCGATTACCATCAGCTTGAACGCGGAGACGGGCAGCGACGTCCCTTCCCTGCAAAAACGTGTCGATGACATGATGGCTACTTTGACAAAATCGCTGCCAGAGTTTGCGCAAATACATTCGATTTACAGCCAGAAGGAACGTGTCGACGTATTGTTTGGCGATCTGACGAAGGAAATGATGATTGCGGTCGCTGCGGTGCTTGTGGTTTGTACCTTGGGGCTGAATCTGGTCACTTCCTTCGTCGTAGCGCTTGCCATTCCGATTTCTCTGGCAGTCGGCATGATGTTTTTGCCTGGAATGGGCATTACACTCAATATGATTTCGATTGTTTCCCTGATCATCGTGCTGGGAATTCTCGTCGATGATGCGGTGGTAGTGAACGACAATATCGAGCGGCGCCTCTTTGTTCTCAAAGAAAATCCGCTGACAGCCGCCGTTAAAGGTGCCAAAGAGGTTTCCATCTCCATCGTCACAGCTACCTTGGCTACCATCGCTTCATTCGCGCCTCTGATGTTTTTAGATGGGAATGCCGGGCAATTCATTCGCCCTGTACCTGCGATTATCTCCCTGACGATGCTGGCTTCGATGGTCATGTCGCTCACGATCATTCCGATCTTTCGCCACTGGCGGGAGCTGCGTCGGAAAAACGGGGGCAAGATCAACCATGAAAAACCTCCAGGGCTTCTTGGCAAGCAAATTGTCTGGCTGACCCGGTGGTATGCGCAGCAAATGATGCCCAAAATCTTGAAGCGTCCGTTGCTTTCGGGGATGATCGGGGTATTGATCGGAACGGCTGCCTACACCTTGATCCCGTTTACACCGATTGAGTTGTTCCCAAAAGACGACCGCCCGCAATTTTTGGTCAACATTCGCGTCCCGGTCGGCAGCAGCGTCGAAGAGACGGATCGAGTCGTACGAGGTGTATCTGACTGGATTTTACAGCAGCCAGCCACAGAAGCCGTCGCCTCCTATGCAGGGGGAAGTGCGCCGAAAATGTTTAGCGGCGATACAGATGCCGGAAGCGGTGTGACAATCGGCCAGCTCGTCGTGCGTTATGACAAAAAGAAAGCCCACATCGATGAGATGCTGGACAGTTGGCCCGAAACGTTTAAAACGATGTACCCGGAAGCCAGCATTCTGCCGGAGCAATTGGAGGCTGGACCGCCTGTCGGCAAACCGGTTGTGATCCGCGTATACGGTGAGGACATCGAGACGCTTCGCTCGATCTCCAGCCAGATCAAGGACCAGGTAGCCAAGATGAACGGTACCTATGATGTGCAAGATAACTTCGGTATCGAACGCTATTCGCTGGAATTTGTCGTCAATCGGGACGTGATGGAGCAAAAGCTGGTCAACTACAATACGCTGTCCCAGACCCTGCGTCTGGTGAGCGAGGGCTTGACGGTCAGCCAGTTTGACGACGGCACGGAATTGATCGATATGAAGTTGTATTTGCAAAAGGACGAAGAGGACCCGTCCCTACTGTTCCAAAGGCTGAGCGTCGCCAATGCACGCGGCGAGCTGATTCCTCTCTCCCAATTGGCGGAGATCAAACCAGCCTTCAGCACGCAGACCATTCCACACCGCAACTTGTCTCGCAGCGTGACGATCACCAGTGAGCTGAAAGGACGCACCGCAACAGAGGTCATGGCAGAGATTTCGCCGATGTTGAAAGCAATGGATTTGCCAGAGGGCTACCGCTATGAGATTGGCGGGGAAACCTCCGAACAGACCGACATCTTTATTGATATGGGCAAATTGTCGGTGCTGGTCGTGTTCCTGATTCTGATATTGATCGCCATGCAATTTTACTCGCTTTCGATTCCGCTGTTGGTGATGAGTACTGTCTATCTAGCTGTATCCGGTAGCCTGATTGGGCTGTTTGTTACGCAGACACCGCTCGGTTTCATGACGATGATGGGCGTGATTTCGCTTTCGGGAATCGTAGTGCGTAACGGCATCGTGTTTATCGAGTTTATTGAGGAAGCGCGACATACGGGAGTCGAATTGAAGCAGGCGGTGATTCAGGCAGGAGAGGCTCGCTTGCGTCCGATCTTGCTCACATCGCTCACAGCAGTGGCCGGTTTGACACCGCTTGCCATCTCCGGGGACGTTTTGTTTCAGCCTTTGGCTGTCACCATCATCTCGGGTCTGCTGTTCTCGACGCTGCTTACCTTGATTGTCGTACCTTCTTTTTATACGGTACTGACGCAGCACAAGCTCAAAAGGCAGGCGCGTAAAGCAGCGAAACGACCAGAGTTGTACGGTCAGGAAGCAGAGCTGCATTAATAGAGGAAACAGCGACAGGCGTAAAATATGCCTGTCGCTTGCTTTTTTCCGGATTTTCGCCAGCCGTATGCTATGATAGAATCAACCCAAGCAAAAACGAGAGAGAATGCGAGATAGGAAAGGAGTGTCCAGATGCTACAGCCCCAGCTTCTTGAAGAAGAAAAAGTGTTTAAAGACCCTGTTCACCGGTATGTACATGTACGGGATCGTTTTATCTGGGATTTGATCAACTCCGCTGAGTTTCAACGGCTCCGCAGGATCAAGCAACTGGGCACCAGCTTTTTCACCTTTCATGGCGGCGAGCACAGTCGCTTCAACCACTCGCTTGGTGTCTATGAGCTGATGCGCCGCATTTTGGAGACGTTTGAAGGACGCATACAATTGACGTATGAGGAAAAGCTGCTTTGTCTCTGTGCTGCCTTGCTGCACGATGTAGGACACGGGCCGTTTTCCCATTCGTTTGAAAAAGTATTTCGCTATCATCACGAGGATTGGACGCGGGCAATTTTGCTCGGGGACACCCAAATCAACGCCATTTTGCGCCGCATCGACGAAGGATTTCCCAAAAAGCTCGAAGAGGTCATTGCGAAAACCTACGACAACAAGCTGATCGTCAGCCTGATCTCCAGCCAGCTAGATGCGGACCGGATGGACTATTTGCTGCGGGACGCCTATTACACAGGGGTCAATTACGGGAATTTTGAGATTGAACGAATCCTACGGGTCATGCGACCGCAAGAGGATGGGATCGTGTTCAAGTTCAGCGGCATGCACGCGGTCGAGGACTACATCATGTCGCGCTACCAGATGTATTGGCAGGTCTACTTCCACCCGGTGACACGTAGCGGTGAAGTCGTACTGCGCAAAATTTTTCAGCGAGCCAAGGAATTGTTCAAGCAGGGCTATTCGTTTTGCCAAGAGCCGTTGATGCTTTTGCCCTTTTTGCGGGACGAGGTAGAACTGGCGGATTATCTGGCACTCGATGAGTCGGTGATCCTGTTCTACATGCAGATGTGGCGCAAGGAGAAGGATGAGATTTTAAAAGATTTATGCGCCCGTTTTTTGGACAGGAATCTGTATAAATACGTCGAATTTCATTCAAAGGGTTTTCAACTGCTGCCGGAATTAAAAGAGTTATTTGAGAAAGCCGGGATCGATCCTGCCTATTATTTGGAAGTAGACACGACTTCCGATCTGCCCTATGATTTTTACCGTGCCGGAGAAGAGGAGGAGCGCATCCCGATCATGCTCCAGATGCCGTCTGGCGAGCTTGTCGAACTTTCCCAGAAGTCGGAGATCGTACAGGCGATCAGTGGGAAGCGGCGCTTTGACTATAAATTATACTTTCCGATGGATAAAGTAATGGCTTTGTCGGGGGACCTCTCCCAAAAGATTCGAGAACGCCTGGGAGTGATGGAAAATGTTGAGGCGTCACGCCAAGATCATTCGCCTGATTGAGATTGCGGGCGAAGTGAGTGGACGAAAGAAATTGCAGAAGATGGTCTACATAGGAAAGCATCTCAACATAGATTTTGACGAGCGCTACGAGTTTCATATGTACGGTCCGTATTCCGAAGAGTTGACGCTGCGCGTGGACGAGCTGTGCAATATGGGTTTTTTGGACGAGCAGGTGGAGAGCAAAGGGGCTATCCACATGTATCGTTATACCCTGAATCCGTCAGGGCGTGATTTTTTGCGTTTTCAGGAGGTTGAATTCGGTCGCGGCGAGCTTGCGATCCGACGAATGAACGAGGAGAATTCCCGTTTTCTCGAACTGGTCTCGACGATTCTTTATTTCAATCATCTGCCTTATGAAGAGATGGTAGGGAAAATTTTCACCTTTAAAAGCAAGCAGCGGTACACCGAAGAAGAAATCCAAAAGGGACAAGCCTTCGTGGAAGAGCTGAAGCATCTGATGCAAGGAGACAAGGATGACGCGCCGTTGATGTAATCAGACGGTGCTGAAAAATTAAATATTCGACCACACATGACGCACAAACTCCAACGGTTTGCGGCGTCTTTTTTTGTCCCAATCCAATAGGAGAGAATGGAGCAGGGGAAAGGGGGTTTGTTTACATGTTTTGGAGGTGGAGGGTGTGGTCGTATTTCGGAAAAAATGGGTTTTTGGGATTGTCTTCGTCTTGGCTTGCGTCATGGCAGGGCTATGGCTCGTTGCCGGGGCAGCCAGTCAGGAGAAGCAAGACAGGATCGTCTATGTGTACAGCGATAGCTGCGGGTATTGTGCATCTTTTAAGCCAACTTTTGAAAAAGTATCAGCTGATTTTTTGGATCAGAATACGGGTTGGGTTGTTGAGAAATTAGATATTTTCAAGGAGGCTGACCTTGCAAAAGCGCAGGAGTTGGGCGCAATGGTTACTCCCACAGTTTTTATCATAAAAGACGGTGAAGTAGTAGACAAATTAGAAGGCGACGTTCCGGAGAAGTCTTTGCAGAGGTTTTTATCTAAGAACGTGGAAGGAAAAACGCAATAAAGGAGTCGTCAAAAGGTGATCAAAAAATCAATGTTTTCAATTTCTATAGTAACTGCTCTTTCCATTGGTGGTAGTTTGTGGGGATCTGTGCCAATATCTGCTGCACAGGTGATTCAAAATGATTATCAGACGCATCCCTATAAGGCTGACATTGAGTACGCGGTACAGCACAAGTTAATGTGGCTTTTCCCCGATGGGAATTTCCGTCCTGATCAGCCGGTGACTCAAGCTGATTTAGTAACCAGCTTGACAGCGGTGAAAGGTTTGACCTCCGGTACACCGGTAATGGAGTTGCCAGCCAACCATTGGGCAATGGTTTACTATGAGCGTGCTCGGAAGGATGGCATTCTCGATGGGGTCGATATTAACCCTACAAAGGTTTTGAATCGGGAAGAAGCCAGTCAGCTGATGGTAAACGCTTGGAAGAGTGTCCGCAGAACTTATCAAAATCCTATGCAGTATTTTATAGGTGACGCCGTAACATCTAAATGGTTACCTGCAAAACCTGGATACTTTCCTAATGGCGTTTCTACGACCACGCTTGATTCGATGGGTAGTGTAACCAGAGGAGAGCAGGCGGTTGCAATGCATTTACTTCATACTGACCTTTCAGGGATTGCCAGCGCTGAGAAAATAGCTTTACAGTTTCACAATTCATTGAAGGTATCTGGAAGTATGGCAAAAGGGCATATACAAGCTGTTAAGGGATACGATATTAGACTTTTAGTTGTAACGAAGGACAGGAACGTAGTGGAATTCACGTCTGGGAATGTCTCATTCAACGTAAATAACACCGCGTTTGCTGAGTATTCAGTGAAGCGTAGTGGAGAGTCTACACCGTTATCTTTTTATTACTATCAAAGCTTTCCTAGCCTAGAGCGCACGAATAGAAGGTGAGGAAGTGCATAAATCATTTATCAGACGTTTATCGGCTACGACATTGACATTAGCCCTCATTGTCAGTAGTCTAGGTTTCCCTTTTCCCACGGAAGCATCATCATCATCTCCTAACACTTACGGGAGAGAGTATGGTTGGATTGACGCTAGTTATGCAGTTAGAGGCAGCATCATGAGTGAGTTAAAAGGTATAGACCTTAATGATACTATGTACCTCACACTTGCTGACGTAAGGGTAACTGGAGCTGTAAATGATAGCGGCAAGGTTAACAACTATTCAAAATCCACATCTCACGCAGACAATGGGAATCCGATTGTTGATATGGACGAAGCTAGGGAGTGGGCGCAGATTTTTAACGGGAACCCTTCCTATCTGAAAAATGAGAACGGATTTTACGGATATGAAATTACTGGTGGTGGGGATAAGGCACGAAATTACACAGGTTATAATCTAGCAAGGGTTGCTGAAATGTCCGGCGGTGGCGGTGGACCATTCCAATTCCGTCGAACAAATTCCGGGGAGACTGGGAATTTCGTTGGTGTAACTACGTTCGTAACCACCCAACGCCCTGATGGGCAAATTAGTACCAACAAGACACAGTATAACGTAGGTGAAACCGTAACGGTCAATGCTTCGGGAAAAGACCATAGCATTTACAATCGGGGCCTAAAAGTAATTAATATGTACATTTACAATGTCAATACAAAGGAGACAGAGTATCGTTTCGATGATGTGGTACGGTCATGGCCGATAAGCGGATCGGCACCAACTGACGGTAGCGGATCAGGAGCGCAAATAAACTTTCCAACGAAGACTTGGATACCTACAAAAGAAGGGAATTATGAAGCGCGAATACTGATTACGGATACACATGATCGTAATACCAAAAATGCGCCTAGTGTTGGGGGGGAGGGAGTCGCTTATTCCGCCCCTTTTACCGTTGGGAAGCCACCCGGTGGTGGTGATGGAGGGGGAGGAACAGATCCAGACCCAGATCCAGATCCAGATCCAGGCCCTTCTTGTACCATTGCTAACACAAAAATGGACTTTCAGATTGTAGGCAGAAATGATGTGAAAGACTACAACGCTGTCCCAAGTGGAGGCAGTTCCATCATGGTCGAAAAAAATGCCGAAATCAGTTTGTTTGCGTCCAAGGATGGAACTTTTACCATGAACGGGGTTAAGATGTCACCCGGATCAGGAAACAACCGAAAACGGGCTATTGGCGATTTTGGCGATGCAGGAAACTTCAAGGTTGTATATGAAAGTGACGATGGAAGAGAATGTTGGGAGCAACTGTTTATTGTGAAGTCAGATTCGAAGGAGGAGTCCTGTCCAATTATCACCATTCTGGGTTCCACCTATCGAAGTGGCCAAACCGTGGAAGTGTTACCAGATCGAACTGTTTATTTCCAAGCAAACTTTAATAATAGTGAAGGCAAGTCTGAAAACGCAAATATTTTATGGGACGTGACAACACCGGATGGAAGGACTTACACGTTGCCAGCCTACAATGAGGAAGTAGGCGGTAGAGACAGGGTAGTGGAAACTCCCTATTACAAACTAGAATTACCCTTCAATGGAGCGCACAAAGTTACTCTTGAGAGGGGCAAGCAATATAAAATCAAACTGAATTTCAAAGGGACCAACTGGAAGGACAGGCCCGAATGTGCGTGGGAAATTACGCTGGTCGTGAAGGATACGGCGTGTACAATCGCGGAACAACATAAGTTGGAGCTGACAGTCTATAGCAATCCGCCTCATCCTTTCTCGCCAGGTGGACAACCAATGACTGATAGCTATCCTATTTATATTCAATACTTTACTTCAAATTCTGATGGGAGCTATGACACAAACCTTTCGTTCTCGGCAAATTCTCCAGGAACATGGTACTTAAATCACAATAATAAACAAGTGCCATTAACTGCAAAACTGGCAGCGAATGAAAAGTTTGACTTAATTCTTCCAAGTGATTTTGATGTAGGGGATTGGGTAACGCTTGAGTTTGAATCAGAAATAGGTTGTATTGCCCAAGAGACATTTCAAATCATGTCAGATCGGAAATGCTACAATCTGAGCGTCGGCATGATCAAATACGGTACTCGCGGAGATTATCTATGGCAGAAGGAAGTAATACGGGGCGAAACTCTTTATTTAACTCAAAATGACTTTGACCCGAATTACAGACCAGAGTTTTGGACGCATGGAGAGAGAAGCGAATTTACCTTGCATTGGTTAGATCCGGAGACGCAGCAATGGTCATCAAGACGAAACGGGAAATGGTTATCTACAAGCAATAGTTTCCAAAGCAGTCACTACTTCTCGTTGCCAAGTGATGATGATTCAGATGAAGTGCTGGAAGGGCTGTATAAGATCCACTTTTGGACAGACAGCGGTAAAAATGCAAATGGTCCTATAATTGACTGTAGGGGAGATTTTTTCCTGCAAATTGGAGCGAGTAATGGTGAAAATCTTTTAATCGCAAAAAACAGTTTTACCATCACGCCACAAGATCCACAGCTACCCGGTACAGAATCGACGATTACATTCCAAGTCAAAAATGCAGGAAAAACCTTACACGACACGAAGCTGGCTGTCCGTTGGGAAAGCTCCGACAAAGAAACCGTGTTGGATGTGAACAACTTCAAACCAGGGGAGACGAGGAAAATAACAGTTCCTACCCAGTACCCCCAACAGTCTGAAGATTTCATCGCCCATATCAATCCATCCCGAAACAAGCCGGAAAATGAAAGCATTTGGACCGACAACCGTGCGACATGGCCTGTGAAAGTGCTGCGGGTGATTGAGCCGCCTGCTCCGCCAGGGGGTGGAGAAGATTTCGATGGAGGAGAGATCGTGCTGGAGATTTACGACAGTGACGGTCGCAAGCTGGAGAGGCCCGGATTGCATGTGGATGGCGTATGGGAACGAGAGCCTGCGAAAATTGAGGTCGTTATTGACCAGACGAAGATCAACGAAGGCTTCCAGCGAACACAGCAGGGTATTAACGCGAAAATCGAAGAATACAAAGATCAGCTTACACAGTTTGCTTCCGGGGAAGGAGTAAAAAACATCGTCGTGACTGCTCAGCCTGGTTGGATTTCTGACGCGAAAAGCATGGCTGTCTATACCCCTGCGATGCTGGATCTGAAAGTAAGCGGGCCGGGTATCCCCCAGCAGTGGCAGGTGAGCAGTTCTTCGCGTGGAGGGGAATACATCTACACGGGGACAACGGTGCCGACGCAGACGACATGGAGGCAGACTCTGAATAACCAGAAATACTTGGCAGAGATCAATGGGTTCCAGATCGTAATGGATTATGAAATTGTTTTTGATTTGTCCTTTGATCGCTGCAAGCCTAATGACGAAGAAGGAGAAGAGAGCGAGGAAACCTGCGAGCCAAGCAGCTTGACGCGCAGCATGTCTGGGCGTTATTCCATCACTGTCACGGGAGGAAAACGCACATTTGAGGTATTTGAACCCAACGCGACAGGCTCGATTCATCACACTGCGGAGTGGTTGGAATACCATGCGCGGGACCGGTATCTGCAAAGCCAACCGCATGATTTCTACGCGGGAGAACGAATATTGACGCAAGTAGAATTACAAGACAGACATCGACACCCGGTCAGTGGGAAATATCCCGTTTTAGAATCAGCGACGAGCTGGATTTACGAGTCTGGCAAAAGACAGACATTGCTGGAATCGCGGCTTTCCATGATTCCGATTGCGACAAATCAGTGGCGAGGACCTAATTACCAAGCGTCAAAGTTGGGGTCCCGAGAAGTAGGGGTCGATACTCCATTGATGGGAGACAAACATCGCGGCTTTCAAAAGGATGCGAGTTACGCTGTCTACTTCAACATTCAATTCCGTTTTGGTGTGAGTAAAGGGTATCCGTATGCGAACAAGCAACAATTTACCGGCCATGATCAGGTAGATTACCGCATGCCGTTCCGCATTATTGCCAATGCGTGGGAACGACAAGGTATCCGTAACCACACCACACAGTAAATATATTTGCACCCCCCTTCTGTCTTTTCCTACGATGACTGGGAAGAACGGTTAAGGGGGTATTTTTATGGGAAAAACCTTCGCACGTCTATTCCAACTGTTACTAGTCGTAACTTTGGTAATAAGCAGTCTGGGACCGGTGGGACAGGCCCGGGAAAATGAGGCTGCTGTCGAGGAAGCTGTAGCCTGGGTCGAGTATGGCAAGGTACGTATACAGATCGAATCTTCCCATGCACCGGAGGAAGCGGTACTTACCATTACCCAGGGTGAGTGGGAAAAAACACGAATATTCCGCAAAACAGCCCGTATTTCTGTGGAAGTGTCCCCTGTTTCGGACGAGCCGATGGAGGTGGTGCTTCTCTCTTCGTTCTCGAAGCAGGAGGAGCACCAGAGCCGATGGGAAATTGAGCTTTCGGATCAGGTTGAGGTGGTAGAGAACGGAGATGTCCTCAAGGTTGATTGGGACAAAAAGGCCTCAAGCAAAAAGCGTCAACTAGATATGGTGTATTTGGAAGAGGAAGAAGAGAAAGAAGATCCATCCCAGATAGAGCGCTTGGAACAAGAGTTTTACGAAAAATATGCAGAAGGCGAAAAGCCTACAGAAGCTGAATTGCGAAGCAGTCGCGTCGTCTTTGAAATGGAGCCAAATGACACCATGCAAAAGGCGGACTGGCTGTTTGAAAAGCAAGATGCGTTTGGCAAGATTGGCAAAGTCGGCGATATGGACTACTGGAAGATCAGGCCGACAGAGAACGGCATCATGAATGTCTCGCTTCGTGACATTCCGTACCAACAGGATTATCAGTTGTACGTATTCGACGCTGAAGGAAGAGAACTGGCACGTTCAGAGCGTGCTGGGAATGCCGACGAACACGTCGAGGGCATCGGTGTTGAGAGAAGAGAATGGTATTACGTATTGGTTAAAGGAGCGGGTAGTTCTCACAATCCATATCTTAACTACCGTCTGCGAGTCGATTTCCAGTCGACGCAAGGAAATATCAAGCCGGATGAATACGAGCCGAATAATTCCGTAGCGGATGCTTATGACTTGGGGGACGAGCAGTCTCTGACAGCCAATTTGCATAGCTTGCAGGATGTGGACTTCTATCGGTTTTCGTTAAAGCGGAGCTCGACGGTGATTATCCGCTTAGAGGAAATACCAAGCGGCATGGATATGGATCTTTATATGTTGGATGAAAAAGGAAAGATCATCGGCAGATCGGAAAAGCCGAAAAACGCAAATGAAGTGATCACAAGCAATATTGACGCGGGCACGTATTTTGTCAAAGTAATGGCTGCCAGAAACTCCGGTTTTACCCCAAACTCGTACAAGCTTTCCTTGGAAACTCATACCATTCCAGTAATCCTAATCCCTGGGATCGGCGGATCTCGTCTGGAGGTGGAGGAGTATGGAATCACCCAAGAAGCGTGGCTTTCCATAGGCAGGACTGTTTTGCCACCCTATAACGATCCTCATCATCGTAGGGTACTTTCGCTCATGCCAGTAGACGGGAAGAGTGTTGAGGTAAAGCCGCGCACGAATGGAATACGCGTCTTCCCGGAACGGGGCAATGAAGGTTTTACAGCTATTGAATATTTAACGTACAGTGATGCCGTCCCTACTGCACACGAGAAGTCCGAACAATATGCCAGTATGGTAAAAGAATTGAAAAAACAAGGGTATGTACAGCATCGCACCTTGTTTGCCATGCCGTATGACTGGCGATATAGCAGTGCAGACAATGCAAAACTTCTCAAAGACAAAATCGATGTGGCCCTGCGAAATTCAAAAGCTCAGCAAGTCCATCTGGTGGCGCACAGCATGGGGGGGCTGCTGGTACGGGAAACCCTCTTGTCCAACCCGTCGTATCAGTCCAAGGTAAACCGGGTCATCTATATGGGAACGCCGTTTTTGGGTTCTCCCAGGGCGTACCAAGCGATCAAATTTGGCTATGATTTTGGCATCGTTACATTTGTGGCGCAAACCGGCAAGATCATCGCCGAGTATGCCCCGGCAGTTTACGAATTGCTGCCTTCCCAAAAATACGTAAGCAACACTCCATTCCTGTGGAAAAAGCAAAAAGACCCTTACAGCTACCAGGACCTTACTGGAGAGAAACATTTGCAATTGACGTATGAACCATTGGTGCATCAAGCTAGCAAACTGCATGAAAAATGGGACAACAAAGAAATTAAGGTCCCACAATACAGTATTATCGGTCAGGGTCATTCAACCTTGCTTGGGTATTACATTGAGCCGAAAAGAAAGGATTTTATCCCTTACTATGACAATCAAGAAGGAGACGGCACTGTACCTTACGAAAGCGCCAACTACTCCCTCAAGGACATCAAGAAAAAGTTCTATGTCAACGGGGAGCATGCTGCACTCCCGCGTATTCCACAAGTGATTCATCAAGTCATCAACTTGTTGAATGGGAATGACGAAGCAAGTGATGGGGTCCGAAGCTCTGCGGCCAAGAATTTTGACTTTCTGTATTACATCATCAGGAGCGAAGATGGTTCCTTTCCTTCACTGACAATCCAGAAGGACGGCAGGGAAATGACTATCGAGCCGGAGCAAAAAGAGTGGTGGGATGACCTTTCGATTGAATACCACGGTAACGTCGTCGTTGTACATGTAATGGATAAACAGCCGCTGACCTTTCAATTGTCGGAGGGGTCGAACCGGGTGCAACCGTCCCGGATCTCGGTACAAAGATTTTCATCCGAAGACCCCAAACGCTACCGTGAGGAAGGAAGGCCGTTCATACTGGGACCCGAAGGTTTGATCGAAGAAAAAGAGTTGGTCGAATAAAAAGGAGGAAGCGGGATGGTCGCCAGTATTGCCAGTGATCTCTACTATGCTATCGTTGTACCCATACTGTCTTTATGGGGGCTGTCCGGATTTTGGATGACAATCGTCATTATGGGCACAGTCTTTCTGTTCATTGGTTATCGCATATGGGTTTCGCTGCTATTCACCCCGATCATCAGCTTCTTGGTTTCTGAAATCGAAATCCCGGAACATGACTGGGCTGTAGTCATTTACTTTCAAAAAGCGGTGCTTTCTTTCTATTCGACTTTGGTCATTACCGTGTTTCTCTATCTGGTCGACAAAGCAGTACGAAAACACAACAGAAAAAAATACAGGCAGCGTCTGCGTCGAAGAAGACACAACCGGGTGCAAGGGTAAATTGCCTCCACGTTCTTTTCCGAGTAGAATAAGGTAACAGATCTATTCGGGAGGGTAATGGAATGGACATTTTTGATAGCAAAAAGGGTGGTTTTACCATCATGAGTGGCAAAACCGACGTGCATGGCGGTTTTGGTCAAGGTGTATTGGATCTCAACGCAGTCTCCTCCGTCATCATTGATGGAGACGAAGCTTATATCGATATGGGTGCACTCCACGCAAAAAGCTCCGTAGAAAAAGGAATCAAATGGACGACCAACAAGGAAGAGGTTCCTAATGGTAAGCCATATTGGTTGGTATGGGTGACAGTGGACCGAAATGAACAGGGGCCTTACTATGCTGGTGCTACGGCATGTTACATGGAGATCGACCGTGAAGCACGCAGGGGCTACAAGATTTTGGCAGAACATGTGAACCGGATGGATTATTCGATGAAACGGCGCATCATGGTTTCGGAGTTGGGTGAAAAGGAAAAAGCGGCTCTGAAAAAGCTTTTAATCGAGAATAATGCCGCCATGTGGGAAAATTCTTCGGAAGAATTGAAGCAAGGATTGTCCTGATCTTGGAAATCGTGAACGGTCTGTGAACAAATTGTGAAATCAATTGTTACCAGTATTGAAGTCAGGTAAACTTATGTTCATATCTGTGTACACGTACACTAGGTCAACAAGCAGGGGAAGAGCCGTCACTCTTTCCCTGTTTGTCTTTTCGTAAAGTAAGCGCTCTCCACTTCGGAGAGGCTTTTTTTTCAGGTCATGGATTGCTGGAAGTGCGGGAAACTAGAGATGCACAACCAAACTGTCTGACGGAAGGGGCGCTACCTAGTGAACCAGGATCCTCGTGAGCAACATGCGGATGAGCACTTCGCGAGATTTGGCGGAGTCCATTTTCGCAGCCATGTTCCCCCTCAACAGATCAATCGATTTATTGGCCGATTGCCTGCTGGTAAGCGGGACAGCATGTTTGAGGTATTGGATCAATTGGAGCAAGCCGGTCTGATAACAGTTTGTAATGACCATGTATTCGCGGATGGCGACGGTGTAGTCGGAGGCGGTACAACAGATGGTCAGCACATGACGTAAGGCGTAACAAAGAAAAGAAGGGACGCAGGATGCTCCCTTCTTTTCGCCTATTATTCACTTGGTTTCCACCAACTACCCATTCGTTGCCAGAATGTAGAGGAATCTGGGGGCTTGAGCGGTGTAGGTGTTTCATTGGCGGGAAGATGATCCGTACAATACTCTTGCGGCTCAGTCCCGCTGGCAAAATAAAATAGCTCAGGTGCGGGGCAGTGCTCGGTAGCCAGCTTGCCAGAGGCTGGATCGATGTAGACCGAGACAACGCCAGCAGGCATATTGAATAGGGCTGGTGGTTGATCCTTTAAGGCACTTTCCATAAACTGCGCCCAAATTTTTTTCGAGAGATAGCCCTCTTTCACATCATCCACCATTTGATTTTTGTCATAGCCCACCCATACCGTCGTCACGAGCTGCGGGGTAAAGCCACTCAGCCATGCATCCACATCGGTCGAGCCCGTCTTGCCTGCCACAGGTCGATTCAATTCATTGGCTACGCGATAGCCGGTGCCGCTGCGCTCAAATACGCTTTGCATCAGGTTGACGAGCAGCGAGGATGCCACGGGATCTGCTACACGGGTTTTTTCCGTTTTTTCTTCCGCCAGGATATTTCCCTTATTGTCCTCGATCCTCGTGATCGCGATCGGGGTGACGGCTTCTCCTTTGTTGACTATAGCCGCATACGCCGTATTCAATTCCAGAGGTGAGACGGGGGAAGTGCCCAGCGCCAGCGAAGGGACGGCCAGAAGCGGACTTTTAATCCCCAGCTTTTGTGCTTGCTCAACGACTTTTTCCGGACCGAGAAAATCAATGGTTTTGACGGCGTAGATATTGTCCGAGGTTTTGATCGCATCCCGCATATTGATCATGGCGTTGGCGTAGCGTCCGCCGAAATTTCGCGGGATGTACTGCTTGTCTCGGTCATAAGTGAAAACGGTTGGTTCGCTTTTCATCATGGTCAGGGGTGTAAAACCATTTTGCAGTGCCGCTAGATACATGATCGGCTTAAAGGCTGAGCCAGGCTGTCTTTTTGCCAAAGCGCGGTTGTATTGGCTCTCCTGATAGTTCCGACCGCCTACCATCGCCTTGATCTGGCCCGTCAACGGATCCATTGCGACTAATGCTACCTGCAAGCTGGGATTATCCGCTGGCATGACGGAAGCGACGATCTCCTCCGCCTTTTTTTGCATGACCGGATCCAGAGTCGTATAGATTTTCAATCCGCCATGAATGAACTGCTCTTCTTCAATGCCGTATTTATTTTTTACAAGGCTTGCGATGTAGTCGCGGAAATAAGGAGCGGGGTCGACAACTAGTTCTTTGGAGCGGTCCCGAAACACAAGTTTTTCGGCGAAGGCTTGCTCCGCCTGATTTGAGGTAATCATTTCGTCGCGAACCATGGAGTTCAGAATCAGTTGTTGCCTGCTTTTGGCACGTTCAAAGTCAGCGAACGGGGAATAGTATGTCGGACCTTTCGGGATTCCAGCCAGCATGGCGCTTTCAGCCAGCGACAGATTTTTGGCGTCCTTGCCAAAATAGGTTTGGGCTGCAGCTTGTGCCCCATAGGCGGAGTGGCCGTAATAGATCTGGTTCATGTACATCTCCAGAATCTCGTCTTTGCTGTAATTCAACTCCAGTTGGATCGCCAAAAAGGCTTCCCTGATTTTTCGGTCCCATGTTTTTTCCATGGTTAGGTACAAGTTTCGAGCCAATTGCTGGGTGATCGTACTTGCACCCTGCTGCCTATCCATATGAATTACATTGACATAGACGGCCATCCCCAGCCGTTTAAAATCAAATCCGTAATGCTCGCGAAATGTGCGGTCCTCGATGGCGATCGTTGCATTCAGCAGATCTGGCGCAATCTCCTGCAACGGGACCAAAATCCGGTTTTCTCCGCGATGCATGGTATCCAGCACATCGCCGTTTGCCGAATAAATCGTCGTCGTCTGCTTGATAAAGGTTTCGGGTAAGGGCTGCGAACGCAGATACAGGAGCAGCAGCAGTGCCGCACATGATGCGAACAAAATGCTGAGTATGAGAAATTTTAAGAATTGCTTGGCCCATCGCAGATAGCGAATCAGTGGAGCTTCGCGGATGACCTCCATCGTCTGGCCTCCCTTCTATCGGTAAATCGTTCAGATCGGGGTATACTAAGACCCGTAATACTTCTAGTATGGGTTAATGTCTGACTGGATAAACTTGGCTGGATTGCAAAAGGAAGATTGCAGAAAAAACCCTTGCATTTTGGGGGGCAACTACTATAATTTTCTTGTATTGTCAGCCGACCAAACCTAGCCCGTGCCAAGAGAGCCGAGGCCGGGTTTTCTGCTATGTTTTGGGGCTGGTATCATGCGGTCATTTGAAGGAGGGTACATAACCATGAATATGGATTTGTGGTACACCGAGAAGCAGACAGAAAATCACGGAATTACAACAAAAATTACCGATACGTTATACAGTGAAAAAACAGAGTTTCAACAAATCGATGTCATTACTACCAAGCAGTTCGGGCGTATGCTGGTACTCGACGGCATGGTCATGACGACAGATGTGGATGAGTTCGTTTACCACGAAATGATCACCCATATCGCCATGAACACACATCCAAATCCAAAGAAAGTATTGGTAGTAGGCGGTGGAGACGGCGGCGCGATTCGCGAAATCGTCAAGCACCCATCCGTAGAAAAAGCTGTTCTGGCTGAAATCGACGGCGGCGTCATTGAGTCCTGCAAAAAGTATTTTCCTGAGATCGCCAGCGCATTGACCGGCAACTCCCGTGTCGATGTACAAGTAATCGACGGAATCAAACATATTCACGATCACAAGGGCGAGTACGATGTGATCATGGTGGACTCCACCGAACCGGTAGGGCCTGCAGTAGGTTTGTTTGAAAAAGGTTTTTACCAAGGAATCTTCGACGCATTGAAACCAGACGGGATCATGGTGGCGCAGACTGAATCTCCATGGTTCAATCGCGAACTGATCAAGCGCGTCTTCAAAGACCTGAAATCGATCTTCCCGGTTACCCGTCTGTATACTTGCAGCATCCCGACTTATCCATCTGGTCTGTGGAGCTTTACGATTGCATCCAAAAAGCATGATCCATTGGAAGTCGATGCGAGCCAAATCAAGCCGATGGACACCAAATACTACAATGCGGAACTTCACCACGCGGTATTCAAGCTGCCGAACTTCGTGGCTGAGCTGACTCGCGACTAATCGGGAGAGGAGCTGCTACCTGATGCGTTTTGACGAAGCATACTCCGGCAATGTCTTTATCCGCAGCCATGCTGACTACGCGGAAAGCCAAGCTGTCATTTACGGCATGCCAATGGATTGGACCGTAAGCTTTCGCCCGGGCTCTCGTTTTGGCCCTACCCGCATCCGCGAGGTGTCGATTGGACTGGAAGAGTACAGCCCATACTTGGACAGGCTGTTGGAAGAAATCAAGTACTTCGACGCGGGTGATATTCCGCTGCCATTTGGCAACGTGGAAGGCAGTCTGGAAGCGATCCAGTCGTTCGTCTCCCAAGTGCTGGCAGACGGCAAGTTCCCCCTGGGCCTTGGCGGCGAGCATCTCGTCTCCTGGCCGGTCTTCCAAGCGGTGTATGAAAAATACAAGGACATGGTCATTTTCCACTTCGATGCACATACTGACTTGCGTGACCATTACGAGGGGTATCCGTACTCCCATTCCACTCCAATCAAGAAAGCCTGCAATCTGATTGGCGGCAAAAACGTCTATTCCTTCGGGATACGCAGTGGGATGAAGGAAGAGTTCGAGTGGGCAAAAGAAAACATGCACCTGTACAAGTACGATGTGCTGGAACCGGTCAAACAGGTGTTGCCGACCATTGGCAATCGCCCGATTTACCTGACCATCGACATCGACGTACTGGATCCGGCACACGCACCTGGCACCGGTACGACTGAAGCCGGCGGCATTACCTCCCGCGAACTGCTGGATACCATCCACTTCATGGCCAAAAATGGTGCAAACGTAATTGGCTGCGACCTGGTAGAGGTAGCGCCTGTCTACGACCACAGCGAGATGACGCAAATCGTAGCGTCTAAGATCGTGCGTGAACTGCTTCTAGCTTTTGTAAAATAAAGGGTTTCCTTCATAGCGTTTTCGGCGAAAAGTCGAAGGCGCTTTTATTTATTTCTAAAAGAACGGTGGAGGACAGAAATTGGCCGAGGAAAAAAGGGAAAAAAGCGTAAGGCATTTGGGATCTTGCCCAGGTGCAACGGAAAAGGCGGAACCGTCCAGGGATGACCCCCAGTGGAGATCACAACCGGCCTGAAGTGTTTTTCCTTTTTTCCTCCTCACCACAACAGCTTTAATTAAGAAACATTTTATTTTACAAAGTATTCAAAAAAGTGTATGCTACATGCATATGTTGGAAATTATCAGCTGAGGGGATGTTTGACATGAGGGAAGTCTTTGCCTATCCCGATTTTCGCAAGCTCTTTTTCTCCAATCTGTTCTCCGGGTTTGGCCAGGGAATGACCATGATCGGAATTGCCTGGTATCTGGTGGAAAAGACCGGATCTGCGCAGTTTCTCGGCTCTACCATGTTTACATCTGCGCTGCTGATGTTTTTTATCGGGCCATACATCGGGACGCTGATTGATCGTTTTTCCCGCAAAAAAATGCTACTGGCCGAGAATCTGATCGGCTTTTCCGTACTTGGGGTTCTTGCCATATGGGGGTTCTGGGGAAACTATTCCGAATGGATGCTGATCCTGATCTACCTGGTTACGACTTTCATGTACCAGATTCACTATCCCACCCAGTCCGCGCTCGTGCAGGAGAGCTTCGAGCCGCGGCATTACAATAGCATCAACAGCCTGTTGGAGATCGAAGGACAGACGGCTTCTGTATTATCCGGAGGTTTTGCGGGAATCATGCTTCAGTCCTACGGTCTTCATGTCGTGCTGATTTTTAATGCCTGTACTTATCTCTTTGCATTCAGTCTTTTATCCACGATGAAATACACCTTTAGCCTGGAAGGAGAAGCAGGTGCCAATCGGGGCGTTTCTTGGGTCAGACAACTGGGGCAAAGCTGGATGTACATCCGGGAAAAGCGCGGCTTCCTGATCTTTGGCATCGCCGCTTTCATGCCCTTTATTGCCATCATGGCGATGAATCTGCTCAAACCGGTGTACATCAACCAGACGTTGAAAGCAGATGTCATCACCTTTTCCATGGCGGAAATGACCTACGCATTCGGAGCGGTAGCGTCAGGTCTTCTGATCATCTGGGTGGTGCAAAAGGTGGGAGAATTCCAGGCGATGGTTGGCAATATTCTCGTATTTGCACTTGCCATCGTCGCAATGGTGGCGATTCCTGCCGGTTGGGCGTTGATCGCGTCCTATGTCTTCTACGGATGGTGCAATGCATCAGTGCGACTGATCCGCCAGACGCTGTACATGTCGATGGTTCCGAGACATATGATGGGGCGCGTGATGAGCTTTTTCAACTCGATAGGGATGATGATGCGGCTGATTTTGATCGGATTCTTTACACTATTGATCGATCATACCGGGGCAGGTGTGGGATTTTTGATTTTGTCGGGCCTTCTGCTAATGGCTGCAGTCGGTGTCGTCGGGACCATGCGCTTTTTGCTGGCCGATGCGGAGCGTGCCAAGGAGTTGCAAATGAAAGAAGGATGATCGTACAATAAACGGAGCATACAGATAAGCGGAGTGTGGAGATCGACATGCAAGAAGTAAGCATCAAACTGACAGCCAAGCATCTCGTAGAAGGAAACGAGGAAGAAACGATCCACGACTACACAGGCCGTTGTGTGGAGAAAGCAAACGCCTGGTATCTGACCTATCGGGAGCAGATGGAAGGGATCGGGGAAGTAGGAACGACCCTGCGATTGGGAGACAAAAGCGTAACGTTGGTGCGACAAGGCCAGGTCTCGACCAGACAGCAGTTTGAAAAAGGGAAAAGTACCCATGCAGTCTATAAAAGTCCTTATGGTCCATTCGACATGGAGACGCATACCAACAAACTGCGAATCCACTATGCGGATGGCATGCCGAAGCAAGTAGAAATTGCCTATCAGCTGTGGATGAGCGAGCAATACGCCGGTGAACATCAATTGAAGATTGAGATCAATCCATGAAACCGTCCTTGGCAAGGGCGGTTTTTTGCACGTACAATAGGGTTACTTAGCGACAGGAGGGGAAGGTGGGGAAGTAGACATGTATATACTCGTCAACGGACTGCTGGCCGGACTGGGGCTGGCGGCAATACTTGCACTTGGAGACGGATTGTTCGGCACTCAGACATTTCCCGTTTTGATCGATGTCAGCTACGTGCCAGGAATGGAAAATCTCCCTTCAATCGTTGAGTTGTTGATCCATTTGGTAATTAGTGTTATTATCGCCTTTTTCTTTATGTACTTTTATCCGCGCGGTCAAGCATCAGCGGTCGCGAGGTATCTGAGCTACTGGAATCTGGGCTTTGCTCTGGCCTACACGGTGTTTAGCTGGCTCAGCGGAACCTCGATGTCATGGATGGGCTTTTTGATCTGGGTCCTGGGACATCTGCTATACAGTGTCATGCTGATGGTTCAGATGGAAAAGCAACGTTGACCGATAAAAGTGCTGAAAATTCGGCATAGTGATGATTTTTTGGCAGTTCGTTTGAAAAGGAGGGAATATCAGGATGCCGTTGTCAGACACAGTAGAAATGCTGCAGGCGATACTGGGGGCGATTGACGAAGGGATTCACGTCGTCGATGCGAACGGAATCACGATTTTCTACAATCACGTGGCAGCTAGGCTGGATGGACTGACGCCGGACGAGGTGTTGGGCAAGCCCTTGCTGGAGGTATTTCCCTCGCTGGATCGCCACTCAAGTACCCTTTTGCGGGTGATCGAGAGCGGTGAGGCAATCTATGATGAGCCACAAGCTTTTACCAACTGGAGGGGGCTGCGCGTCGAGACGGTCAACACCACGCTCCCAGTGCGCGTCGGAAAAAGGCTGGTCGGCGCTGTCGAGGTCTCCAAGGATATCGGAAAGCTCAAGGAGTTGTCGGAGCGACTGGTTGCCTTGCAGGCGCAAATCAGCAGACCCAAACGAACAAAACGGCAAGCGGACGGGTTGAGCTTTCACTTTGAGGACATTTTGACGCAAAACGAAAAGATGAAAAACCTGATCGAACGGGGACGACGTGCCGCGCGCACTTCTTCACCGGTGCTGATCTTTGGCGAGACGGGTACTGGCAAGGAGTTGTTTGTCCAGTCCATTCATCAGGAGTCTGGTCGAAGCGCCAAACCGTTTATCGCGCAAAACTGTGCAGCCCTTCCCGCATCTCTGCTGGAAAGCCTGCTGTTCGGGACGACCAAAGGGAGCTTCACAGGGGCCGACGACCGCCCCGGCTTGTTCGAGTTGGCGGATGGAGGGACGCTGTTTTTGGACGAACTGAACAGTATGCCTCTGGATTTGCAGGCAAAATTGCTTCGCGTCTTGGAGGATGGGCAGATTCGCAGGATCGGCGGTAGCCGCTCGGGAAAAGTAGATGTGCGCGTCATCGCCGCAGTCAATGAAGATCCTCATGCTCTGGTTCAGCGGGGGTTGATGAGAAGCGACCTGTATTACCGGATCAATGTGGTTTCTCTGGAGCTGCCGCCCTTGCGTCAGCGTCGCGAGGATATTGATTTGCTGGTACGTCACTTCATCGATACCTTCAACCGAAAATTCGGAATGAGCGTCAAGGCAGTCACCCCAGAGGTGCAGCAGTTGTTTGCTGGATACGATTGGCCGGGCAATGTTCGGGAACTGGAGCATAGTGTGGAGGCAGCGATGAACATGGTCGAGGCAGACATCATCGAGCGCGAGCATCTCCCGCCGCATTTGCTGGATCGCAGTGAAGTCCCTACGGGTACGATGATGCTGCCGATCGAGGGCGATGGTCGGACATTGCCCGAACGTCTCCGGGAATGGGAGGAGCAACTGATCGCAGACGCTATGAAAAAAACGCAGGGAAATGTGCTGCAGGCCGCGAAGTTGCTGGGAATCCCGAGACAAACGTTGCAGTATAAGCTGTCACAGCGAAGCATGAGCGAAGAAAAATAGTGCCGAAAATTCGGCATCTAATGTTCGAGAAAGAAGTAGCTCGCCATTTGTAGATCCAGCCAGTTCGCCGAAAAAACCACATCAACACGCGCTATTCCTTATTTTCTAAATATTATGATTTGGTTGGCACGACACTTGCAACTCTCTTTTTGACGAGGAACCAAAAGGGTTACATCATCAATGAAGGGGAGTTGTGACGAAAATGACAGTAGCAACCAAACGTGATTGGCGCCAAATCGAATTGTGGAAAGACGTAACGGATGAACAATGGAATGATTGGATGTGGCAGCTCACCCACACCATTCGGACAGTAGATGATTTGAAGCAAGTCATCAATCTGACGCCAGAGGAAGAAGAGGGTGTCCGCATTTCCACGCAGACCATCCCGCTCAATATTACGCCTTACTACGCTTTGCTGATGGATCAAGACGATCCGCATGATCCGGTTCGGATGCAGTCTGTTCCGATTTCCTCCGAAATGATACGCACCAAGTACGACATGGAAGACCCGCTGCATGAAGACGAAGACTCGCCTGTGCCAGGTCTGACACATCGCTATCCGGACCGTGTCTTGTTCCTTGTTACCAATCAGTGCTCCATGTACTGCCGCTACTGTACGCGCCGCCGCTTTTCCGGCCAGATCGGGATGGGCGTACCGAAGAAGCAGTTGGACGCCTGTATCGACTATATCCGCCGCACGCCCGAAATTCGCGACGTTCTTTTGTCCGGCGGGGATGGCCTCTTGATCAACGACCGCGTGCTGGAATACATCATCAGCAGCCTGCGTGCAATCCCGCATGTGGAAATCATCCGCATCGGGACCCGGGCCCCAGTCGTATTCCCACAGCGCATTACCGAAAATCTCTGCAACATCCTGAAAAAATACCATCCAGTCTGGCTCAACACGCACTTCAACCATCCAAAAGAAATTACACCAGAAGCCAAGCAAGCTTGTGACATGCTGGCGAATGCCGGAGTGCCGCTCGGCAACCAGGCAGTCATCCTCGCTGGAGTCAACGACTGTCCGAACACGATGAAAAAACTGGTGCATGATCTGGTCAAAATCCGCGTGCGTCCGTACTATATCTATCAATGCGACCTGTCTGAAGGGATCGGCCACTTCCGCGCTCCAGTCAGCAAAGGGATCGAAATCATCGAACACCTGCGCGGCCATACTTCCGGATATGCCGTTCCGACCTTTGTGGTGGATGCTCCGCACGGCGGCGGCAAAATCCCGGTAAGCCCGAACTACATCATCTCGCAATCGTCTGACAAAGTCGTGCTGCGCAACTTCGAGGGTGTCATCACGTCCTATCCGGAGCCGAAGCACTACCATGAGCATGATGAGGAAAACTGCGAATACTGCAAAGCTGTAAAAGGCAAAGCCGTGGGAATTGCGGCACTCATGCAGGATGAGGCGAACAACCTGGAGCCGACCGATCTGCCGCGCAACAAGCGGATTAAGGCAACCAAAGTAAAATCGCTCGCAGATGTGCGGACTGAGCAAAAAGCCAAAAAAACCGAATCTCCCCAAGAGGCGTCGGGAAAATAAATAGCTTTCTAGTATAGTAGAACATGCAAAGAGCTGCCAGAAGTAAATAGAGGCAGCTCTTTTTTCATAAAAGGAGTGGTCAAAGCAGGAGGTTGGTTGTAAGATTAAGTTCTAGATCGCCGAAAAACTGAGCGGTCGCTCGGAATTTTTAGAACAGAATGAGAATTATGAGTGAATGGTCATTCATTTTTTAAACCGATTCTGATAAAATAGAAAATAATGAGAATCAGACAAAAAGGGGAGTTGAAAATCATGCTGGCACTCATAAACTTGATCGCCTTTTTCCTCGTCCTTGCTTACGGTTTGTACTTGGCTGGTCACGTTGTGTACAGCCGTTATCTCTTTATCAAGCTGGGGAAAAAGCCGGATGTGAAGGACGACTTTGGTGCACGCATCAATCTGATGCTGGACAACGTCATCTTTCATAAGAAGCTGCTCAAGGACAAAAAGAGCGGCGTCATGCACGTGGTCATGTTTTACGGATTTATTATCCTGCAGTTCGGCGCCATCGAGTTGATCATCAAAGGGCTGTCTCACGGTTTTGAACTCCCGTTTGGCAGCGCTCACAAGTATTTCAGCCTGATGCAAGAAATCACCACCTTCTTGATCCTCGCTGCAGTGGGTTACGCTTTTTACCGCCGTTATATCGAAAAACTGAAGCGTCTCAAGCGCGGCTTCAAATCCGGGATCGTACTCCTTTTGATCTCGTCACTGATGGCGACGGTGCTCTTGTCTCTCGCCTTCGAGCAGCTCTGGCTGGGTCATGAAGCGTCAGGCTTCGCACCTATTTCTTCTGTGCTTGCCGGTCTCTTCTCAGCAATCGGCGTCAGTGTTGGAGGAACGGCAGCAGCAGCGCTGTTCTACGTTTTCTGGTGGTTGCATTTGATCATCTTGCTAGGCTTTGCTATCTATGTGCCGCAGTCCAAGCACGCCCACTTGCTTTTTGCACCGGTCAATGTCTGGTTCAAAAAGCTGGACCCGCCTGGAAAGCTGTCCAGCATCAACTTTGAAGACGAGACCCAGGAAGTGTTTGGCGTCGGCAAGATTGAAGACTTTACCCAAACGCAATTGATCGACTTGTATGCTTGTGTGGAATGCGGTCGTTGCACCAATATGTGTCCAGCTTCGGGCACCGGGAAAATGCTCTCCCCGATGGATCTGATCACCAAAATGCGCGATCACCTGACGGAAAAGGGAGCAGCTGTTACCTCCCGCACGCCGTGGATGCCAAGCTTTGCTTTTTCGCAAACCTCAGCCAACCAAATCGCTGTACAGTCCTCCCAGGTGGCGGCTGCTGCAGAAGGCGCGACGGCTGATTTTTACGACAAAAATCTGATCGGTGACGTCATCACAGAGCAGGAGCTGTGGGCTTGTACCACCTGCCGCAACTGTGAAGACCAATGCCCGGTCATGAACGAGCACGTAGACAAGATTATCGATATGCGCCGCTACCTGGTCATGACGGAAGGAAGCATGCCGGCAGAGGCACAGCGCGCGCTGAACAACATCGAGCGCCAAGGCAACCCATGGGGAATCAACCGCAAAGACCGTCTGAAATGGATCGAGGGCTTGAACGGGGAGTACGAAGTGCCGACTGTGAAACAGGCAGAGGAATTCGAGTATCTGTTCTGGGTCGGAGCGATGGGCTCGTTTGACCTGCGCAGCCAAAAAATCTCCCAAGCCTTCGTCAAGCTGATGCATGAAGCTGGCGTCAAATTTGCCATTCTCGGGACTGAGGAGAAAAACTCTGGGGATACAGCCCGCCGCATCGGTAATGAGTTCTTATTCCAACAGTTGGCGCAGGAAAATATCGCCCTGTTTGAAGCGTATGACGTGAAGAAGATCGTCACCTGTGATCCGCACGCCTACAATACCTTCAAAAACGAATATCCAGAATTTGGCCTGCAGGCGGAGGTCTATCACCACTCCGAGCTTTTGGCTCAGTGGGTCAAGGAAGGGCGCCTGAAACCGACGAAAGAGGTAAAAGAGCGCATCACCTACCACGATTCCTGCTATCTGGGACGCTACAATGAAATCTACGACAAGCCGCGTGTCATCCTGGAAGCCATTCCTGGGGTCGAAGTGGTCGAGATGAAGCGCAGCGGCTGCGACAGCATGTGCTGCGGTGCCGGCGGCGGCCTGATGTGGATGGAAGAGCATGAGGGTACACGAGTAAACGTCGCGCGTACCGAGCAAGCGTTGGAAGTAAATCCGACGGCGATTGCCAGCGCCTGCCCGTATTGCCTGACGATGATGAACGATGGTGTAAAAATGAAAGAACAGGAAGAGCAAGTCAAGACACGCGACGTCGCCGAGATTTTGGCAGACGCGATCTGATCCTTTTCATGTTGGACGAAAAAGTTGTGCTGCTGTTGTGGCACAACTTTTTCTTTTCTAAATGCATTGACTAATGCCACATCAGGGGGCAAAATGAAAATAGAAGCACGGTGAGCGACCGCTCAATCATATGGAACGTATTGCCTTTTCGTGAGTGATAGAGAACGGATAGATACGGAAAAAGGGAGGGGCAGATCCATGAACAAAACTGTCATTGCAGGAGCGGCACGTACCCCGTTTGGTAAATTCGGAGGATCGTTGAAAGCGTTGTCTGCCGTTGATCTGGGAGCTGTGGTGATCGAAGCGGCACTGGAGCGTTCGGGTGTAGCAGCAGATCAGGTGGACGAGGTCATCATGGGGATGGTCGTACAGGCAGGTGCCGGACAGGTGCCTTCTCGCCAGGCAGCAAGAAAGGCAGGATTGCCCTGGGAAGTCGCCAGCGAGACGATCAACAAGGTATGCGCTTCCGGCATGCGCGCTGTCACGATGGGAGACCAGATCATCCGCGCGGGAGACGGCGAGATCATCGTAGCAGGCGGCATGGAGAGCATGAGCAATGTCCCGTATGCACTGCCTGACGCCCGCTACGGTATGCGGATGGGAGATGCAACCGTTCGGGACCTGATGATGTACGACGGTCTAACCTGTCCATTCGATCAGGTGCCGATGGCAGTACATGGCAGCAATGTGGCAGAAGAACACGGGATTACGCGTGAGGAGCAGGACCGCTGGGCTTTGCGCAGTCAGGAACGCGCAGCGAAAGCGATCCAGAACGGACTATTTGCTGAAGAAATCACACCAGTCAGCATCCCGCAGCGCAAAAATGAACCGATCCTAGTCTCACAAGATGAGGGTCCACGTCCCGACACGACGTTGGAGGGGCTTGCCAAACTGCCTCCGGTCTACAAAAAGGACGGAACGATCACCGCAGGGAATGCCCCGGGCATCAATGATGGCGCGGCAGCGATGGTCTTGATGTCAGACGCCAAAGCGCAGGAGCTGGGCATCCAACCGTTGGCGACCATTCTCGGTCACGCACAGGTCGGTGCCGAAGCGCCCTATATCGCGACGACGCCGGGATTGGCCATTCTCAAGCTATTGAAAAAGACAGGGGTTGCATTGGAAGAAATCGACCTCTTTGAAGTAAATGAAGCATTCGCAGCGGTCACGCTGACTAGCGGCAAGATCGTGGGATGGGACGAGGAGAAGGTCAATGTAAACGGGGGGGCGATCGCGCTCGGCCATCCGATCGGGGCCAGCGGCGCACGGATCATCATGCACCTCGCCTATGAACTGAAAAGACGAGGCGGCGGATTCGGAATCGCAGCCATTTGCAGCGGAGCGGCACAGGGTGACGCCGTATTGATCAAAGTCGACTAGGGGGCATTTTCCATGAATGTACAAACCATGATGGTGATAGGCGCTGGACAGATGGGCAGCGGAATCGCACAAGTAGCAGCACAAGCTGGACTGCGCGTCTACCTAAACGATATTCGTCAGGATTTTGTGGACCGTGGCTTGGCTACGATTGCCAAAAATCTCTCGCGAAATGTGGAAAAGGGCCGCATAACAGAAGCAGATAAGGATGCCATTTTGGCTCGCCTCGTGCCATCGACAGACCTGGCTGACGCCAAAGATGCGGACTTCGTCGTCGAGGCGGCGACTGAGAATATGAAAATTAAGTCGGAGATCTTCGTACGACTGGATGAAATCTGTCCCCCGCATACAGTGTTGGCGAGCAATACCTCCTCGCTGCCGATCACAGAGATTGCGGCAGTGACCAAGCGTCCGGAAAAAGTGATCGGCATGCACTTCATGAACCCAGTGCCGGTGATGAAGCTGGTCGAAATTATCCGCGGACTACAAACCAGTGACGAAGTGCACCAATTGACCGAAGATTTGTCCAAGCAAATGGAAAAGGTTCCAGTCAGTGTCAATGATTTCCCAGGATTCGTCTCCAACCGGGTTCTGATGCCGATGATCAACGAAGCCATCTACTGCGTCTACGAAGGTGTAGCTACACCGGAAGCGATTGATGAAGTGATGAAGCTCGGGATGAATCATCCGATGGGGCCGATCAAGCTGGCTGATTTTATCGGACTGGATACCTGCCTCGCGATCATGGAAGTGCTGTACGAAGGCTTCGGTGATTCCAAGTATCGTCCTTGTCCGCTCCTGCGAAAATACGTCAAGGCAGGATGGCTGGGTAAAAAATCCGGCCGCGGTTTCTACGAATACAACTAACAAGATGACGGCAGAAAGGCAGGACTACGATGGATTTCCATTTCAACGAAGAGCAGCATATGATGCGTCGCATGGTTCGCGACTTTGCCCAGAAGGAGATCGCTCCCTTTATCCCAGTGATGGAGGAGACCGAACAGTTCCCGCGCCACATCGTGAAAAAGATGGGGGAAACGGGGCTGATGGGGATTCCCATACCTGAAGAGTGGGGCGGTGTCGGCGCTGATTTTGTCTCCTATATCCTGGCGATCAACGAGATTTCCAAGGTGAGCGCCACGCTGGGCGTCATTCTTTCCGTCCATACATCCGTAGGGACCAACCCGATTCTTTACTTCGGGACGCAGGAGCAGAAGATGACCTACGTGCCCAAGCTCGCGACAGGTGAATTCCTGGGCGCTTTTGCCCTTACGGAGCCGCATGCGGGTTCGGATGCCAGCAGTATCCGTACTTCTGCGGTGCGTAAAGGCGATGACTATATCCTCAATGGCCAGAAGGTGTTTATCACAAACGGCGGAGAAGCAGATACCTATATCACATTTGCTGTGACTGACCCCGGAAAAGGAGCGAAGGGGATCTCCGCTTTTATCGTCGATAAGGATACACCAGGACTTAACGTCGGAAAAAAAGAAAAGAAAATGGGGCTGCATGGCTCCAATACAACAGAATTGATTTTCGACAATGCGGTCGTCCCCGCTGCCAACCTGCTGGGAGAAGAAGGGGAAGGCTTTACCATCGCGATGGCCAATCTGGACAAAGGACGCATCGGGATTGCTGCACAGGCGCTGGGAATTGCCGAAGCGGCCCTCGAATACGCTACGGACTACGCCCGTGAGCGCAAGCAATTCGGCCAACCGATCGGCAAGATTCAGGCAGTCGGCTTCAAGCTGGCGGATATGGCGACCAAAGTAGAGGCAGCGAGACTCTTGGTGTATCGGGCAGCGTGGTTGTGCAGCCAGGGCCTTCCCTGCACCAAGGAGGCTTCGATGGCGAAGCTGTTTGCCTCCGATGCCGCGATGAAGCTGGCGATCGAAGCCGTGCAGATTTTCGGTGGATACGGCTACACCCGCGAATACCCGGTAGAGCGCCTTTTCCGCGATGCGAAGATCACGCAGATTTACGAAGGAACCAATGAAATTCAACACCTCGTTATCACCAAGCAACTGCTTGCTGAATAATACGCCCTGACCCGTTGCAAAAATCGGACGCAGATCGGGCCATAAGACACGCCAAATGGGGGAGTGATAGAGATGAATTTTCAACTGACTGAAGAACAAGAGATGCTTCGCAAAATGATTCGTGATTTCGCTGAACAACAGGTGGCACCGACCGCGGCAGAGCGAGATGAAGAAGAGCGATTTGACCGCTCGATCTTTGAACAGATGGCGGAGCTTGGTTTGACGGGAATTCCCTGGCCGGAAGAGTACGGCGGTGCCGGAGCCGACTACCTGAGTTATGTGATTGCAGTAGAAGAACTCTCCCGCGTGGATGCCTCCATCGGCGTGACGCTGTCGGCACATGTGTCACTGGCAGGCTGGCCGCTTTACAAGTTCGGCAGCGAAGAGCAGAAACAGAAGTTCTTGCGCCCCATGGCAGAAGGCAAGAAAATGGGCGCGTACTGTCTGACCGAACCAGGCTCCGGTTCTGACTCGGCAGGGATGCGGACGACTGCGGTGCGCGACGGGGATCACTACATCCTGAACGGCAGCAAAATTTTCATCACCAATGCAGGTGAGGCAGAGATTTACATTGTCTTTGCGGTTACCGAACCGGAGAAGAAGCACAAGGGCATCACTGCGTTTATCGTGGAAAAAGGCATGGACGGCTTTACGATGGGCAAAAAGGAAAAGAAACTGGGGATTCGTTCCTCGCTGACGTTGGCTGTCAATTTTGAAGATGTCCGCGTGCCAGTCGAAAACCGGCTGGGCGAAGAAGGGGATGGCTTCAAAATCGCGATGATGACTCTGGACGGGGGCCGCAACGGAATCGCAGCGCAAGCGCTGGGTATTGCGCAGGGAGCTTTCGAGCACGCATTAGGCTATGCCAAAGAACGCAACCAGTTCGGCAAGCCGATTGCGTCTCTGCAAGCCATTCAGTTCAAGCTGGCAGATATGGCGACCAAGATCGAAGCTGCGCGTCTGCTCACGTACCAGGCTGCTTGGCTGGAGGATCAGGGCTTGCCGTACGGAAAAGCTTCCGCGATTTCCAAGGTATTTGCCGGAGACATTGCGATGGAAGTGACGACCGAGGCGGTACAGGTATTCGGAGGCTACGGCTATACCCGCGAGTATCCGGTGGAACGCTTCATGCGCGATGCCAAAATCACGCAGATCTATGAAGGAACCAACGAGATTCAGCGCGTGGTGATCAGCAATTTCCTGCTGAAGGAATAGGCGAGAATGTTCGGTACAAGATAGGAAATACCCTTCGCAAACAATGGAAAAGAAAGAATTGGCTTCCTTCGTCCAACTCGCGTATAATAGTGGGGATATAGGATAAGGAGCGTTTTGTCTCTTTCTTTTCCATATTTTACCTGACCAAACGCTCAGTCAGTTTGAAAGGTGGTTTCCTTTGTGTCTGAAAAACGAAGAACAATTCCGTCTTTGGTAAAAGATCCGAAACTCATTGAAAAACGGCGCGAACAAATCGTGGAAGCGGCCGTCGATCTCTTTATTCATAAGGGCTTTCATAAAACGACGACAAGAGAGATTGCCCGTGCGTCGGGCTTTAGCATCGGAACCTTGTACGAATATATTGAATCCAAGGAAGATGTGCTGTACTTGGTATGCGATGCCATTCACGCCGAGATGGAGAGCCGTCTGCGCGAAGCGATCAATTTCAACGGCACCGGTCTGTCCATAATGAAGCTGGCGTTAAAAAGCCTGATTCGTGTGATGGATCAGATGAGTGACCGTGTCTTACTGATCTATCAGGAGTCCAAGTCGTTGCCGAAAGAGACCCTGCGCTATGTGCTGGGGCGTGAAGAAGAGATCGCGCAGATCTTCGTGGAGATTCTGTATAAGGGCATTGCTGACGGTTCGATAAATATCGACGAGAAGCATGTCAAGCTGATGGCTGACAATATCATGGTCCTGGCAGAGATGTGGGTGTTCCGCCGCTGGGCATTGCATAAGCACTATACACTAGAGGAATTTACGGAGAAGCAGATTGCACTGTTGCTTCGTGAAATCAGCGTCTCCGACAAATAACCTATCGGGGAGAGTGGAACGATGGAAACAGAAGTGTATCGTCCGCAAAACAAGGTACGCTTCGTGACAGCAGCCAGTTTGTATGACGGTCACGATGCCTCGATCAACATCATGCGCCGCATTTTGCAATCTTCGGGAGTGGAAGTGATCCATCTGGGTCATAACCGCTCCGTTGACGATATTGTGACGGCTGCCATACAGGAGGATGTGCAAGGAATTGCGATCAGCTCCTATCAAGGCGGCCATGTGGAGTATTTTAAATACATTATTGATTTGTTGAAGGAGCGCGGGGCCGAACATATCCGCGTCTTTGGCGGAGGCGGAGGCGTCATCGTTCCGCGTGAAATCCGCGAGTTGGAAGAGTACGGTGTCTGCAGACTCTATTCCCCGGATGAAGGGCGCAAGCTAGGTCTGCAAGGCATGATCAACGATATGATCCGCAAGTCTGATTTTCCTACGGTGAAACAAGTTGACCAGGAAGTAGCGGCATTGCGGGAACAAAACCACCAGGCGATCGCGAGACTGATTTCGGTAGCAGAATATGCTGTGCAAAAGCCGGAATGGCAGGATTCGGTGCTGCAGTCTGTACCAGAGCCGGAGACGACTGTCCCGGTACTGGGTATTACAGGGACTGGCGGAGCGGGAAAAAGCTCATTGACCGATGAATTGGTGCGCCGCTTTATCCGTACCTATGAGGACAAGACGGTGGCGATTCTCTCTGTCGACCCCTCTAAGCAAAAATCGGGTGGGGCCCTCCTGGGAGACCGCATCCGCATGAATGCCAACAACACACCGCGAGTATATATGCGCAGCCTGGCTACGCGTAAATCAGGCTCGGAGCTGTCGGCTGCTCTGAAAGATGCCATTCGTGTGGCGCGTGCCGCTCATTTTGATCTGATCATTGTAGAGACGAGCGGAATCGGACAGGGAGATGCGCAGGTCACGGAAGTGTGCGATGTCTCCATGTACGTCATGACCAGCGAATTCGGTGCTCCGTCTCAATTGGAAAAAATCGATATGCTGGACTTTGCCGATCTGATTGCAATCAACAAGTTTGAGCGCAAAGGCTCGGAGGACGCGCTGCGCGAGGTCCGCAAGCAGTATCGCCGCAACCACAATATGTTTGATGTGCCAGATGACCAGATGCCGGTATACGGCACGATTGCGAGCCAATTCAACGATCCTGGAACCAACGTCCTGTTTGCCGTGCTGATGCGTAAGATTGTGGAAAAAACGGGTATGTCATGGCCTGTCGAGCATTTGGACCCGACGCCGGTCAAGATTCATAAAACTTCGTTAATTCCGGTAGAACGCATCCATTACTTGCAGGAAATCGCCAATACGGTGCGTCAATATCGCGTCTATACGGATGAACAGTCCGCGATCGCCAGAAAGCTGTTCCAATTGCATGGCGCGAAGGAAACAGTCTTGGCAACTGGAGACGAAACTGCCCAGGAAGTAGGGGCTGTGCTGGATAAACAAATCGCTTTATTTGAAGCCAAGCTGCATCCAGAGTGCAAGAGCATTCTGGAGAAGTGGCCCAAACTCAAGGAGGCTTACCGCCAAGACCAATTTGTGACCAAAATCCGCGACAAGGAGATCGTGACCAAGCTGTTCAGCGAATCGCTCTCCGGCACCCGGATTTCTAAGGTTTCGCTGCCCGACTTCCATGATTGGGGCGAGATTCTCAAGTGGTCGTTGAAAGAAAACGTACCAGGCGAATTTCCGTATACAGCAGGTGTGTTCCCGTTCAAGCGGGAGGGCGAGGACCCCAAGCGGCAATTTGCTGGGGAAGGGACGCCGGAGCGTACCAACAGACGTTTTCACTTTCTCTCGCAAAATGACGAGGCGAAGCGCCTGAGTACGGCATTTGACTCTGTCACCCTGTACGGTGAAGATCCGGATTATCGACCAGACATCTACGGTAAGATCGGGACCAGCGGCGTCAGCATCTGTACGTTGGACGATATGAAAAAGCTGTATGCGGGCTTTGACCTTTGTGCGCCGAGCACATCGGTATCTATGACAATTAACGGACCGGCGCCAATGATTTTGGCGATGTTCATGAATACTGCGATCGAACAGCAAATTGAAGCGTTCGTACAGAGCGAGGGACGCCAGCCGGATGAGCAGGAAAAAGAAAAGATCAAAGCCTATACGCTCTCTACCGTGCGCGGTACAGTTCAGGCTGATATCCTCAAGGAAGACCAGGGTCAGAACACCTGCATCTTCTCCACGGAGTTTGCCCTGCGGATGATGGGCGATATTCAGCAGTATTTCATCGATCACAAGGTACGCAACTACTACTCGGTATCGATTTCCGGCTACCACATCGCAGAGGCGGGGGCCAATCCGATCACGCAGCTTGCGTTCACCTTGGCCAACGGCTTCACCTACGTGGAGTACTATCTGAGCCGCGGCATGCATATCGACGACTTCGCGCCCAATCTTAGCTTCTTTTTCTCGAATGGGCTGGACCCTGAATATACGGTCATCGGACGGGTAGCGCGGAGAATCTGGGCGGCTGTGATGAAAAATCGCTATGGTGGAAATGACCGAAGCCAGAAGTTGAAATACCACATCCAGACCTCGGGCCGCTCCCTGCATGCCCAGGAGATGGACTTCAACGATATTCGCACGACTCTGCAAGCGCTGGTCGCGATCTACGACAACTGCAATTCGCTGCATACCAACGCTTATGATGAGGCCATCACGACGCCGACAGAAAACTCTGTACGCCGGGCGATGGCGATCCAAATGATCATCAACAAAGAGATGGGTCTGGCGAAAAACGAGAATCCACTGCAAGGTGCCTTTATCATCGAAGAGCTGACCGATCTGGTGGAAGAAGCCGTGATGCAGGAGTTCGAACGGCTCAGCAATCGCGGCGGCGTGCTGGGTGCGATGGAGACCCAGTATCAGCGTGGCAAGATTCAGGATGAGTCGATGTTCTACGAAATGAAAAAGCATACCGGAGAGCTGCCGATCATCGGGGTAAACACGTTCCTCAATCCAAACGCGTCGGAAGAAGATTACGAGATTGAGCTGGCGCGGGCGACGACGGAGGAAAAGGAACAGCAGATCGTCAATCTGCGTGCTTTCCAGGAGTGCAACCGCGACGAGGCTTCGGTAGCATTGCGCCGCCTGCAGGAAGTGGCGATGGCGGGAGGCAATATCTTTGCTGAGCTGATGGAGACGGTAAAAGTCGCTTCACTGGGACAAATCAGCGCTGCTCTCTACGAAGTAGGGGGCCAGTATCGCAGAAATATGTAGCGTTCCACAGCGGGACGATTCAGCTTAAAAGCAGACGAAAGTGACCGCCAGAGATACCAACTCACAGGGCGGTCACTTCTTTTTGCGGGCTATTCGTATCGGCCCGTTTGAAAGCCTTGCATTTTCGTCTAAAATAAGGAATACTGTATGATAGCCTTCTTATCGAAAAGGCGATGAAAAAGGCAACCTCATCTTATGAAAATGCTTATAGACAGCCCTCGTCACTACACGATGGGGACTGATAGGAAGTCAAGTTTTGTATAGGAAAGAAAGGACGTGCCCGAATGAGTCAAAAACTTGCTCATATTGATGCAGACAAACTAAGCGAGATGGCATTGGTGGACATCGCCTACGAAATCCTGCGTGAAAACAATCGCACCTATAACTTCCGCGAAATAATGGATGAACTGACTGCCCTTCGCAAAATGACAGAAGAAGAAGTCAGAGGCATCATCGCTCAAGTATACACTGAAATCAATATCGACGGTCGCTTCGTCTGCCTGGGTGACCAAGTCTGGGGACTGAAGCGTTGGTACCCGACCGACACCGTGGATGAGACGCAAGAGGGCGGCGTCAGCAAGAAGAAAAAAGTCATGTTGGACGACGACTTCGACGATTTCGAGAGCGAAGACGATCTGGTGGAAGAATACGAAGAAGACGAAGTCGTCATCTTCGAGGACGAGGAAGAATTTGTCGATGAGGAAGCCGAGATCGAGGAAGAAGAGATCGATGCCGAGATCGACGAAGAGGAAATGGAAGACGAAGACGAGGACGAAATTTTTGAGGAAGAAGAGCTGGAAGAGGAAGATTCTGAGGAAGAATCGGACGAAGACCGATAGGCTCTTGACTTCCGTCTGAGGGACAGATAAAATACTCCTTGGGCTTCACATGAAGAAGGATCAAATATGGAAAACTATAAGACAAAAGTGCCCCTACCCGAACTGCTTCGGGATAGGACTCGCTTTTGTTTTTTCTTTTTTCATACGCCGTATTTATCCGCAATTATTCATCATCATTGAGGTTTAGGGAAGAGGGGACGTTAACGATGACAAAGTATATTTTTGTGACGGGCGGGGTTGTATCCTCGTTGGGAAAAGGGATTACAGCGGCTTCTCTGGGCCGACTTCTGAAGAACAGAGGACTGAAGGTAACCATCCAAAAATTTGACCCTTACATCAACGTGGATCCAGGAACCATGAGTCCATTCCAACACGGCGAAGTTTTCGTGACGGATGACGGAGCGGAGACCGACTTGGACTTGGGCCACTACGAGCGTTTTATCGATATCAATTTGAGCGCCAACTCCAATGTGACGACTGGTAAAATCTACTCCACTGTCATCGCGAAGGAGCGCCGCGGCGATTATCTGGGCGGCACCGTGCAAGTGATTCCTCATATTACCAATGAGATCAAAGAACGTGTTTTCCGTGCGGGTCGTGAAACGGGAGCGGATGTCGTCATCACAGAGATCGGTGGTACGGTCGGAGACATCGAAAGCTTGCCGTTCTTGGAGTCGATTCGCCAGATCAAGAGTGACATCGGCCGCGAAAATGTCATGTACATCCATGTGACACTCGTGCCTTACATCAAGGCTGCCGGAGAGATGAAAACCAAGCCGACGCAGCACAGCGTAAAAGAACTGCGCAGCCTGGGCATTCAGCCTAATGTGATCGTGGCTCGGACAGAAAGACCGATGACCCAAGACATGAAAGACAAGCTGGCTCTCTTCTGCGACATCGAGAAAAATGCTGTCGTGGAATGTGCGGACGCAGAAACCCTCTACGACGTACCGCTGCAATTGCAAGCACAAGGGCTGGATGATTATGTTTGCCGCCACTTGGGACTGGATTGCAAGGAAGCGGATATGACGGAATGGAAAGAACTGGTTAAGCTGATCAAAAACCTGTCCAAAAACACGCGTATTGCCATCGTGGGCAAGTACGTAGAACTGCACGACGCATATCTCTCCGTTGCAGAAGCGCTCTACCACGGCGGATATGCGAATGACTCCAACGTCGAGATCAAGTGGGTCAGCGCAGAGGAAGTGACCTCAGACAACGTTCGCGAGCTTTTGGGCGATGTGGACGGAATCCTGGTTCCAGGCGGATTTGGTGATCGCGGCATCGAAGGGAAAATTACGGCGACTCGCTTTGCACGTGAAAATAAAGTGCCGTTCTTGGGGATCTGCCTGGGGATGCAGATTGCGGTCATCGAGTTTGCCCGCCATGTTGCCGGGATGGAGGGAGCAAACAGCTCCGAGATCAATCCTCACACGCCATATCCGGTCATCGATCTGCTGCCGGAGCAAAAAGAAGTGGAAGACAAAGGCGGCACCATGCGCTTGGGCGTCGGACCATCCAAAGTGGTTCCTGGCAGCCTGACTGAACGCGCATACGGTAGCACGCTGGTATACGAACGTCATCGTCATCGTTATGAATTCAACAACGAATACCGTGAGCAATTGGTGGATCTGGGGTTGCATTTCGCAGGTACCACGCCAGACGGTCGCTTGGTCGAAATCGTCGAGGTACCAGAACATCCTTGGTTCGTGGCGACACAATTCCATCCGGAGTTTACGTCCCGTCCGAACCGTCCGCAGCCATTGTTCCGCGATTTTATCCAAGCTTCACTGAACCACAAACAATAAAAGCTGGCTTGATGCCAAAAAACGCACCTGCGACCTTTCGGAAAGTCGTGGGTGCGTTTTTTTTTACCATCTATGAAAAGCTAAAAAGTTTTTAAGTAGGAGGACCAAGAAAAAGCTGGTCGAGGAAAAAGGGAAAAAAGCGGTTCCGCCTTTGGAGAGGAAGCGGCCAGGAAATGACCCCCAGCAAAGATCCCAACCCGCCTGTAGCGTTTTCCCTTTTTCCTCCCCTCCGCTTCAGCCAGTGGTCTACTATTGAAACAATGGAGCGAGCCACGCTACCCAATAAGCCGCAGGAGTGAGCAGGAATTGGGCCAGAATCGTACCGAAAAAACGGGAGATCATCAACCATAGGTACATCTGGCGGATCGAATCGTGAGAAGCCTCTCCTTGCAGGGCCTTGTCCGTCAACAGAGCGACCTGTGGGTCCACAAGGATGGTCATGAAGATGGTGGCAAAACCATTAATCAGACCTGATGACATCAGCACAGTCGCAGTATATTCAGGTACTAAAAGGGCGGCATAGAGGACAGATAGGATACTGGTTGTGTAGATAGCTGTCCCAAGGCAGTTCAGCAGTAGCAATCGTTTGGGGACCCCTCTGATTCGAAAGCGGGAAAGAGAGGCGAGCTTGGGCAAGCGAACGTGATGGCGTACGCGACGGATACTATGTATCGTGACAGCAGAGCGAAACATCCCAGGAATCGAACCTGCCAGTTCCAAGTGGGAGATCAAGCGTTTGGACAACTGTACGAATGTCGGAAAAAGGAAGATTGCGCACAAGGTACCGAGTGAGGAAGCAGCAATGATCAAATGAAGCTGAAAGCTGGGATCTGTATGCAAATGGACAGCTTTATCCCTCAACGCTCCGGAAAAAGGAGACTGAATGAGGTTGGAAGTACGGGAAACAAGCAACACTACCCCGGAAAGGGACAAAGCAACAGCGAGTCGTGCTGTCTGAACCCCGGCAAAGCGCAGGGCGTAAGACAAGGTCTCCGTCGTATGAATGACAAAAGTCAACGCACAAATAATCAAAATCGTGTACATGCAAGCGTCTCCCTCTTCCGTGGTAACCCCATTATACGCGATCAGGGCAAAACAGGAAAATTTCAGCGCTTACATGAAGGAGTTTCCTAATTTTAGGCGAATGGTTATTAGTTAAGTAATAGCTTTGGTCAGGAGGAGTTTAGTCATGTTTGACAAGCACGACAAAAAAGTGTTAGTTGTCGATGATCAATACGGCATTCGCATTTTGTTGTACGAGGTGCTGGGCAAAGAAGGCTACAAAACGTTTCAGGCTGCAAACGGAAAGATGGCATTGGAAATCGTGGAAAAAGAATCGCCTGACCTAGTCATTCTGGACATGAAAATCCCTGGAATGGACGGCATCGAGATTCTCAAGCACATCAAAAAAATCAACCAGGAAATCAAGGTCATCATGATGACGGCTTACGGCGAATTGGACATGATCAAGGAAGCCACACAACTCGGTGCCTTGACCCATTTTACCAAGCCGTTTGATATCGATGAATTGCGGATGGCGGTTCAACAGCAGTTGGCCTGCTAGTCTATGTCTGGCACAGATCAAATCAAGCGTACCTGTTAACATGCGAGGGTCTGTGGTATAATAAGCGACATTAATGAGTCTGCTAGAGGAGGATTTACAACCATGCCACTGGTACCAATGACCGCTTTTACCGAAGACGTCAAAAAGCATAAGTATGCTGTTGGTCAATTCAACTTGAACAATCTGGAGTTTACTCAAGCAATCACAGAAGCTGCGATGGAAGAAAAGTCTCCTGTGATTTTTGGTGTGTCTGAGGGAGCTCTCAAATACATGGGCATCGACTACACTGTCGCGATTGCTAAGACAGCAGCCGAGCGCGCAGGTGTTCCGGTAGCTCTCCACCTGGATCATGGTAGCAACTTTGATATGGTTATGAAGTGCATCCGCGCAGGATTCTCTTCTGTGATGTTCGATGGCTCCCATCATTCATTTGAGGATAACATCCGCTTGACGAAGCAGGTAGTAGAAGCGGCTCATGCCGTAGGCGTTTCCGTCGAAGGTGAGCTTGGTACCATCGGGGGAGTAGAGGATGACCTGTCTGTAGACGAGGAAGATGCGACACTGGCGAATCCAGAAGAAGCGATTCACTTCTGGAATGAAACAAAAGTAGACTACGTAGCAATCGCTGTGGGTACAGCACATGGAATGTACAAAGGTGTTCCAAAAATCCGCTTTGACATTATCGAAAAAGTGGCGAGCCAAATTGAAGCGCCGATCGTCTTGCACGGTGGTTCCGGTGTACCGGATGACGCAATTGTAAAATCGATCAGCCTGGGTGTTGGGAAAATTAACGTAAATACGGAAAGTCAAGTCGCATGCACCGAAGCGGTTCGCAAAATCCTTGCTGCCAAACCAAACGAGATCGACCCGCGCAAATATTTGGGTCCTGCTCGAGATGCGATCAAAGAAGTTGTCAAAGGAAAAATGCGCCTGTTCGGCAGCAGCAACCGTGCGTAACCAAGGAGGTACATCATGCGCTTTTTAATCGATACAGCAAATGTTGACGAAATTCGCGAGATTCATGAGTGGGGCGTCCTTGCTGGCGTGACCACCAATCCTTCCCTGGTAGCCAAGGAAGGCCGCGACTTTGTGCAAACCTTGAAAGAGATTATCGACATTGTGGATGGCCCGATTAGTGCGGAGGTCATCAGCACAGAAGCAGCAGGTATGATCGAAGAAGGCGAAAAGCTAGCTGCCCTCTCCAAAAATATCGTCGTCAAGCTGCCGATGACGGCAGAAGGTCTGAAGGCGACCAAGTATTTTGCCAAGAAAAAAATCAAGACCAATGTAACGCTGGTCTTTTCGGCTAACCAGGCGTTGTTGGCTGCCAGAGCTGGAGCGACTTATGTTTCTCCATTCCTGGGAAGACTCGACGACATCAGCCAGGACGGCATGAAATTGATTGAGGATATATCTGAAATTTTTACCGTTCATGATATTGATACAGAAATCATCGCGGCATCGGTTCGTCATCCTGTCCATGTGACGGAAGCAGCACGGCTCGGGGCTCATTTTGCAACAATCCCGGCCAAAGTCTTTAAGCAGCTGATTGCCCATCCGCTGACCTCCAGTGGATTAGAGAAATTCCTTGCAGACTGGGAAAGTATGCAAAAATAGGATTCACGAAAAGACAAGCACCTTTCTCATCGGGGAAGGTGCTTCTTTCCCTATTAAGCCAGAGGAGAGCAAAGCATGGATAAGCTAATCATCAACGGTGGGAAACCACTTGCGGGAACCGTAACCATCAGCGGAGCTAAAAACAGCGCAGTTGCTTTGATTCCTGCCGCATTGCTGGCTGATGGACCTGTCGTTATTGAAAATCTTCCCCGAATTCAGGATGTAGATATTTATCATGAGCTCCTGAAAGAGATGGGAGCCGACGTATTGTTTGAAGAAGATTGGATGGAAATTGACGGCCGAGAAATGAAGCTGATGCTAATGCCCAACGGACGGATCAAAAAGCTGCGTGCTTCCTACTATTTGTGGGGGGCATTGCTCGCCAAGTTCGGGGAAGCTCAGGTAGGGTTGCCGGGTGGCTGCGATCTGGGACCGCGTCCGATCGATTTGCATATCAAAGGCTTTGAAGCCATGGGCGCAGAAGTGGAAAACAAAAACGGCGTCATGACGATTAAAGCACGCGAAGGCAAGCTTCGCGGGGCGCGTATTTACCTCGACCTAGTCAGTGTAGGGGCGACGATCAACATCATGCTTGCCGCTGCCAAAGCAGACGGTGTGACGGTGATTGAGAATGCCGCGAGAGAACCGGAGATTGTCGATGTTGCCACGTTGCTCAACAACATGGGAGCCAACATCAAGGGTGCAGGTACCGATGTGATCCGCATTCGCGGGGTGGAACGCCTGCGTGGCTGCCGCCATACGATCATTCCAGATCGGATCGAGGCTGGTACGTACATGATTGCTGCCGCAGCGACCAATGGCAATGTCATGCTGGAGAACGTGATTCCGAAGCATTTGGAGTCCGTAACGGCGAAGCTGCGTGAGATCGGCGTAGAGGTGACAGAGATGGACGATGCCATACAGGTGATTGGCAAGCAAGCCTATCGCTCCATCGATGTCAAAACTAGCCCGTACCCAGGCTTCCCCACGGATCTGCAGCAGCCGATCACGACTTTGTTGACCTTGGCAAGGGGCTCAAGTATCGTGACGGACAATATCTACAGTTCCCGTTTTCGACATGTTGACGAGCTGCGCCGTATGGGGGCATCACTGAAAGTAGAAGGCCGTTCGGCCGTGATAGAGGGCGGCAGCCGATTGAATGGAGCCAAAGTAGTGGCATCCGATCTGCGTGCAGGTGCAGCGTTGTTTATCGCTGGGCTGGCTACCTCGGGCACGACCGAATTGGAAGGATTGGAACATATCGATCGCGGATATGAAAATCTCGTAGGAAAATTGCAGGCACTAGGAGCAGAAGTTCAGCGAATCGGCTTGAAGTGGACTGAAAATCATCAACGTTAGCCTATCACCAGGGGAGGAGTCTTCCAGAATGGAACGGAGCTTAACACTTGAATTGGTACGTGTAACAGAGGCAGCGGCATTGGCATCTGCCCGTTGGATGGGTCTTGGCAAAAAGGACGAGGCAGACGATGCGGCTACAACCGCCATGCGCAAGGAATTTGAAAAGGTCCCCATGGACGGAGTCGTCGTCATCGGGGAAGGTGAAATGGATGAAGCGCCGATGCTCTACATCGGAGAACGTCTGGGCCAAGGTGTATCTCCTGCGGTAGACGTGGCCGTAGATCCTTTGGAAGGAACCAATATTCTCGCCAAAGGGACGTGGGGAGCCATCTCCGTAATCGCCATCGCAGACCGCGGTAATCTCTTGCACGCACCTGATATGTACATGGAAAAAATGGCAGTCGGACCGAAAGCGGTCGGCAAGGTGGATATTAATGCGCCGATCCGCGATAATCTGAAGGCAGTCGCTCAGGCGCAGGGAAAAGATATCAGCGACCTCGTGGCGATTGTATTGGATCGTGATCGCCATCAGAAAATCATCCATGAGATTCGTGAAGCCGGTGCGCGTATTCGCCTAATCTCGGATGGGGACGTAGCGGCTGCGATCAACACAGCTTTTCCAGATACAGGTGTGGATATCTTGTTTGGTTCTGGCGGGGCACCAGAAGGTGTGCTCGCTGCTGTGGCGCTCAAGTGTCTCGGTGGTGAGATCCAGGGTAAACTGCTGCCTCAATCCGCAGAAGAGATTGAGCGTTGCAAGCAAATGGGACTCGTGAACCCGCATCAGGTCTTGTTCATGGATGATTTAGTCAAAGGTGATGACGCGATTTTTGCCGCGACTGGTGTGACAGATGGTGAATTGCTGAAGGGAGTTCGCATTCAGGGAATGCGGGCGACGACCCAATCTGTAGTCATGCGGGCGAAGACAGGGACGATTCGTTTTATCGAAGGTACCCATCGTTTGGAACGCAAACCGACACTGGTATTGTAATGACCCGTTCGGACGAGAATAAGTTGAAGAGTATAAAAAGAGTGGTGGATGTATGTTACTTTCTGAATTAGAAGAGAAGAAATTGACGGATCTGTACAAACTGGCGAAGGAATATCATATTCCGTATTACTCGCAATTGAAGAAAAAGGAATTGATATTTGCGATTCTTCGGGCCAGAGCGGAGAAAGATGGGCTGATGTTCATGCAGGGGGTGTTGGAAATCCTGCCTGAGGGTTATGGATTCCTTCGCCCTATTAACTATCTCCCGAGCTCTGAAGACATCTATATTTCGCAATCCCAGATCCGCCGCTTTGATCTGCGCATGGGGGATGTCGTCTCCGGAAAAGCCAGACCTCCCAAAGAAAATGAACGGTATTTTGGGCTATTGCAAGTCGAAGCTGTAAACGGAGAAGACCCTGAGACGGCAGCGGAGCGCCTTCATTTCCCTGCATTGACACCGCTCTACCCGCAAGACAAGCTCGTTCTGGAGACAGCACCGGAACGCATTTCCACGCGCTTGATGGATCTTATTGCTCCTGTCGGACTTGGTCAACGCGGACTGATTGTGGCTCCTCCCAAAGCGGGGAAAACCATGTTGATCAAAGAGATTGCCAATAGCATTACGGAAAGCCGCCCCGATATTCATTTATTTGTCTTATTGATTGATGAACGTCCGGAAGAAGTTACCGATATGCAACGCTCTGTGAAGGGTGAAGTAGTGGCGTCCACATTTGATGAGCTTCCTGAAAATCATATCAAGGTGGCGGAATTGGTTCTGGAACGGGCGAAACGCCTGGTGGAACACAAAAAGGACGTCGTCATTCTGCTTGATTCCATCACTCGATTGGCGAGAGCGTACAATCTGGTCATCCCTCCAAGCGGACGGACATTATCGGGCGGGATCGATCCAGCAGCCTTCCACCGTCCCAAACGCTTTTTTGGTTCGGCGCGCAACATCGAAGAGGGCGGCAGCCTGACTATTTTGGCTACGGCACTGGTAGAGACAGGCTCCCGGATGGATGACGTCATCTATGAGGAATTCAAAGGAACTGGGAATATGGAGCTGCACCTGGATCGCAAGCTGTCCGAACGCCGCATCTTCCCAGCTATCGATATTCGACGTTCTGGTACACGGCGCGAGGAGCTTCTGCTCTCTAAAGAAGAGCTGGAGAAACTGTGGATGATCCGTAAAAATATGAATGAAACGAATGAATTTGTCGATTCGTTCATTCGGAAATTGGCTGATACCAAAACCAATGAAGAATTTGTACAGTCCTTGGAAGCCAAGCAAGGACGCAGTAAAGCTGCTAGCACGACGGTGAGTTAATCTCGCCGTCATTTTTTTTTGCCAAATGGCATACAGTAGGAGGAGTATCTGCGAAGGAGGAGTGGCAATGGATTATACACCGACACCCCCTCCCTTGGTTAGCAGGGAGGAAGCCCAAAAAGCTGTAGTCGAGCAAGCCCTTTTTCAAGCCTTTAACCCTTTTGCAGGATTAGCGCAAACCACGGAAACTCCAAGCAAAGTAATGGTTTATTCGGTTCAAAAAGGGGAGACACTGTCCGAGGTAGCACATCGATACGGCCTCAACTTACATAAATTAGTAGAAGTGAACAAGATCAAGAACCCCAATCTGGTTAGCATCGGATTGAAATTGGTCATCAGCAACGACGAAGTAAGGCATATGGTAAAACGGGGAGAAACGTTGAATTACATTGCACAGCGATACGGGGTAAGCAAGGAGCTTTTGATGGAGCGCAATCCTCTGTTGCGATGGCTGTCGGATAACCTGTATGTAGGACAGGTTGTGTATGTCCCCGTAATGGCGAATAAGCAGCCACAGCCAAGTGAAGTGCAGCATAAACGAAATACCGCTCAAGCAGCGAGCAGACAGGTTTCCGCGAGGGTGCGCGGCGGCTTGGAGTGGCCGGTAAAAGAAGCCACCGTAACCAGTGGCTTCGGGGTCCGTTGGGGCAAAACCCATAAAGGGGTAGACTTGTGGAATCAAGATGAAGCCCAAGCTCCGATTCATGCTGCCAAAGCAGGGGTCGTGGTCGAAGCGGGAGCCAATCGTTCCGGATATGGACGAATGGTAGTGCTCGATCATGGTGAGGGGCTTCAGACTTTTTACGCGCATATGCGTAGTATCCACGTCTCCCCTGGTCAGTCTGTAGATGTAGGTGAGGTTTTGGGGTATATGGGGAGAACAGGCGATTCCACGGGATACCACCTGCATTTCGAGGTACGACAGGATGATGTGCCCATCAACCCGATGCCTTACTTAAGCAGGTAAAACCTTCCCCAATTTACTTTGCAATTTCGATACGATACAATGGGCAAAGCAAAGAAACGAGGAGACTTTTCCCATGTATTTGGTATATGCAGATAAAACAGGCAATGTCTATGACCACCCAGGATTGCTCGCGGTGGCGCGAAATGGTGATATATTGACAGAGATTCTGGAGGAAGAGCTGATTCCGCTGCCAGAAGGTGCGACGTTGGTCAGTCTGCCGGATACCGTGCCGATCGGGATGGACCCGGATACGGGTGAAATGGTGAAGCTCGACGGCTGTACGGCGGTGGGTGCGTTGGTTCCCCAAGGAATCACTCGCTTGCTGCTCCCTGGTTATGTAAAGAGCAATAAAGAGAGCAAACTTCCCCTCTTCGGGTATTCGGCAGTCGTCTGGAAGGACGGCAGCTTTTGGGTAGCAGGAAGAGCAAGTGATGACATCTACAAGTGGGACCCGCTTAATTTCCCGATGGACGAGCTGCGGCAGCGTGTAGAGAAAACGCTTGAGCTGTTTCCGCAAAATCGCATCCTGCAGCATTTGTCTCACTGTGCTTTGGAATACGAATGCCTGACCGCATCCAACAACTTTTTCCATCGTTGGGAAGGCAGCCTCCCGGTATCGTATACCTGCAACGCGGGTTGCTATGGCTGTATCTCTGAGCAGCCAGAAGATAGCGGCTTTCCGTCTCCGCAGACTCGGATGAACTTCAAGCCGACGGAGGACGAGCTGGTGGAGGTCATGCTGCACCATCTGCAGACCCCTGAGAGCATCATTAGCTTTGGACAAGGCTGTGAAGGCGAGCCCTCCACGATGGCATCCATCATTGTGCCTGCGATGCGACGTGTACGTGAGCAGACCGACATGGGTTTTATCAATATCAACACCAATGCGGGACTGACCGACCACATCAAGGGTATCGTGGATGCCGGGCTTGACCTGATGCGCGTCAGCATTATCAGTGCGATCGACGAGCATTACAACGCCTATTACCGCCCGCGCAACTACACGCTGGAGAATGTGGCGAGGTCCGCTGAGTACGCATCTTCCAAAGGTGTGTATACCTCGATCAACTATCTCTGCTTCCCGGGCGTTTTTGATCGCGAAGAAGAGATGGAAGCGATGATCGATTTTATCCGACGAACAGGGATCAAGCTGATTCAACTGCGCAACTTGAACATCGATCCAGAAAGCTACCTTTCGATGATCCCCAAGGCGCAGGGAGAAGTATTCGGCATGAAGCAGGCAATCGAGATCTACCAGGAAGAGCTGCCTGACGTCGTGATCGGATCGTTTACCCATATCCCGCCTGATCAATTGAGACGCAGGAAAAGCGTGGAATAGAGCCGCAGATTGTTGCAAATTACCTCTGGGCGTGCTAATCTATAAGGTGTGTTTAATAACTCTGTCTCGGCAAACGATTCAGGGCAAAAGAGGTGTAGCGAGATGAAACCAGGTATTCATCCAAAGTACAACATTGTAACTGTTACATGTGCGTGCGGTAACGAATTCGAATCCGGTTCCGTGAAGCAAGCGTTGAAAGTGGAGATCTGCTCCAACTGCCATCCATTCTTCACAGGTAAACAAAAATTCGTAGACGCTGGCGGCCGTGTGGACCGTTTCAAACGCAAATACAATCTTTCCTAATCGGAGAGGATTGGAGCAACCAGGTAGAGCGATCTGCCTGGTTTTGTTTTTACATAGTTCATTCTTGGCAAAGGGAGACATCAGACGTGGCACAATTATATTTTCGTTACGGAGCGATGAACGCTTCCAAATCGATTCAATTGTTGACAGTTGCCCATAATTACGAGCAATCTGGCAAAAAGGTGATGGTTTTCACGCCGGCCGTCGATGATCGCTTCGGAGTCGGAAAAGTGGCTTCTCGTGTAGGGATCAGTCGCGATGCGATTCCGATTGGTGAAGAGACCGATCTGTACGAAATTGTAGCGGCAGAGGAGCAGAGACCTGATTGCGTTCTTGTAGACGAAGCTCAGTTTATCGGCAAACATCACGTCACGCAGTTGGTCCGGATCGTAGATGAATTAGGGATTCCCGTCATCGTCTATGGCTTGTTGAAAAATTTCAAAAACGAACTATTTCCTGGCAGTGCAGCCCTGCTTTGCGAGGCGGATAAGGTGGAGGAAATCAAAACCGTCTGCGTCTTTTGCAACAAAAAGGCAACACATATCCTGAAATTTAAAAATGGCCAGCCGGTATACAGCGGCGAGACCATTGAAATCGCAGGAAATGATACGTATAGCAGTGTCTGCCGCCCGCATTACTATAATCCGCCGCTATAATTAGAACGCCATCTCTTTTTGCAAGTGCATGTCCACCTCGGACGCTGTACAGACTAAGGCAAAAAGGAGGTGGCTTTTTCATGTCCCGCTTTGCTTTTTGGCAAAACTCAATGATCATGGCTGGCTGTTTCGTCATCGCCGCAACTTTGACAGGGGGATGCGGAACCTATGGAACGAAGAGCTACGATCATAATCGCATGCAGACGCATGGGGGAAACCAGACAGGAAACGTCCTGCACCGTCCGGCCCCTCCAGGCGTGGATCGCGATGATTTAATGGGGCGCAATCAGAATCCCAACCTGGTCATTGGGCATTCCAATGTCCAGAATAATCATCTCGACATGAGCAATATGGAAATGATGGCGAAGTCCGTCCCAGGTGTGGAAAATGCCCGTATCACCATGCATGGCGGTAATGCATATGTTACTCTTGATCTAAAACACAATGTCACTGCCAAAGAGGCGAGAAACGTCGAGAAAAAAGTGATCGCTGCTTTGAAAAAGAAAGTGCCGCGCTACGATTTTCACGTAACCTCGAATGAGGGATATCATAAGTGACCTGGAGTATAGCGCGCAGGCTCGGCTTATGCCGGGCCTTTTTCCTTTCTGTTCCTGTAGATTTCCAACTAAATAATGTGCTTTGACTTATGCACGTTTTCCCCCTATAATTTATCTGTTACAATTGTATTTCAGTATTCTTTGCGATGGGGTGAAGTACAGTGTTTACGCGCTTATCTGCAGTTGAAGAGCGTTTCGAAGAAGTAACCAATCTCCTATGTGACCCCGACGTCATCAGCGATACAAAGCGCTTGCGAGAGCTGTCCAAGGAGCAGTCTTCTCTGGAAGAGACAGTTACGGTATACCGTGAATATAAATCAGTCGTGACCGAGATGGAAGATGCCAAGGTCATGCTGGAAGACAAACTGGACGATGAAATGCGTGAAATGGTGAAGCTGGAGATCTCCGAGCTGTCCACACGCAAAGAGCAGTTGGAAAATCGTCTGAAAATCCTACTCTTGCCGAAAGACCCGAATGACGAGAAAAACGTCATCATGGAAATTCGCGGCGCTGCTGGCGGCGACGAGGCGGCTTTGTTTGCTGCGGTTCTGTTTCGGATGTACACGCGTTTTGCGGAGCGCAACGGCTTCAAGCTGGAAGTGCTAGAGGCAAGTCCGACTGATATCGGAGGATACAAGGAAGTTGTCTTCTCTATCGGTGGTCGCGGCGCTTATAGCAAGCTGAAGTTCGAGAGCGGGGCACATCGCGTGCAACGCATTCCCGCTACAGAATCCGGTGGACGCATTCATACGTCTACGGCTACAGTGTTGGTATTGCCTGAGGCGGAGGACGTCGAAGTGGAAATCCACGAAAAAGATATTCGTATCGATACCTTCTGTTCCAGCGGTGCTGGCGGACAGAGCGTTAATACCACCAAATCTGCTGTGCGTGTGACGCATATTCCGACCGGCATCATGGTGTCATGCCAGGATGAGAAATCGCAGCATTCCAACAAGGATAAGGCTTTGCGCGTGTTGCGGGCCCGTCTGTACGATTTCCATATGCAACAACAAAATGCCGAGGCAGACGCAACGCGGAAAAGCCTGGTGGGTACCGGCGACCGCAGCGAGCGGATTCGCACCTATAACTATCCGCAAAGCCGTGTTACCGATCACCGGATTGGGTTGACGCTGCATCGACTGGAGTCGGTACTGGAAGGCGAACTGGACGAAGTGATTGACAACCTGATCATGCATGAACAGACGGAGCTGCTGAAAAGCCATGCACACACAGCTTGATTGGTCTGATGTCACGACGATACGGGAAGCCCTGACACGGGCTTCTTCCTTTTTGCGGGAGCAGGGATCAAAGGACTCGCTATTTGAGGCAGAACTGCTGATTCGACATTGCCTGGACTGGGATCGGACACGCTTTCTCATCTCGATGAATGAAGCCATCGATTCGCAGACGATTCAGCGGGTAGCGACGTTATGCCAGCGGCGTGCCAGACAGGAGCCGCTGCAGTATATGATGGGAACACAGGAATTTTACGGGCGCCCCTTCGTCGTGCGCCCTGGAGTATTGATTCCTCGCCCGGAGACCGAAATTCTTGTGGAGCAAGTCTTGCATCGCGCCTCTGCACTCTGGGGCGAAGAGGTCAGGCTGATGGCCGCCGATATTGGGACGGGGAGCGGAGCGATCTGCATTACATTGGCATGCGAGCGTCCCAAATGGCAGGTGACGACCGTAGATCTGTCACCTGATGCGACGAAGATTGCGCGTGAAAATGCAGAACGGCTGGGTGCCCAGGTCCGCTTTTTGCAGGGCGATCTGGTGCAGCCACTACTTGAGGCAGGCGAGAAAGTGGACATCCTGGTATCCAATCCCCCGTACATCCCGAGCTTGGACGTGGATGAACTGGACGAGGAGGTTCGCCTCCATGAGCCGCGCATGGCGCTTGACGGAGGGCAGGATGGCTTGATTTTTTACCGCAGGCTCTGTGAGGCATTGCCTGAACTGCTTCAGCAAAAGGCTTTGGTTGCTTTTGAAGTGGGGATTCACCAAGCCGGAGATGTGGCTGAATTGATGCGCCAATCAGGAGTCATAGACGAAATAGGAATTGTCTGCGATTTGGCAGGCATTGAGCGGGTTGTATGGGGGACCAGGAATTAATGTCCTCTGTACAACCTGTTTTTGATGATTTGGGTATTCTGTAGAAGCTGGTCGAGGAAAAAGGGGAGAAAAGCGAAGGCATTTGGGATCTTGACCAAGCCGGAACGGAAAAGGCGGAACACGATTTCAGCGGCCAACCCTGATTCACTTCCATGAGACGGCTGCTTTTGGCCGCGGTTCCGCCTTTGGAGTGGAGGCGAACAGGAATGACCCCCAGCAAAGATCCCAACCTGCCAAAGCGTTCTCCCCTTTTTCCTCCCCGCCGCTACAGCCGTAGGACCATCGCCATAATTATGAAAACATTCTTTCTTCCATGTATAAACCGCTCCTGGGCTGACGATACTGTTTGCTAAAGAGAGAACGGTAGAGGGAGAAGGATAGTCATGAAAAAAGTATTATTGCTGGGCTTTAGCCTTTTTCTGTTGATGATGAGCTGGGAGGGACAGCTTACCTCGGCCAATGTACTGGATAACGGGCCGATTCCCCAAGAATCCATTCGGTTAAGAATCATCGCCAATAGTGACTCCGCACAAGACCAATGGTTGAAGCGTGAAGTTCGGGATGCCTTGATTGCACAGATGAACGGCTGGACCGAACAGATCCGAACCTATGAAGAGGCACAGCAGTTCATTCCGGTACATTTGCCCGAACTGCAGGAAATCGTGGACAAAACAATTCGGGACCGCGGATTTTCGTATCACGCAGAAGTAGACTTCGGGGAGGTTCCCTTCCCGACAAAAATGTACGGCAACTATGTGTATCCGGCCGGAGATTATCAGGCATTGCGCGTGCGAATCGGAGAGGCTCAAGGGCAAAACTGGTGGTGCGTCTTGTTTCCACCCCTCTGTTTCATCGACATGACCCACGCTGACGCCGCTGCTGCTGAACTACCAACGGTGAAGCCAGCTCAGGAGAAGCGCAACAGCACCCTCGCTTCCTATCGCGACAATTGGATGAACGAGCGTCTGTATGGGCCTGAACGAGTAATGACTGATGATGAAAACACAGGGCCATTGTACATGGAAAACGAGGAAGAAGTAACCGTGGAATCCACAGAGGTACGCTTAGAACCACAGCCAGAAATCCAGGTAAAATTCTTTCTGTGGGAAAAGCTTGAGAAGTTGTTCTCGTAAAACATATGAAAAACTATAACAAAAAGGAAGCCCTTCTTATTGGGCTTCCTTTTTTTGTAATCACACATCACTGAGCAGCTTTTAAAAAAGCCAGGGATCAAGGGATAGCTGGTCGAGGAAAAAGGGAGAAAAGCGGAAGGCATTTGGGATCTTATCCAAGCTGGAACGGAAAAGGCGGAACACGTTCTCAGCGGCCAACCCTGAATCCACTTCTTCGAAGTGGCTGCTTTTGGCCGCGGTTCCGCCTTTGGAGTGGAAGCGGCCAGGAATGACCCCCAGCAAAGATCCCAACCCGCCTGAAGTGTTTTCCCTTTTTCCTCCCCCACAGCTACAGCTCAAGGAGCCTCCATTTTTAAAGGAACAAAGCCCGAATCTCTGGCTTCAACAAATTCATATACTGATGGCGCGAAATCGTAAATTCTGGCATTCCAGCGGCGTATGGAGCAATTTCATACTGCCCGAAATGGATGACGAGATTCCCATTCTGAAACGAAAAGTCCTGATCTTTTGTGATCCCTTCATACCAATAAATCAGTCCATTGCTGAATTTCTGCTGCTCAGCCTTGATCTGCTGCGAAATCAGATTGCTCAGCACTTTTTTATAGTCATACCCAGGCTGGAAAAGCTCCGACAGTTGCATATTTTTTGTTTTTTCCACATTGGGGATGTTGTAGTAATGTACCGTCGTCATGCCGTGAGCTCCACCGGTGTACGAATACACGACGATTCCAAATGAGAGCATCCTGCCAGTCGAATACACCTCATAAGAAACATCAAGGCCATGCGGACGCATCTCCCATCCCTCTTTTTTCGCAAAGGCGGCGTCTTCTTTGCTTTGTTGCTGTACCGTTTTCAGCAACTCGTCACCCAGTTTTTGCAACTCCGCATTCAATTGGGTCTGGTATGTTTTGTCAGTAAGTCCGTTAATAACAGGGAGCGTAATTTTCGCTTCGTATTCCTTGGCCGTGATATTGGTTGATTTGGGAGTAAAAACGATACTGGACTCCTTTTGCGTGCCTGACGAGGCGGCGGGAAGTGCCGAAGCGTTCGCAGCAGCCAGGGCAGGGGTAGTGACAACCCCGACCATCAGTGCGGAGGTCAGAAGAGTGGACAACAAGGATTTACGAGGATTCATATGGATGTTCAATCCTTTCTTGGGGGATGAGGAAGCAGTCCTCTCCCATAATCATACTACAAACCACCTTTTCCACTGAATTCAAAAAAGTTATTCACAAGTTACCCACAGCCTGTTGAAAACTTTATTAGGCAACACTATACTTAAGTCACTACTGGTTATGAAACGAGCGAGAGAAAGGATTTTTTTCAATGGATTTGCATGAAGCGACACAGGTATGGATTGTGGATAACGATGTGGAAAAGAATGTGGAAAAATTGCAGAGTTGTTCACAGATTGTGGACGCAGCCCGATTGCTGCGGGATGGAGAAGTAGTTGCCTTTCCGACGGAGACGGTGTACGGCTTGGGAGCCAATGCATTGTCCGATGCATCCGTGGGGAAGATATTTTTAGCAAAAGGGCGTCCGAGTGATAACCCGCTGATTGTGCATATTGGGGATAAAGGGCAGTTGTCTACGGTAGCACAACATGTACCGGAAAAAGGAGATCGTCTGATGGAAGCTTTTTGGCCGGGACCCTTGACGATCATCCTCCCGAAGACAGACCGTGTAGCGCAGTCTGTGACGGCTGGTCTCGATTCAGTCGGTGTACGGATGCCAGACCACCCGATTGCCTTGGCATTGATCAAAGAAGCCGGGGTACCGATCGCGGCTCCCAGCGCCAATCGTTCCGGCAGACCCAGTCCGACTACGGCAGATCACGTAATGACGGATCTCGACGGACGAGTAGCAGGAGTGCTGGATGGGGGGGCGACAGGTGTAGGCGTCGAATCAACGGTGATTGATGTTACGGTAGAACCCCCTGTCATCCTCCGCCCGGGAGGCGTGACGAAAGAACAATTGGAGGCCGTGATCGGACCAGTAGAGCTGGACCCGTCCTTTCAGGTGGGCGCGGTAGAGACGCCGCGAGCGCCCGGAATGAAATATGCGCATTACGCCCCGGAAGGAGAAATGTGGCTGGTCGAGGGAACGCCCGAACGTGTCCGTGACCAGCAGGCAAGCCTGTTGCGTGCCGCCAAAGAGAACGGACTGCGCACAGGTGTACTTGCAACGGACGAATCTTCCGGATACTGGGAGCAAAATACGATGGCAGACGTGGTCCTGTCCGTGGGGCCTGCTGACCATCTCGAACTGGTCGCACAGCAACTGTATGCCGTTCTGCGACAGTTTGACGAAGAAAAGGTGCAGTTCATCGTCTCCGAGACATTTGTGCGTGACGGTTTGGGAATGGCTGTGATGAATCGCCTGGAAAAGGCTGCAGGTGGCCGGATCTTGTCTGTATAAGCGTCTAAACTCCTCCTTGTCCGCATAAGGTGAAAGGACAGGAGGGGGAGGCGTATTGGACCTGGCTTTGTATCAATGGGGACAATTCCTGACATTGCTCATGATCGCCTTTGCGCTCGGTATGGATGCCTTTTCACTGGGGATTGGCGTTGGCATGGTGGGAATTCGCTTGCGGGAAATATTGCGGGTGAGCATTACAATTGGACTTTTTCACATTGCCATGCCCATACTTGGCATTGCCATCGGTGCGTATTTGTCCGATTTGGTCGGAGATATTGCCGTCTCCTTTGGTGGAGGGGTACTGATGCTCCTGGGCTTACATATGCTATGGAACGGGTTTGGCAAAGGAGACCAAAAAGGCGTCATGCGAACGACAGGGTTCGGCTTGCTGCTTTTTGCTTTTAGCGTTAGTTTGGATGCCTTGACTGTAGGAGTCTCTTTTGGTCTGATGGAAGTGAACAAAATTCTTGCCATCTCCTTATTTGGACTCATGGGTACGGCCATGTCGTATTGCGGTCTGCTGCTTGGGCGGAGCGTGGGAGGGTGGCTTGGCGATTATAGTGAAATAATAGGTGGTCTTATTTTGATTGGTTTTGGGTTAAAATTTGTGATGTAACGGCATGTCGTGGACAAAGGAGGAGCGAATCATGAAGAAAGTTCTGTTTGTCTGTACGGGAAATACCTGCCGCAGTCCCATGGCAGAGGCCTTGTTCCGTGCCAAGACACAAGGAGAAGGATATGAGGTGCGCTCGGCAGGCGTAGCCGCCTATGATGGACAGCCTGCGTCTTTACACGCCATCCAGGTCTTGCAGGAACGGGGATTGAGAGCGAGCA
>Ga0209147_100101_pt1 | contig 161976 bp, 153 predicted proteins | sample AraplaCol_mLB_r2_FD_184278 | JGI IMG/M metagenome (GOLD analysis project Ga0209147, IMG submission 184278) | Arabidopsis root microbial communities from North Carolina, USA - plate scrape CL_Col_mLB_r2 (SPAdes) (version 2) | ecosystem: Host-associated > Plants > Roots > Endosphere | place: USA...
CGCTCGACTTGCATGTATTAGGCACGCCGCCAGCGTTCGTCCTGAGCCAGGATCAAACTCTCCAATAAAGTTTGTTACTGGTTCAAAGCTGGCAAATCATTTAATGATAGACTCATCAACGCTTTCGCTGTTCAGTTTTCAAAGAGCAGTTTTTGTCGAACGTTTATTACTCTATCACGTTCGAGTGGTTCAAGTCAAGATCTTTTTATCAAGAAATTTCGTTTGATCTTGTCTCGCATTCTTGCATCGCTCATCAGCGACATTGACTAATCTATCACATCAAAAAACACAAATCAATAGTAATTTTCATGGTTTTTTCTACCAAAAGCGAAAAAAGCCATCCCCTGGTAAAGAGAATGGCTCTTGTTTCAACGGCGTCGTTCCAGTTCCGATAAAACCTCGTCCAACGGAAGCTTTTGCTCGCGCAGCAGGACCAACAGGTGAAAGATCAGGTCGGAAGCTTCATAGCGCAGCTCCTGGGGATCGCGGTTTTTCGCCGCAATGATGACTTCCGCCGCTTCCTCCCCTACCTTTTTCAAGATTTTATCGACCCCTTTTTCAAACAGATAGGTCGTATACGAGCCTTCCGGGCGCTCCGCCTCGCGTGCGGCGATGAGCTGCTCCAGTTCCCCGAGGATGGCGTAGCGGTCTTGTCCGGTCTTCGCATGGAACTCTCCCGCTCCCGGCAACATCTCGCTGGCAAAACAGCTATAGGCCCCAGTGTGGCAGGCAGGACCATTCGGCACGACCTGGATGACTAGCGCATCAGCGTCACAATCTGCTTTGATCGACACGATGCGCTGTGTATTTCCAGAGGTCGCTCCCTTATGCCACAGCTCTTGACGAGAGCGGCTCCAAAACCAGGTCTCCCTGGTTTCCAGCGACTTTTGCAACGATTCCCGATTCATATACGCCAAGGTCAAGACCGTTTTGCTTACGGCATCCTGCACGATAGCGGGGATCAGGCCATTTTCGTCAAATTTCAATTGCTCCCAGTTCAGTTCTGTTGTCATGGCCTTACCACAACTCCTTTGGATTGCAGATACTCTTTTACCGCCTGTATGGAGGTTTCGTCATAGTGAAAAATGGAGGCAGCCAATGCCGCGTCCGCTTTCCCATCCGTCAGAACATCGTAAAAATGCTCGCGCGATCCAGCTCCGCCAGATGCAATGACAGGGATACCCACTGCTTCCGACACACGCCGGGTCAGCTCAATACCAAAGCCCTTTTTCTCCCCGTCGTCATCCATACTGGTCAGAAGCAGTTCTCCCGCTCCGAGCGCTTCCACTTCCCTCGCCCATTCGACGACATCTCTACCAGTCGCATTACGTCCACCGTGCGTATATACTTCCCAACGACCGTCGCCGACCTTCCTCGCATCGATAGCCACCACGATGCACTGGGAGCCAAACACGGTCGCTCCTTCACGAACCAGCTCCGGTCGCAATACGGCTGCCGTATTGAGCGAGATCTTGTCCGCTCCGGCCCGCAAAATCCGCTTCATATCCTCGACGCTGTTGATTCCGCCGCCGACCGTAAAAGGGATCGTGATATTGGCAGCTGTGCGCTCGATGACATCCACCATCGTCTTGCGTCCTTCATGGGAGGCGGAGATATCCAAAAAGACGAGCTCGTCAGCCCCTTCTTCGCTGTATTTCTTCGCCAGCTCCACTGGGTCCCCGGCATCGCGCAGCCCGACGAATTGCACGCCTTTTACGACACGTCCGTCTTTTACATCCAGACAGGGAATAATTCTTTTCGCCAACATTTTACTCACGCTCCCCCATCTGGCGCAGAGCCTCGTCCAAGGTAAAGGCATCCGTGTACAACGCCTTGCCTACGATCGCACCGGATACCCCGTCAGCCACATAAGCAGAAAGCGTCAGCAGATCATCCAGCTTGCTGACCCCTCCAGAGGCGATGACGGACTTCCCAGTCGCGACAGCCAGCCCCGCAATCTCTTCCACATTAGGTCCAGTCAAAGTGCCATCCCGGGCAATATCGGTATAGATAAACGTCTCCGCTCCATAGGAGACGAGCTTTTTAGCCAGCTCGGTCGCTTGGACATCTGTGGTCGTCAGCCAGCCGCGTGTCGCGACGAGACCATTGCGGCAGTCGAGACCGATCGCGATCTTGTCGCCGTAAGCAGCCAGAATACGCTTGGTAAAAGGCTCATCCTCAATCGCCGCAGTCCCGACGATGACGCGGGCCACTCCCGCTTGCAGGTAATCGGCAATTTGCTCCTCCGTCCGAATGCCTCCGCCTACCTGCACGGGTACGGAAATCGTCCGGGCGATCTCTTTGATCAGCTCTGCATTGGCAGGCTTTCCTTCCTTCGCTCCGTCCAGGTCGACCAGATGGACCCAGGCCGCCCCTTGCTCCACCCATCGCTTCGCCATCTCCAGTGGGGAATCCGCATAGACTGTCTCCTGCGCATAGTCCCCCTGGAACAGCCGAACGCACTTGCCTCCACGAATATCAATTGCCGGATAAATGATAAAACTCATGCCGAGCCCCCCTCGCACTGTACCGCAAAATTACGCAAGAGACGCATGCCTGTGTCCCCGCTTTTCTCTGGATGAAACTGCATGCCGTATACATTGCCCCGTCCTGCAATCGCCGTGACGTCCTGGTAGTAATCGGTTGTCGCCAGCAAGCTGTCCGTTTCCGTTACCCGGACGTGATAGGAGTGGACGAAGTAGACGTAATCTCCGGTTTGCACGCCTTCTAGCAAAGGTAGCTTTTTATCGCCATTTCTGCTGATCTCTAACTGATTCCACCCCATGTGCGGAACCTTGTAATCCCCTTGAAATCGTACAACCTCGCCTGCAAGCAAGGACAAGCCCTGGTGTTCGCCGTGCTCCTCGCTTTTATCAAATAATAGCTGCATCCCCAGACAAATCCCGAGAATCGGTCGGCCAGAAGCTGCATAATCCTGGATTCCCTCCACCAAACCAAGTTCCCTGATGTTGGCGATGGCATCACCAAAAGCACCGACTCCAGGCAGGATCAGACCCGAGTACTCCTGCAGCCTCTCTGGTCGGGAGACGAATTCATAGGCGTACCCCAACCGTTCCAATGCCTTGCTCAAACTGTACAAATTCCCCATGCCGTAGTCGATGATGCCGATCATCTTACAAAACCCCTTTGGTAGACGGAACGCCTTTGACGCGCGGATCTATCATCGTCGCCTCGTCAAGTGCGCGGCCCAATGCCTTGAAAATCGCTTCGATCATGTGATGGGTATTGTGGCCATAGTGCAGGATGACGTGCAGGTTGATGCGCGCCTCCAGAGCAAATTTCCACAAAAACTCATGTACCAGCTCGGTCGGAAACTGCCCAACCATCGGCGTCTGATAGGTCGCTCTGTATTCGAGATGCGGACGGTTGCTGATGTCAATCACAACCTGCGCCAAAGCGTCATCCATCGGCACAAAGGCGTTGCCGTAACGCTTGATGCCTTTTTTATCGCCCAACGCTTCCCTTACCGCATTGCCCAGACAGATGCCGATATCCTCAACCGTATGGTGATAGTCGATTTCGATATCTCCTTTGGCTTGCACCTGAAGGTCGAAAAAGCCATGACGGGTAAAGGCGTCCAGCATGTGATCAAAAAAAGGAACCCCTGAATCCAGCTTGCTCTCTCCCGTTCCGTCGATTCCAAAAGCGAGGGAAATCTGGGTCTCTTTTGTATTGCGCTCAATTTGTGCTGTTCGCTTTTGTTGTTCACTCATTCGTTATCACTCTCCTGCTCACTAGTAAAATCACGAAGCCTCTCCGATATGGCGCGGCCGTGTGCAGCCAGCCCCTCTTGCTCAGCAAGAGTCACGATTTTATGTCCGTTCTCCTGCAAATCACGTCTGCTGTAGGAGACCACACTTGATTTTTTGATGAAATCATCTACCGATAATGGCGAGGAAAAACGGGCTGTGCCGTTGGTCGGGATGACGTGATTGGAGCCTGCAAAATAATCTCCGACAGGTTCCGAGCTGTACGGCCCGAGGAAAATGGCCCCAGCATTCTCTACCTTGCCCAAATGAGCGAACGGTTCTTCGATCATGATCTCCAGATGCTCCGGCGCGATCTCATTGATCACAGCGAAGCCTTCCTCCAGATCCTTGACAAGGATAATCGCACCGTGGTTGCGAATCGACGCCTCTGCGATCGACTTGCGCGGTAAATCAGTCAACTGGCGCTCTACCTCTTGTGCCACCGCCTGTGCCAAATCCATGGAAGGAGTCACCAATACCGCAGCAGACATCGGATCATGCTCAGCCTGTGACAACAGATCGGCAGCCACATAGCGCGCATTGGCAGTATCGTCCGCCAGTACGGCGATCTCGCTTGGTCCCGCTACCATGTCGATGCTGACCAAACCAAATACTTCTCGTTTGGCCAGTGCTACGTAAATATTGCCGGGTCCCACGATTTTGTCCACCGCTTTGATCTGCTCGGTACCGTAGGTAAGGGCTGCAATCGCCTGCGCTCCGCCTATCTTGTAGATTTCCGTCACCCCTGCGATTTGGGCTGCGACGAGAATGGCTGGATTTACTTTTCCATCCGCTCCGGGCGGGGTCGTGATCACCACTTCGGGCACTCCAGCAATTTTCGCCGGGATTGCATTCATCAGCACGCTAGACGGGTAGGCGGCTGTTCCTCCGGGGACGTACAAGCCTGCTCGTTTCAAAGGTCGGATGATTTGACCGAGAATCGTCCCGCTCTCTTTTGTGGTAAACCAGGATTGGCGCACCTGCCGTTCGTGGAAGTCGCGAATATTAGTCGCAGCTTCGATCAGCGCCTCCTGTACTTCTTTGGACACGAGCGTCTCCGCCTCCGTGAACTCCTCCTCGCTCACTCGAAAATCGGTTAACGCCACGCGGTCGAACTTCTCTGTATACGAGCGCAACGCTTCATCTCCGCGCTCTTTGACAGCGGCGAGGATCGCTTTGATTGTTTCCAGCTGCTCTTTCGTCCCTGCGTCAACAGAGCGTTTGGCTTGGTATTGTTCTGCCGGGATGATTCTCAGCATATTGTTCACCCTCTTTTTATCTGATTGAACGAGGTATAGCCTCCATAAATTTCTGAGCAATGTCATCTACTGCTTCACTTTTCATACGGTAGCTTGCACGGTTGGCGATCAGCCTTGTCGTAATTTCACAAATATGCTCTAACTCGACCAGCCCATTTTCCTTCAAGGTACGACCTGTGGAAACAATGTCCACGATTCGATCCGCAAGTCCGATCATCGGGGCCAGCTCGACAGAACCGTTCAGCTTGATGACTTCCACCTGCTGCCCCTGCTCGCGAAAATAACGGGAAGCGATTTTTGGATACTTCGTGGCGACACGCGGCGCCTCTGTCGGTTTCCAGTCCGGCATCCCTGCTACCATCATCCGGCAGTAGCCAATTTGCAGATCGAGCAGCTCATACACATCGCGCTCTTCTTCCAACAGCACGTCCTTTCCGACCACCCCGACATCCGCCACTCCGTACTCCACATAGGTCGGCACGTCTGTCGGCTTCGCCAGGATAAATTCCAACTGTGCGTTTTCCACTGGAATGATAAGCTTGCGCGAGTCCTGCAATTCTGCCGTGACCTGCAAACCTGCCTGCTGCAAAAAGTGGACGGCTTCTTCAAATATTCGCCCTTTCGGCATCGCAATGGTCAGTTTTTGTGAGCGATCCAACGAACCCATCTCCTACTCCCCCTTTTGCGTCATACAGATGACTTTGACATACCCAGCCCTGTCGCTGTCTGTCAGCTCAGCTTCTCCCTCAATCAATCTCGTCACAACCACCAGACCATCCTCACGCAGCAGTTGCGCCTCTGCCAAAGCTTCACGTCGCTGCCCCGCGGAATAGCAAAGCAAGACGCAAGCAGGCGGAGGGCCTTCTATCTCAGGAGTCACCAGCAAGAGGCGATCCATCTTAATGGCAAAACCGGTAGCTGGCGCCGGCCTTCCAAACTGGGCGACCAGATGATCATAGCGTCCCCCACCAAGCAACGGAGAGCCCAGTTCTGCAGCGTATCCTTCAAAGACGACACCCGTGTAGTAATTCAAATTACTGATCAGGTTGAAATCGAGCAATAGATCGTCCGTGACACCATAGGCCTCGAGCGCATCCCATAAAGAAGCTACTGTCTCGACCGCTTTGCGCGCTTTTCCGTTTACCGTCAATTCCCGTGCCTCAGCGATTTTCCCTTTACCGCCACGTAGACTGAGCAGGGACTCCAATCGATGCTTGGCTTCCGCCTTTAGTTCCAGTGACGCCAACAATTGGCGATAGCCGACGAAATCGCGCTCGTACAGGAAGTCGCGAAATTGGCTTCGCACCTCTTCGTCCGCAATCTCTTCCTCCAGCAGACCCTCGACGAAATCGACATGACCGATGGCGATTCGGAACGTCGCGACACCCGCAGCCCGCAAGCAGAAGACTGCCAATGCGATTGCTTCAGCATCCGCATCCTCCGAAGCATCGCCAATCAGCTCGATTCCTGTCTGAAAAAACTCTGCATTGCGGCCCGCTTCCTTTTCCTGAGCGCGAAACACATTGGTCTGATAAAACAGGCGAATGGGCAATGGCACATCTTTATATAGAGAAGAAACAACCCGTGCGATCGGTGTTGTCATATCTGGCCTCAAAACGACGGTATGTCCTTGTTTGTCCAATAAGCGGAACATCCGGTCCGTCAAGGTAACACTCGCTACCCCGACTGTATCGTAATACTCCAGGGAAGGCGTGGAAATTTCCTCGTATCCCCAGGGTTCAATGCACTTTCGCAGCGCCCTTTCCAAATGCCGTTGTTTGGCCAGCGAATCTGGCAGTATATCCCGCATTCCCAACGGCTTTTCAAATCCCAACGGCTTTGTCATGCGAATATTCCCTCCTGCGCCCTGTCACTTTACCTTGCTAATATGGTAGCAAACTAAAGTGTTATGTAGAAGAGTATCACGGAATCTAGGGATGGTCAACAGTGATGAGAATAGTCAGAAAAAACAAAAAAGCGGGTGCCACTTTTCTCTGTGTCCACCCGCTTTTCGTCTTATTCTGTTTCCCTGCCTGCATAACCCTCCCGGATGACTTGCATCGGATTACCTCCGACAAAGGCACCCGGAGCCACATCCTTGTACACGACGGTTCCGGCAGCCACGATGGCTCCATCCCCAATCGTCACACCGGGAAGAATCGTCGTATTGGCTCCGATCAGCACGTTATCGCCAATCCTTACCTCTCCGAGACGGTATTCATCTACGAGGTATTCATGGGCCAGAATCGTCGTATTGTACCCGACGACGCAGTTCCGTCCAATCTTGATCAACTCTGGAAACATGGTATCCATCATGACCATCAACGCGATGGCACTTTGCTCCCCGACCTCCATCCGCAAAAACGTGCGATACAGCCAGTTTTTCCAGGACAAGAAGGGGGTGTACCTAGCCAATTGGATGACGACGAAGCTTTTCATCACCTTCCAAAAGCTCACGGTTTTGTACATCTGCCACAACGGATTGGCGCCGTGAACGGGATAACGAGTCGTGTTCCGCATGTTTTGCTTGTCCCCTTCTTCCTGATTAGAGATCCGCTTCGGCATCCTCCAGAATCGCGTCGGATTGTTTGCGCGAGAAGTGTACGGCTGCATTGTAGCCCATCCGCTTCAAGCGGAAATTCATCGCTGCTACTTCAATAATGACGGCGAGATTTCGACCAGGTCGTACCGGTACGGTGATGATCGGAATTTCCATATCCATGATCTTGACCGTCTCTTCATCCAACCCGAGACGCTCATACATCTTGTGTGGCTCCCACAACTCCAGCTGAACGACCATCTCGATATTCTTCACATTGCGTACCGCCCCGGCTCCGAACATGGTCATGACATTGATAATGCCGACGCCGCGAATTTCCAACAGATGCTGAATCAACTCTGGCGCGCTACCGCTCAACTGTCCGCCCTGGGTCTGACGGATCTCTACCGCGTCATCTGCCACCAGGCGATGGCCGCGTTTGACCAATTCGAGAGCGGCTTCACTTTTTCCGATCCCGCTGGAGCCCATGATCAGCACTCCAACTCCGTAGATATCCGTCAGCACTCCATGGATCGTAGTCGTCGGAGCCAAACGGTTCTCCAAATAGTTCGTAACTTTCCCTACCAATGTCGTCGTCGCCAGCGGAGATTGCAGCACCGGTACATTGTACGTATTCGAGACCTCGATCATCTCATCCGGCACCGGCAAATTGCGAGTCACACAAAAACAGGGTGTCTGTCCCTGCATGAGAAAATTCATTCGTTCCAACCGCTCTTCCCGCGACAAGGTTTTGAAAAAGGTAACCTCTGTCAATCCAAAGAGTTGTATCCGTTCTTCTGCATAATAGGAATAGTAACCGGCTAACTGCAGCCCAGGCCGACTCAGATCGGTCACCGTTATTTCTCTTCCCAATCCCTCTTCGCCGCTAAGAATATTCATGTTGAAATGATGGGCCAGATGACCCACATTGGTCTTGCGCATGAGGCTTCCCCCTAACACAAGGATTATGATCCCCGTTCTTTCTCCTATTGTATCGAAAGGAGTGTAGTGGCGACAACCATTCTCCCTGCTTCTTCCTGCAACAGTTTGTTGTATCATTTACATTTTTCTTCTTATTTCATAAGATAGAAATGTTGTTACCGTTTTGTTTCATAGATTTGCCACGTTTTTTTCATAGATCAGTCTTTTGAATCTCGGACTGAAAGGAGGCATCATCTTGGAATTTTTACTGCGATTCGTTCTCGTGGACGTACCGGAAGCCTTCTTATTGTTGACCATAGGTCTTGCGATGTTTAACCGTTCGATTTTCGAGCATAAGAAGAAAGCTTTGCTATTTGCGATTCTCCTATCTATATGTGGCGAGTTGTTAGCCTTCTACGACGTCTCTTATCAACCCAAAGTTTTAACCATGTTCCTCTGCATGGCCCTGATTTTTTATTACTTGTACAAACCTGGTCTTCTCAAAGCAGTCTTTATGTCTACTGCCAGTCTAGGCTCCATGATTCTAGCAGAATTCCTACTGCTGATCATTTACAACAGTCAACAGATTTACTGGACAGATATCCTCTCGACGACCATGCTGATGGTGGTCGTACGACTTCTCTATCTGGGACTTTTGCTGATCTGCGCCGTGATCCTGCGCATGACGAGATTTGATGTTCGCCGCCTTTTTCCAAGGAATCGTTATAATCGCTACCTTTTTCTACTGATTTTGGTGGGAAGCATTGAGTTTCTGCTGATTCTTTTTATGAATACTTCCTTCTTTCTCAGAGAAAACAATTCGACATTGGCACAGCTTTACACGCCGCAGTTTCAGATGCTTTTTCAAATTCTCATCCTGGTCTTATTTATTCTGATCGTCTTCTTGTTCCGAATCTATCTGACGTTGACCATCCATCGAGTCGAAGAAGAGACGGGGACACCTTATCTGAAAAGCATTCACGATATGCTGACTGCCATTCGTTCGATCAAGCATGATTCCTTAAACCATTACACCGCCATTAACGGTTTTTTAAAGAAGGGACTGTACGATCTCGCAAAAGAGTACGTAGAGCAGCTCTTGCAAGAGATTTTGGTCACAGAGAAGACGGTAGATACCAGCTCCCATGTATTGGGGGGGATCAAAAATCCGGCTGTCTCCTCCCTGCTGCAATCCAAAATGGCCTTATGCCTGGCGGAGCGTATTCCTTTAACCATGAATGTAACCACTGGCAATCAATTTTCCCATATCAAAACCTATGATCTGATCAAAGTCTTGGGAAATCTGTTGGACAATGCCATACGCGCTACTTCCTACGAGCTTGAGGAATATCGCTATATCCAGCTGGATTGGGGACAAACAGAACGTGAACTCTTTCTTATTATTGAAAATAGCGGACCTTGTATTCCAGCGGACAAGTTGGCTGAAGTCTTTTCTATCGGTTATACAACCAAGAAAAATGGAGAGGGAGGCCTGGGTCTTTCGATCGTCAAATCTGTGACTGAGCGTTATGGAGGCAAAGTTACTGTCTCCTCTGAAGATGGCATAACCCGTTTTCACGTATCCTTTGCAAACCGATCGGATCGCGATTAGGAGGGAAAATGACATGACATGGTCAGAGAAGATATCTTTACAGCTCGCCAAAAAAATCAAGACGGAAGAATCTCCTTACTCGATAGGACAGCTTGCCCACGGTATCGAGCTCTTCTTGCTTAACGTGGTCAATGGCCTTGCCTTGCTTATCATATCAGCCTTGCTAGGAATCATCGTAGAAGTATGTCTTGTGACCTTTCTATTCTTTTTGTATCGCATGATCACAGGGGGCGTACATCTCCGAAATCCCTGGACCTGCGCAATTGCTACGCTTTCTCTCATGAACGCCGGCGGATATCTTCTAAAATATCTGCCGGCGGTCCCTACTCCCTACATTTATTTGGTAATTTTGGGAACTTTGGGCCTTGCATTCCTCATTAACTTCCGACATGCCCCTGCCAAACACACGTATGCTCCTCATCATCCTGAAATCCAAAAAAGAAATAGGAGAATCGTACTTTTTTTGATAGGAATCAGTTGTGCCTTGTCTCTGCTTTTGGTAGAATATGCATATAGTCTTATTTTTGCGAACGTCATCGCTGTTTTGATGCAATCTGCTCTTTTGTCGCCTAGATCGTTTCAACTTGTTGCCCGCATGGAAAAAATTTTTGAGAGGGTGGTTGAAAAATGAAAAAGGTACAAACGCTTTCTAATCATTTCTTTGCCCAAATTTCTTCTTTAAACCTATCAGGAGTCTTGAAAGTTGGCCTGATTTACGAACCGGTTCCCCCTCAAGTACGAGACAAACAGCTATCCGATGAGATTAAAAAATAGATTTGTACGTTCAAAATCCCGCAAAATCCTCCTCGTGGTGAGGGGCATGCGGGACTTTTTTTATATCCTCTTTTTATTTCCAAAAATCAAATCAATCAGCCATCCAAAAAAGCTCATCAGAGCCGCTGCGACGATCACCGTACCCAGATTCCCGGGCCATGGCCCCAACTCAAAGCCATCGATAAAAAAGGCCGTCAGCGCGAATGTAGCGGCATTGACAACGAACCAAAACAAGCCCAAGGTCAGGATGTGTAGCGGAAAGGTGAGCAGCATCAATACTGAACGGACCAAGGTATTGACGATCCCCAGCACCAAAGCAGCCCAAACCGCCACAGACAGGCTCGAGATGGTAATGGAATCAAACCAGGAACAGATGTAGAAAAGAGCAACACCATTTAAGAATAGCATGACTAACCACCGAAACATCCGCTTCCCCTCCTCTCTTGCAAGCTCTCTCTGTTAGCGTATTCCTCGCACTTCTTCTTTCCACTGTTCAAAAAACTGCACCATGAATCGATGTCTTTCTTCAGCAATCTGGCGGGCCACAGAGGTATAAAGCTTGTCTTTTATGCGCAACAGCTTCCATTCATACTCTTTAAGCGGAGTATGCTGGTCGGGGTCTTCCGTGTCAATCGGTTGACCAAGTACACCTGAATAGGCAAAAGCACGGGCAACCCCAATCGCACCGATGGAATCCAGCTTGTCGGCATCAAAGAGAATTTTTTCTTCCAGTGAGACGGGAGGTCGCTCCTTGCGAAAGCGATGAGCGAGAATCGTCGCCTGAATCTTCGTGATCTTCTCTGGCTCCATTCCTTCTACTTGCAATAGCTCGCCAGCACAGCGCGCGCTGATCTCGGCGTGACACTCCCCTGTTCTTCGTTCCTCTGCCCGTCCGATGTCATGCAACAGGGCGGCAAGGCGGAGTATCGTCATTTGAGCCCCTTCTTCACGTCCGATGCGCTCACACATGCCGATGACCCGTAGATTATGCTCCCAGTCATGTGCAGGGTCTTGGCCGTCGAAGAGGTTTTTCGCCGTTTGAACCAGATGTGCTGGCAGTTTAGCCAAGGCTTCCGATGCATAGTCCATCTTATTAGCCTCCTTATCCTCCGCATGACACTTTTATTGGGTATATGAGAAAAAAGGTATGACCGCTTGCTATCACAAACGGTCATATCCAATACCCATTATTTGGAAATCAATTGTTCCATCCTTGCCTTGGTCCGATCCCGATCACGTTGCAGAATCGGCTTCAGATACGTTCCTGTATAGGAACCTTGCAGCTCGACCACTTGCTCCGGTGTGCCGGTTCCCACGATTAGACCACCGCGAGTTCCTCCCTCAGGTCCCAGATCGATGATGTGGTCTACCGTCTTGACTACATCCAGATTATGCTCGATCACCAGCACAGTATCACCGTTTTCGACCAACCGCTGCAAGACCTTGAGCAGACGGTCAATATCATCGGTGTGCAGACCGGTGGTCGGCTCGTCGAGAATGTACAAAGTTCGTCCCGTACTGCGACGATACAGCTCCGAAGCCAGCTTGACACGCTGCGCCTCCCCGCCTGACAAAGTCGTGGCAGGCTGCCCCAGCTTCATGTAGCCGAGCCCCACATCGATAATCGTCTGCAGCTTCCGCTCAATTTTCGGCAGATTGCGGAAGAATTCCACTGCATCCTCGATGGTCATCTCCAGCACATCTGCAATGCTTTTCCCTTTGTATTTCACGTCGAGCGTTTCCCGATTGTAGCGCTTGCCATGGCACACCTCGCACGGTACATAGACATCCGGCAAGAAGTGCATCTCGATTTTGATAATCCCGTCCCCGCTGCACGCTTCACAACGTCCGCCTTTGACGTTAAAGCTAAAACGACCCTTTTTATATCCGCGCACCTTGGCTTCATTGGTAGAAGCGAACAAATCGCGAATATCATCGAATACGCCTGTATACGTGGCAGGGTTGGAACGCGGCGTGCGTCCGATCGGGGACTGGTCGATATTGACGACCTTGTCCAGATGCTCCAGTCCGGTAATGCGACGATGCTCACCTGGCTTTACCTTAGCTCCATTCAGGTCACGAGCGAGGGTTTTCTGCAAAATCTCGTTGATCAAGGTACTTTTCCCGGAACCGGAAACACCTGTGACCGCAACAAACAGGCCCAGCGGGATTTTCGCCGTCACATTTTTCAGGTTGTTCTCCTTGGCCCCTTCGATCTTCACCCACTTGTCGCTCGGTACGCGACGCTCCAAAGGAACGGGAATGAACTTGCGCCCGCTCAGATAGGCACCCGTGAGTGAAGCCTCGCTTTGCATCAATTCCTCAGGAGTCCCGGCGGCTACCACCTGTCCGCCATGGATTCCTGCGCCGGGACCGATGTCGATGATATAGTCGCAAGCCATCATCGTATCCTCATCATGCTCCACGACGATCAAGGTATTGCCCAGCTTGGTCATATGCTCCAGGGTCTTGATCAGACGCGCATTGTCGCGCTGGTGCAGACCGATGCTCGGCTCATCCAGAATGTATAGAACTCCCATCAGGCTGGAACCGATTTGTGTGGCGAGACGAATCCGCTGCGCTTCACCGCCTGAGAGAGTCCCGGCGGCACGGCTGAGTGTCAGGTAATCGAGTCCAACGTCTATCAAAAAGTGAAGACGCGCCCTGATTTCCTTGACGATCAGGTTGGCGATCTTCGTTTCCTTCTCGGTGAGGTCCAGCCCCTCCACGAAGGAATAGGTATCAGCGATGGACAAATCTGTCAGTTCAGAAATGCTACGATCCCCGATCTTGACCGCCAGGCTTTCCTGACGGAGACGATGCCCTTTGCAGACATGGCAAGGCTTTTGGCTCATGTAGCCTTCAATTTGATCACGGATATAATCAGAGCTGGTCTCCAGATGGCGGCGTTGAAGATTCGGAATGACTCCTTCAAAAGCTACTGTCGCCTCACGCACCTGACCGAACTCATTTTCATAGCGGAACTGAATCTTTTCTCCCTCACTGCCATACAGCACAATTTTCACATGCTCCTCGGGCAATTCCTCAAAAGGAATATCCATGCGAATCCCGAAGTGGCGGCAAGCAGATTCCAACAGCTGCGGATAATAGGTGGAGGACTTCGGCTCCCAGGCAGCAACTGCACCCTCTGCTAACGGAATGGTCACATCAGGAACAACCATGTCCGGGTCTACCTCCAGCTTCACACCGAGCCCATCGCATTCCGGGCAAGCGCCAAACGGACTGTTGAAGGAAAAAATGCGCGGCTCTAGCTCTCCGATCGAAAAGCCGCAGATCGGGCAGGCGTGGTGCTCACTAAACAAGAGCTCTTCCTGCTCCATGACATCGACGATCACCTTGCCGTCTGCCAGCCGCAGCGCCGTCTCCAAAGAATCCGCCAGACGCGGCTGTACATCCGGTTTGACGACGATTCGGTCGACAACAACTTCGATGTTATGCTTCTTGTTTTTTTCCAGTTTGATCTCTTCCGACAGGTCGATGATCTCCCCATTCACCCGGACGCGGACGAAGCCCTGCTTACGGATGTCCTCCAGGAGTTTGACGTGTTCGCCTTTTCGTCCCTGCACCATCGGAGCGAGGATTTGCAGCCTCGTCCGCTCGGGATATGCCATCACATGGTCTACCATTTGCTCGATCGTCTGGGATTGAATCTCGATCCCGTGGTTGGGGCAGATGGCTCTCCCTACACGCGCATAGAACAGGCGCAGGTAATCGTAAATCTCCGTGACCGTCCCCACTGTCGAGCGCGGATTGCGGCTGGTCGTCTTCTGGTCGATGGAAATCGCCGGGGAAAGTCCCTCAATCGAGTCTACATCCGGCTTGTCCATCTGCCCAAGGAATTGACGGGCGTACGCAGAGAGGGACTCCACATAACGGCGCTGCCCCTCTGCGTAAATGGTGTCAAAAGCAAGCGATGACTTTCCTGATCCGGACAAGCCCGTCAAAACGACGAATTTGTCCCTCGGAATCACAACATCAATATTTTTCAGGTTATGGGCGCGCGCGCCCTTCACCACGATATGTTCCAATGGCATGAAAATAACCTCTCCTTAGAGTTCAGCCTTTAGTTCCAGAATCAAGTCACGCAACTCGGCGGCGCGCTCAAACATCAGGTTGCGTGCCGCTTCCTTCATCTCTTCTTCCATTCGCTCAATCACAGCCAGGCGATCCTTCTTCGGCATCTTCTTGAATTCAGCATGCGGCAAATAATCGGCCTTTTCCTCCGCTACCTTCGTAGCTTCGATCACTTCCCGCACCGCTTTCTTTATCGTTTGCGGCGTGATGCCATGCTCTTCATTGTACTTCATCTGAATATCGCGGCGGCGCTCTGTCTCGCGGATGGCTGCTGTCATCGAATCCGTCATCTTGTCCGCATACATGATGACCCGCCCTTCCGAATTGCGCGCCGCCCGGCCGATTGTCTGAATCAGAGAGCGCTCATTGCGCAGGAAGCCTTCTTTATCCGCATCGAGAATCGCCACCAGGGATACCTCTGGCAAGTCCAGCCCTTCCCGCAAAAGATTGATTCCGACTAGGACGTCAAACTCGCCCAATCGCAGCGAACGAAGGATCTGCATCCTCTCAATCGTCTTGATGTCAGAGTGCAGATAACGCACCTTTATCCCAATGTCCTTCAAATAGTCGGTCAGATCCTCCGACATTTTCTTCGTCAGCGTCGTGACCAATACCCGTTCGTCCTTGGCGATCGTCGCCTGAATTTCCCCGATCAAATCGTCAATCTGCCCCTTGATCGGCCGTACGGAAATCGTCGGGTCCACCAGCCCCGTCGGACGAATCACCTGCTCTACCACGACTGGACAATGCTCCAGCTCATACGGTCCAGGCGTCGCAGAGATGTAAATCGCCTGTGGTACTTTCGCTTCGTATTCATCGAACTTCAGCGGACGATTATCCCGCGCGGAGGGAAGTCGGAAGCCATGCTCCACGAGGACGTCCTTGCGAGCACGGTCGCCATTGTACATCCCCCGCACCTGTGGCAGACTGATGTGCGACTCGTCAACCATAACAAGGTAGTCTTCCGGAAAGTAGTCCATCAGTGTGTAAGGTGCATGACCAGCCGGAAGCCCTGTGAGATGGCGCGAGTAGTTTTCAATACCGGAGCAAAAGCCCATCTCCATCATCATCTCGATGTCATAGCGCGTGCGCTGCTCCAAGCGCTGCGCCTCCAGCAGCTTGCCTGCCTCACGCAGCTCGGCCAGCCGTTCTGCCAGTTCTTCCTCGATGCTTTTTATGGCCAGCTTCATTTTTTCTTCGCGTGTGACATAGTGAGAAGCCGGGAAAATCGCGACGTGATCTCGTTGGCCCAGAATCTCGCCGGTCAGGACGTCAATCGAAGTAATCCGTTCGATCTCATCGCCAAAAAATTCAACACGAATTGCCTGCTCACCATGAGAGGCAGGAAAAATTTCCACGACGTCGCCGCGAACCCGAAAGGTCCCGCGAACGAAGTTGATGTCATTGCGGGTGTACTGGATGTCTACCAGCCGATGTAGGACCTCGTCTCGTCCCTTTTCCATGCCAACACGCAAGGACAAGAGCAGCTCCCGGTATTCTTCGGGAGAACCCAAACCGTAGATGCAGGAGACCGAAGCGACGATAATCACATCACGCCGCTCAAACAGCGAGCTGGTCGCCGAGTGGCGCAGCTTGTCGATCTCTTCGTTCACGCTGGAGTCTTTTTCAATGTACGTATCTGATTGGGGAATGTACGCTTCTGGTTGATAGTAATCGTAGTAGCTAACGAAATATTCCACAGCGTTGTTGGGGAAAAACTCCTTGAACTCCGCACATAGCTGGGCAGCCAAGGTCTTGTTGTGGGCCATGACCAGTGTCGGTTTGTTTACCTGGGCGATTACCTGTGCGGCTGTGAACGTCTTGCCTGTACCAGTCGCACCAAGCAAGGTCTGATGCCGCTTGCCCGCATTCACGCCCGCGACCAGCTCGGCAATGGCTTTCGGCTGGTCACCGGATGGCTGATACTCCGATACCAATTCAAAACGATCCATTCCCTCGTTCATCTCCTCGTTGCCTCAAATCTCTTCTTCCTTCCATTATAACACATAATGGGTGAAGTTAAGCCAAAAATTCGAACAAACGTTTGTCTTTATACATTCCGCCTTTTTGCCGATATGTATGATAGCATATCCGCTATTTTCAGGGAGGTTCGTCATGTCGGACAATACCGTTAGAAATAATCCTTATATACAGCCCCATATGAGCTACCAAGGCAAAAAGGAATTCTCCACTGAGCTGGACCAGAATGCCTTTATGAAGCTCTTGCTCGAGCAGTTGAAACATCAGGATCCGATGTCCCCGATGGACAACTCCCAATTCATCCAGCAGACCAGCATGATGACGATGGTGGAAAAGATCACCAAGATGGCTACGCTGATGGAGCAGTCCAACAACAGCATGCTTACGCTGGAAAAGTACGAATCACTGGTGGGACGCACCGCGACCTATACCTTGACGACTATGGATCCCGTAACCCAGGAGAACGCTACGGAGACCAAAAAAGGCAATATCGAAGCCGTATACATGGACAACAACAAGATTTACTTCCGAATTTCCGACGAGCCCACTCCAATCCCTCTGAACGACATCAAAGGTCTGGAGTCACAGGGTTTGACCGGCAATGCGCTAGATAGCAGCCTGAAGCACATGGAAATGATCGGGAACGAGATCACCTACAAGACGACTACACAGATGGACGGGCAGCCTGTGGACGTCGTAAAAAACGGCATAATTACCGGATTTACTCTGAAAAATGGCGCAACCCAATTCCAGCTAGACAACGGCGACATTGTAAAGCTGGATGAGATCCAGGGCATGACCAAACAACCGGAGAGCCAGACGATGAGCAACTCCCTGCAATACTCACAAATGATCGGCTTTACGGTCACCTATAACGAATCGACCACCAACACAGACGGCACCACCTCCATTGCTGAGCAGTCCGGCGTCATCCAGGCAGTCAGCATGAAAAACGGCAAAGTCGAATTCGTCTTGGACGATGGCAAAAGAGTTTCTCTGCAACAAATCACTGGCTACGAAGCACAACTGTAGCAGAAAACCAAAAATCCGCACTTTATCCAGTCTGGACAAGTGCGGATTTTCTATTTCTTGCTTTGCTTATTCCTGCACAGTGACCTTTCCGCTGACTGCATCCACCTGAATGGTAGCATCGACCTTCACATCTGGACCACAGAAGCAATGGGCCTGTGATTGACGGAACGAAAGATCATACGCCAGCTTCCAGGTAACAGCGCCCGTTTCGCGACTCGTCAGATGGACATACGTCAGCTCCAGCGGCAAAGCTTTAAGCAAGTGCTGGGTGGCAGCCTGTGGCGTGACTGCTTTGGAGGCCTGCGGGAAGACGAGATCGGCATAACGGTTCAAAAGCACCTCCTCCAACGCTCCTTCCCGGTACAGCAAGGAGTACATGCCCTCTCCTGCCCTTTGCCCTGCGCGATAGACAGGGATTCCATTGATGATTCGATCGGCGGTGATCTGGACGATATCCGCCTCTGTTCCCTCATCGCTTATTTGCAGAGGAGTAGGACCTGATGGCAATAAGCGTTTCAAGGTTGCCTCAGCCGCATTCCATAGCTGTTTTCTGTCTCCTGGTTTGAATTGCGACTGGCCATCCTTGCTGGTATAACGGAGCAATTCTCCCGTCTTGGCGTCGGTCACCAGCATGATATGCTTCTTCTCCAAAGAGCTTACTCCATCGGGGTACATGCCCAGCTCGTATATTTTATCTTCATTCGCAGCATCAGCTCGGAAATGACCCCAGACAAAATAGCGAAGAACATGCCCGTCCTCTAACGTCTGGTCGAAGGATACGAGAGGCAGTTTCCCAGGTTCGTTTTTAAACAGTGATTTCACGACATCAGTCGCTTGGCGTTCGGTAAGTGCTGACCACTTTTCACCCGTGCCATTGATCGTGACCGTTTGGGCAGGCGCTTTCGGAGCTTGATCCGTAGCCGATTCTACCAGGCGCTTCCCGTTTACCGCATCAAAAGCGCCACCAGTATGGCTTTGCGTCGTGACACCATCCTTCACAAGGTAGACCAAGCGGGCTTCCTGTCTTTGTCCGCTTTTCCCTCCCTCTGGCAGCAAATAGACGAGCTCCAGAGGCTTGCTGTTTATATATAGCTGCGCGGCTTGCTCAGCGGAAATGACTCGCTGAGCAGACGGGAATGTGGCAGGAATCAGTTTTTCATGCGACTTTCCGTTAAAATTGCGAAAACCAATCAATCTTCCGCTCGAATCAAAAGTCACGAAGGAATCATAGGCGTTATCCAACGGAACATGGTTAATCTTGCGCACCAGCCGTACGGTGGTCAACCCTTCCTTGGTCGAAATCTCGTATGCCTGATACGTATTCCCTACATTCTCCAGCGATGTGACAAACGCCAATGCCCTGGCACTCGCCAGTTGATCGGTCAGAGCAGGCTTTTCTGCCTTTTGCGAAGCCAATTCCAGAACAAGCAGACTTCCCGTCACGGGATCAAAAATAGCTCGGTTGCTATTTGTATCGGGATCTGTCGCCGATTTCGCGAAGGCGACTGCCACTCCGCTTACACCGGGTCCATCTACATCACCTACATACAACACATGACTTTTTGCCAGCTCAGGGATCAGCTTCACTACCTGTTGAATTCCTTTGGACACCTGTACGGGAACTGGCGTCACGGTTGCAGCCGCCTGTACTTTTTTCACCGCAGCACTTGCTTCCATCAACGGGGTCACACACAGGCTACCCGCGGCAAGTACACCTGCAAGCAGCAGGAAGCCAGGCTTTTTTGATCCTCTCATGAATGAATCCTCTCCCTCACTTATACCTACCTAAATTGACGTTTGAAGCTTGTATTTGTTTCCAAAAAAGACCGTTCCATAATATAAAATTGAATAAACAATTAAAAAAAGAGAGAACGCGCCAATTCTGCGCTACTTCTCTCCCTTTGTATCAAGCACCGATATTCAAATTCTCCAGCTTTTGTTTGATGAGTTGAATCACACTGGAACGGCTTACATCGACGTATACGCTCGTCGTCGCATCCGGGACTACAATAATCCCCAGCTGATGGTGATTGCCCGCATACACCGCGCACTGGACGAACTTGATCTCGCCGCTGTAGGTGAGCACTTCCATTTTGCAAAAAGCAGAATTGGCTTGCAGCGCCGGATACAGATCTTCCTTGTTGCGGACGGGAATGCCGTTCACCTTGACAATGATCTCACCAGGCAAAATCCCGATCTCTTCGGCACTGGTGCCAGGAATGGCAGCCATGACCTTGATGCCTCGCGAAGACTGGATAAAAAACGGGGAACGCTTCCTTTCCTGATACTGGCTCCAGAAGAACATCCCCTCATGCCCGATAATGGCAAACAAAGCTGCCAACAGGATAAGCGGAAACAGCCAAGCGGCCAGAGCCGTGAGTACAAGCAGGATGATGGAGTAAAGGATGAGCTGCTTGGCGATCTGTTCTGATTTTTTATATGGGATTGTCGTCTGCGTCATGTCGGAAAAACCGGTCACGGAGGGCAGAAGCATCAAGCCGAACGATGTGGCTTCCGGCCAGAAGAATGGCCATCCAGTATACAACGCCCCATGTATCGCTCCAGGCTCCATCTGGACGAACAGGAACAACGGCGTCAGCCAGAAGGAATGGAGCAGATAGGAGCCTACGATCCGTCCGCGTTTTCCTTCGACGAAGAGCGGAGACGCATCCCGGCCGCCATTCCAACGGACCAGCATAGCTTCGATCAAATGCATGATCGCGACCAGTGCCAGCAGTGGCAAGGGCTTCGCCTGTCCCACCATGGTCCACAGCTCTCCAAGCCAGCTAGTATCAGACGTCACAGGTGTCAGCAAGGCGATGCCATTCAACAGTGTCAATAAACCGACTGCGTAAGCAAAGCATAAAAATCGCAGTCGAAACAGCGCCAAGATCAATGCCAAAGCCCAGACCAGATACAGGTCCTGCGCCTGAATCACGACTCCGAATCCTGCCGCTAAGACGGAGATCAGCACGCCACCTGCCAGCCCCATCCCGACAGAGCGGATCGTCTGTAGGATGGGTGTCTGAATGCGCGCAGCAAACAACTGCCTCTCCAAATTCATCTGCTTGCGGTAATGCAGGTAGATGAGCAGCAGGAACAGATAAAACACCGGATTGAGAAAAAGCAGGGGTATTCCGTATAAAATCGAGAGCATATCTCCCTGGATCGTCATAGGTCTCACCTCAAGATCGGAAAAAGAAAAACCACGGCTTGTGATTTGCCGTGGTTACCACTTCTACGAAAGTACGGATTTTCCCTTCCCTGCGCAGATGGTTTATTTTCCCGATACTACATCCAACGCTTTTTGCAATTGCAGATCATTCTCCGGCTTGCGCATGATTTCGCGCAGGCTTTCTTCCAGAGCAGTACGTGTTGCCGCATTTACCTTTCCGGTCACAGGCAATTTATTCTCTGTCTGGAACTGTTTGATCACCTGCTCCGTTTTCTGGTCGAAATACCCGTCATCTCTGCCTGGAGAAAGATTCAATCCCGTCAAAATCAATTGCAGGTTCTTCACATCGTTGCCAGTCATATCGAGAGCCAATTCCTTGTCAGTCGGAAGCTGCGTTGCATTGAAATAAGCAGGCTGCTTGACCTCGTAGTCAGGAACGATGCCTTTTTCATGGACCCAATCGCCGTTCGGAGTCAGCCACTTGGCGATTGTCAGCTTCAACTGGCTCTTGTCTTCCATCTCCATGGTGCTTTGCACCGTTCCCTTGCCGAAGCTCTTCTCGCCGACCAGCTTGTATTTGCCGCTGTCGCGCAATGCTCCCGCGAGGATTTCCGAAGCACTCGCGCTACCGCCGTTGATCAGAACAGTGATCGGATAAGGTTTGGCTGCATCTGTCTTGGAATGATACTCTTCCTTCTGTTTGCCGCCGTTGCCATACTCGATTTGGACGATCAAGCCTTGATTAGGCACGAGAAGCTCACCAATTTCTTTTACCGCCAACAAGTAACCACCAGGGTTGCCGCGCACATCGATGACCAGTCCGCCGATTCCCTTTTTCTCCATCTCTTCCAACTGATCTTTGAAATGCTTCGCTGTCTCAGTGGAGAATTGCGTCAGAGCGATGACACCGACCTTCACACCGTTTTTCTCCATGATCTGGCTGTTCACGGTCTCGATCGGAATATCGTCGCGCACACAGACAATCGTCAATGGCTCCGCCACTCCTTGGCGCACGACTGTCAGGACGGCTTTGGAACCTTTGGGGCCGCGGATTTTGGTCACAGCCTGATGCAGATCCAGCCCTTCCAACGATTCCCCGTTCACGCTGATGATCTGGTCATTGGGCCGTAATCCCGCCTTCTCCGCTGGCGAACCTTTGAACGGCGACACGACAGTGACACGACCGTTTTGCATCGTTACTTCCGTGCCAATCCCCTGAAACGTCGAATGCAGCGTAGAGGTAAAATCAGCAGCCGACTTCGGGTCCATGTAATCACTGTATGGATCCTGGAGCGAGCCGACCATGCCGCCAATAGCCCCATCCACCAACTGCTGCGTCGTAACATTCTCGATATACTCTTTTTTAATCGCGGAAAAAGCTTCGTACAGCTTCTTGAACTCTTCCGGATATCCCTGGGGACTTGCAGGTGTAAGCTTATTCGTTGAAGCCGTAAGCGCCCCATTCGGAGTAGCACTTGCAGACGGCCTCAGCAGCGCCATGGTAAAAAAGCTGCTGGCAATCATCGAGACGATTACGAGGCCGAATACGGTACGTCCATTCCATCTCACTTTCACGTCACCATCCTTTTTGCTGCCGGCGAAAAGATTCCTGTTAGTCTATGCGAAAGCTAGCAGCAATATTTGTCTGGGATCGGACCGGAGTTACTTCAAGTAAGGCATTGGATTGACCGCCTCGTCATTTTTATACACGGTAAAATGCAGGTGATTCCCCGTCGAACGTCCCGTCGATCCTACCTCGGCAATTTTTTCCCCTACAGTAACTCTTTGTCCGACCGATACCTTGATTCCTCCCTCGCGGATATGGCCATAGAGGGTTGTAATTTCATCACTATGCTTGATCATCACCGTGTTGCCAAATCCATTGGAGTAGCCGGCATAGGTCACAATTCCAGAAGCAGCCGCCATGATGGTCGTCCCTTTTGGCGCTGCCATATCTACACCATTATGCCCAGCAGATTTCCCCGTAAACGGGTCTTTGCGCACTCCGAAGCCGGAAGAGAAGCGAAACGCTCCATCTGTAATCGGCAAAGCAAGTCTGCCGCCTTTATAACCGCTGCTGCTGGCACTCATCGCCCGCACTTGCTCTGCGTATTTCGCAGATTCCTGACGGGTGATATCCAGAAGCCTGCGGCCCTCTTCCTCCAGGTCCGCCGCCATTTGTTTTTCCTGCTTGTCCAACTCGGCTTTGACGACCTGGCTCTTCTGATACTGCTTGTCCAATTCAGCCTTTAGATCTTCGGCTTCTTCATACATCCCGGCGTATACCGTAAGCTGGTGATCGATTTCGTTTTTCTTCTCCTCGATCGTCGCCTTGTCTCGCAGGTTGTCTTCAAGAATACGCGTATCTTGCGCCAAAATCAACTGAAGCCCTTCCATTCTGGTGAGGAAGTCTCCGAAATCAGAGGAGCCGAGCAATACATCCATATAGGAGACAGTCCCCCGCTCATACATGGATTTGACGCGTGTTTTCAGAAGAACCTCGCGCTTTGCGACGCGGTCCTTCGCTTCATCCAACTCGTCTTGAGCCTGAGCAGCTTTTTGCGTAGTCTCTTCCATCTGATCTTCCAGCTTGTCCAGTTTGGCCTGTGCTTCATTGCGGCGCAGATCGATTTGCATCAGCTCTGTGTTTAAATCCTTGATCTGCTTTTTCACCGCAGCGATACCTTGCTCCGCTTTTTGGATTTGCTGTTTTTGCTCTTTTTTCTTTCTCTGAATCTCTGCAAGCTCCCGATTGATCTTATCCAAGGATTGCTGGCTCGCTGCTTGACTCACTTCAGTAGGAATGGATGATCCGGCCAAAAGACCGGCTATCAATAGGGGTAGTAGGATCTTCTTTTTCATGATTCTCCTCCCGTACTCTCTCATTTTACACCCGCAGGAACCTGCGGACAGACACCAAACTTCCCCATATTCCGATGAATGCGCCAATAGCCAGTAAAGCCAGGGCAACCTGGTTGACCAATGGGAAGAGCGGCAACAGTTTAAACAGTTGTGAAGCTTCAAAGCTGGAGTGGATCGCATCCAGCAGGTAATAGTAGCCAACACCCAGCATGATCGTCGGAATCAAAGCTCCTGCGATCCCCATCAGCAGACCCTCCACGAAGAACGGCCAGCGGATGAACCAATTGGTCGCGCCGACCAGCTTCATGATTTCGATTTCCCGGCGTCGGGCGACAATCGTCAGCTTGATCGTGTTGGCAATCAGGAACATCGCCGTAAATCCAAGCCCGACGATAAAGGCGATGCCTACATTTCGCACGGCACCCGTGACGGCGAACAGCTTTTCTACGGTTCCTTCTCCATAGTTGAGATTGTTGACGAATTCCAATTTTTTGATCTGTGCGGCAACTGCCGATGTATCCTGCGGCAGAGTCGTCTTCACGACAAAAGCATCAGGGAGCGGATTGTCCTTTTCCAATCCTTCAAACAAATAGGCCTTTTCTCCCAAGCTTTCTTTGAACTGCTTCAATCCCTCGTCTTTGGGAATAAACGTGACACTTGCCACCTTGGGAATCGCTTTGATATTTTCCTCCACCTGTTGAACGTTCTCCTTGGTCGCGAGGACATCCAGGAAGACCCGAATCTCTACCTGCTTTTCAACGGATTGGGCGAAGTAGTTGACGTTCATCGCCAGGATGAAGAAAACACCAAGAATCAACAGGGTAATGGCTACGGCACTAATCGAAGCGAACGACATCCAGCCGTTCCGGCCGAGGTTTTTTACCCCTTCACGGACATGGCGTCCCAGCGTTCTAATCTTCATAGCCGTACTCCCCTCTCTGCTCGTCGCGGGCAATCGTACCCGCTTCGATCGCGACGACCCGCTTTCTCATGGTGTTGACAATCTCTCGGTTATGCGTCGCCATGACGACCGTGGTTCCCCTCTGGTTGATCTCCTCGAACAGCTTCATGATCTCCCAGGATGTCTCCGGATCGAGGTTCCCCGTCGGTTCATCCGCAATAATGATTCCCGGGCTGTTGACCAACGCCCGTGCCAGTGCCACCCGCTGCTGCTCTCCACCTGAAAGCTCGCTGGGTAGCATTTTTGCCTTGTGCTTCAGCTTGACCAATCCCAGCACGTCCATCACGCGCGGCTTGATTTGCTTCGGATTGGCCTCGATAACCTCCATCGCAAATGCGACGTTTTCAAACACCGTCAGCGTCGGCAGCAGTTTGAAATCCTGGAAGACTACTCCGATGCTGCGGCGCACCAGGGGAATTTGCCTTTCCTTGATCCGGCTGACATTGAAACCACCAAGGAAAATCTGCCCTTTCGTCGGCTTTTCTTCGCGGTACATCAGCTTGATAAACGTGGATTTGCCCGCACCGCTAGGCCCTACCACATAGACAAACTCGCCTTTTTCAATCTTAATGTTGACGCCTTTCAGCGCATTGGTTCCGTTTGGATACGTTTTCCATACATCAAACATCTCGATCATGCCCATCACTTCCTATGCTGTCAGATCCTTCTCTATCTTTAGATCGTAAATATCGACAAAAGACCCCAATCATTTCCCATTGCCATTGCCATTCGTTGGAAATCGGCGGGAAACTTCATCCTATCTATTATAACACCCTGTTTCGAGTATGGAATCCACTAAATCTCTCATTTCTTGTCGAATACGTCTCTCTTTCGGTTGATTCCGACATGATTTTGCCAGCTATTTCTTTTGTGCACCTGCAAACTGGCTTGCGGCCCATCCATTCGTTACAATAAATAAAGTAACCCATAATGATAAGGAGGTACGGATCGATGAACAACTTTGTGTACCGTAATCCTACAGAACTGATCTTCGGGCGGGGAGAGCTCGCCGTACTGGAAGACAAAGCAAAACAGCTTGGGCCTACCGTTCTGCTCGTCTATGGAGGAGGAAGCATAAAACGATCGGGCTTGTACGATAAAGTGATCTCCTTGCTGCATTCCGCAGGCTGCCGCGTCCTGGAACTGCCTGGCGTGGAGCCGAACCCGCGCCTGAGCACGGTCAAAAAAGGTATTGAGCTTTGCCGTCAGGAAGGTGCAGACTGGATTCTCGCAGTTGGTGGGGGAAGTGTCATCGATGCCTCAAAAGCGATTGCAGTCGGAGTGCCATACGAGGGAGATGTCTGGGATTTCTATACACAAAAAGCGGCAGCCACAGATGGTTTGCCGCTCGGAACCGTCCTTACATTAGCCGCTACCGGATCGGAAATGAACCGCGGCAGTGTCATCACCAATTGGGAGACGCAGGAGAAACATGGCGGATCTACCACCTTCCCAACTTTTTCGATCCTGGATCCCGAAAATACGTTCACGGTACCGCGTGACCAAACGATCTACGGCATTTGCGATATCATGTCCCATGTATTCGAGCAATACTTTAGCCATACGACGGAAATTCCGTTGCAAAGCCGCTTTGCAGAATCCATCCTGAAAACGGTCATTGAAAATGCAGAGCGCGTCCTGGAAAACCCGGAGGATTACGATGCTCGGGCAAATATCCTCTACAGCGGCACCATGGCATTGAACGGAACGCTGCCCGTCGGGGTCGAGACGGATTGGGCCACCCACTCTATCGAGCATGCCGTGAGTGCCGTGTACGACATCCCGCATGGCGGCGGTCTGGCGATCATTTTCCCGAAATGGATGCGCTATGTCTACCGCGAAAACGTGGAGCGCTTCAAGCGTTACGCGACAGAAGTATGGGGCATAAACCCTGCAGGGAAGTCGGATGACGAGATCGCCCTCGCCGGGATTGAGGCTACAGAGGCATTTTTCGCCCGCATTGGTGCCCCTACCCGCTTGGCCGACTATCAGATCGGCGACGAAAAGCTGCAGGTGATGGCGGAAAAAGCAACGCCATACGGGCCAATCGGCCGGTTTAAAAAGCTGGCAAGCACGGATGTAGCCGAGATTTTGCGGATGTGTCTATAATCAGTCAGGAACAAAAAAAGGATAGGAGCTGTTTGGAGCTTCTATCCTTTTTTCATGTTTTTATTTGGCTTACAGGTTGTTTACTTGATAGGCAATTCCACACTCCACTCCACATCGGTATACCTTTTGGTCACCGCTGACAATGACAAGGTCAGTTGTTTCGGAAATTCCTCCATTTCGTCTACACTCAGACTGATCCGCATGACCTCTCTGCCATTGGCATCCTTGCCGATGTCATCAAAAGCAGCTCCATTGATCGGATAAGACTTCCCGCTTTGATCAGTCAACTCCCACCATACATGTTCAATCGAGAATATATCCCGAAAAGCCACTTCCAAATCAAGCTCTGTGCGTGCAGGAGTCTGACCCTTATCTTCTTTCAAGCTTTGCACAGTAAATCGATTTCCCTCGTACTCGACGCTTTTCGGCTCTGTTGAGAGCATCTCCGGCTGGAACTCAATCTTCAAGTCTACCGGCTCTGCCACGTGAACAGCATCCAATACCAACGTATACGGACCGCTTTCCCGAAACGGTACGTAAGCGGTACTCCAGATAAAATGCCCGTATTGGTCACGAGATCCTCGCCCCTCCTTCATCATGCCTTGCTCAAGACGCATTTCATGCTGATAAGCAGTCACATCTTTGCCGTTGTGATCCAGTATCCGATATTCCAATTTGTATTGCTGATAAGGGACGAATGGTGCGTAATCAGGGTTTTGTGTTTTTCCGGTCAAGTCTCGGGAATATTGAGCAAGCCTTTTCTTCGCCGATTCATCCCACTTGGTTTCCAACTCAAGAACTGTCGACGAGGGAGCTTCCGTGACGGTGCGAAGTGCGATTTGCAGGCCTTGTGGAGTTGTGTATTCACTCTCCACGGGGGAAACACGGGTAGCTGCGATCGCCTCTTTCATAGAAAAAGGAACCTCCAGCTCCCAATGACCTTCCACCGCTCCGATTTTCCGCGAATCGATGAGCAGCTTTATCTGCTCAGGAAATAACCGTTGTTTTTCGTCTGGGTAAAAATAGAGGTAGCCGATATTTTTCTTCTCATCCCATCCCCCACCGTATCCGTTGGTCAACTGCTGATTTTTATCATCCGTCAAGGCTATCCTCTTGTCCAAGGTCTTCCTCAGCTCCTTGGGATCGATCGGGCTTCCATCCTCCTTTTTGATCTGGTAGGACACGAACACCCTTGTAGGATCTGCCATAATTTCATTTACTTCGAGCGTTATTCCTCGGTCAGACGTAGAAGCATTGATGGCATGCGTATAACCTTGCAGCGTAGCCTTTTCGATCCCTCTGTCGAGGTTCCCTTCTTGCAGCGACACAGGCGATGCCTGTTCAGGCTTCAATGGTTTTTCTCCTTGTCCCATCCATGATTGGACCGTAGCAGCAAAATCCGGTGACGTAAACGTGCCGACTCCGACGAAAAGCAAAGCCGCCCCCGCAGTAGCAATAGACATCGAAGCCCAGCGAGACCATACCCGCTTGCTTTGCCGAACCTTCACCTTGGGTACAACCGCGGCTGTCGGCATGACGAATTCCGGAATCTCCTTGCGCTCGGCCACACGATGCAATGCGACGGAAATCTTCTGATCAAGATCAGTCATTTGCACTCACTCCTATCTTCATCATCTCGAGTGTTTCATCTTGCCTTCGCAGTTCGGCGGCAATCAGCTTCCGCGCATGATGCAGCCTGGATTTGACCGTCCCCTGGAACACTCCCAGCATCTCAGAAATTTCTGCGACACTAAAATCTCCATAGTAAAACAGGATCACGACCGTACGATGGTTCACCTTCATCCCGCAGATTACTTTCCAGATCTGCTGCTGCTCTTCTCGTTCGATGACGCTATCGAGGGGATTAGTTGATTGATCCGGCCACTCCTGAAATTCATCGACTGGCTTGAACCTGCGTACGGCATTGAGAGCACGATGGGTAACAATCTTGGCAAACCAGGCTCGGAACGATCTCCCTCTTTCTGGATCGAACCGTTCCAGGGACTGATACACCTCAACGAGTGCCTCCTGTACCGCGTCCTGGGCCAGTTGCCGATCACGGATAATCAGGCATGCTGTGCGATAAGCCATCGCGAGGTGCGGCCTTACCAGCTGCTCAAAGCTGGCGCTGTCTATTTTTTCCTTCACATCTCGTCCTCCTTGCAAGGTCTTTGCTCTCTATTCACCTTTCGACCGGATCTGGTTCAAAAAATGACATCTTTTCACAAATTAGCCGAATATTCCTCATCTGCTATTGTATCCGGTCCTCCCCTGATATTCAGTAATACAAAAAACCTCCAAGTGCCGCTATCGAAGCGGACTTGGAGGTCTGTCTATTCCGGATTATGCTGGCGAGCCTACATCAATCAGAGATTCAATCATGACTTTTTGACTGTTTTTATCTACCCAAGCATGTGTGTCTACGAGCAGATTGCGGTATACCTGGATCTGCTCTTCGACTTGATTGCGAGCGGTTCCTCCAAGGACATTGCGCGCATTGACCACTGTCTCTACAGCCAAAGCCTCATACACGTCCTCGCCAATCGTGCCAGAGAAGCTCTGGAATTCAGCCAGCGACATGTCCAACAGATATTTTTGATTCTCGATGCAATAGAGGACAGCCTTGCCCACGACTTCATGAGCCTGGCGAAACGGCATGTTTTTGCGGACGAGGTAATCAGCCAGATCCGTCGCATTGGAGAAGTCCTGTGTGACGGCCTGACGCATCCGGTCGGAACGCACCTGCATGCTCTTGATCATCGGCGTCAGCAACGCCAATGCGCCATGCAGCGTCGCTACTGTATCGAACATGCCTTCCTTGTCTTCCTGCATGTCTTTGTTGTAGGCAAGCGGCAAGCCCTTCAACACGGTCAGCAAGCCAAAGAGATTGCCGTAGACGCGTCCTGTCTTCCCACGCACAAGCTCTGCCACATCCGGGTTTTTCTTTTGCGGCATGATGCTCGAGCCCGTGCAGAACTCATCATCCAGCTCGATAAAGGAAAACTCCTGGCTGCTCCAGATCACCAGCTCCTCGCAAAGACGGGAGAGATGCGTCATCACCAGAGAAGAATCAGCCAAAAACTCTACGATGAAGTCCCGGTCACTCACAGCGTCCATGCTATTTTGGTAGACGCCGTCAAATTGCAGCAGCTCCGCTACGAACTGGCGGTCGATCGGAAAGGTCGTCCCCGCGAGTGCGCCTGCTCCGAGCGGCAGCACGTTGACCCGCTTCCAGGTCTCGGTCATGCGCTCGATATCGCGTTGCAGCATCGAGACATACGCCATCAGGTGATAGCCGAACAAAACCGGTTGTGCGCGCTGCAGATGGGTGTAGCCAGGCATGACGGTATCGAGATGCTCACTGGCTTTTTCGATCAATGCTTCCTGCAGATACATCGCGAGCTGAATGATCTCCATCAGCTTTTCTCGGAGGTACAGGTGCATATCGGTTGCCACCTGATCGTTGCGGCTGCGGCCGGTGTGGAGCTTGCCCCCCACCGGACCGATTTCTTCCATCAGCATTTTTTCGATATTCATATGGACATCTTCGTGTGCGACGAGGAATTGCGCCTGCCCACGCTCGATTTTGTCCTTCACTTTTTTCAAGCCGGCAATTATCTGACGGACTTCTTCCATCGGCAGGATGCCGCACTTGCCCAGCATGGCTACATGTGCCAGGCTACCGACGATATCCTGACGCCACATCTGCTGGTCAAAAGAGATGGATGCTGTATACTCTTCTACGAGCTGATTCGTCGGCTTCGTGAAGCGTCCTCCCCACAGTTTCATTGCTTGATCGCATCCTTTTCGTCCAAGATCTTGATGGCAGTATTTTGGTTTTCATGCAGGACGCCTTCGTTTACCTGCGCGTATACTTTTGTCGGCAGACCCCACAGCTTGATGAAGCCAAGAGCAGCTTTATGGTCAAACTGGTCACCGGCATTGTAGGTTGCCAGCTCGTGGCTGTAGAGAGAAGAAGCGGATTTGCGTCCTACCACGATCGCATGACCCTTATGCAGCTTCACGCGAACTACGCCAGTCACATGTTTTTGTGTTTCCTCGATGAATGCTTGAACCGCATTGCGGATCGGGGAATACCAGAGACCTTCATAGATTACTTGCGCCATTTTTTGCTCGACGATCGGTTTGAACGATGCGACCTCACGCGGTTGAGTCAGGAACTCCAACTCGCGGTGAGCCAGAATCAAAGTCGTTGCAGCAGGTGTTTCGTATACTTCACGTGATTTGATGCCGACCAGGCGGTTCTCTACGTGGTCAATGCGGCCTACGCCATGGTTGCCCGCGATCTTGTTCAGCTTCAGAATTAACTCAGAGAGTGGCAGTTCTTCGCCATTCAGAGCTGTTGGCACGCCTTTTACAAACGTGATTTCGATTTCTTCCGCTTCATCCGGTGCATCTGCAATGGACTTGGTCAGATCATACGCACCTTCTGGCGGAGCTGCCCATGGATCTTCCAATACACCGCACTCGCAGCTTCTGCCCCAGAGGTTTTGGTCGATACTGTATGGATTGTCCAGATCGATTGGGATCGGGATATTGTTCTTTTTCGCATATTCGATCTCTTCATCGCGCGTCCAGCCCCATTCACGAACAGGAGCTACGATTTTGATGTCCGGGTTCAATGCGGTAAAGGAAACGTCAAAACGAACCTGGTCATTACCTTTACCAGTGCAACCATGTGCTACGGCGACTGCTCCCTCTTTCTCCGCGATTTCCACCAGTACGCGGGAGATCAGGTAACGGGACAGAGCAGACACCAGTGGATATTTCCCTTCATACATAGCGTTCGCCTGCAAGGCTGGCAGCACGAATTCTTGTGCAAACGTTTCTTTCGCATCCACGACGATGGATTTCAGGGCTCCGACCTGAAGCGCTTTTTTCTGTACGAAATCCAGGTCTTTTCCTTCCCCTACATCCAGTGCCACCGCGATTACGTCATAGTTGTATGTTTCTTGCAGCCATTTGATCGCTACTGATGTATCTAAACCGCCCGAATAGGCCAAAACGATTTTTTCTTTAGACATCTTTCTTCTCTCCTTAGTGCCGAAGTTTTTCCTATGTGAGTAATTATACAAAGTCATTTATAAAAATACAACCTCTTTTCGAGAAACATCTCCCCTTTTTCACACCTTCAGAAAAACTGCCGAACAAGACTCATCTTATTCGGCAGCTCTACAGGTATTCGTTATTCGGTTGGGTATGATACTTCGGGAACATAAGCTGCTCCCTTATTCTTGCCGATCCAGTCTCGCTCAGCGATGGCCAGCCGCTCAAAGTTCTCGGCAATATGAATATCGCCTTGGGCGCGCCAATCTGCAATAACGGGGTACATTTTTTCATAGAATCCATTAATGTACCACATATCAAAAAGAAGATCTGGATGTATAAGACCGTTTTTATGCAGAACGCCCACCATCTCAAAAAATCCGTACAAGGTGACAAAATGCGAAAAGCCCTCGCTTCCTTTGGGGACCTTCTCCCAAAAGTCTGCAGGATTTACCTTTTCCGACCCGTTCAGCTCCCGGGTAAACCAAGCTTTTGCCGCTCTCATCCGTTCCGACTCAAATTGATCATACAGCTTTAGAATCATTTCTCCATCTTGATAGGTAGGAATCATATCTTGGGCTCCTTTTTCCATTTTCAAGCAGAACACTTTCATTATACGGATCTTGTCTTCTCCTGCAAGCCGCTTTCCGATTGGCTCATAAATAGGAAAAAACCGTTTTCAAGGATACTCGCCCTTTAGAGGAACGCATCCTGAAACGGTTTGTGTTCTTGACCATTCTGTCTAATGATATTTTCTAGGTCTTCCCGCGGCAAGCTGTTGATCACGACAATGAAATGGCTAGCCAGCTCCGCGTCAAACTGCGTCCCCGCACCGCGCCGAATCTCTTGCAATGCCTGATCGATCGGCAAGCCTTTGCGGTAAGGACGATCTGCTACCATGGCATCGAACGCATCTGAAACTGCCAGAATACGAGCGATTAGCGGGATCTCGTTCCCTACCAAGCCATCCGGGTATCCTTTTCCGTCAACTCGTTCATGATGGGAACGAATCGCAGGCAACAGCTCATGAAACATCCCGGCTTGTTTGATAATCTCATATCCAATCACCGTATGCTGCTTGATTTTATCGTATTCCTCCGGTGTTAATCTCCCTTTTTTGTTCAAAATCTCATCTTCAATCCCGATTTTTCCGATATCGTGCAGAATACCGCCAAAATACACTTCATCGACCTTCTCCTGTGAAAGACCGATTTGTTTGGCGATTTCCCTGCCCCAGTAGGCGACTCGCAAGGAATGTCCGCTTGTATAACGATCGCGGGCGTCTATGGAGGCGGCCATCGTCGTCAGGAAGTTATGGTTGAAGCGTTTAACTTCTTCTACCTTTTGCTGAAGTTTGACAACATTGTCGTAGTAATGATGGAATACGAAACTGATCGATAAGAAGGCAATCACCATGGGCACCAGGGCAATCACTCCATAGTACTCTACGAGGCGAGATCCTACTCCAGCCAAGATCAGTAGTAATAAATAGGTTGAGGTAAACCCTTTGGATATCCCCAGAACCGTGCGAACCCAACCCTTGTTTTGAAAATACGAAACAGCCAAACCTACTAAAACTAAATTAATGAACCAGTAAACTATGGTCAGTATCAAATCCGAGATAAGTGGTGATAGAAATTCCACACTTTTAAGCAAATTGTTTAGATAAGCGACTGTCCAAATGGTCATGAGTAACTGACCGATATTGATAAGTGCCTTTAATGGATTAATACGAACGAGGGTTGCAATAATAATTGCCTCAATAACTGCTGTCCAAACACCAACCCAAACCCCATAAAGAAGAATTCCTGAAAAAATGACTGCATTGTTCACGGTCATAATGGCGTTTGCGTTTCTTACTGGCGTGAAACATGAAAAAATAGTAAGGAGAGTATAAATAAATAATACTCCCCAATGATCTCTTGGCTCCCATTGAGACAAAGATGAATAGAAAATACTGATTGCAGCTACAACGAAACCAATCTGGACTATGATCCCCTTTACATAGAATCCAATATTTTTATTTTGCCGCATAGCTCTTACCTTCTCGAAGTCGTATTAAGGAGATTGGTTTATTCATCAGGCGCTGAACAAGCAGAAACGCCCCAAGCATGATAAAGATATCACCAATACTAATCACTCGTGGAATGATTGAAGGCATGTAAATGACATCTGTCAAAAAGGGGAGATTGGTACTTTCCGTCAAAACGCTGTGCTTGAAATTCGTCCCGTTAACTACCGCTTCAAAATCATAGGGCAATTTTCTGGCCTGCTCTGGATCAATTGGCATTTTGCCACCGTTTGTCCAGATTGCAATTGAATTTAATAACCATCCAACCATGAATATTCTTATGTCTTCAAACTCTCGATTAAAAACAAGGAACGCCAAAATGAACAAATAAGCAATTGATATGAATACTCCTCCGATGAACGGGAAGAATACGGCACACACCTGCAAGCCAATCGTGATAACCAAGAGATAAATTTTTTGGAACCTCGGAAACTCTTTTATTCTCCCTCCTCGAAGTAAGGCTACGAGGAAAGAAAAACAAATGACGTCCAACAGCATTTCATTTTCCTCCAGGTTTAAGAAAAAACACCACTTGAAACAAGCGGTGTTCCTCCCTTACGGTTAATTAGCCAATATGGTAGTTTGCCGATGTAGCAGCTACGATCGCTACCACCATCATAATTGCTGCGAACCATTTTTTCATTTTCATTCCCCTCCTTGTCACCATAGTGGAGAAAGCTGGTTTCGCTACTTGTACAAGATAGAAGCCAAGCGACCATATACAGCTTCTACCTTCCTTCCTCTCAAAAGAGAGGGCGGATTCGCTACTCGCTCTGTACAGACCAAGCGACCAAATAGAGTCTGCACTTCCTCGCGCTTTCTTACCCATATTTTACATGCTGATGACAAATTTCGGCAACGCCCGTTTTGCATTCTTGCAATATTTTTGCAAATTGATTCTATAGAACTAGATCTATTAGATCAATTGTCATACCAAAGCTGCAAGAATGGCCTTTTGGGCATGTAGTCTATTCTCTGCTTGATCGAAAATGAAAGAACGAGGTCCATCGATGACACCTGCTGTCACTTCTTCACCGCGATGGGCTGGGAGACAGTGTAAAAAGAGATAGTCCTGCTCTGCGTGAGCGACCAGCTTTTCGTTCACCTGGTAGTCGGCAAATGCCTTCAAGCGAACCTCGTTCTCCGCCTCAAAGCCCATGCTGGTCCACACATCGGTATAGACGGCATCCGCCCCCGCTACCGCTTCGACGACATCATGCGTCAGCAGCAGCTTCCCACCGCTTACCGCCGCGTACTCTTTCGCCTTTTGCACGATAGCGCTGTCCATCTCATAGCCGACCGGCGTAGCCACACGCATGTCCAGACCAAGCAACACTGCTGCCAGTACCAGGGAGTTGGCGACGTTGTTCCCATCGCCGATGTACGCCAGCTTGACGCCCTGCAGCTTCCCTTTGTGCTCCCAGATCGTCAGCATGTCTGCCAAGGCCTGGCACGGGTGATAGAGATCCGTCAGGCCGTTGATGATCGGGATCGAAGCGTGATGAGCCAGTTCCTCCACGTACTCATGCGAGAAGGTACGGATCATCACCGCATCTACGTAGCGAGAGAGGACCTTGGCAGTATCACTGATTGGCTCTCCACGTCCCAATTGCAGTTCTTTTCCGCTCAAAAACATGCCCATTCCGCCGAGCTGGTACATCCCGACTTCAAAGGATACACGGGTACGCGTCGAGGCCTTGTCAAAAATCATCCCCAGCGTTTTGCCCTGTAGCGGTTGGAATGGCTGTCCGTGCTTCTGAAGCTGTTTGATGTGAGCAGCCAGCTGCAGCAGCTCCAGCAACTCTTCGCCGTTGAACTCATCGATGCGTAAAAGATCCTTTCCTTTATGCTTGCTGAGCGGCAAGTTGGGTAAGTGTTCCAATATCTTCACTGGCTGCATGCGAGCCACCTCTTTTCTTCAAAATGGACTGCACGTACAACTCAAAAGTCTCGACCGCGGAAAACAGCGGCACACCTTGTTGGACCAATCGGCTACGCAACGTAAAACCAAGACGTCCCTGACGATTTCCTTTAGTCGCGGTAACCAGGGCAAAAGCCGCCTTCTCTTGCTGTAAAAGAGAGACCAACTGGGCATCCTGTTCGAGTACATGGGAGACTGCAATATTTTGCTCCATGAGCCACGCTGCTGTGCCAGAAGTTGCCGCGAATACTGCTCCCTCTTCTTTCATCTGTGCGAGGGTGGCCGCCACTCCCGCCTGCTTGTCGCCGTCTGTCAGGGAGAGAATCACGAGACGGCCTGCCTGCCAATCGCCGTACATATTATCCTTGAAAGCAAATGCCTTGCCTGCCGCCTCTGCAAAAGAACGTCCCAAGCCAAGCACTTCACCCGTAGATTTCATCTCAGGACCCAAAGCGGGATCGACTCCGTTGAGTTTGACTGTTGAAAAGACAGGTGCTTTCACTACCGCAAAAGGAATTTCAGGCAGCAATCCTGTTCCGAAATTCATGTCGTGGAGCTTTTCGCCCAGTTGCGCGCGCACAGCCAGCTGAACCATCGGGATACCGGTCACTTTGCTGGTAATCGGCACGGTACGCGAAGCGCGCGGGTTGACTTCCAGGACATAGACGGTCGCGCCGTCGATGACAAACTGGATATTGATCAGACCGACTGCCCCCATCTCACGGGCAATCGCTTCTGTGTAGCTTGCGATTTTTTGCTTCACTTCCGTGGACAGTTCCGGTGCTGGAAAGAGCGCCACGCTATCGCCGGAGTGAATGCCAGCCTTTTCTACATGTTGGAAAATACCAGGGATCAAGACCTGCTCGCCGTCACAAACCGCGTCTACCTCTGCTTCACTTCCCGGCACGTATTTATCGACCAGAAGTGGGAAAAAGGAGCTGCTGTCCGGATGATTCAACCAACCGTCTATCGTGGCGGTCAGTTCGGTGACGTCATGGACGACAGTCATCCCCTGTCCCCCGATTACATACGAAGGACGCATTAATACGGGATAACCGATCGCCTCGGCAATCGCTGACGCATCCTCCTGAGAAGAGACGCCTTTTCCCGGGATGTGCGGAATGTCCAGCTTGCGCAGCATGTCGTAGAACAACTCGCGATCTTCAGCCCGTTCGATGGCTGCCAAGGAAGTGCCTAGCACCTTCAAACCGGCTTTTTCCAGCTTGGCGGCTAGATTGATCGCGGTTTGCCCGCCGAACTGCACCATGACGCCTTCCACTTGCTCGTGCTCCGCTACATGAAGAACATCCTCTACATGCAGAGGTTCGAAGTACAGGTGATCAGCTGTCTCGTAGTCTGTACTGACCGTCTCCGGGTTGTTGTTGACCACGACGGCCTTGATCCCGCTGGCTTGCAGCGATTTCGCTGCATGGACGGAGCAGTAATCGAACTCGATTCCCTGCCCGATGCGGATCGGACCGGAGCCCAGCACCAGCACTTTTCGACCTTCCAATGCTTCTACTTCATCGATGCCTTGCCAGTCGGAGTAATAATAAGGAGTTTGGGCGTCAAATTCCGCCGCGCAAGTATCGACGATTTTATACGTTGGCGCGATGCTGGCTTGTTTGCGCGCTGCTTTTACCTGCTCGGCTGTAGTACCGGTCAAGGAAGCGATAGTCTCATCGGCAAAACCGCGCTTTTTCGCTGTCAACAACAGGTCTGCCGGTAAATCAAGCCCCACGTAAGAAGCCAGTTCCCCTTCCATATCCACAATCTTGCGAACACTGCGCAGGAAAAACGGATCTACACCGGTCAGGCTGTGCAGCTCTTCCTCCGTAAAGCCTTTGCGAATCGCCTCTGCCAGGACAAACAAGCGGATGTCAGTCGCCTCCTGCAAGGCAACACTCAATTGTTCACGAGTCCATATCTCCAGCTCAGGACGGGCGAGATGCGTGCAGCCCTGTTCCAGCGAACGCACTGCTTTCAGCAAGCCTGCCTCCAGATTGCGGGCGATGGACATCACTTCCCCCGTCGCCTTCATCTGCGTCCCCAGCTTCCGGTCGGCCAACGGGAATTTGTCAAACGGGAAGCGAGGAATTTTCACGACGACATAATCCAGGGATGGCTCAAAGCTGGCATAGGTGTATCCCGTGATCGGATTGGTCACTTCATCCAGTCCGAAGCCCAGCGCCAGCTTGGCGGCGATACGGGCGATCGGGTATCCTGTGGCTTTGGACGCCAGGGCACTGGAACGGCTCACCCGCGGGTTTACCTCAATCAGCACATAACGATCAGACAAAGGATCGAGGGCGAACTGGATATTGCAGCCGCCGACGACGCCCAAAGAACGGATTACCTTCGTCGAGACACTGCGCAGCATCTGATACTGCCGATCCGTCAAGGTCTGGGACGGCGCTACTACGATACTGTCCCCCGTATGAATCCCGACCGGGTCCAGATTTTCCATATTGCAGACGATGATGCAAGTGTCATTGGCATCCCGCATCACTTCATACTCGATTTCCTTCCAGCCTTTGACGCTTCGCTCGATCAGCACCTGTCCGATCGGGCTTGCCGCGATACCGCCTGCCGCTACTTTGCGCAGGGAAGGCTCATCTGCTGCGATGCCTCCCCCGGCTCCACCCAAGGTATAGGCGGGGCGCACGATCACGGGATAGCCGATCGAATTAGCAAACGCAATCGCTTCCTCGACGGATTCCACCGTATCGCTCTCTGGCACCGGTTCGCCAATCTGTTGCATCAACTGTTTGAACAGTTCGCGGTCCTCGCCGTTCTGAATCGCCGCCAAGGGTGTTCCCAGCAGCTCTACATTGTACTTTTCCAAAACGCCTGCCTCAGACAGGGCTACAGCCAGATTCAGGCCAGTCTGACCGCCCAATGTGGGCAAAAGGCCATCTGGCCGCTCTTTGGCGATAATCGCCGTGACGGATTCCAGCGTCAGCGGCTCCAAGTATACTTTGTCGGCCATCTGCTCATCGGTCATGATAGTAGCCGGATTGTTATTCACCAGAACGACCTGCACGCCTTCTTCCTTTAGGGAAAGGCACGCCTGCGCTCCGGCATAGTCAAATTCCGCTGCCTGACCGATGACAATCGGGCCAGAACCAATAACCAGTACTTTGTGTATATGTGGCAATTTAGGCATATCTGTTCGCTCCTACTACGCGCATCGACTGCAAGAATTGGTGAAACAAGTGGGATGTGTCGCTCGGTCCGGGATGTGCCTCCGGATGGAATTGGACGCTAAAAACGGGGAGACTCAGATGGCTCAGTCCTTCGACCGAACCGTCGTTTACGTTGCGGTAAGAGACCATCAACTGGCGTTTGTCCAGCGTCTCCTCTTTCACCACATACCCGTGATTTTGCGAGGTCATATATACTTTGCCGGTCTGCAGTTCCTTGACGGGATGATTGCCCCCGCGGTGACCGTACTTCAGTTTTTCTGTCTTCGCTCCAAACATTAGGGCCAGCACTTGATGCCCCAGGCAAATGCCAAGCGTCGGAACCTGCTCCACGAGCTTGCGCCATTCGCTGCAATACGCGAGGAGATGCTCAGGATCTCCAGGGCCATTGGAAAAGAGCAGGCCATCTGGCTGCAATTCTTTAATCTTAGAGATCGGGGTATCGAAAGGCACTACAGTCACCTGGCATTCCATCTCCAGCAGAGCGTGAAGAATGGATGTTTTCATCCCCAGATCGACGAGTACAATATGTTCACCGCTGCCTGTATAGCGGACGATCTGCTGTGTAGAGACATCTGCTACCAGCGATTTTTTCGCATGTTTGGTTCGCAGGGAAACGACTTCCTCCGCAGTCAGGATGCGGTCCGAAATCACCCCGAACAAGGGGCCGTCTTGCCGTACGCGTTTGGTAATCGTCCGGGTATCGATTCCTGCTAGGATCGGAAAGCCGTATTGATCTGCGACCTGAGCCAGCGTTTTTTCGGATTGATAATGGCTCGGTTCGTTGCACAGCTCGCTGACGACCATCCCGGTGAGAGCCGGCTTCGCTGCTTCAAAATCCTGCTCGTTAATGCCATAATTTCCGATCAGTGGATACGTAAAGGTGACGATTTGCCCCGCAAAGGAAGGATCGCTCATCACTTCCTGGTACCCTGTCATACCTGTATGAAAAACCACTTCACCGAATCCGCCACTCAGCGCTCCGAATAACGTCCCAGTAAACACCTCTCCGCTCTCCAACGTGAGGTATCCTGTTCCATGACCTGTATTTTCTCTATTCATCTATGAAAGCCACTCCTCTCCAAAGGACACTCGATAGCCAGAATATATGCAACACCTTGTATTAATATACATTTCATTTAATAAAAATGCAACGAGTTTTTTGATTCCTGCAACTCGTTGCTCATGACAAATCATTCCGGCTATTTATTTTTTCTATTTCAATGCTTCGTTCAGTACGGCCATCGCCTGCTTGATTTCATCCTGCGTTGTAATAAAGGAAGGGAGCAAGCGCACTACATGCGTCCCTGCCGACAGCAACAGAACACCTTTGTCACGCGCAAAGGCGATTACATCCCCGGCGGGAACGGTCAGCTCGACTCCCAGCAGCAAGCCCTTTCCCCGCACAGCGATGATTTTGTCCGGATAAGCTGCCTGGAGCCGCTGCAGTTCTTCCGCGAGCATGTCGTGAATCGCTGCGACTTTGTCGAGAATGTTTTCTTCCTCCATCGTCTCCAAGGTAGCGATCCCGGCTGTCGTGGCAAGCGGATTTCCGCCAAAGGTCGTTCCGTGCGTACCTGGTGCAAAAGCCTGCGCCACTTCCTCTGTCGCGACTATCGCTCCGATCGGGAAGCCGCTGCCCAAGCCTTTTGCCAGGGAGATCGCATCCGGCTTGATCCCGTAGTGCTGGAAAGCAAACCATTCTCCGGTGCGCGCGATCCCTGTCTGAATCTCGTCGATCAACAACAAGAATCCATGCTCGTCACACAAATCCCGCAAAGACTTGACCCATGCTTCCTCTGCCGAGTGCACTCCACCCTCGCCTTGCACCAGCTCCAGCATGATCGCGCAGGTTTTGTCCGTGATCGCTGCTTTTACTGCAGGAAGATCATTGTATGGAACGGTAACAAAGCCGATCGGCAATGGCAAAAAACCGTCCTTTACCTTTTCCTGTCCGGTGGCTGTCAGCGTAGCCAATGTCCGACCATGAAACGATTGTGAAAAAGTGATGACCTCATATTGATCTGTTCCTTTTACCTTTTGCGCATATCTGCGGGCGATTTTAATCACCGCTTCGTTGGCTTCGGCTCCGCTGTTGCAAAAAAAGACCCGATCCAGTCCAGACAAGCGGCTCAGTTTCTCCGCCAGCACTTCTTGTTGCGGGATGTGATACAGATTGGAGCAGTGCCATAGCGTATCCAATTGCTCATGCAGCTTCGCCGTCACTTTTGGCGGAACATGCCCCAGTGAGGTAACCGCAATGCCCGATGTAAAATCAAGGTACTCTTTGCCTTGATCATCCCAGACCTGATTGCCCTGCCCTTTTACCAGGCTGATCGGCCATCTTGCATAGTTATTCATGAGATTCGTGGAAGCTGTTGCTGTACTCATATGATTCCCCTCCTCTATGACGTTACGGTTGTCCCTGCTTCTTTTCCAGCACAGACGGCCAGCAGGTCTTCCGCCGTCCCTTTGCAAATCACAACTTGTTCGACCCCTTGGCCGAGGGCGTCCAGCGCAGCCTGTACTTTCGGGATCATACCACCTGTAATCACTTCATCGGCGATCATCGCGGTAATCTCCTCCGCGTTGGTCTCTTGCACCAATGCCTTGCTGCCATCCGCTTGCGGACGTAGAATCCCGGGCACATCCGTCACCATCACTAGTTTCTTCGCGCCGAGCGCTGCCGCCACAGCACCTGCTGCCACATCTGCGTTTACGTTAAAAGGATTGCCGCCATCCGCGCTGACAGACAACGGAGCGATAACAGGCAAATATCCTTGCGAGAGGATCGCATGGGGAATCGTTGCATTCACCTGCTGGATCTCGCCAACCCACCCGAGCGGCTTGCTCGTTTTTTCAGCGACAATCGTCTGTCCATCCATTCCGCTTGCGCCCCACGCCTTCGCTCCAGCTTGCGTCAAGCGTCGCACCAATGCCTTATTGATGCTGCCGCACAAAACCATTTCCACGACGCCGAGTGTCTCCTCGCAGGTGACGCGCAGTCCGTCAACAAATTGCGGTGAGATCTGGACCCGGTCGAGCATCGCATTGATGGCCGGTCCGCCACCATGCACAATCACCAGCTTCCCTCCATCCTGCTGCAGGCTGGCAATCGCCTGAAAGAAGCTGTCCGGCAGCTGATCCATCGTACTCCCGCCGCATTTGATGACCACAATCTCTTCCATCTGTTCTCCTCCTCTACGGGAATAGGGGTACGAGCGGCAAGCCCATGGTTTCAGGCAATTCAAACATCACGTTCATATTGTGAATGGCTTGCCCCGCTGCGCCTTTGACCACATTGTCGATCACTGATAAAAGAATGACTCTGCCGGTGCGCTCATCGACGTGTACAGCAATGTCACAGTAGTTGGAGCCGTATACTTCTTTTGTGCGCGGATGGCTGCCTGCGGGACGAATCCGTACAAAAGGCTGATCTGCATACGCCGAGGCAAACAGCTCCGTGATTTGCTCCTGGCTCACCTGCTTGGTCAGTTTGCCATATGCCGTTGCCAAAATTCCCCGAGTCATCGGTACGAGATGCGGGGTAAATTGGATCAATGTCTCTACCCCGCTTTGCCGCGTGATCTCTTGCTCGATCTCAGGTGTATGCTGGTGAGCTCCGACTTTATAGGCGTGAATACTCTCATTGATCTCGCTGTAGTGAACACCAAGAGACACCCCGCGCCCTGCTCCCGATACCCCCGACTTGGCGTCCACGATCCAACTGTCAGATGCTACCCACCCGGATTTTGCCAGCGGCAGCAAAGCGAGCAGCGCGGCTGTCGGATAGCATCCAGGATTGGCGATCAGGCTGGCTCCTGCTAGCCGTTCCTTGTTCCACTCTGTCAGACCGTATACAGCCTGCTTGATCCACTCTGTAGATGCAGTTTCCTTTTTATACCAATTCCGATAGACAGTCGGACTCTCCAAGCGGAAATCTCCAGACAAGTCAATCACTTTACCTCCAAGCTCGACTATCTGTGGGGAAAGCTTCGCGCTTACTCCTGCCGGTGTGGCGAAAAAGACCACGTCATTTTCTTTGCTCAAATGCTGGGCGTCAATCGCAGATAATACAGGCAAGCCGAGATTATACACATGCGGAAATACATGATCCAGCGGTTCTCCTTCCGATGAGCTGGAATACAAATTTGCGATACGCACCTGGGGATGCCCTGCCAACAACCGAATCAATTCCGCTCCCCCGTAACCAGTCGCCCCGACAATTCCGACTCGAATCATGGTTTCGTCCCTCTCCTCGTTCTGTATTTTTATACATGAATAATAATAAAAATCCAAAGTGAATACAACCCTTTTTAAAAAGAAAAACGCCCGATTGCAATCGGGCGCATTTTCGCGGAGGGATATTTACTTCTTGTCGGCCAGCCAAGCAGCCAAGGTCTCAGCATCGTTGCCTTTAACCAGTCCAGGTGGCATTTGGCCTTTACCACTCTTAAGTATTTCTGCAATCTGGTCCTTGTTCAGCGTACCGCCAATCTTTTGCAGGTTGGGCCCTACAGCTCCTTCCAGCGTTTGGCCGTGGCAACCGGCACAAGTATTTTTATACAATGCTTCCGCTGTTGCGGCATCATAGCCGCCAGATGGAGCTGTGGTTCCAGTTCCTGTTTCGGTCCCACTGGGAGGTGTTTGGTTAGACGGAGTGCCAGTCGGCGGTTGGGTGGTATTTGGGTTTGCCTGCTTGTTTCCTCCGCAGGCACTTAGCGCGAACACGAGTACAGCCGCTACCATGGTAAGTGCAAGACGTTTCATGGGCTGTTCCCTCCTTTTCTCGATATTCTTCGCTAAGTATGCCCTGCGGAGCAACTTTCATTCCTAAAAATGTCGTTTACTTTAACGGCAGTTCGAGCGGGTTCCACTCGCGCAATTCCAAGGTACGCGCTCCTTCTACGACGACTGGGTCTGCCTCCGCCAAGAGACGGGCTTCTTCCATGGAGTCAGCCTTGTAAATCACCAAACCGCCGAGCTTGTCGGTGAACGGGCCTGCCATGAACACCTGTCCTTTTTGATACAGATCATTGATGTACTCCAGATGGGCCGGTCTGATCTGCGTATTTTTTTCTTGATCCACGATAGGCAAAAATGCGACGTACAACATATTCATTCTCTCCTTTTTACACGGGCTGTTTGTCTGCATTATACCATACCTGAATCCTGGTTCTTTTCGGTAAAGGCCTCACAAATGACGAGCGATGATTCGAACTAATTTTGCAGGGAACTCATGAAAATTTGTAATATCTAAATATCTTTCGTTCCCATAGATTTCACTAATTACATCCCTGTCTTGACCAATCGCGGCAGCGAGAAAGGTAATTCCTTTCCTTTCATATTCCTCTATTGTTTGTTGCATGTCTGTAACGGCGTAACTGCCGGTATAGTCGTCCATGGCTTTTGGTTGACCGTCACTGATGCTGATCAGCAGCTTTGTTCGTTGCGGTGCAACTACTAATCGTTCCGCCATAATTCTAAGGGCCATTCCATCGCGATTATTACTTCTCGCCTGAATCCTCATGAGCCTGTAACGATCATTGGAATCCATCTTATCAATGTCGGTATAAGCAAAGATCGACATTTGCTCCAACTTAGATACATCTGCCGTATCGCCATATATCAAAATAGGGATATTGCAGATTTGACAATATTCATACACGGCAATTACCGCTCGTTTTGCTGCTTCTAGTCTCCCAAAAGCCGACATAGAAGCAGATTCATCCACCCTTAGACCAACCACAAGGGAGGGGGATTCCGTAGGAGGACGTTTCTTGGCAAAATACTTATAATCCTTGTAAGCAACGCTGTCTGCTTGAAATTTGCTGCCATAGTAACGATTCCTCACAAAGTCAGAAGACACCTCATGTTCCAGGTACGGAAGTGTCTTTCTGGCAATCTCCTGCACGATCGGCATGAGTCCCTTACTTAGACGGACATATTCCAGTTGGTTTTCCTGATCGTAGTCTGGACGGTGAACAATGAGCTTTACTTTTTTATGAATGGAATCGGAGATAACCTCTCTTGCATGTTGATTCAGCTTTTTACGGAAATCGCGTTCCTTTTGTTTCGCTTCCTCTGACATGGATTCAGGATTTGCCTGATGATATTGGGGAGAGCCATTTTCCCCAAAACTCGAACTTTCCATCTGGGTAGAATCATCAGAGACACGGGAAGAGCTACTGTCACTGTCGGCAGATTTTTTCAATGCGATTCCCTTTTCCTCTAGATTGTTGTCTTTGCCTAAACCAGTGTCGTCTATATCTCCCCATGTCCTGATCTCTATGGCATCGTCAGATTTTCTTTTTTTTTTCGTTCAATCTGGACTTCTTCTAAGCGGGCAAACAAACCATGATTGTTAAGTGCTTCCTCCAAAATCTTCATTTCTTCCGAATCGGTTGTTATCTTGTAGATGACCTTATGATAAAGGGATTCTCTTGCGGAAGCTCCCCCAGCAATCGCATCCGCCCAGTAGAAAAATGAACGCATTCCAGCTACACCTTTGATCGCATTGGCCCGGCCTGTTTTGTCCAAAATCATAATGATATCCGCTAAAATATCCAACACCTTTTCATCTTGAAAACCGGTTTTGGCCATTACACGCTCTATCATGATTTCTTTCGTTGGCAGGTCCATCTTTTCCGTATGTTGAACCCTGTCGCGGAGCGCTTCGTTTAACGGCCTGGTTCCAGCATAACTGCGGTTTGTCGTGATTACGGCAATGAAGTCTGGGTGCCTGCGTATGATTTCAGTGGGAAGATTGATGCTGCCATCCAGCTCCAAGGCAGAGTTTAGTGCCATTAACACAGCAGCATCACGAATAACGTTTGGTTCTTGGATTTCCAAAAGATAACCTTTTTGATAGGCTCTGACGATCTCCGAAGGGTAAAATCGGTACTCAACCGCTTCGCCATCGGTGCTTTCCGCTGCAAGCTTCAGTAATTGCTTCATCTTTAAGGCAGCCTGCTCCTGTGTAATCCCCAGTGCGTCCATTAAAATTTCCGTTACGCTTTGAAATCCATCGCTTTCATAAAGTGCTTTCCATGCCTTTTGTTCCGCAAGCTCCTTTTTCTCTAAACGATCAGACGAAATCACCGGCAAAATAGCACCAATGATATCCGATTTATCCATATCGGCAAAACAAGTCACTTTCGTATATGGCAGTCCGAAATTAGCCGATAATGCTTTTGCTAGTTGTGTTTTACCAGAACCGGCGTCACCTTCCAATAAAATATTGGCGATTTTCATTTCCCCGCGATTCCAGTTGCGTTTTATTTCGTTACTGATGCGCCGCTCTTCTTCGCTAACCTTATGAGTTAACGGCTTTTTCCAAACAAGCGTTTTTTCTACATCAGTCAGCTGTCTTTCAGGTGACAATTTGTATTCTCCATTTGCCATCTCCATTCTCCTTCAATAACACGCTAATGCGCCATGTCTTTTAAAATCTTAGATAATACGCGCAGACGTTCGCTGATCATCTCATCATCAACGCTCAATGCTTGGCTAAACCGCTTAATGTCATCATTGATTTCCTCATTGTCCGTACATATCGCAACGGTCATGGCATTCCCTTGAAGGCCAATCCGGTCAAGGACAGGCTCTTTGGGATCATAGTAATGCTCATATCGGTATGCTTCGCGAAAATGCGCAAGGGACCGACAAATTAGAATGGACAAATCAAGAACGCGGTGAAGAGGCAATTCCCCCGATTCCTGTGACCATTTTTCTTCTCCCGCATCACTCAAAACCATCGCAGTAATAGCTTCCCTCCCTTTATCGTCCAAGTGGGCCAATCCTAACGAGAGTCTTTTGGTATCCGTGTTTTGGGTAAGTCGACCGTCAACTTTCTCGTAGTTATCTGAAACGACAACAGGCTTATGTTTTGCATGAGTTTCCATTTTTATTACCTCCTTTAAAATAAATTAACAAACATATTTAATTTATGTTTGTATTATATAGGACATTTTTATTTATTGTCTATAAATAAATGATATAAATTTTACCCGATGAACAGTTCCGGGCAATAAAAAAACGACATGAAATCCATGCCGTTTAGAAAAGTATTCGATTTTCATTACCGAAGAAGCCGGTACAAAAATTACTGATTAATCTGGGAACGCAGATACGCATCGATAAACATATCGATCTCGCCATCCATGACGGCCTGCACATTCCCGACCTCCACGTTGGTCCGATGGTCCTTGACCATGCTGTATGGGTGGAAGACATAGGAGCGAATTTGGCTGCCCCAGGCGATATCCTTCTGCTCGCCCTGGATGGACGCAAGCGTTTTCTCCTGCTCTTCTCTCTGGCGTTCAAAGAGTCGTGCCATCAGCATTTTCATGGCGCGCTCGCGGTTCTTGATCTGAGAGCGTTCGGTCTGACAGGTGACGACGATACCTGACGGCAAATGCGTAATCCGGACAGCGGAGTCAGTCGTGTTGATATGCTGACCACCTGCACCACTGGAACGATAGGTGTCCACCTTGAGGTCTTCCGAGCGAACTTGCACCTCATTGTCGTTTTCGATCTCCGGCAGCACGTTGCAGGAGACAAACGACGTATGGCGACGGCCCGAGGAGTCAAACGGCGAAATGCGTACGAGACGATGAACCCCTTTTTCTGATTTCAGGTACCCGTATGCATTGTATCCCTTGATCAACAAGGTTACGCTTTTGACCCCTGCTTCATCTCCTGGCAGGTAATCGAGCGTTTCTACTTTGAAGCCCTTGGCATCTCCCCAGCGCGTGTACATACGCAAAAGCATGGATGCCCAATCCTGCGACTCGGTCCCGCCCGCCCCGGGATGCAACTCCAGGATCGCATTGCTTTTGTCGTACTGATCGCTCAAGAGCAGCTCCAGCTCAAAGCTTTCAAATGCTTTTCGCAGTTCCTGGGTGCTGTCATACAAATCTTGGATCAGGGAACTATCCCCTTCTTCGATGACCAGCTCCAGCATCAACTGCAGGTCTTCGTATTGCCCATCCAGCTTGCCCATCGTCTCAGTCAGACTCTTGATCGCGTTCAGCTCGCTGATGGTTTTTTGCGCGGCGTCGTTGTCATCCCAGAAGTCAGGAGCAAGCATCCGCTCCTCCAACTCGCCGATCCGTTCCTCTTTTGCAGGAAGGTCAAAGAGACCCCCTGATATCTGCTAAACGTTTAGCCATACTAGACATCTCTTGTTTGATGTCCGCAATATCGATTAATGCCATGTTGCGAATCACCTTCTCTTCTCTAAGCTATCCTTTTATTGTATCGCAAATTGTCAGATGCGCAAACCTGACAACCTGCCTACGTTAGAGAAAGTGATCTTCAGGCAAGCGTGGCACTCCTGACTCGCCCCTGAGGAGGGGAGAGCGATGAGTTTACTTCACGCTGTTTTTTTCTTCTCTCACCCGCTTCTTGCGGAAACAGCACCACCGCTGAAGCTTGTCTCATGCGGGCTTCTTTTGCTCGCGTTTTCTGCCGGATCATCCGTTGTTCTTCTCTCTGTCCACGAACTTGCAAACCCTGCTTTCGGTCGCCCGGATCAAACCATCCCCGACAATATTGAACCTCATCGATATTCTTCCAAGGAGTTGGAGGGATCTCTGCCAGACGCTCCTTTTCAAAAACTGCCCCCTGAGCAGTAAAGAGGCACGGAGAGTTCTCCGTCTGTTCGATCACCTGAACCTGTCTATGGTCTTTTCCAGCGCGCAAGACTGCCTTCAAGGTAGCCCCGATGTGCTGCAGTGTTTCCTTCGCTTGTATGCCTAGCACGTTGACTGTCGTATTCATATTCTTGACCCCCGTCCCCGTGTATTTGAAAAAGTGTTGTACTTACGATTCTATGGATTCCACTGGAAAATACCAGCAGATTCGTTCGATCCCTTTTTGCAGTGTTAGACAAATCGACGCGATCGGCACAACGAGGAAGAAAGACTGGGGGCGAATGCTGTCTACCTGATAGGAAACAACGAGAAAAAAACCTTCCCCGACCAAATAGGCCGCATGGGAAGGTTTCGTTGTTATGCATAGAGATGGCAGTTATTAGTTTTTCTTGTTCTGGCGACGACGTTCTTGTTCTTGCTGACGGCGCTGGGCACGGTTTTGGCCCTTCGGATCGGCATCACCAGATGTAGAACTGGTCGGACGGCTGTCAGGTCCCGAGGTTTGGAGTTGGGACGGGTCCATTCCCTGTCCGCGGATGACGTCCTCCCGCTCCAGGTTTTGGCTTACCTCGGCCTTCATGACGTACATCGCCACTTCTTCTTCGACGGCTGCCACCATGTTTTGGTACATCTCGTAGCCCTCAAACTGGTATTCGCGCAGCGGATCGTTTTGACCGTACGCACGCAGGTGAATCCCTTGACGAAGTTGATCCATCGCATCGATATGATCCATCCACTTGCTGTCTACTGCACGCAAGATGACGACCTTCTCGAATTCGCGAATCATCTCGCCGATCTCGGCTTCACGCTGTTCGTACTGCTTCAGGACTTCGTTTTTCAGCAGCTCGGTAATCTCTTCGGCTTCCTTGCCTTTGAGCATCTTCTCCGTGATGACTTCGTCGTGCAGGAAGGTACTGTTGGCGACATCTGCCAGTGCTTGCAGATCCCAATCCTCCGGCACCTCTTCTTTTGGACAATGCGCAGCCACGTTGCGTTCCAGCACGCTGTTCAGCATGCCGAGAGCTACCTCTTTCAGATCTTCTTTTTCCAGAATATCGCGGCGTTGCTTGTAAATGACTGTACGCTGCTGGTTCATGACGTCATCGTATTGCAGAACGACTTTACGGGCATCGAAGTTGGAGCCCTCCACGCGTTTTTGTGCGGATTCTACCGCGCGGGTAACCATACGGCTTTCGATGGGCATGTCCTCTTCCATTCCCATACGATCCATCATCGCCATGATATTGTCCGCACCGAATCGACGCATCAGCTCATCCTGCATAGAGAGGAAGAACTGGGAAGAACCCGGGTCTCCCTGACGTCCGGCACGACCGCGCAGCTGGTTATCGATGCGGCGGCTTTCGTGACGTTCTGTACCGATGATATGCAAGCCGCCAATTGCGGCGACGCCCTCACCAAGCTGGATATCCGTACCACGTCCCGCCATGTTGGTTGCAATCGTCACTGCACCGTATTGACCAGCGCGGGCGATAATCTCCGCTTCACGTTCATGCTGCTTCGCGTTGAGAACATTATGCGGGACGCCTTTTTGCTTCAACATATGGGCAAGCTTCTCCGAGTTCTCGATCGAAATCGTACCCACGAGAATCGGCTGGCCTTTTTTATGACGCTCGACGATGTCATTGACGACAGCGCGGTATTTGGCTGCTTCTGACTTGAACACCAAGTCGGAGTAATCGGTACGCTGGATAGGTCGGTTTGTCGGGATCACGACGACGTCAAGTCCGTAGATTTTCTTGAACTCTTCTTCTTCCGTTTTAGCGGTACCGGTCATACCCGCCAGCTTTTGATACATACGGAAGTAGTTTTGCAACGTAATCGTCGCCAAGGTCATGCTTTCGCTTTGGACACGCAGACCTTCCTTGGCCTCGATCGCCTGGTGCAAGCCTTCACTGTATCGGCGTCCTACCATCAAACGTCCGGTGAACTCGTCTACGATCACCACTTCGCCGTCTTGGACCACATAATCAACGTCGCGCTTGAACAGCACTTGTGCCTTCAACGCTGCCGTAATGTGGTGGTTCAGCGTCATATGTGCCGTATCGTAGAGATTGTCGATGTTGAACGCTTTCTCGATCTTGGCTACCCCTTCATCGGTGAGCGAAACGATTTTCAGCTTTTCATCGATAGTGAAATCTTTTTCCTGCTCCAACCGTTTTACAAAATGGGAGCAGATGTAATACAGCTCCGTCGAACGGTTCGCGGACCCGGAAATAATCAACGGCGTACGCGCTTCGTCGATCAGGATGCTGTCGACCTCGTCAATGATCGCAAAGAACAACGGACGCTGCACCATTTGTTCCTTGTACAGCACCATGTTGTCGCGCAGGTAGTCAAATCCAAACTCGTTATTGGTGCCATAGGTGATATCGCAAGCGTAGGCTTCGCGCTTTTCCTCTGCGCTCAGTCCATTCTTATTTATGCCTACTGTCATTCCGAGGAAATTGTAGAGCTGACCCATGATCTTGGAGTCGCGTTCTGCCAGGTATTCGTTGACCGTGACGACATGGACGCCTTTCCCCTGAAGCGCGTTCAGGTAGGTAGCGAGCGTGGCAACCAGCGTTTTCCCTTCACCGGTTTTCATCTCTGCAATGCGGCCTTCCTGCAGAACCATACCACCGATCATCTGCACGTCGAAGTGGCGCATCCCGAGAACGCGCTTGGATGCTTCACGCACAACTGCGAACGCTTCGTTGAGGATGCGGTCCAGCTTTTCACCTTTTTCCAGACGAGCCTTGAATTCTTCGGTCTTTGCCCGGAGTTGATCATCAGAAAGCGCGGAGACACTGGATTCAAGCGCGTTAATTTCTTCGACGCGCTTAAACATCTTTTTGACTTCGCGCTCATTGCTATCGCCAAAAATCTTTTTTACGAGTCCTAACATGAGGACACCCCTTCCATACGCTCCCAACAAGCTTGTCATCATCGCCTGTGCAGGAGAGTTGCCCATTGAATTTCTTCCGAATAAATACTCTCTCAAAAAGTTATTTTAGCAAATGAGTGCTAACATACACAAGTAAAGGGAGTTGCCAATAGCAACTCCCCTGTTATACGAATCTTAGGATCAAAGGTTGCGTTATTTGGGCTCGATTAACCCATAACGCCCATCGTTGCGACGGTAGACGACATTGACGTCGTTGGTATCACTGTTTTGGAAGACGAAGAAGCTATGTCCCAGCATATCCATCTGCATGACAGCTTCGTGTGCGTCCATCGGCTTCAGGTCGAATCGCTTGGTGCGTACGATATCGATATCGATGTCTTCCTCGTCCTGACCGGCTGTCATGACAGCTACCGGCTGGGTGTGCATGATCCGACTGTTGCTCTCCACCCTCAGTTTTCGCATCAGCTTGGTTTTGTGCTTGCGAATCTGGCGTTCCAATTTTTCCACTACCAGATCGATGGCGGCATACATGTCATCATGTGTTTCCTCTGCTCGGATAATCACCCCGTTCAACGGAATGGTTACCTCGATCGTGCCTTCGCCGCGTTGAACGTGCAAGGTAACTTGTACTTCTGCGGGAAATGGCTCTTCAAAATATTTGGTCAGACGGCCGACTTTCTTCTCCACATAGTCACGAAGTGCTGCAGTGATCTGAATGTTTTCTCCACGAATGTTGAATTTCATGGTTCCAACCTCCTTCCGTCTATATGTAAAGATATTCGGCGTGATTGTAAATAATCCTGCTGGAAACTTTAAATTATCTTTACAATACTTGCTTGCTTCCCATGATTTTTCATTTAAAATTTTCCAATACCTGCTAGATTCCTATGCTATAATAATTGGCATATCCCAATAAGTCGCGGCACTTGATCGCACAGGAGGACCTCATCATGATAGAGGTGAAACCTTCCCGCTCAATCATTGGCAAAACGGTGGCAAAAGACATCTACAATGAGTACGGACTCCTGCTATTGCCTGCAGGTGTAGTCTTACATCAAAGTGATATTCGCTTGCTTCGTTCTCACCAGATAACGGCGGTATACGTAGCAGAATCAGACGAAATTCCGGAATCACCCATGCCGTACCCACTGCTATTTCAGAGTGAAGCAGAGGGGGCTCGTCAGTATCTTCTAGCGATAAAGCGGATCGAGAGCCTATTCGAGCAGGTATCAAGTGGATCGATTCCTCCGCTTCAACATTTTCAGCAGGCCTTTACTCCTCTATTGGAGCATGTCTTGCCAAGATGGAGCTTTCTTCGTTTTGTATACAATAAAAGCGGGACGCAAAACTATCTCGCTCGCCACTCTCTTCATGTAGGAATGCTCTGCGCTCTTATCGGCAAATTGCTGGGAAAATCCGATGAAGAGGTCATCATGCTCGGACATGCGGGCCTTTTGCATGACATCGGGAAATTACAGGTCCCTAGCGAATTGCTTGCAAAGCCTGGGAGATTGGAAACTACTGAGTATGAGGTTGTCAAACAGCACTCTCAGTACGGGGCCCAAATCATTCGCCAGATGGACGGTGCAGAAGAAATCATCGCCTTATGCGCCCTGATGCATCACGAGCGCCTGGACGGCAGCGGCTATCCGCAAATGCTGACCAAAGAGTCGATCCCGCTGGAATGTCAGATCGTCAGCGTAGCCGACTTTTTTGATGCCATGTGCACCGATCGCGTCTACCGGATGGGCATTTCTCCTTTTGAAGCCGCCAACATCCTCTGGGAGCAGGCATGTGCTTTGAAGCTGCAAGCTTCCATCGTGTCTTTATTCATTCATTACATCGCCCAATTGTACGTAGGTACAGAGGGTGTCTTAAACAACGGGGAAACCGTTGAAATTGTCATGGTACATAAGGATGAGCCGACGCGCCCACTGGTACGACGGGGAGAAGAATTCCTCGATTTGCGCCAGTACCGTTCGCTTCGCATTATAAAAATGATCGGATGACATACCAATCCCCCTGAACCTATCAAAAGGCCAGGGGGATTTCATTTTGCCTACAATTTTACGACATTGGCTGCCTGCGGACCGCGATCGCCTTCCACGATGTCGAATTCGACCTCTTGTCCTTCTTCCAACGAACGGAATCCATCCGATTGGATCGCGGAGAAGTGAACAAATACGTCGTCGCCGCCTTCGCGCTCGATAAAACCAAAACCTTTTTCTGCGTTAAACCATTTCACTTTGCCTTGCATGAAAAAGCACAACCCTTTCTTATTTACCGTTTTGTAAGAAACTGGGATATCCTCCCGTGTTTGACTATATCATTCCCATTTTGGGCAGTCAAATTCACCCGCTGCCATCAGCGCGTGGAATATTTTTTCTCCAGTCTTCGTACGACTACACGCGAGAGGAACAGCGTCAAGACGAGATATATTGCCGCTTCCGTCAGATATGGTGGATAGCGTTCAAAGGTGTTCTTGGCGACGTTCATCGCTGCGTAGTTGAGTTCAGGCGTAGCAATAACCGCTGTCAGGGATGAATCTTTTAATAGAGAAATGAATTCGTTTCCGAATGCGGGAAGCATGCGAGTAAACGCCTGCGGCAGTATAATTGTGCGCATCGCCAAACCTTTGGTCATCCCCAGTGAGCGTGCTGCTTCCATCTGTCCAGTGTCGATTGATTGAATCCCTGCCCGAAAAATCTCCGCAATATATGCCGCTGCATTCAACGACAATGCGACAAAACCAGAATAAATCGCATCAGGACTACTTTCTCCCGGAAATAATAATCGCCAAATCGAGGGGATGATCGCGGAGTGGATCAACAAAATCTGCACCAGCATCGGTGTCCCTCGGAACAACTCCACGTAGATCGAGCAAATCGAGCGCAAGATCCGTATGCCCGACATCTTCCCAAGACTGACAAACAATCCTAAGATAGTTCCACAGACGATGGCAACCACGGTGAGCAGAATCGTGACCATAACGCCCTTGTAAAAAAGCTCCCGGTAATCATAAATGACGCTCCAGTCCAAACGTCCCTTCCTCCTTTACGCACGCTGTCTACGTTTCGGCTGTTGCTGTCAGGCTGTGGGTGCGCCCCATTTCGACGCACCCGACCTGTTCTGCGTGCTTTATTGGTTGCCGAAGTATTGGTTGTAGATTTCCTGGAGCTTGCCGTTTTCCTTGATCTTTTTCAGACCGTCATTGATTTTGTTCAAGATCTCGGTATTGCCCTTTTTCACCATGATGCCGTAGTACTCTTTTTCAAAGGATTGGTCATCGACCAGCTTGAACTTCTTACCCGGGTTTTTCTTCGCGTAAAACGCAATGACCCCGTTATCCCCCACGACTGCATCTACGCGTCCATTAAAGAAGTCATCGACGGAGGAAGGCATGTCGTCATAGCCTTTCAAGCCCGAGTACGTATTGCCAAACGCTTTTTTCACAACTTCTTCTCCTGTAGTTGCTGCCTGTACGCCGATGTTCTTCCCTTTCAGGTCTTCCAGTTTGGTCACCGGAGAATCCTCGGGCACCAGAATCAATTGATTGGCTACGAAATACGAATCAGAAAAGTCATACTTTTCTTTGCGCTTGTCGGTGATGGTGATCGAGGAAATCCCGATGTCTACCGTTCCTTTGTCCAACCCGTCAAACAAAGGGTCCCATCCCGTATTGCGCCACTCAATCTTAAAGCCTCCTGCTTCCGCAACCGCATTCATCACATCAATGTCATGGCCCGTGATCTTGCCATCGGCCTCCAGCACCTGGAACGGCGGATACGCTGCGTCAGTCCCGACCACATACACCTTTTCCCCAGATCCACTGCTTGGTGCCGCTCCCGATCCACAGCCTGCGACGACCAGCCCAAATCCAACCGTCAACGCAAGAGATGCCAGCCACTTCTTCCCTAGTTTCATTACATAACCCCCTAGACTCTGTCTGATTCATTTTTGTCCCCAATCATGTCCACAAGAAAATCACGGTTTTTTGGCGTTCTCCACAGAGTTATCCACATTATCCACATGACGTTGTGCACAAGCTGGGTATAACCTTCTTAAGTCCTAGTTCCAAACAAACGGATACACAAGGCAGAAGATTCCCAAAAATACGGCAAAAAGGACTCCCGCCAGATATACTTCTATCTGATATAAGGGAATCCTGCTACAAAAGACCTGTAAATTGAGGAAATCATCAAATTATTCTTCTTTATCTGCCAAAATCATAATTTCCACACGTCGGTTGCGAGCCCGATTTTCATCATTGGAATTGTCTACCAGTGGCTTGTACTCACCCCAGCCCGCTACGGTAAATCGGGTCGCAGGCAGATTGTGGACATCGACCATCTCACGCATCACTGCAATGGCCCGTGCCGAAGAAAGCTCCCAATTGGACTTGAAAGCACTGCGACCGATCGGTACATCATCGGTATAGCCTTCGATACGCACCAGATGGGAATATTGCTGAAGCACGCCAGCCACGGTCGCGACCACATCTTTGCCCTTTTCCTGCAAATCGGCGGACCCGCTCCGGAAGAGGATCGTCTCTGGAAGGCGAATCCGCAATCCTTCCTCCGTCTCCTCGAAGTCGAGATTCAACTCCGTCAAGGCCGAGGAAAGCTGGGTCCGTACTTTGTCCATGTCCCTCTCTGCTGACTCTTTGGAACCCATCGGCGCCGGAGGTACTAGCGGCGCTTCTCCCTTGCTCTCCGACTCATCATCCTCCGACAACGTTTTCTTACGCGCCTCCAGCTGATGCACTTCACGTTGCAATTCCAGCTTTTGCAGGTTCAACAAATCCAGGCTCTCGTGCACCTGATGAAGATTTTCCTGCTGCTTGGCCACTTCCTTCTTGGCCTCTTCCCGCTCTGACTTGATAGCCGTCGAGGAGGACGCAGCGATAATCACCACGATGATGAACAACAGCGTAATCAGGTCACTGTAGCTGAGCAGCCAGCTTTTCTCCAGCTCCTTCTCGTCGTACAGCCGATCATCATGCATAGTGACCCTGCCTTTCAATCGTTCCCCTCATGCTACCTGGCTCTTTTACCAAAACCAGCTTCTGGTCTTCCGGTAGAAACGAATTCAGTTTTTCAAACAGCAAGCGCGGCGTCTCCATCCGCTGCAAGCCGACACAACCTTCGATGTAGAGCTTTTTTTCAAACATCTCCTGGTCGTAGATGTCCATCAGCCGGTAGTAGCACGGCAGAGCTAGCATGTTGGCCAGCAAGGCACCGTACAAGGTTGCGACAACAGCTGTACTTAGGCTCAGACCCGTCTGAGAGAGGTCTTCCAGGCTGCCTAGAACACCTGTCATCCCGAGCAGCGTCCCTACCAGCCCCATGCCGGGGGCGAGCAGGCTGATCAGGCGAAAAAAGCCACCTGCTTGTTGGTAGCGGTATTGCTCGCCTTTGAGCTCGTTGTCCAGTACCAGGCGAAGCTCTTCCTCTGTCACTCCCTCGATGGCAAGCAAGCTGCCGCGTTGGACGAAAGAATCACGTTCTTGCTGAAGCTCTTTTTCCAGTGTGAGCTGGCCTTGCTCTTTTTGGACCAGAGCGTAGTAGTAGAAGCGTTTGATGGTCTCCTCGACGTTTCCTTGGCGGCCGTGGATCAAGAGGCTGATCATGCTCCTCAGTTTCACGTGCTTGCGCTTGATGGCGTAGGAGATCAGGATGGCCAGGGCGACCATTTCAAGCGCAGCGAGGTTGAGGAGGTCGGAGAGATTGCCGTTGAGGTAGACGGCGTGTATGAAGATGAGGAGGACTGTGATGATTAGGAGTATGGAGCGGCGTTTTGTTGACAAGGGTGTCACCTTCCTAGTAGATTGCGAAAAGATGAGAATATTATAGCAGAGGTTGCGAGTAGCTGTGAGTGTTTACAGGTGATTGCACTAAAAGCAGAAAGCAGGAAAGACGATACACAGAAAGAAAGCCAACCCTTAGAAGAGGTGACATCATGAACGCGATTCAATTGCAGCAAGCGGTCAACATCAGTTTGACCAAGCAAGTTCAGGAAACAGTGCAAGCCCAGGCAGCAATGTTGTTGGAGGGGTTTGCACAGACGCAGCAGAATGTTCAGGCAGCGCAATCGGTGCATCCGTCGTTGGGGAAGGTACTGGATGTAAAAGTATAGTAGTCGTAAAATAAGAGAGTAGGCTAGCCTACTCTCTTATTTAATTCTAAGCTTTCGCTACCAACCCACATAATTCGTATAATAAATCTATTAATCTAATCTATTTAACACATCTGTATAATCTTCAAAAGTATCAATTTCTTGACACAATCCATCGGAAAAATAGCATGGTGCCAATTCTTCAGTACCTGCCAGCACTTCATTTAAAGCATCCTCAGCATATACCTTTGTTTCTCCTCGCTGAATAAACATCTCAATTTGTTCCATCCACTTGGAAAACAAAGTATGATCTAATTTATATAATGGTAACAAGAACTTACAATCCGTAAACATATCAATTGATATGTTTCGAACATAACCATTTTCAATGTAGCCCTTAAAATCCTTCAAAGGTAAACTTTCAGAAGTACTTACAATAACCATATTTTTCTCTTTAGAATCAATAATTTTACTTACTATTTCCCGATCAAAAACGAGATCACCATGGAGTAACAGAATCCCATCAGTGATATTTTCATTGATCGTGTTCTTCAATAAATACATTGAATAAATGTAGTTGGTTGATGCATACTGGTCATTGTTTACGAAGTGAAATTTTACATCTTTAAACTTTGATTCCAGGTACTGCTTGATCTCCTCATGAAATCTTCCGGTGGTAATAATGATGTCCTTTACTCCCTTTTCCATGAGATATTGGACTTGTCTACTTACTATTGTTTCATCGTTTTTCAAACTCAGTAGACACTTGGGGCTATTTTCTGTTAAATCTCCCATACGTGAACCTATACCTGAATTCAGAATAATTGCCTTCATGTCAGATCTTCCTCTGTTATGTAATTTGACTCAGATATTTCATAAGTTCTTCTTTATTTGTTTTCGGTGAAAGAGTAGGTCTGCCAAGGTCTTTACGTGAACCGGGTTTTACTCTTATTTCAAGCATACTAGAACCTCTATGCTTTTTGACCTCTTCAAGAGCTTGGATTAGCCCCTTTTCCCCTTCTACTGAGTATGAAAATTTATATCCTGAAGCGCTGGCCATCTTCCCAATGTCCATTTGTTGTGCACTATTGGGCTGTCCTCCTACAGAATCATGTACACCATTATTAATTACAATATGAGTAAAATAATCACTAGCATAATCACCATTTATCGCCAGAGATCCCATATGCATCAACAACGAACCTTCACCGTCAATGCAGTAAACTGGTAGACTTTTATGAACCATTGAGATACCCAAAGCTATTTGAGAACAGTGTCCCATGGAACCAACTGTTAAAAAGTCCTGACCATGCCCCAAGTTATGTTTTTCCCTTATTTCAAATAACTCTCTCGACGTTTTCCCGGTAGTAGAGACTACTACTGCCTCTTCTTCAATATGATTAATAATAACCTCAACTGCTCTTTCGCGAGTTAGTAACGCATCGTCACTTGAATCTCTTGCTACGGAATATGATTCGAATGTATTCTTTCTAACTACGATGGCATACGGGGCTAGGTCCTCCCGCATTTTTTTCGAAATACTAGACAGCACAACTTCCATTTCCTCGTTGCTGCAGTTCCCATCAATTACTGTGTACTCAATCCCCAAAACACGTAATAATTCTAAAGTCACCATTCCTTGTCTTTCGTGTTGGGGTTCATCTTTTAATCCTGGCTCTCCTCGCCAACCAATTATTAAAAGAGCGGGTATTTTATATACCATTGAATCCGTCAGTGACAATAACGGATTTACAATATTACCCAGACCGGAGTTTTGGAGATAAACTACAGCCGGATTAGAAGTTGCGAGATAATAACCGGCTGCAACTGACAAGGCGTTTCCTTCGTTGGCTGTAATAACATGATTTGATTTATTTCCAACCTCTTCTAGAACGGTGCAAAATGATTTTAACAATGAGTCAGGCACTCCTGTAAAAAAGGTAAACCCATTATTTACAAGATTTCGGTAAAATTCACGGGGGTCCAGCATCTATTTACCTCCGGGTATCAGTGTTAACACATCTTTAATTGGCATACAAAGTTCGTCACATTCCAAGGATCGCTCATGTGTCAGGATTAAATTTGCAGCTTCCAACATCGCAGGGTAGGCACTTCTAATCAAATGATTTGCATAGATTACGATGTTTGCTCCCATTTCCTTTAGTTCTTCTTCATACAGATAATTGTAGCTTGTAGGAACGACTATTAAAGGAACCCTAACTGGAAACTGATCATACGCCTTGCAAAACGCTTTGATTTCTTCACCATCTTTTTCTTTCGAATGAATCATTATTCCGTCTGTACCCGCCTCAATATATGCTTTTGCCCTGTTCAATGCGTCATCTAATCCGGCTTTTAGAATTAGACTTTCAATTCTAGAAATGATCATAAAATCATCGGTAAGCTGTGCCTTTTTTCCTTCTCTTATCTTATATGAAAAGTTTTCGATACTATCTTGTTCTTGAACGACGTCTGTACCAAAAAGAGAATTTTTTTTCAAGCCAACTTTATCTTCGATGATAATAGCAGAGACGCCCAGTCTTTCAAGCGTTTTTACGGTATAGACAAAATGTTCGACCAACCCGCCGGTATCTCCATCTAAAATAATAGGTTTTGTGGTTACTTCCAATATTTCATTAATGGTATTTAACCTGGAAGTCAGGTCAACAAGTTCTATATCTGGTTTACCTTTTGCTGTAGAATCACACAAACTACTAAGCCAGATAGCATCAAAATTCTTGACGCCGTTTTCTTTAATAACCTTACTATTTTCAACAATTAATGCTGTTAATCCATTATGAGCTTCCATGGCAGTTACAAATTGTTTTAATGACAGTAACTTTTTTAATGTACCTCTCCTAATTTCAGGAGTTGTTCCTGTTTCCCTTAACATTTGTTCCAATTTCAAAATAGAAGTTTCTTCGGAGTACTTGACCTCAATCAATTCTCCTCCCCATTGCGCTAAAGTATCAACAACACTTTGACGAATAGAAGATTGTATTCCAGTTCTCCAATCATCACCATGAATCACATAATCGGGTTTGTATTTCAATAGATTAGGAGTATAGTTTAGTGAACTTTGCTCTACTACCTCACTCACATCTTTAATATTCTCGATTATGATTTTACGTTCTTCAAACGGCAGCAATGGCACTTTCTTATAACTAGCTATTACTTCATCTGTAAGAACGCCTACAATGACTCGACCGTATTTCTTCGCCTCGTTAATTACTTTGATATGACCATGATGGATAATATCGGCACTCATAGCAAGATAAACTGTTTTCATGATGTCTGCTCCATTCTCAATAGATCTCTTTTAGAACACCCAAAACTTTTTCTTCATCCAAATCGATGGGATTGTTGTCCATTCGCCCGCGTGTAAAACATTCCTTAACTACTTCCGTTAAATCTTCTACTTTCACACCATAATCTCTCAAACGTAACGAAATACCCACCATCTTGCCTATCTGAAGAAGTTTATCGTATAATTCTTCAATTGTTTGAATGCCTAATGCATGAAGAAGCCTTTCAACATCAGGAATCACCTTGTAATTTATTTGTAACAAAGAGGCTAAGGTCATAGAGGTCGCTATTCCATGCTCAACACCGAAGCGTAAAGTTAATGGATAGGCTATTGCATGGCATGCGGTAGTCTTCGTATGACTTAATGCCAAACCGGCATTTAGACTTCCTAACGACAGATTCCCTTTAACTTCTTCATTAGAGTCCTCGCCGCACAATCTCTCCAAGTTACCCATAATCAAAGAAATGGCAGACAAGGAGAGCTGTCTTGAATACTCATTGCTTGGTTTCGCCCAATAGGATTCAATAGCATGGCATAAAGCATCCAAGGAACAAATAACTGATGTCCGTAATGGTAAACTGTACGTTAATTTTGGGTCTACAATTGCATAGTCGGGGTAAAGAGCTCGATGCTCAATGGAATACTTTTTTTTATTTTGTCGATCCCATACTGTTGCCCACGGGGTGACTTCTGAACCTGAGCCAGAAGTAGTTGGAATTGCTACAATGGAAATCTTAGCAGGAAAATATTTTCCGACAGCTAAAATCTTCTCTAAATCTTGAATTTCGGATAATCTTTGCCCAATAACTGCCTTTATTGTTTTTGCTACATCCAATACGCTCCCACCGCCAATAGCGAGTATTGTATCGAATTTACTAATAGCTAATTTTTGATACATTTCAAGTACGTCCCTGGTATCAGGATGGCTCGGGACACTTTCTACTGACACAACGGTATAATTACTTAAACACTCATTAATCTTTTCAAAATAACCGGATTTTTTTAAACTAGACTTTCCGGTGAGCACCAATATGTTTTTACTGGCGAGTTTAACTAAGATATTATTCAACTTGCTGATTGAGCCTTCTCCCCAATATACGTTCACCGGATTATGAAAAATATTCATATTGTCTCCCTACCAGCCTATTTTCCTTCTGCATTAATACGTTTCCAAAGCTAGACGTTTTCTATTTAGGTAATCGTAGAAAACTCTTTGCATGTTCAAATACAATCGATTCAAATAAGTTTACCTTCTCACTCAAGAGGGACGTTTCATCCTTATTTGAATGTCGATTTAATAAAGTGATTTGATATTCTTCAAGATCTATAGAGCCATCGTCTCCCACATTTTTATGGGTTTCAAATCGAAAAATATGCGTTTCGTCAGAGATGACAGCCTTATAAGTTTGATTAGGATGAATGGCTTGCGTAAATGCATATTTTTTCCCTTCAGTACCTCCAAAGCTCATTGGAAGTACTCCATCAATATCAGACGGACACTCACCGCCACATAATTTCAACGTTATTGGAAGGATATCCACTGTCTCTATAATCTCGTCACTTTCCATCATAGGTACATTTTTTCCAGTGATCATCAATGGTACTTTCCGTCTACTTTCATGTAAAATACCTTGATCATCTTCTAAGAAAGATTGACCATGATCAGACTTGAAAAGAACTAATACCTCATCCTGACTATATTGTTTTGCAATATAATCAAACAAAATTCCCAAGTATACATCTAGTCTTTTGATCTCTTCTCTGTATTTTACTATCTTGTTTTCATCAAACGTTGTTAAAACAGTTGTAGGCCCTTTTTTGTTACGGTTTACCCGGTATTGAACATCAGTATTTACCTGACTGTACAAATTATCTTCTATTTCGTCTGGAACATGATGAAGATCCTCTAAACAAATCCAGACAAAATTATTCTTTTCCTTGAATGTTTCGATGTGTTCTATTGCTTCCATGATGACTTCACCAGCACCCATGCCACCAAGGAAATTTTTATATAAAATCCGATCAAATCCTTTATGGTACCCGTAGGTCGGAGTTATTCGCCAGTTATTACATATTTGTGTGGTAAAGTAACCTTCATCATGCAAGTGCTCTGATAATAATTTGTTATGATCCTCGAATCTGTAATTGAAGGACGGGTGGAACAACCTATGACTTGTAGTATATTTTCCAGTAAAAATAGATGCGACACTAGGTAACGTCCACTCACTGGTGGCATAACAATTCCTTGCAACGAAGCCTTCCTTAAAAAAAGCATATGTATTTGGCATTATTTTTTCTATGCCCTCATTCTCAAGGAATTGATATGACAAGCCATCAACAAAAATATTTAATATGAGTCGGGGAGTCTTACTATTATTGTTTAATTTTATAGGATTACCGATAAACATTTCGGAATCTGCCTTGATCTTTAACTTTCCCTTTTCATTAAATCTTATATAATGGTACTTATTTGGCCAAAGATCATTTTCTTTAAAGAGATGTTTGCTTCCATTTAACCTAAATTCTACATTGGTGTTCTCTTTTATTAGGGAGATTGGAATCATAGTTGGACCATCTAAATTAATCTCGAGTTGTTCCTTAATTTCCTTACCCTTAAATAATTCTGTTGAAAAATAAAAACGATTTTCTCTGTTGATGTTAACTACGTTATATGACTTATACATATTAACCATGTATTCTTGATCTGTACCTTTTTCAAGCACCTTTCTAGCAACACTTTCTCCATTTATATCTATCGGAAAATGTCTATTATCGATTTCATTCAAAATTTTTTTACATTCTTCTAACTTCATCTTTAATTTAATATTGTCAACTTTACTTGTTTTATTTTTTAAACTATTGATTCCATTATCGAAATACTCCACTGCAATATTATTGTTTTCCTTAGAGTAACTGTATTTCATAGCTTTAGTAAAATATTTCAAACTTTCCAATACGGAACCCTTTACTTGGTGCATGATACCCATGTTTAAATTAAGTTCAAAATTAAAAGGAGAGACGATTAGTCCCTGTTCAAGCGCTTTTATGGCATTATTGTATTTTCCGGAAAGGTAAAAATAATTGGCTTGTAGCGAAAAATAGTTCGCATCTTTTGCGATGATTGAATACTCTTCCAATCGCAATTTTGCTTTTTCTAACTCGCCTTCTGTAAGTGCCTCTTCAATAGAAACTTTTATCTCTCTTAGGAGAGTGATCTTATGGTGGATATAGCTCATCTTGTTCTCCTTAACTATTTGAACTAAAGAACGAGTAAGGTAAAATAAATCCCTACTCGTTCTTTCTATACAGTCACAAAAACCAAAAATTACTTCTTTCGGTCAAAAAAGGCGCCATATGCATTGACTCCCTCATCATTATATGAGTTCATCTTCAATTTATTAAGCTGTATATTATTTATTTTAGATTTAATCTCTTGCATGCGGCCGTTCATAATTGGCAATACATTTTGATTGATATGAAATACTTGCTGCAGCTTTTCTTTATGAGAGTCCTCTAGAATAGTTTTGTATTCTTTTAATTGGTCAATGAGGACTTCTCTTTTATCGAGGATTTCCAACCAATCATCTCCGTCACTATCATGCTGATTCACTTGTTCTTGGAGAGCCATTGTGACTTCGAGTAAACTCTCTATTAATGAGTCTATTTCTGGTTTCATCACTAGCTCCTTATCCTTGTTTTTTAGCTAAAAGCATAGCTTCCTTCCAAGAGTCACGGAACTGGACGAAGAAATCCTCAACCTCGTCTAAAATTGCGATATCTTTGCGAACGTTTGCTTCAATAGTGCGTTTTAACATGTATTCATAGAGTTTGATGAATTCTTTTGAGATTTCGTAATCGTTATTCAAGGTCGACATTAATTCATACAAGATGTTCTGGACTTTGAGAGAGGACTCGTGAGCTTTTACCACATCTTTTGCCTCAATAGCACTCTTAGTCTGTTTAATAAACTTGATTGCACCATTGTACAACATGAGCGTCAAATCAGCAGGAGTTGCGGTTGTCACTTGGTTAGATTGATAGGTCTGAGCAGCATTATGTAACATCTGCATCGCTCCCTGTTATTATTGTTGCCCCAACATCTGTGCGAACCAGGAACCTTGGGATTGTGCTTTGGACATCGCCTGTTCCATAGCAGTGAATTGTTTCCAGTAGCGGTTCTCGATGATTTTCAGGCGGTCTTCCCAGCGGTTGATGTCGTCGTCTGCTTGCTTGAGTTTTTTGCCAAGACTGCTGTCGTCATAGATGCTTCCAGATGAACCTGCTTCTTTTGTTACTTTATCCATAAGTTTGTTCAATTCACTATAGAGACGTTCGGCTACACCGCTCTCATTATACTTCGTAGCAGGATTGCTTTCGCTGCTATAGTTCGTGAACAATTTAAGCACGTCGTCCCCGTTATTGCGAATCGCATCGCGAAGTTTATTTTCATCAATATACAATTTCCCATTTTCTTGATAGGCATTTTTCCCGGAAGGAGGACCACCGATCCCGATTTCGGAGAGCGTATCAAAGGCAGTGTTTACCCCTGTGGCTCGTAGTGGTGTACTTAAGGCGCGTCTCAATTCGGTTAAACCACTTGACAAAATCGGGTCGCGCAGCAGGATTCCGCTTTTTGCCATAGTATCCATTTTTTCAGCTGTTTTTTCAGAGAGAGCTTCTTTCTCCTCATCCAACAATGGCTTATAGGATTTATACCTTGGCTCGGATACTTTATTGTTGATTGTTTCGATGATTGCGTTGTATTTGTCGACGAACTCTTTAACTGTATTGAAAATAGAGTCTTCATCAGTTTTTGTACTAATTACAACAGGAGAAGAAGTTACTTGTTTCAGGTTGAAATCAATTCCGTCGAAAGTAAAGGTATTGGATTTGGATGTATATGTGACACCATTGATTTCAAACTCAGCGAGACCACCTGTTGAACCTGGATTCATTTCTTTCGGTCCAAGCTCATTATTTTCTCCAGTATCTATATTAAAATCCTTTCCATTCTCCGACGACATTACTAATTTACCATTATAAAAAGTCGCTTTTACTCCTGTATTTGAAGCGTTAATTTTATTCATTATTACTTCTAGAGAATCTCCATCTTCAATCACTATCTCTTTTGTTGTGGCGTAGGGATTGGCAGGATCGACAGGTGACGCTTGTTTATCAGTTTGAATTTTAAGAGTAAAACCTGTCTCGACTTTTTGTTTTACATCAGTTAATCCCGTATCGAACACAGCCGTTGGGGGCGTACCTGCTACTGCAAGTTTTGTCACTTTTACAGTATACGAAGACAAAGCTGGTTTACCCTTTGCGTTCACTGATACAAAACCATCATTATCAGATAAAGCTACTTTTTTGTTAAAGGTACTAGCCATACGAAGATTTTTCATAGAGTTTTGAAGGTCAGCCAGAAGAGTATTCATCTCTCTATAGGCATCCCGCTTCCATTCGATCGAATATTTACTTCGCTGCAGTCGATTGATTGGTTCTCGCTGAGTTTTCATCAGGTCTTTGATGATCTTCTCCGTATCCAACCCCGATGCCATACCACTAATACGTAATCCCATTTCTTCAACCTCCTATCTTTTTTCGTCGACGAGCAATCCGATCATCTCGTGCATTTTTGCGACTATATCCATCATTTTCTTAGATGGAATTTCCTTCACCACAGTATTGTCATGGTCGCTGATGATTTGTACATAGTACTCATTCAGCTTATCATGCAGTGTAAATTTTAGATGAGTTGAGCTCGACTGCATAAATTTGTTCAAACTCTCTACTTCCCGTTCCAAGTCCGCACGTGTGGGTTTCTTCTCTGGTTGATATCCTGTGACTTGTGGGTCTCCTGACTGGGATGCTGGTTTATTTCCCATTCCTTGAAACTGGTCTACATAGGGTACTTTTACATTTCCAGCAACATTGCTCCCTTGGATACTCACACTTTTTCCTCCCCTACTGGTTCCCTTTACCACTATTATCGGAGAAAAGTCGCATGATATTTACTTTTTCAACTAGACTTCTTTATTTTGTGAAATTATCGTTTCGAGGATTAAAAAATCCAGTGTATTGTCTACATCTATAGATCTTTCTTTTGGCATGACATAGCCTACTGTTTCCTCGTGTAAGAATGATCGTGTCTTCGTAAGCCAAGCAGTTTTAGCAACATAAACAGCTCCATTCAGCACGAATACCTCAGGAGCCTCTTGTCTTCTCAGGATTGGCTTTTCAGATACGATGACGGGTTGTAAAACACCACTATTCTCAAGACTGTACATCCAATAAGGAGACTTTTCTGACAACACCACTGATACACAAGAGTTGGACTTCTGCTCGATGCATCGTTCTAGGCATGCATCTATATCTTCAACTGACCGTAGCGGCGAAGTAGGTTGAAGTAATACAATATAATCATATTCCGGCAATAGCCCGATCGCATGAAGTACTGGATCAATACCTGGGGTATCGTCCTGAGCCAACTCGCTCGGGCGTATAAATGGGATTTCGGCCCCCCTTGCTTTAGATACTTTAGCAATTTCTTCATCGTCAGTTGAAACAATCAAACGATCTATGTACTTTGACTTCTGGGCTTCCTCAATTGTCCAAGCAATAAGTGGTTTTCCCGATAAATGACGAATATTCTTTCTCGGAACTCCCTTGGAACCACCACGTGCAGGAATGATTGCCAATACTGATTTGTTCTGGATCATCCGAAAACCTCCGCGAACTCAATATTCGCCTTTTCAAAGTCAGTCATGCGGCCAATGTCCAGCCAGTACTCCCTAATAGGGAAGACAATCGTCTGATCCCCCTGTTTCATAAGCTCCTCGAACAGTCTGGGCATATCAAAAAACTCATTGGCTGGAATCATATCCAGTGCAGAAGGATCCAATACATAGATTCCTGCATTCACAAAGAAACGCTGAACAGGCTTTTCTTCTATCGCTATCATTTTATGTCTATCGGCCTTCACTACTCCATAAGGAACCTGGAAGTCGTATTCCCTCACACACATTGTTCCTTTTGCACGATACGTGATATGAAAATCCAGCAATTGCTCAAAGTTCACCTTCGTTAACAAATCACCATTCATGACAAATAGCGGAAGTGTCGGCTTTTCTGGCAATAAACTGAGCGCTCCTGCGGTTCCTAACGACCTTTCTTCATGAATGTATTCAATCCTGACATTCCAGCGTGATCCATCTCCGAAGTGTTGCTTTATCATTTCCGCCTTATAATTAACGGAGATGTAAAAACGATGAAAACCATGCTCGATAAAATTGAGCAAGATCGTTTCCAATAAGGGCTTATTCCCCACCTTTAAAAGAGGCTTAGGGCAATTATGTGTAAGCGGCTGCAAGCGGGTCCCCAATCCCCCAGCCATTAAAACCACCCAATTATCTTTTAGCGTCGGACGCAGCAATTCGTTGAGCATCTCCACATGGATTACTCTTCCGTCTTCGTCGACAACAGGGATCTGGTGTAATTGCCTTACTTTCATTAACGCCAATATGTTCTCACGAGCATCATAGGGAGAAGCTACTGTTGGATAACCATTCATAACTGTAGAAACTGGGTCGCTAAGCAATTTTCCCTTCAGTAATCCCCTACGTATATCTCCGTCGGTCACTGTCCCAAGTAAACGATTATTCTCGTCAACAACCAATGCTAACTGCCTTGCACCAGCGTCAATGATTTCAATTGCTTTAAGAATCGAGGTAGAAGGGCTGACAAGTATGTTCATCCATTTTTCCAAGAGACATCCCCCCTCATTTTTGCTATTTGTCAGTTCTTTTTTTCTCCGAAAATAATCCATTCTCTAACGTCTTGCTCGGATGGATCCATCATGATTTTTTTAGATAGCAGTTGGACTTCAGTAATAGAAAATCCTTTGATCAACTCAGGAATTTCCTCATAAGCAGTAAACCGAGTGTACCCCTTTTGATGAAGAGGCCCTTCATCTACGAGATACGCGCGATGCCCAACTTTTTCACCTGTACCATCTCCCCAGCATCCTGTAGCAAAAGTCCGAGAGAACAATTTCCCTCCTACTTTCGTGACCCTGGCTAATTCCTGGTAAATCTGAATCGAGTTTTGTAACGAATTACTATATATAGCTTCATTATCAATTACAGCATCAAAAAAATGATCTGGATACGGAAGGTTCAGAATATCTCCGACTCTAATTTCTCCCCTCCAGCCAGGACACTCTTCATCTAAACGCAATTTTGCCTGCTTAACCGCAGTCTCTGAGCCATCAATTCCATAGACAGTAAAACCTTCCCGAGCCATGTACCAAAGATTTGCGCCAGGCCCGCATCCTACTTCCAATAGCTTTACTTCTTGCCTATTTGGAGACCGATAAAAGTTTCTTGCTATAAATCGGATTAGATCTTCTCCTGGGTACTTACCCCATTGCTGTTGTGTAAATACCTCTTCCCATACCGGATCCCATGCCATGCTGTAAATCCTCCTATCGGTAAAATAAGATGCGATTTGACGCTTTTCCGTTTTGGCTTTCCCATTCAGCCTTTACCTTCTCGTATTCTTTTGGTAGATGGATATATTTCCCGATATAGTAATCGGAGCGGTGATCTGAGAAACCAGCTTTAAATGCGAACAAAGGATTGTCTGGGAGATGGTTCGTCCCCCCGCCTAGATGAAGATACTTACAATTAAGTAGTTTGCCACGCATACCCGCTTCATGAATAAGCAAGGTATTTGCTGCATAACGTTTCCCAATCTCATTCGAGGCAGATAAATGGTATTCCATAATTTGACCAAAATGATAGAAAACTGCCGCTGCGACAATCTCCCCTTCCTTCTGGCAAATCGCATAATGACCATAATCACTGGTTGACCACGCCTGATAATATTCGTGAGGGAAAAAATAGAAGTGTGATGCATCCAGTTTCTTCATCAGATCCTCGTAAAGGGACGGAAACCATCTGAAAAATTCTTTCTGGTCACACCATCCTACAGTTACACCGCTTTTAGTCGCTTTCCGCAAGGTATTTCTCGTCCGTGACTGGTAACCTGACAGTAAATCTTCTTGTTTCAAATCGATCCATACTGTCTCTCTATCAAACAGAGCCTCTCCCTGATAAAACCTCCAGTTTTGTACAAATGGATGAAAACGGACAAATTCTGCCAGGACATTGTTTTGAGAACACCAATTTTGGTAAGAAGACCAAGCGCGTTTTAAAAAATCTTGATTGGTTGTTGTAGAAACCGCTCCCCCATAACCGTATGGTGACTGTACATCATAATACGGTGTTTCAGGTACCTGACTCATATGGTAGGCATGGTAATATATTTCACCATCTTCCAGAAAAGCAAAGAATGTAGGCTCTAGACCATTTTCCCTCTCTGAATCAATAAGAAGATAGTTAGGGTGTTGTGAAGGAATTTTTAATTCGGGCTCTAGATCCTCATACAATCGAACTGCTTCGTCAAAGGAGATTTGCATGGTCAGTAATTACCTCATCTTCACGATAGCTCTTATTTGCCGACTTCCCCAACAACTCCCAATAATACATTGGAGATATACCAGTTCCAGGTCTTTTTGTTGTTACATTATTCTCAGTAAATGTATCTCCTCTACTAATGTTTTCTGCAGCAATCAAGCTTTTTCTAGCGATGCCCATATTTTTCCTTTCAGATGCAGCAGGGACTTTAACCGATGATCCCAAGGCTACTTCTACATGTCGAATCGCTTGAACCATTGCCCTTAACTCGTCCGGTTCTAACGATGCCTTATGGTCTGGACCAGGCAGATTTTTGTCAAGAGTGAAGTGCTTCTCGATAATGACAGCCCCTCTGGCAACTGCCGCTATTGGAATTGCAATTCCTTCTGTGTGGTCAGAGTAACCTACCGGCAGTTCAAAGGCATTTTTCATGGTATCCATACAACGTAGATTTACATCCTCCAAAGGAGCCGGGTATTCCGTGGTGCAGTGAAGTAGAGTTACCTTTTCTTTGAGCAATTCACGGCCTTCCTTACTTCGATAAGCATCTTGGAACCCTGCAATAGAAGGATAATCGCTGCTTTGGAGATAACCGAAAGCTAACACTCCCAATGCTTGTTCAATTTCTCCTAGAACAGCCATACCTGTAGACAAGATGATCGGGAGTCCCGTCTGAGCAGCTTTCAGTAGCAGTGGCGCGTTCGTGATTTCTCCCGAAGGAATTTTTAACGAAGTGACGTTTAACTTATGGACAAGTAAATCTATACTTTCCAAGTCAAACGGAGTCGACAAAAACTCAATTTGACATTGCTTACAATAAGCTTTGAGTTCGAGATGTGCGTCTTCATCTAATTCTAATTTTCGGACCATCTCTAGTTGAGATTCGTTTATTCCTGTTGTTTCTTTTTGATAGGATGCTTTTTCTGCAAACTTGCTAATAACTTTGTTTGATTGAAACGTTTGAAATTTGACAGCATCTGCGCCTGCCGCTGCAGCCGCTTCTATCAATTTTTTCGCCATTTCCAGCGATCCGTTATGATTTACTCCCGCTTCTGCGATAATAAAGACCTTATTTCCCTTCATGATGAATATCCTCCCCAACTAAGTGAGTCAATGTTTCTACAAGATAGTCTATTTCCCAAGGGGTTACCCTCTGATCGATCGGTAACGTGAGGATGGAGAGACTGAGCTGAATATCTTTAAACGATTCACGATATCCTTCTCTGTCTTCAGAGATTGGCCAATGTACAGGACAAAAAATATTACGTGCAGCAAGAGCCCTCCTAATATCGTCACGCCTTTGTTTCCGCACCACAATGGGATACCCTAGAGGAACCTCTCCATCTTCCAGTGAACAATAAAGGGGGCGGAACGCTTGCTCATCATGCTTACCTACATGCAGACGATCATGCAAAAGGGTCCAGTTACGTATTCTCGTCTCTCTCACTTCTATTAAATTCGTACGCTCAAAAAGAAATCGTGAAAAAGTAGACATCATCCTCGGTTGTACGATAGCATCTATTTTTTCTTCACTATTTGAAAAGAGAGGTAAAAATGTGTCTGGATCACCTTTAGCACCTCTCATTATTTTTCCAATTACTTTTTCTGAAATAAACTGCTCGTCTGGAGGCAACAAGTGAGCTTCGATCGTTTCTCCGTTATAAGCTAGAATCGCACCATCAGGTTGAGGAAGAATCTTTCTCAGACTGTATATGACATAGTCACCAATATTTCCGACATTTTCACTCAGTGGTGCTTGTACATTATCCTCTATAATAATAGTGCTCGCAGACCTGTTTTGTTTGATCCATTCAATAATCGGCTTATTATTCTTCCCGAAATAGTTAATAAATAGGAAGGTTGTATTCTCCAATGAGGGTGGTAACCCGCTCGGAGAAAGCAAGTCCTCGCCCATCGAATAAAAGTGAATGGTAAAACCTAATTGTCGGAAGGGAGCAACGACCGATTCACAGCAAAATACCGGGAGCCAAGCCTCTCTTTTCATTCCCTTGCGAACAATTTCTTGAAGAGCCACAAACAAGGCTGCCCTCCCAGTGTCTACCCACGTATATTTCTTTTTTTTTATCGGAAGAAAGTTTCCAACTTCCGGAGAGCGTAGGATGGACTCCATTCGTATTTCAAATTCTCCTCCGATTCTCATCCCCATCCATCTACCATTCCCCGCATCTTATTTCAAATCGAAAAACTTTTTTATGATGACAGATTGCGTATCTGAATGTTTAAGCACTTCTTTTATCCTTACCGATGTATTTCCCGTACCATACAAGGAGATAGTCCTATTGGTCATTTCTTGAAACTCACTTGTCATCGCTATTTTAATTGCATCGATAATGCTCATAGTAGTTGGATCACAGTCAATAATGGAACTGGCTTTTAACCTTCCACTCTGTCTATTTCCAATATTGATGGTAGGTTTATGAAAGGCGGGTGCTTCTACTATTCCGCTTGAAGAGTTTCCTATTATCATGTCACAATATTTCATCGCACTCAGATAACGTATTTGCCCAAGAGAAGTACAAGAGTATACTCGATCAGCTCGAGAAGCCGCATACTCATCAATCATTTGCAAAATAACTCTGCTGCCCGTATCGGCATTGGGTTTTGTAAGAATGATCTTTGCTTCTGGAAAGGCATCCAAAGCTTTAAAAAGTTCTTTCACCGAAACCTTTGGATCAACATGACTTAGGGACTCTGGATGATAAGTGACGAGAAAGTTAACCGCTCCAAGTGAAAACCCGATACTCTTCTCTAGCTCTGGTCGGCTGAGTAGTTTCAATCGATTTATATTGTCTAGTCCTACATCCCCGAAATTAAACACTTGATCTGGCTGCTCCCCTAACTGAATCACTCGATGCCTATATTCTTCTGCACCCACAAAATGGAAATGTGACATCTTTGTAATGGAGTGCCTAATCGCCTCATCAATTACACCTTCAGTTGTTTCACCACCAGATATATGAGCAACAGGTATGCGTGCAATTAATGCTGCTTGGGCAGCCGCGAGAGCTTCATAACGATCCCCCAGAATAACTAGAATGTCAGATTGCAATCGATCCAAGGCATCAGCAAAACCAATGGTGGCCAACCCTAATGATTTGGTAATGCCTACTGGCGTATCACTAGATAATAGCATCTCAATCTTCTCATTTATGAAAAAACCATCTTTCTCGATTTGCTGATAGGTCAATCCAAATTCAGGAGAAAGATGTGTGCCTGTAGCGATTATTTGGAGTTCAAGATCAGGGTCCTCGTTGATTTCCTTCATCAACCAGTATAATAACCCGTATTCTGCTCGGGTACCCGTCACCAAACATATTTTACGTTTAGACATAATCTACCCCCAGGTATGGACTACTAGGAATATTAATGATTCTTTTTTCTAGACTTTCTGCTACTGAAAGATCCATTTTAGGTGAGTCAATAAACATCTGTGCTTTATGTAAAAGACTCCATACTGGTCTAGTCATCAAGCCTTGCTGATTTGTTTTTTCCAAAATGTCATCCCTTACCGCTACGTTCTCTTGGTCTAACAAAATAGCATGTAGCCAATAGTTACTATGTGCCTCTCTTGGCTCAGTTATAAACTGTACTCCTTGTACATGTTGCAACGCATGCTGGTATATTTTTGCAAGCGCCCTCTTCTGTTCAATTAATGAAGGGAGCATCTCTAGTTGCGCACAGCCTAGTGCTGCATTTATATTTGGCATCCGATAATTAAAACCGACTTGGTCATGTACAAATGCCCACTTGTGGGGTTGCTTAGCAGTTGTAGTTAAATGTTTAGCCAACTTCCCAAGCTGTTCATCGTTCGTAAGAATTGCTCCGCCGCCACCAGTTGTCACTACTTTATTCCCATTAAAGCTCAATGCAGATACCTTTCCCCAATTACCGGTATGTTTCCCTTTATACATAGATCCCAAAGATTCAGCAGCATCCTCAACTAGTACTAAGTTAAATGATTCGCAAACCTCTAACAATCTGTCTAAATCAACAGGATGCCCAAACGTATGCATGGGCACCACAGCCTTTATTCTTCTTCCGGTCTGTTTATTAAAACAGCCTTCTGGCTTTACATCTGCAATCTCCTGCAAATAAAACGCCAACTTCTTCGGGTCTAATCCCAAGGTATCCATGTCACTATCAACGAAATGCGGGATGGCTCCGCAATAAGTTACTGCATTGGCTGTCGCGATAAAGGTAAATGTCGGAATCAGAACTTCATCTTCCTTTTCTACACCAGCTAACAATAGGGAAATGTGCAGGGCAGCTGTACCGTTTACAACCGCAATCGCTTTCTTCACTCCGATATATTCCTGGAGCATACTCTCAAATTGATCTACATACTTTCCTACAGATGATACCCACCCTGTGTCTATACACTCTTTGACGTAATTCCATTCGTTTCCCTGAAATGTTGGTTCATGTAGAGGTAAAAAATCTTTTTTCTCTGGCCTAATATCATTGAGAATAGAAACGATTTGATCGGAAAGTAGGATTGGGTTCATAGGTTATAAATCCCTGCCTTGTATTGAGCCAGATTGTCTTTGTCCAAGAACCAACTAATGGTTTCCTTTAGGCCCTTTTTAAAGCCTTTTCTATCCCCATACATAGGTTCCCATCCCAAAAGTGATTTTGCTTTAGAATTGTCCGCCCATAGACGCTCTACCTCACTTTTTTCTGGTCGCAAACGAACATCATCTGTGATAATCTCAATATCGCTCTCCATCAGTTCCGCAATTAGTTTGGCAGTTTGTCCGATAGAAATCTCGTAATTACTACCAATATTGATAACTTCCCCCACTGAATGGTCGGATTGTGCAACCGAAATAAAACCAGAAACCGTATCTTTCACATAATTGAAGTCTCTGGTCGGATGCAGGGAACCAAGACGTATTTGTCGTTGTCCGCTTGCAATTTGCGTAATAATGGTAGGGATCACTGCACGAGCAGATTGTCTTGGTCCGTATGTATTAAAAGGCCGAATAACAGATACAGGAGTACCAAATGAACTATAGAAGGAAAGCGCCATCTGATCCGCCCCAATTTTACTTGCAGAATATGGGGACTGGCCTTGAAGTGGATGTTCTTCGGTAATCGGAACAAACCTAGCTGTTCCATATACTTCACTTGTAGAAGTGTGTACAATCTTTTCCACGTCTAATTCACGAGCTGCCTGAAGAATATTTAGAGTCCCCTTAATATTTGTATCCACATAGGTGTCAGGAGAGTGATAGGAGTAAGGTATGGCAATGAGTGCCGCGAGATGCAGCACTACATCATTTCCTTTCATGGCTTGTTTGACTCCATGAGGGTCGCGAATATCTCCAGCGAATACTTCAACATTTTCAAGAGTATCTTTTGAAATATGCTCTAGCCATCCCCAAGAATTAAAGGAGTTGTAATACACAAATGCTTTTACTCGATGACCTGCTTTTACTAACTCCTCCACCAAATGAGAACCAATAAAGCCATCTGCTCCTGTGACAAAGACATTTTTTCCTGGAAATCCCATAGTTTTACCCTCATTATCTATCAAAAGTTTTGTACGATTCATGAAAAGTCTGGTTCAGTAAGGGTTTAAGCATATCATTATCATCTATACAAGCAGTAATATATTGGGTGAATTCCTTTATTACCCGGTTTGCCTTCTCGTAATCATCAACAAGCCTTACCTCATTAAACATTTTCATTATTGAGTCAAACTTTAGTTTATTCATGGGTTCTAGCATCATTTTATAAAAGGTATTTTCTTGTAGCTTATCAAACCACTTATCAAATTTATTAAAATTATTTTTGATCTGCTTTTTATTCCTTAACTCCACGTTACGTTTCATTTCATCAAGTAAATTATTAATCATCTTAAAAATATTTTCACAAGATTCTTGTTCAGTAGTTAAGAACTCAGCTCGTTCTTTGAAGTATGCAAAATCATACTTGCTCTTGTTCTGCTTTAGCCACTGATTACTGACTATGTTCTTGATTGTGAGTTTCTCTTTTATTACTTCTTCTAATGGAATAAAAGTAGCACCCTCAATCCTTGCCCCAGATCGTGTCGTGTTTATTACCTCGACATTTGACATGTGACTAATTACACGTTCTGTACTTTGTCTAAAGATATCAAATCCTCTATTTGTATAAACATTTTTTCCTTCAACATCCTTAACAAGGATTGCATTATCTTTTTTTTCAGCTGTGAACTCTATATCAAAATTCATACCATCTGCGTACGTCCGATTATCAAGATAAGCAAAGTTCTGCCCTACCAATATGATCGGATTACATTTCAACTGGTACAGTAATTGGAGGGTCATTATTGAAATCGATTCTGCCATATGAACAAATTCAAGAGGTTGATCATCCACGCGCTTTAAGCACAATCCTGCTAAATAGTCTCGGGAAACTAGGAAGTTAGCGAGTTTTCCAGGATATTTTTCAAGCGTCTCATATCCTACACTACTTCCGTATACTAAAGGAATTTCTTTAATTCCTTCGTTCTTGACTTTCTGAAAAACTGTCTGATTTTCTTCACTTCCATCATACGTACACGCTGCATCTGGATAAATATTTTTATCTATTAATGAATTTATTGCAGAGCCGACTGAAAAGATAAACGCTAAACCATTTTCTTTTATTTTACGAAGGTTTTCATATTCAAAATCTAGTGAGGGGCCTGCTGCAACGAGGATTGCTGGCTTTCCCTGAAATTCCTCTGGCATTTCGTGTAAAAGGTTTGGGGTCTTTAAAGTAGTAGGTAGGTTATTGATATTATTGATTGTATTCCTCTTGGAAAAAGTCAAATTTGCAACAATATCTGATCCCTTGTTATACAAGGCATTTCGAAACTCGGAAACAAACTCTTTTGTCTCTTCTTTAAAAAGTCGTTCATAGCTGGGTAAAACAATCAGTAATACATTTTCATTCACAGAACCAACAAAATGGGTTAGATTTTGTTTAAAATCCTCCCCCTTTTCTCCAATGTACACGTTTTTCATTTTTAATGACTTAGTACTCCAACGCTCAATTACTTTCAATTGTAATAATGAATGAAAAACACTACAATTGGGCTCGTATATGGAGAAGGAAGTCTGCGGAAACAACTCAATAAATTCTTCGATATGATAACCTAATCCAATTCCATAAAATAAGATGTGCTTGTAATCGTTAATTTCTGGATATTTAACTAAAAGCGATTTCGCCTCCACTTTAGGATCATATTTACTATGTAGGTAATTCCATCCGTTTTCGGTTTTTATGGAAAGTGTTTTTTCAGAACTTCTACTGTTTTCAAGATGGACATTCTCTTCGTGGTTCATATGATCTTCATATTGCTTGACCTTTTCCCAGCAGTTGGGAAAGTGCTTCTTAAGAAACAATACGTTTTCAATTAATACCACTTTTCACAACCTCACTTTGAATGATTTCTAAGGTGAACTCTTTTATGTGTTCAAAGCGTACTAAAATTTCGTAACGAATAATATCTCCAAGCAAGATTATATCCTGCTGTTCAATTGCCTCACTCAGAACAACTAATTCATTCTCAAATGAAAATAATCCCTTTTCAACTTCCAAATTGTTCTTTTGGATAAAATTATCAATCTCTTGAAACCATTGGATACCTTCCAGAAAGTCTCCAAGTTTTACCCAGATATCAGCCACAGTGTTTTGATAGCACTCTTCAGAAAGCAATTGCAGCTCAGGAACTGCACGTTCTATATAATCCGCTGCTGATCTAAGAATATCATGAAGTAGACCAGAGGGTGTTAAGAATACAGCTTCTATGGTTTCAATTTCTTGAATATTTCTTGCTATATAAGTCTCATAGTCAGCTTCGTATACGCCTTTACCATCAAGTAGGAAATGACTCAATATTAACTTTCCCTCAGATATAACTTCAGATATCTTCCCCATGATTTTTCCCACAGTTTCGTTATCTTTCTCAAAATAATATTCCTCTCCGGTTATTAGTAACCGCATAAATGCATGCCTCCAAATTTTGTTCTTACTTTTATTATCGTCATAACTAGTTGTTCATTTAATCGCAATTCTTGGAAAAGAAAAGGAACTCCCGAATCTGGAAGTTCCTTTTCTTGCACCTTCTTATTAACGGAGCAATTGCAGCACGCCTTGTGGCAGTTGGTTAGCTTGTGCCAGCATCGCTTGGGAAGCTTGGGTAAGAATATTGTTCTTCGTGAACTGCATTTGCTCTTTTGCCATATCTACGTCACGAATACGAGATTCTGCAGCAGTCAGGTTTTCAGCAGTGATGTCCAGGTTGTTAATGGTGTTCTCAAGACGGTTTTGGTTTGCACCAAGGTAAGAACGCGCTTTACTTACAGCATTAATTTGAGCTTCAATCTCACCTAGTACATCGTTTGCACTTGCTTGAGTATCAATTTTCCAGCCACCTACTGCAGAAGCTACACCGGAAAGATTGAAATTTGATGCTTTCAGAGCAAGTTTCTGTCCAGCCTCTTGACCAATTTGTAATGTAATATCTTTATTCGTTCCGTCAGTAGATTTGTTTCCATCAAGTAAGCTAATACCGTTGAATTTCGTATTATCTTTGATGTTTTTAATTTCTTCTGTCAGTTCGTCCAATTCTTCTTGCAAACGAGCGCGGTCATTAGTATCATCCAATGTTCCGTTCGCGGATTGGGTAGCGAGTTCTTTAATGCGAACGAGCATGTTGTTAACGGTTTGCAGAGCGCCCTCAGCAACTTGGATCAAAGAGATACCGTCTTGGGAGTTACGGGAAGCTTGCTCCATACCACGGATTTGTGCACGCATACGCTCGGAGATGGAGAGACCAGCAGCATCGTCAGCCGCACGGTTAATGCGGTAACCGGAAGACAGTTTCTCTACGTTTTTAGCCAAGTTACCACCGTTAACGCCGAGTTGACGATGTGTGTTGATCGCAGACATATTGTGTTGGATAATCATGTACAATTCCTCCTTGAGAGTTCGACAGTCACGTCCCTGTGACTGTTACTATTTTTTTAGGACGCATCGCAATCGCGCGCTTACGACTTTGTCCCTACATTTTTATTATCGGAATCTCCTGATCCGCTTGTTAGCATATTTAGAGTTTTTTCTTCTTTTTTCTGCAAAAAAATAAAAAAGATGATCTACTGACCATCTTCTGATTTCTGATTCTGTTGCATGAGTTTCCTTAGCGCTGACCAATCGCTTTGATTCTGTGTAGCTAGTCTATTTTCTTCCTGAATTGCATCGTAAATCTCTTTTCGATACACGTCCAGATTACGTGGCGCTTGGATCCCGATTCGCACCTGATCCCCATCAACCGAAATAATTTTGATTTCGATGGTGTCTCCAATCATTATGGATTCATTTTTCTTACGAGAAAGAACCAGCATGTCTGAACACCACCTACTCTCGATCCGCAACTGGTTGTGCGAACAACGGCTGGCGGATGGGATACGTATCTTCCGACAAGATGACCTGCTTACCCATTCGATTGCTTAGATTGACCACGATGGGAGCTTTTAGATTGATAGTAGCTTGATTGTTGCCCCGGATCGTGACAATGGAAAACACCGCTACAGGAGAATCCTCATCGAGATGAAGGGCTTCCTTAGACACATCGGACAGCGAAAACTGGTAGTCAGGAAAGAAAGAAAAGGGATTGACCACCCAGAAACCGACATCCTTTTCTTCTGTTGACTGAATGAGGAAAAACGGACTTTCTTCTTCCTGTATCAACTGAAAAAATTGCAAATGGGAAAAGCCAGGAATACCTTCTTCAAAAAATAGCTTGCCCAATTCCACTTGTTGACTTGTGTTCATGTTTTCGCCTCACTTACATCATTCGATCCAACTGGCTACCAACGACATCAATTTTCAAGCTATTGTATTGTATCATATATGGCTCTACCTTGCCCGGCGTATAGGACAATTCCGGCGGCTTTGTCACAGGATTTATGGTCATGCCATTGCGTTGGACTTGAATCACCACGGGTTTGAGTTGGAATTGAATATCCACACCCAGTCCTGCTGATGCCGAAGGAGGCGTATAACCGCCTTCCAATGCTCGCATAGCTTTTTCCTTGCCCAAAGCAGCAATCGCGTTCTCTTTCGTGTAAATGCGCATCAAGCGATCGCCCTCCTGGGCTTTTTCCGCGATCGCCTGCATCGCTTGTTGCTTTCCGTGCGCAGCATTACTGTCACTGAATTGCATCGAGGTCATTATGCCGATATTGGCACGCGCTTGACTAGCGTCAATGGTCATCTCTGTCCGGGCTTGCTCGATCTCCAGCCTTGCTGCTACCTGACTTAGATTCATCTCCGCCGTCGGCTGTCTGATTTCCTGGACCGGTTTATTGATGTTTAGTCCCAAGCGAGCGAATGTACTTTCCATCCGTATTTGAGCGATTGGCATTCTGTCAGCCTCCTGTACTTATGCTTATCGCAGGAAGTCCAACAAAGTAGGCTGAATAATCCGGGCACCTGCGCCTAATGCGGCGGAATGTACACTCTCCTGCGTTTTCAGGTCTGTAATCACTTTGGACATATCAGCATCTTCGTTCTTGGACAACAGACCCGTAATACTTTCTTCTTGAGAATTCAAACGTTCCGCGATCAACTCAACGCGGTTTACACTAGCACCCAGCGTTGCTCTTTCCGCAAGCAAGTTATCGTACTGATAGTCCATATCAGCCTGGAACTGAGTTGCAGATCTTCCCGCTTTCAGTTCGTCGATGACATTGTTCAGCACCTTAAACATATTTCCCGCTGCGTTCGGGAAATTGAATATGTTTTGAGCATTAATATTGGAGGTGATAAAGACATTCTGACTAACTTCCAGGTTGATGGGAGAAGCATTTGTACTGACAAAATCTCCTTTGCCAGCTAAAGCATTAGCATCAAATGGGGCTTTATTCGTATCGGTTCCGGCAAAAATATACTTGCCATTAATCTGCTGATTTGCCAGAGTCCCCATATGATTTTTCAATTCCTCGATTTCAGCACCCATCGTTTTTAAATCTTCTGGTGAAACTGCCCCATCTCCGGTATATACAAGCAGTTCTTTTACCCGCTTCAAGATACCCCCCATCTCATCCATGGTAGCATCGGTCATATCCATCCAGGACTTAGCTTCATCCACATTTCGTTTGTACTGATCATTCTCCATCAGAGAAGATCTGTAAAACATGCCCCGAGCTGCAACCACCGGATCATCCGACGGTTTCTCAACTTTTTTCCCCGAAGCAAGCTGATGCTGCAGCTTATCCATATTGTGCATCGAATTGTTTAAATTACGAAGCATGTTACTATTCAGCATAGTTTGCGTTACGCGTACTGACACGATTCATTCCTCCTATTAGCGGCCAACAATGCCCATGCCGTTGATAATCTTGTCCAGCACTTCATCCATGCTTGTCATGACTCGGGCAGATGCGCTGTAGGCATGCTGGTACTTGACCATTTCAGCCATCTCTTCATCGATAGAGACACCGGAGACAGACTGACGTTGGTTGTTGACGGTACCTACCAGCATCTCTGCGTTCTTCTGGTTACGGATCGCTTCCTGGGCATCGATCCCCATCTGGCTGATTGTATAGCGATAATAGTTGTCCAATGTCGAGCTCTCAGCCAGATCCATAGGTCCGGTACCCGCTGCAAGTTCTTTAAATTTTACGGAGGCGATCGCGAGGGCACTCTCATTGTTTCCTACTGGAGTGTTTGCCCCTTCCGGCATAGCTGCAGCGATGGCATCCAAACTCCGTATAATAGCGGGATTGACCACGATTTTAGAAGCGCCTTTTGGATAATCTTTGGTCGCAGCGTTGGCAGCCAAGGAATCAGCATCCACGAAAAACGGCAGATCCTGTACCCCGCCGTTGGCGATATCGGCAAGACTTCTTCCCGCACGATGGAGGTCGTTGATCTCTTTCGTCAGGTTTACTGCCAAAACGTCCAAGCGCTTTAAAATGTTAGGAACGATTTGATCCCGCGATTCAAGAGTACCTGCTAGATAGCCCGTAGTTGGAGTAAAGGCCGCTCCACCCAATGTGACGGTGCTAAGCCCGGTCGCCGGGTCTTGTTGTGCAGCAAATACCTGCGCCGTCATGCCCGTGACGAACGCGCGACCCTCAATCGTAATGTCGACCATGCCGTTTACAGTTTGCGTCGCTCTCACTTCTACCAGCTTAGAGAGTTTGTCAATTAAGACATCTCGTTGGTCGAACAGGTCGTTTGGCGTGTAACCATGTGGCACGACATTGGCGATCTGATTGTTCAACGAAGCAATCTGCTGGCCTATGGAGTTAATCTCCAATGCCTTTACATTCACTACATTGTCCAAGTCAGCACGAACTTCTTCCAAGTGCGTGTAGATGGTGTTGAAGGTATCTGCAACAGCTTTGCTGCGTTCACGGACAACAGCACGAGCAGACGTATCAGCAGGGTCCTTCGCCAGGTCCTGCCACGCTTGCCACATCTGGTCCATGACCTTCGCGAGACCCGTATCAGACGGTTCGTTCATGATGCCTTCCAGTTTGTCCAATGTCTCCGCTCGGGCATCCCAATAGCCCTGACGCTTGAATTCGTTGCGATACTGAATATCGAGGAATTCTTCTCGCAGGCGCTGAATGCTGTCTGCACGAACCCCAGTACCCATGAGTCCTGCTTCCACACCCGCTTGCAGGCCTACATAAGGGAGACCGTTCGTCGTCACCATATTGACCCGCTGACGGCTGTATCCTTCCGTATTCGTATTGGCGATATTGTGACCAGTCGTATTGAGTGCCGCCTGTTGTGCAAACAAGCCGCGTTTGCTTACTTCCAAGCCGTGAAAGGTAGAACGCATCCTAGCACCTCTTTTTATGCTTTTTTATTGAAAAAATTCCGATTTGCCTGCTTGATATCGTGGGTTGGTTTCCCGTAGATATAATCGTCCTCAGGCGTATCGGTGATCAAATCCAGCGTCATATTCACAAAAGAAAGGGATTGCTTGATCAATTGCTGATTCAGCTCATTTACATCTCGCAATTCCCCTACGATCCGAGTCATTTCTTCGCGGTACGAGGAGAGGTGTTGCTTCTCTTCCGCGCTGGTCGTCAACTTGATCAATTCAGCCAACGTACCTTCCTGCAAGGTGAATCCCTTTTCACTGGAAAGCTCGCGCACGGCACTCTGTCTTGCCGCTTCCGCAGCCGTTACCCCTTTAATCAGCTGTTGCTCCTGTCGGGTAATCGCGACCAGCTCATCGATCTCACCATTGATCAGTACTTTTCTCTTCTGCTCGGCCAGGGTAAACATGGCTTTGTGCAGTTGGATCAAGTTGTCGAGCAGATCGTAGAGTGTCTCCATCTTCGTCATGTTGTCCCCTCAGCTTCCCCGAAGAAATGAATTACAACTTTTTCCAAAAGGAAAGGAATTTGTCCGCAATTTTCTCGCTTGGCACATGGTACGTGCCTTCCTCGACCTGTTTGCGCAGTTGTTCCACTTTTTCCCGTCGTGCAGGTGCATTCGGGTCTTCTATTTGCTTCAGCATTTCCATGGCCTCTGTAGAAATTTTCACTTCATCTTTTCCCATCGCCATTTTTCCTTTTTTGTTCACTGAGGCGGCACCCGTCTTGTTGTATGCTTGAATCATCCCAGTACGATTGGGTTCATGTATTCGCATGTAAAAACCATCCTCTCAAGCGACCGATTCTGTCTGATCGCCTTCTGTAGGTATAAATAAAACCGACGATACTTCTTAGTAGTATCATCGGCATTTTCGTTTCTAACGATTAGTTCTTTTCCTGAAAACTATTCGTCCCTATTCTGCTTTCTTCGATATGCTGCGATCATTTCTCGAGCTTTTTCTTGCTCCTCCAGACGTTTCTCGACAGCGAGATCCTGCGTAATGTCGTGCTTTAGTCCGCGCATGCACTCCTCGCAGATATTGCCTTTACGAATAAGAAATCCGCAGCTCTCACACGGATAACCCAGTTCCGGGTTCCCTTCGACAGAAATGCGCCCTTCTTTGATGAATTTGGTGATTTGTTTTACACTGACACCGGTCGCTTCACTGACCTGGTGAATATTGGAACCGCGATTTTCCCGCTTGCGCAAAAAACTGGCGCACATCTCGTATTCCTTCTCGACTTCCTGAAAACACTTGGGGCAAATGTCACGAGCGATCCGTACAAACAAGGCATCACAACGCGAACAATTTTCCAGCCTGCCCAAGGACATATGCACACCCCCTTGACTCTCTTCATTTTCGCAATCTAGTATCTATTACCATGATAACGTAAATTGCCATTTGTTTCTATTTATATTATCGGAAGATTGTCAAGGACCAAATATGGGTTTTTACAGTTTCAGCTTCCTGGATGGCCCGTGCACAGGCACGAAGCGTAGATCCCGTAGTATAAATATCATCCAGCAGTAACAAATATGAGGGCTTGCCCCGTTTTCCGAGGACTTCACCCCTCCAGATAAAGGCGTTCTTCATGCTCAGTATTCGCACTTCGCGGCCCGTCTGTTGGCTGAGCTTTGGTGTTTCCTTCATACGGACCAGCGCATGCTGTGCAGGTAAGCCAGTAGCTCGACTGACCCGTTCGGCCATTTTTTCCATTTGATTGAAGCCACGTTCTTGCAAGCGTTTGGCATGCAAGGGAACAGCCACCAGATAGCCGAATTGTCCATGGGAAAAATAACGGTACATAGCCAGGGTCAGCAGTTGGCCAAAGAATTCCGCCAACCGCTCATCACCACGGTATTTGTACAGACCGAGCAGATCCTTGCCCCACTCATCATAGCGCAGCAGCCCCCTGTTTCCCCCGAGAGCACTTTCTCCTACTGATACACAGTCCCGGCATCGTTCCCCGCCAATCTTCAGTATGCTCTCCTTCCCCAGCGACTCCCAACTGCGCCCGCATTGTTCGCAGATCTGCTCCCCAATCACAGGCATTCCTTCGAGACAACCTGCGCATAAAGAAAGTCGATCTACCAAGCGATACATCCGTGCGTAGCTTGTATTTCCAGATAATCGTGCTGCCCACTTTCGCACGACCACTTCACGCTGGCCCCTTGTAGCCAGCCCCATTCCACAACGGACGCAACTCCCTTGGGTCATGCCATTTTCCTCCTGTCGCGCAACTGCTTGGCAAGCTGATTCATCTGCGTAATCTGGCGTACGGCTGCCTGTGGAGCAGTAGCGCGATAGCTTTGAACGAAAAGGACCGTGCCCTGCGGATCATCCGGGGAACGCCCGACACGTCCTGCGATTTGTACCAATGAAGCTTCATCAAAGACAGGGGCTTGTGCACCTACTACGGCCACATCACTTCCTGGAATCGTCACGCCCCGCTCCAAAATTGTTGTGGTAACCATTAGCTTGACCGTTTTTTCACGGAATGCCATAACTTTCTCCTCGCGGCTCGGATCGGAAGCATGTACACCCGCCATACCTTCCCGATACTCAGGCAATACAGCCTGCAAATAGCTCAGCATACGCGGCACCTCTTCAATCCGCGGCACAAATACAAATACCTGTCGACCCGCATCCAGTGAAGCTTTCACCATATCGTAGAGGGGGTGGATTACTCTGCCAGCAGCAAGCAGCTTGTCCAGCCCTGAAACGGTGCAGATTTGTGGAACAGGCAGAGCGTGACCGTGATAGCGTCCAGGCAAGAGGACATGACTCGGCGAAAACAAGGCGACAGTAGATCGGCCCACGAGTGACTTTTCCCTGGTTACGAGTTTCTTTTGCAGGTAGCTCGGCGGTGTGGCGCTTAAGTAGAGGAGTTTTCCCCCTGTTTTCACGGCCTGCGCTACAGCTCGGTAAAGGACTGGATTCTGGTGATAGGGGAAAGCATCTACCTCGTCCAGCACAACCAGAAAAAAGCGTTGGTAAAAACGCATGACCTGGTGAGTGGTTGCAATCGCGATGTCACAATCCTCCCATTTTTCCTTGCTCGATCCATGTACGGCGATGACACGCGCTTGCGGAAAGACGCGCTGAATCCGCGGAGCCAGCTCTAGCACGACGTCCTTTCGAGGGGTGGCGATCAGGACTCTTTCCCCTTGTTCCAATGCGGCCACCACAGAAGGGAACAGCAGCTCCGTCTTTCCCGCTCCACAGACCGCCCAAATCAGAAATTCCGCATTCTGTCCCCACTGATTCACCACAAACTGGCGCGCTCGATCCGCCGCTACCTCCTGATCACGGGAGTAGCGTCCTGACCAGGCCAAGTGCGCTGCATGACCAGTACGAGAGGAGGAGGCATTTTTGGCTGGTACTACTAGATAAGGCGTACAACACTTACTTCGCCCCATGCCCAGACATTCCGTGCAGTACGCGCAGCCTTGCCCGCATGAATAGCAGGTTGTCAGCTCGATTTTCTCTTTGCCGCTGCCACATCTTGCACACTCCATCTCCAGGGAGTGGCGCATCCAGCTTTTCCTGACTTGCAAACGGACTCCGGGCAGCCACTGTGCTTCCTCTGATAAGACCAATTCCTGTAATAGCTGCGGAAGATTCAGGACTGCCATTCCATTCGTCTGGAGCAGTCTCTCGATCTCCTCCCACAACAGGGCTCTTCCCGCTAACACGTCCTTTACCTGCTCTATGTCTCCTCGATTAGCCGATGTGTCGCCGCCATCCTCTGGCTCAGCTACTCCTTCACACCAGTCAAACCACTCTCTGTCTTCTGCCTTTTCCTCTGAAAACGCTTTGCCGTATACAGCACTGGACTCGCGAACACAAGTGAGCGCAATCTGCCTCATCCCCGCCAGTGCCTGTTCATTGACAGGACGTTGCCCGGCATGTCTCTCCTGTAGATACTGATTTAAACGTTCGCGTAAGGAAAAAGCCATGGCCAACGATGGCGTACGGCCAATGACATAAAGCTGGCTTCCCTCCCGCTCCTGCCAAAACTCCTGGTCTACCTGAAAGCACGGCGTTACATAGGTCTGGATCGGCTCCCGTCCCACTTTGACATACAACAAGTAGTCTCGCACATGGCTCCCCCCGTTCTGCTTCCTTGCCCACAGTTTGCAAAAAGACAGAGAGGGGTGCAAATAAAAAAGGACCAGCATTGTGCTAGGTCCCCATTACTATTATTTCTCTGTTTCTACATAACCAAGATCAGTTAACTTCAAATCACTAAACGCCTTTCCGATCCTGTAAGCACGAATTCTTTCGGTTCCACTGGCGGGTTCAATGATCCCTTTTTTCATCCATTCTTTTGCCCATTCTGTTATTGTTCTGGATACAACATTGAATTCGTCCGCAATTTCCTTGGGAGTGATGTCTCCATTTTTGTTTAACAATAGTTTTACGACAATCAATTCTCGCGGCTCTAATTTATTCACCCTTGGGTCGATCTGCTGTTTGTACTTACTCTGGGCAATTCTGGCTACTTTCTGAAAAGCTTTTTCCATTATCAAAACGAAGTACTCAAGCCAAGGCGCCAAATCAGGCGGGTTGTATCTTCCGTCGTAATACAAAACAGGGAGATTCATTTGTAATTTTGTGTAATAACCTTGGAGATCTGACACATAGTACTCCTCCATCGAATTAAATCCCTTCAAATCATAGCCTTCGATACTTAGGATATACGTCGCTAGAGCCCGTGCTGTTCGTCCATTTCCATCATAAAACGGATGAATCGTTAAGAGTTGGTACGCTGCGACCCCCGCACGTATAGGTGCAGGCAATTCTTTGGCATCATCACTATTCATCCAGGCAACGAACGCTTTCATAAGTTGGGGTACATCATTTGCTTCCGGAGCAATATAGTCGGGTTGACCTGTCACACTGTCATACACAGCAAATAACACCCCAGGTCTCATCGGCCCCCTATAATCACTTTCCTCCGTTCTTCTTCCCGCGCCTCTGACCTCAATGATGGAATGCAATCGCTTAACGAAGTCTTCTGTAATTGGAATTTTTAATCTCCTCGATGTGCTCAAGAAGGACAACGCATTCCAATAATTTCGAACTTCCTGTTCTGCCTGTAACCCTTGTCTATCACGACGTTTCATAATAACCTCTGAGACTTCTTCCAAGTCTAAAGGATTCCCTTCAATTCTTGTCGAGTAATGAATCATTTTTAGTTTTGCTTCTTTACGCAATTCTTTCTCAATATCTTTTGGAAGAGGAAGCATTTCAACTGTAATCTTATATTTTTCTATAGCCATTAATGATTTTACAATCCTGTTTGTATATTGAAAGCATGGTTTATACACAGTACTGCCTCCTTTCTCAATGGGTATTCCACTTTTTCTGTCATCGACTTTTTAGAACTTTATATTCGCTATTTATGCGTTATTCATTCGCTATTCATTCGCTATTTCCTCGCTATTCATTCGTTATTTTTTCGTTAACTCTTCGTCTTTTTTCACCCAACCCGCTCCAAATAAAAAAAGAGCACAATCGGCTCTTTTCCATGTCGCGAAGCTCCCCGTCTACAGACGGCTATGCTCCTGCACTTTTTTGTCTCAAGTCAATGATAATCGGCTTGGTCTGCACTAGTCCATGATGACCGTCGACGGACCAGCAATATGGATAACGTTCGTACAGGGCAGCCATTTTCTTGGTATTATCTGTAGATCCTTCATCCTGCAGGGTAATCCGTATCGACTTGCCACTCCAATAAGAACGGAACAGCAGGCGACGAATGACACCCTCCAGGACCTGCTCCGAATCGCGGATTAGCAATCGGTAATGCTCATCAGGGAACTCAGCCGCGCTGCTCATCCTGTCAGTCACCCTTTCGAGCAGCATCACCAACAGAGAAGAGCAGCCAAACGCCGCTAACAGCCATATCATGAAATCTGCCATCGCGGTCATACCTCCTCTTACTCATAGGTATGCCGGATGGCTTGGACAGGGTGCTAATGAAGCTGTGAATTACAGTTTGACCCAACCGTTTTTGATCGAATTGACAACGGCCTGGGTACGGTCCTGCACATTTAACTTTTGCAAGATGCTGCTGACGTGGTTTTTTACGGTTTTTTCACTGATAAACAGGAATTCACCGATCGCACGGTTGCTTTTTCCCTCAGCCATTAACTGCAGGACTTCACGTTCACGGCGAGTCAGGGACTCGATCATCTTCGGATCGACTGGGTTGGCATCATCCACGGAGAAAGTACGCTCTGCACTGCCTTCCTGATCGCTCAGACGACGAAACTCTTCAATCAATTTGCCCGTTACTTTCGGGTGTATGTATGCCCCACCGCTGGCGACGACTCGTACGGCATCGACCAGATCACTGGTCCCCATCTCTTTAAGCAGATAGCCAGACGCACCAGTACGCAGAGTACGATAGACGTATCCTTCGTCATCGTGAATCGAAAGCATGATGACACGCGTCTGCGGACTTACGGATATGACGTTTTCCGTCGCCGATACACCATTGATATTCGGCATGTTGATGTCCATGAGCATCACGTCCGGCTTGAATTCCTCCGCCAGTTTGAACGCGTCGCCGCCATCGGCTCCTTCTCCGACAACCTTGAAGTCGTTTTCCATTTCCAAAATACGCTTTACACCTTCACGAAACAACTGATGGTCGTCTACAATCACGATCCGGAGCTCTTGCTGCCTTTTTTCCATGTTTCTTCCCCCTATTCAGCTTCTGATCTATCGTTCGCTAGATTTTTAATGGTATGTGGAATAACACCTTGGTGCCTTCACCGGGAGAGGATTGGACCTCGATTTGTCCCTCCAGGAGCTGCGTTCGCTCTTTCATTCCCAACAATCCGAAAGAACCGCCTTTTCCCTTTCGTTCGTCCAGATCAAATCCGACGCCGTCATCTTTCACGACCAAACTCAAGGAATCCTGCACGAATTCCAGCTTCACCTGCACGGATTTTGCATTGGCGTGTTTTTCTACATTGTTCAAACATTCCTGCACCAGTCGAAAAATAGCTGCTTTGACCGAGCTGCGCAGCGTTGGCTCTACACCGAATACGACCAGGTCAATAGAGGTCTCCATGCGTTCCTCACAGGTCCGGATGTATTTTTGCAGAGTCGGAACCAACCCTAGATCATCCAATGCCATCGGGCGCAGATCAAAGATAATTCGTCTGACATCAGCCAGGCTCATGCGCACCATTTCTTTCAACTCGTGGAGTTCCATTTGCGCTTCCAGAACGCGCTCATTCTTCAACATCTTCTCCACAATTTCGGAACGCAGCACGACGTTTGCCATCGATTGCGCCGGGCCATCATGGATTTCCCGTGCTACTCGCTTGCGTTCTTCCTCTTGTGCCTGGATTACTTTCAAGCCCATCAGTTGGTGTTGTTTGGCAGATTCCAGGGCCTCGCCGATTTTGCTCAAATCACCGGTCAGATAGCCCAGCACCACACCCATTTGCGAAACCAGCTTTTCCGCGCGGATAATCGTTTCTTCCAGCGTTCGAAGTTGACGTTCCAGATCATTTCTTCTGCGCTTGAGATTATTTTCCCGTTCCCTGAAAATGGAAAGGTCTACCTGGATACGACTCGCATCCTCATACGCTACGCGGATGTCTTCCTCCGTGTACATATGAAAATTTCGGCTCACTAGTACCAGCCGATTGCGTGACTTGCGATAAGCAAGCTCCAGCGCATCCACCTTTTGAATAACTATGGTGATTTCCTGGCGGAGCTCATGAAGATCCAGCTTCATCGAGTTGCCTTGTTGTCTGGCACTCTCCGCTATATCAAAAATTTGACTTTTACTCGTTTCCACTGTTTCAATCGTTCGTTTAATAACTCCATCAAGCACGCTGATGTCGATTGCTCTGTTCATGACTGCTCTCCTTCAAACGTGTTTTTCGCTTTCGTGAAAATCTGATGGAGCTTTTCCAAATCCATGTCGCGGACCCCCACATCATAGCGGGTAATCGCATAATGATCCGTCTTGCTTGTTACGATGCCGGGAGTGGAATGAAAAACGTATCGGTAGCCCGCCTGTTTTGCCGTCTCCTGCACGATTGCATTGGTATACCCAAAAGGCAACGACAACACATCTACAGGACGGTTAAGCCACTCGCTCAAGCCGACCCGGGACAGGCTAAAATCGACGTACAGCCGATCGCGATATTCCTGCTCCGCTTCCAAACGCTGCAGATCTTCCAGATAGACAGGCGCTGTCACTGGTCCTGTCTCTCCCCACTCGTTGCGTGCTGCTTCCCCGTGCAAGCTATACGTATGAGAGCCGATGTCTGCCAAGCCCGTCGCTACCAATTCCTTTACCTGCTGCCGGGTAAGCGGGGTAGTCATGTTTTCCCGCTTTCTTTCCGCTACATCTCGGATACGGCCAGCGATCGCAAAATTTACGGATGGAAAGTCAAAGGAGCGCATGATCGGGAAAGCTTCTGTGTAATAGCTCTCGTATCCATCATCGAATGTAAGCAACACCGCATTGGACGTAGGCAGATTTCCCGTTTCCATGAACGTTTCAAACTCGGTTAATGAGATCGGATGCAAATCCTGCTCATGTATAAACGACATGTGCTCTGCAAACTGCTCGGGTGAAATCGCAAACGGTTGGGTCGGATTTTTGGTCACATGATGATAGGACAATACAACAACTTGATTGCGATACCACTCTTTGCGCGGAACTGTCGTCTCTTGGTTCGCTATGACGTTTGACTCAGCTTCTACCGGTTCGCTTGTGCTTATTGACGTATCCACTTGGGGAAAAGGTTGCATTTCAAGCGCATTATTTTTCGCTTGTTGTTGTCCGTAGAGCAGTCCGGATAAAAGAAAGATCAGCAAAAAAAGCGCAAACATGAGAAGGAAGAGTTTTTTATTGCGCAGGGATACCCCCTCCTCTTCTGCTACCTTAAGATGATTCGACAAACACTAGAAAATTCCTTTATGCAGACATATCCATCGAACATGTAAGATTTACAAAAGAAAAAGCCTGGCAGTATCACCAGGCTCCACTCATATCCCTTATTTATTTCGCCAATTGGCCAGCTTCTTGCTTCAGTACTTCCGCCTTGTCTGTTTGCTCCCATGGAACATTCAGGTCGTTGCGGCCGAAGTGACCATATGCAGCAGTCTGTTTGTAGATTGGACGGCGCAGATCGAGTTGCTTGATGATGCCGGCAGGACGCAGGTCGAAATGCTTGCGAACCAGCTTCACCAGATCTTCTTCGGAAACGGTTCCTGTGCCGAATGTATCGACTGCGATGGATACAGGCTGAGCCACGCCAATCGCGTATGCTACTTGGACTTCGCATTTGTCTGCCAGTCCTGCAGCGACGATGTTTTTCGCTACATAGCGAGCTGCGTATGCACCGGAGCGGTCCACTTTGGTCGGATCTTTCCCGGAGAATGCGCCGCCGCCGTGACGTGCATAACCACCGTAGGTATCCACGATGATTTTACGGCCAGTCAGACCAGCATCGCCTTGAGGACCACCGATTACGAAACGGCCAGTCGGGTTGATGAAATACTTGGTATCCGCATCGAGCAATTCAGCGGGAACCACTGGTTTGATCACCAGTTCCATCAGGTCTTTCTTGATTTGCTCCAGGGTAGTCTCAGGAGCATGTTGGGTGGAGATGACGATGGTATCGATCCGTACAGGCTTGTCTCCATCATATTCAACCGTCACTTGCGTTTTTCCGTCAGGACGCAGGTAAGACAGGGTGCCGTCTTTGCGTACTTCTGTCAGGCGGCGAGCCAATTGGTGCGCCATGCTGATCGGCAGAGGCATCAGCTCAGGTGTTTCATTGCAGGCAAAACCAAACATCAAGCCTTGGTCGCCGGCACCAATCGCTTCGATCTCTTCGTCGGTCATTGTCCCCTCACGAGCTTCGAGCGCTTGGTCTACCCCAAGTGCAATGTCGGCAGACTGTTCACCAATCGCAGTGATTACACCGCAAGTATCCGCATCAAAACCGAATTTGGCACGATCATAACCGATGTCGCGAATGGTTTCACGAACCAGCTTTTGAATATCTACATACGTGTTGGTGGTAATTTCACCTGCTACCAGTACCAGTCCAGTGGTGACAGATGTTTCGCAGGCTACACGAGCATTAGGATCTTTGGACAGAATGGCGTCCAGAATCGAATCGGAAATTTGGTCACAAATTTTATCCGGATGTCCTTCGGTTACGGATTCAGATGTGAACAGACGACGACCTTTTTGCAAAGCCATGAGAAAATAACCTCCTTTGACCTCATACAAATAGTGTGGTAGCCGACTCAGGATTTTATCGACGTAAATGCAGGCAAAAAAAACCTTTTCCGCCATTTAGGGAGGAAAAGGTTTGCGCGCTTTAGCTTCCTTCATCCTCTTATCGGCCAGAACAGATGTCCGTTCTGCTGGTTAGCACCGCTCTAGTCGGTTGCCGGGCTTCATAGGGCCAGTCCCTCCGCCTGCTCTGGATAAGAGTATCCATTACGGATTATAGAATAATTGTTTTTTCTAGTGGTGTCAATAGACAATTAGCGCAGTTCGTACTTGCCTCGAACCATGATGTGGGAAACTCCGTCATATTGTGGGGCGGTTCGCAAGCCACGGTTGTCCGAGCGTGCGATCAAGAGCAGATGATTATGCCCGACAACGGCTCCCGCACGCAAATCGGCTCCTGCAGTCAGATCCGTCAAGCCATCGCCGTTATTGCCTGCGACAGCTTGTACCTGCCCCGTACGCACGATGAACTCCGTGCCTTCAAAACCGTACAGGGTCTTACCTGGATACAGCTCGACGACAGTCAATGTGCTGGCGCTGGCGCTGCCACTTCCTCCACCAGCCCCGATCGACCGCAGCACCTGGTCGACGTAGCTTTTCGTGACGACCGGATCGTCTACGGAACCAGGTACGCCATTCACGCCGTCAGCCATCGCCTGGGATGCAAATAATGCCATCCCTCCCAGCATGACCGCCAACATTCCTTTGGTAAACTTTTTCATCGCGAATTCCTCCCGTTGACTGACTCTCTATTTTTTTTACAATTTGTAGGATTTGGCGATAACCACAATCACTTCCGCACGCGTGGCATTTCCAGTCGGCTTAAACAAGCTTCCGTAGCCCCGCAACCATTCCCTCGATGTCAAAGCTTCGATAGCTGGTGACGCCCAGTGTTCGGTCGACACATCGCGATAGCTCGAGTAACTCCGGGAATACAGAGGCACATTATGCGCTCTTGCCACCATAGCTGCCATCTCGGCGCGCGAAATCGCCTGATCCGGCTTCATTTCCCTATTCGGATAGCCCTTTACAATGCCAAGCTGATAAGCGAGGCCCAGGTTGTTGTAGGCCCAGTGGCTCTTGGGCAGATCGCGAAACGCGGTATTTCCACTATAGGATCCGACTGACATCTTGTTTGCTTTCATCGCCTGAATCAGCATGGTGGCAAACTGCGCTCTCGTCACAGGCTGATCCGGCTTGAACGTGGCATCAGCAAAGCCATTGACGACACCTTTGCTGCTTAACCGCGCGATCTCCGTACGTGCCCAGTGTGTGGATATATCCCGATAGCCGGCAATCAACTCCTGCTGGGTGACGGTCAGTCGATACAGCTCGTATTTGAAGGATACGGAGCTATTCAGACGAATGTAGTACTTCCCAGGCTGCAAACGAATACCCAGAACCTGTTTTCCCTGGTCGGAGAGCTCTGCTACGTTGTTGCTCATCGCCAAGGGATAGTTGAAATTGTTGCTGCTAAACAAGGCGAGTCTCATTCCGTATTTGACTGGAACAAAAGGTGCCTGGATACTAACATAAGATTCCCGATTGACAGTAAATTGAAACCAGTCTGTATCCGAAGCTGTCGGGAATGTACCGGTCATCAAATTGCCTCCCGCCAATGGAGATGCCTGTTGGTACGTATCATTCGGCTCATTTGGGTCTATTTTGATCGGCGTATAGAATAAATCAAGTCTGTACTCCGCATTGACCGCATTCTGCTCATACTCGCTGACCCGTATAAAATACTTCCCGGGCGAGACCTCTTTCTCCGCCCGCTCCGACGGGTCATCCCGATCGCCGTTGTCGTAGCTTGGGTCCCATCTCGTCTCCCTGCCGTCCTGCCTTCCGATGTTGAGCACGAGGTCCATACGCTTCGTATCGGGCGTCACCGTCACATTCAGCATCCCGTATTCACGGACGTAATAGGAAAACCAGTCCTGGTCTCCTTCTTCATGAAAATTGCCGACTACGCTGATCTGATTACCAACCAGTGGCCTTGCCGTCGCCATCGAGTCATTTGGCTCATATCGATCGGGATTGATCGAAAATCTGCTGGTTAATACATACGTAAAACCAGAAATACCTCCGTTACGTACCAGCTTGATCATCATCTGTCCTTGCTTTGCAGGAACGGTCAGCGTATCGCCGTTACCTATGTAGTGCGTAACAGGCGTTCGATTCTCCGAATAAAAGGTCGCTACCAGCGGAGAGGCTGATCCTACAGAGACCGTCGCATGAAAGGTTACCTTGCCATCATAGGGAATATCCATCTTGAACCAATCGACCGTATCATTCGGTCCCAGATTCCCGCGAATTTGCGACTCGATCGGAAACGCCTTCGCCTTTGACATGGAATCATTCGGTTCCAAAAAGTCCATGGACATCGGGGAGGTCACCGCTCTGTATACATTCAGAAGCCCATACCCGGTCGTTTTATCCCAGCCTGGCTCACCCAAATCTTCAGCAGTCTGGTAGAGCAACTGTCTCACATCAATGGGTTTGAGGTTGGGGTGGCGAGCCAATACCAGTGCAGCGGCGCCAGCTACCTGCGGGGCGGCTGCAGATGTTCCACTAAACTGCCCGTACTTGCCTCCCAATTTCGTCGTATACACATTCAGGCCAGTCGCCATCAGATTCAGCTCAGGCCCTGTATTGGACTCCTTGATAGGCTGGTTGTTCGCTTTCACACCGCCCACGGCAATCACGGTAGGATAGGCAGCAGGATAAGCGACGCGATCCTCTTCATTCCCGCTCGCGGCGACCAAAACCGCTCCGTTTGCCTCGGCTCTGTTAATTGCATTGGTCAATGCCTGAGAATAGGACATGCTGCTGACAGACATAAGAATGACCTTGGCTCCCCTGTCCAGTGCAGCGTTAATTCCTTTCGCTACCAGATCCAGGTCGGCTACAGCATTCTTGTCCAATACTTTGATAGGCAAAATCTTCGCTTTCCACAAAACACCGGACACACCGATGTTGTTGTTTCCCTCAGCAGCCAGTACCCCGATTACTTCTGTCCCATGTCCATTATCATCCTGAGCGGATTTGCCTGGATTGACGAGATTGATACCTGGCAAGAGGTTACCCTTTAGATCAGGGTGATTGTAATCCGCTCCTGTATCCAGTACCGCAATCGTGATATTGGTATTGGAATGGACGACATCCCAGGCTTTGATCGCCTGAATCTGAGATAAATGAATCTGATTTTCAATATAGGGGTCACTCGTATCAGATGCTGCACGTACGGGTGGGACATCTACCATCACCATGACAAGACTGATCACAACAGCCAGTATCATTCCTACCCATTTTTTCATGACAAAACATCCTTCGATAAATTGGTTATTCAATAAGCATACGGAATGATCAGACAGAGTGCAAGTTCATTTATCCAATATTTGGAATATTAGACAAAAATAAACCCCCTCTTCACCGTTGGCAAAAAGGGGGCCCTGTTTATTGCAAAATATCTTTGTTATCTGCGCTTGGGGCTACCACGGGAGATTTCCGCTGCTGTTTTGCTTTCGGAATGAACGCAGTCAGTCCAGTAAAGTCGTCAATCGACTTGAGCAGGGAAGAAGCCGGGATCTTAAAGAGCCACAGCTTATGGCCATTCGCATCTACCTTCATGTTTTCGAGCGTAAAGTGAATCTTCGCCACTTCTTCGCCTGCCTTATCGCTTACAATGACCGGCACCTCAGTAAACTCCAGGCGTTTGCTCAGACCATTGCGGAAGACCACGACGACCTTCAGTCCGCCTTCTTCTTCCTCGTCCGCTTTCACATCCAATACTTGCAAATCGACGTTGCCCTCTTCCACAGGCTCGATGTTTTTCAGCGCTCTGTTGTATTGTACGAGTTCATCGACGCTCAATCCGCCTGTCTCTCTGTCGTCGATATCGGCCTTTTTCAGGGTAGGCTTCTTGTACGCAAGTGTCAGCGGCACTTCTTTTTCTGGAATATTATCAAATTCATCCCAGCGGAACATGAATTCACATGGACGGCTGGACATGTCTCCAATCGGACCAAGTGCAGTCAGATCAAAGATTTTTCTCGCAACAATTCCTCCATCTGGAGTCATCAGCACCAGTGGAACGCGCTGCAGCAAGATATCGCGGGACATCGAATTGCGAATATAGGTCAGTACCAGATAGCCTTCTGGTGATGTTTGAGTGAAGAAAGGAATAATCCCCACTTCATCGCGCACAACTGCCGGCAGCTCGTCATGAACGTACTGCAGCAATTCTGACTCCGCTTCATCCAGTTTGGTATCCCACGGTCCATTCATCATCAAGAACAATTCTTTGGAAGAAATACGCGTAGAGGATTGCTCTGGATTTTCGATCCCGGACAGACCCAAATAAAATTCCTTGTGCAGATTTTCATGAATGTCCTCTTTTACCTGCTCCAAACTTTCCTTAGAACCAAACCAATTTTCCAATAACCAACTCATCTGTCAACCTCCTCATTCCCATTACAACGGATATCTTACTTGATCATTACTCGACTTGGAGAATCCATCTACCCAGTTTTGCATCCCGCTTTTCAATGACGTCTGGCGGAAATACGATCAGCCATGGACGGCTGTGCCCAGGTTTCACCCTGATCTTGCTCGCATTCAGGGTCCCCTGTGCGACCACATCTTGTTCTTCATCAATAATAGAGATTTGTAATTGATCAGGTTTGTATACCCTATCCAATCCATTTCGGAACAATAACGCTGTCACCAGCTGCCCTTCTTTGGTCCAACCGATGTCAAAACCAGTGACCTCGATCGAATTGACAGGGATCGGCGGCAGGGTGTGAACCATCGCTTCCAGTCTGTCTTTTTGACGGTCTGTCATGCGTCGTTCCATCTCCGGGTCCAGTTCAAGCTGGGTCGGCCACACATGCGTGCTGCTTCCCGCTTTCATGACTACCTTCCAGCGTGTAAACGAATAGTTTTCATGCAGATAGCTTTCTTGCGGGAAAAATACCTCCCATGGACGGCTCGTATGCGGCGGGATGGCACCTAGCCCCTCGAGATTTACCGGCATTCGTGCAAACGGTTGGTCGTCCAGGTAGATCGCCAGACGAATATTTTTAATCCGGACTGGACGATTGGTCGCATTCCGGAAAAAGAGCGCCACAGTCATGCCATTCGGCTGTGGAACCATACTAAAACCGGTCACACTGATCAAACCCCGGTGAATTTCTGGCAGCTCTGCTTGCAAGAAGCGAAGCGTATACTTTTTCTCAGAGTCGAGTTGTTGTTCCCAATTAGGATGCAACGACAGCTCTGTACGTATCATATTCGAGCTTGTGCCTTCCGAAGTGTTATCTGCTTCGAATTCGACTTCTGTATTGCGCATCTCTTCGGCGGGTATAGCAGACTCTTCTTGGATGTCTTTTTTCAAATCATCCATGGAACGAGTGCCTTCCTGCTCTTTCCCTAACCAGTTTTTAAAAAAGGAAAACATGCGTTACCTCCTCACACGTCCGAACACGAACGAAGCTTCTCTATAATCATATCTGTTTCTTGAATAGAGAGCAAATCCAAACCTTATCCAGTCTAGGATTGCTTCCCCTGTGGCACACTAACTTTCCAGCGCGAAAGATCAGCCTCAGGCTTGCTTACGCTCTCCGGCGGGAAGATGAACAACCACGGCTTGCTGGTATTGGTATTGACCGTCAAGCCATTTAATTCAAACAGCCCTTGCGCGACCTGATCCCCCGCAGCATCATAGAGGGCGAGCGGCAGTTTGTCAAAAGAGAGCGACTGTTGCGAGCCGTTGCGAATCAACAGGATCACATGCATGGAGCCATCTTCTTGCTTGCGAATCTGCACACTCTGGATGTTGACTTCCCCTTCTTTTAATGCAGGTAGCTTCTTGGCAAGCTCGATCAACGCTTCTTTTTGCTGGTCGTTCAGAGACTTGATCCAGGACTCTTCCAATTCCAACTGCTGTGGAAGGACCATTTTTTTCTGTGCCAGCTCGAAGGCGATTTTCCAATTGCTCAAAAGCACATTCAATTGCAAAAAGTGCTCCCGTGTAAAAACAAACGTCCAGGGACGTGCAGACTGCGCCGGAATCTCTCCAACCTCTGCCAAATCAAAAGATTGACGAGTAAATAATTCCTGATCCCCAAACAGTACTACGAGCGTCATTTTATTCAGTTTAACAGGGCGATCCAGGCTATTGCGGATAAACGCGGTTACGGCAATGCCCTCCTCATGCGGAACCAATTGAGTCCCCGCGAGAGAGAGGTTGCCAGCTGCAAGCGGCGGCAATTCCTGTGCCATAAAAGCAAGCGCGTATTTCTCCTGCTGGCTCAGCTTGCCTTCCCATGACTCATGTAAGGACAGCGACGTGACGACGCCGTCTGTCTTCTCAGTTTGTTGTGTGTCCTGATGGGATTGTTCGGTATCGCTGGCAGGCAGAATGGACTCTTCTTTCACCTGTTCTCTTACATCTTCCGTCGTTGGCGTTTTCCCCATTAAATTCTTCAAGAAGGATAACATAGCGTCGCTCCCAACTTTTCTCTTCATCTATATATACACTGTTCGTCGTCATTCACTATAGCACAGTGACATGTGTTTGCAACATAGAAAACTTGGTATCATAATTCCCGTTTTCGGAAAGAGGGGAATATTTGTTAGGATAACTTTCCACATGCGCAATGTCAAGGAATGTCAACCCTTACCTGGATTCGAACGCTTTTTCCCCCGTAGCTTGCCGTAATAAAACCTGTTCCTTCCTTTATAGCAGTAATAACCCCCTGCTCATCCACGACAGCCACTTGTTCATCAGAAGAATGCCATGTTCCTTTTTCACTGACCTCCACGCGAGAGCCATTCTGGTATAAGGCGAACAGTTCCGGTATATACTTGTCTTCCGCCTTCAGCCTTAGCTGCAAGTCAGGGGTCTCCAGTCTCCGCAAGCGGGCGTCCACCCTGATCAGAAAGTACTCCCCCCGATAGGCAGCTCGAATCGTCGCCCATCCCGGTCCTGTGACAACGATCCTCCCATCCTCTACGACAGCCACTTCGGGATCACTCGTCTGCCAATCCGCCTCATCCGTCACGACTTCACGGCTCTCTCCATAATAGGCGTATAGCCTGACGGGAATTTGCTCATCCGGCTGGCTCTCAACCTCCCCTGGCACGGCAACAAGCCTGCTGATTTTTACCTTCACCTTGATCTTGATGCTTCTGTCGCCAAAGCTTGCCGTAATCGTTGTATTTCCCACGCCCCGCGCTAAGACAAGACCATTTTTTACCGTGGCGACCTCCTCATCCAGGGATCTCCACCTGACATCTGATGGAGCCAGCACTTCTTGTGTCCGATCCCCGTACGTGGCGATGACATCGATTGGAACAGCTTCGTCTGGTCTCAATATGAAACGGTCCTCCGAGACTTCCAGACGACTGACTTTTACCTCTATCGGGATGGTGAATCGTTTATCGGCGTAAGAAGCTATGATTTGGGTCTGGCCAAAAGCTAGGGCTGTTACTTTTCCCCGCTCGATCGTGACAACAGACTCATCCAATACCTGCCACGTCACTTGATCAGTCACATCCCACTGCGTCTGATCACGGTATATCGCTGTAGCTTGCAAAGGCATCGTGCTTCCTGGCCGCAACGACAGCCTTCCAGGATTGACGCTAAGCGAACGCAACTCAGCAGAAGTCACCTCTTCCTGCAAAGCAAGGTAGGCGTTCACCAATCCATAGCCATACTGTTCATCGGGTCCTTTTCGCCCTAGATCCGTCGCTGTCCGTCGCAAACGCTCCTCGATCTCCCGAATCCGGAGCTCGGGCTCGGCTGCCTTGATCAGAGCCACTGTGCCAGATACAAAAGGTGCTGCCTGTGACGTACCGCTCGCGTACACGTATCTTCCGCGTAAATAGGTACTCAAAATCTCCTCGCCTGGTGCAGCAAATCCAATCCCGGATCCATAGTTGGAGAACTTCGCCAGCTCCAGCTCCTCTCCTACTGCACTGACAGCAATCACACCGGGCATGGAGGCAGGCACATAGCGTTCCACCCTTCCTCCGTCGTTTCCAGCGGCGGCGATGACAGCCACATCATGGTCCCGTGCATAGTCGATGGCCTCTTGCAGCATCTTCGGTTTTTCCTTTCCCCTTTCACCAGTCAGACTGAGATTGATGACATCGGCGCCCTTATCTACTGCATCCATAATCGCTAGTGACACGTCATACATCGTCCCGTTTCCCTGATGGTCGAGAACCTTGAAAGGAAGGATCTTTACATTGGCCTTACCGCTCACCCCTGCGATCCCGATTTTGTTCATTTCCGCTGCAATGATGCCGGCTACATGTGTTCCGTGTCCATCGTCATCCATCGGATCAGCATGACCATCTATATAGTTGTATCCATTACGAGCATCGACCCGATTTGCCAAATCAGGATGGGTGTAATCCACGCCGGTGTCTAGTACTGCTACCGTCACCTGGGTTGTGCCTCCGTTCTTTTTCCACGTCTCAGGGGCATGAATCGCATGCAATCCCCATTGCTCCTCGAATCGCGGGTCCTGGACCCATTCTGTGGCTTTGCGCATACGTAGATTGGGTTCGATGTATTCAATAGAAGGGTCTGCGGAGAGATCCTCCAGCAAATTTTGGTCAGGATTGGCTGGAAGCTGTATCAGGAGACGATTTCTGTTGGGATCGTATGAGTAGACGTCCAGGTCTTGGCGTTGGAGTTGGGATGTCCCTTTTGTACGAATGGGAGATTTGAACTTGATAATGTATTCACTTGTTTCTTCGAAACTGCTTGGATTCTCCCTTGCCTGTGCCTCGCCGATGATAATGGAAGATGATAAGAGGAACGCAGATAAGCTTACCAAAAGTAGTTTCCACAGCTTATTGCCCCAAAAAGCGTAATTGCCCATTCGGAAGTCTCCCCTTTTTCATTGTCTTGTAGGATTTCTATCAAGACTAACAGGGCAATTTGAGGCAAAAAAACTCGCCAAACGAAGACGAGGGGTGGAATAGACACTTCCAAATTATATGTTTTTACATTCTTTGGCGAAAGCATTGGGAGAACGAATTCGTGTTCTTCGTTTGGACAAGGGTTTGAGTCAGGAGCAGCTTGGGGAGCGTTCTGGTCTGCACACCAACTACATTGGGCAGATTGAGCGGGGCGAGAAGAACCTGACCATTGAAAGCCTGCAAAAGATCTCCCGAAGCCTGGAGATTCCCTTGGAGCAGTTGTTTCATTCTATCGATCCTCTAAACGCTCAATCAGCACTCGGACAAATTGTGGGGATGCTATCAGAACGACCTGTTGCTGACCACGATCTTGTCCTGTCTCTTATAAGAACGGTTTTTGCTTGGGAAACAGAAAAGCGGAAGTGAGTCTATTTTTCACTCACTTCCGCTTGTTTTTTGGCGCTTGGAACCTGACAGGTGAGCATTGTTTTCTGCCACCTTACCTCGAACAGTTCACTTCTGAGACTTTCTTCCTTCTCTCTCATTCTTTCACATAAATCCTTGACAGTTTCTGCACATGCACTCTCTCTATGACGATAAAGTAGTTCATCCATGAGAATAGAAACTGCCCACTCACTCGTTTTAATCTGGAGAATCACATGATCCTCCCGCAAAATCAATTCCTCGTATGCTTCCTGAACAGGACTCAATTCCTGTCCCTCCTTTCTACAGTAAGGCAACCGCCTGCTCTTTGTCCTGTCTACTCGTGTTGATGTAGTAGTGCGCCGTCGTCTGGATGTGAGCGTGGCCTGCTAGCTTGCTGACCGTCGTGAGTGGCACACCCTTTTTGAGCAGTCGGGAACAAAAGGTGTGGCGAAATTTGTGCGGGTACAGTCTGAAGCCGAGCTGCCTCTCCAGACCTTCCAGGAGCGTGTTGACCGCGTCCTTGTGCAGCTTCTCGGCTCGTTGACTGAGCAGGAGGTAGGGACTGTCCCTGTGCTTGTTTGCCTGCCGTTCTGACCGGATGTACTCTTTGATGAGTTCCACGAGATCAGGACGAAGCGGAATCTCCCTGTACTTGCCACCCTTGCCTGTCACCCTGAGCGTGTTTGTGAGGTAGTCCAAGTCATGTAGCTGAATCCCGCACAGCTCGCTTACACGTACCCCTGTGTACAGCAGCAGCCAAACAATGAGATGATGATTGCGCAGGCTGACTTTACTCCTGTCCTGGACGAAAAAGAGCAGCTGGTTGACCTCCTGCTCCGAAAACACCTCCACCTCTCCCTCGCTCCCGGCTGCCACCTTGATCCTGTCTTTGCGCAGCGTGACAACTTGCTCATTGGTCAGCTTACGGTCGATCAGAAACAGGTTAAACGCCTGTAGCGAGTTGATTTTTTTGTTGATGGTGGCCACTGCATACTTGTTCTCCATGAGGTAGTTTTTGTAGCTGGAGACGTAGAAGCGTTTCAAGTCTGCTGGATGCTCTACGCCCATTCCAGTCAGGAACGCACAAAACGCCTTCACGTCACCCATGTAGGACTCGATGGTTTTAGGTGCGATCCCGTTTTCTACGAGGTGCTGCTCAAACTCCTCGACTAGTTGCATTCATTCTCCCTCCTGAAATGCAAAAATGCCCTGCTGCCTTTTGATGGGCGCAGGGCCTGTTAGTCTTGGCTTACAGACGTAAATTTCCGAAAGGTACACCAAATGGATGACTCATTCGGACTCCATGCCTGACGAACATTCTCTGGATCAAGAATGCGGTAATGCTCGGTGATGATGCTTTTCTGTAGCTTCCAGCCGCTTTTCCTGTCCAGCGTGTCCCAGAAGAAGCTCCCTCCTAGTGTTTTGGTCGGTAGGTTCGGGAAAAGCATGTACAACCTCCTTTGGTATCGATTCAAAAAAATAATATAGGTTTGAAACTGGAATCGTTACGAAAACACAAAAAGCCCCTTAGTCGGTTGGTGACTAAGGAGCATGTTCTAGGCTCGTACACTGCATTCTTTATATTAATCAGCGTGTCAGATTACGCTAAGGTCTTTTCTTTGCTATAAAGCGGCGTGTCGTTTAACGAACAGCCTCGTTTTTCAGTGAGTTTCTGCGGGGTTTTTCAGTGAGTGCAGACAAAAAAAAAGCTACCGCATTTCAGCGATAGTTTCTCAGATTAATCGATTGAATGAAACCGCGGATCAATCGTTGCGGCTGCTTTTCCGTCCGGCAAATCAATCACGTTCTCCCTTTCGTAATTCACCCGCTCTTCCCTGTCAATTGCCTTGCTGATCTGTGTGATTCTACGCTCAAGTGAAAACAGTCCTGTCCACCCTTTTTCTTGAATGAGGGCTTCGGCCGCTCTCTCTTTTTTTACTTCATCCAGGGAGGAAAAAACGGAAAGTGGCAATTGGTCGAGCTCAGCCATCACTTTTCTGCGATCCGTGATTTCAGTGAGAGCGAGCACTCGATGTTCCACTTGACCTGCCAGGGTATGAACGTGGGCTGTTGTTGCCTGATCTCCTTCGTGTTTCAGAACCTCCGCGATCACGTATTCTCTTCCGGTCTTTCCAAGGTTGATAAATAAATCGCCTACTTCATTCATTGCATTTTCCATGAGCAACTCAAATTCTGTTGGTTCCTTAGAAGTAGCTTCTTCTGGCATTGAAGCTTCCAAAGAATCAAATTCAGTAAGTAATTGATTTTTCAGGGGGCATGTTTGAACTGGAGCGACGACTTCTCTAAGCTGCTTTAGTTTATCCTTTGTGTCCACTAAACCCACTTCGGCTTTTGCTTTGTAGAGACGTTGCAGCCAATCAATACGTAAAAGGGCCTCTTCTTTCCACTCTTGCTCTCCTTGGAATTGTTCAGATAATCTGATGATCTTCTCTAACTCGATATTATTCACATCAGTTGACGTTTCTAGTTTTTTTAGCTCTGTATTTATTTCGGTATGTAATTTCGCCTCATCAATAAATTCTGTAAATGTATATTTAATATATTCCTCTGATAGATCAAGCTCATTTAATGGTTTCGCCATACTTGATGGTAAGGATGTAAAATCAAACACAAAAATTCCTCCTAGTAAGTCGACCTTTCCCTATTATAAAACAATGAAATCAGGAAATACAGGAAAGTCCGATAGAGATATCTTTCCACAAGTGCTTTATGTCCCCGAATCACTCGTTTTGTAAACACAGAAAAACAATTAACGCCTCTCCCTTAATACTAATCAAGAATCTACCCTATCCTCACAACGCCTCGAATTAATACTTTCACCATTCTAGAACTTAAATAAAAAGAAAGAACTAACCGAAGGGCTAGTTCTTTCTTCTTGTAATCTACTCTATGCAAATAAGTAGGTAATTTAATTATTTTACTGCGTCTAATGCAGTGTTTACAGCTGCAAGCGTTTTGAAAAGAGGTTTGAGTTTTCCATTATCTGCATCAAATGTCAGTGAGTTCAAGAAGTTTTCAGCAACGATGGACTGTTGAGTAGCACCCAGTTTGTTGAACCCTTCGTTTCCTACTTTTTTCAATGCAGCTACTGTAGCAGTAATTGAAGAATCAGCTTTTAGATCATTTACACCTTTCAGTGCTTCTTCATAATCTACGAGTACACCTTCATCTCCAGCAGCATTAACCAAAGCTTCTTTTACTTCATCCAGATCTGCAAACGTAGATTTACCACGTACTTCAAGCAATGCGTTCGCAACATACAATCTATCTGCACTTGGAACATTCAGATATCCAGCAATTGCAAGTTTGTCAAGAGCATCTTTAACTTGAGACGCAGTTTCAGCTTTGTTAATTGCTTCAACTTCTGCGTTTTCAGTTACAGCTTCATTAACAAGTTTAACTGCTGCTTTCAGGTTCTTAACAGTATCTGCGTTTGTAGAACCTACGGATACTCCACCCAAAGTAGCTTTAGCTGCCTCATATTTAGCCGCATTTGCTGCAACCACATTGTCTAAACCAAATACGTTGAGTTTAGCAATGATGTTAGCAACAGTTGCAGTTTTAACGGCATCCAAGTTAGATGCATCGACAGCCGCTTGAATATCATCAGCATCTACGCTAGCAAAATCAGTATTTGCCGCATAGCTGTCTTTATTGATATCAGCTACTTGCTTGAGTCCTGGATATGCTTTCAATGCTTTTAGAAGTTCCTCAGGTGTTGTAGCACCATTAACTTTTCCAATTTGGCTAGATGCATTGTCAGCATTAACCTTTTTGATAATAGCTTCAATATCTTTACGTTGGTTCTTCTTAGTTACATCTTTTTCATCACTGATAGCTTTACGGTAATCAGCAAGGTAGTTGTCATTCACAAGTTTGATATCAAATTCAGCTGTAATTGCTCCCGGAACGTTCTTGTATTTTTCAACAAGAGCTTTCTCTAGATTAGAAAGAGCTACCAATGCATTTTTCAATGAATTGTTTGTAGTAGCAGCGTTCACGCGGATAAGAGCATCAAGCACGTCTAAAGAATCATTAGAAACTTCTTTTTTCGTGAATGGTGCATCTTCGTCCGTAGAAAGGTAAGTATTTGCCAATGTTCTTGCAGCTGTTACATCAGCAGTTTTCAAGGATTTAAACGCCTTGTCGTATGCTGCAGCTACTTCTACATCATTAGTGTCATTAATAGCTTCTTGAATTGCTTCAAAAGTAACTCCATCAGAATTATCTTTTGTCAACCCAATCAAAGTAACATTAGCGCCACCATCATTTGTTACTTCAGCAGCTGCATATTTTACAGCCCAATCAGCATTAACAAAAGCAAAGTTTGCTTTCAATGCATTCAGCAATTGAATTTGATTTGCTGCGTCAACAACTGCTTTAACAGCAGCTGCTTCATCATCTTTATCAACAGCAGATTTGTTTGCTTTATCGATAGCTGTTTGAACATCAGCCAAAGTTGCAGGAGCTGCATCTACAACAGCATCTGCATATGCTGCGAGTTTATTTTCGTCAACATTTTTAATTCCGGCAGCGTTCAATGCGTTCAATAATTTTACTTCGTCAAGTGGGTCTGCACTTGCAGCGTCAGTGATATCAGCAAGTTGTTGAATAGCAGTGAAGCTGTACTCTTTACCAGCTACAGTCCATACACCTTCAAGTTTTTCAACAGGAGTTTTGAATGTGAAGGATGCTACTGTATCGCCAGCGGAGATGTCAGTAGGGTTAACCTCAACAATGTTACCTTTGTTGTCTTTAACTTCTACTGTAACACCCAGAATATCTTCTTGAGGAGCAGCGATTGCTACGTCAACAGTAGTGTTGCTAATAGCACTTACGCTTTCAACAACCAAGTCACCCACAGGAGTTCCTGGCTCGAGGTCAGTATCTTCAGCAGGGTTATAAGGTTTAGCGGTTGGGTCTTCAACGTTAGTGTAAACATTGTCACCGAAGATAGCTTTAGTAGCTGGCTTCATGATTTTGCTGAGGTCTTCAGAAGTATTTGCATCCAGTGCTTCCACGAATGGAGCAGCATTCGCTTTATCATCTACAAATACTGTATCTCCGAGTTCGCTGAGGATAGCGTCCAAAGCATCATCAAAGTGATCACCGAGGAACGCATCGATGCTGTAGTATTTATCAACTTCTCCACCTACATAAAAACCAGCGTTTGGTTTTGCCATAGCTGCGGATGCCATGCTAGCTACTACTGCTGTAGAAAGAACAGAAAGGACCAGCTTTTTATTCACGTACTACCCCTCCAGATTGAAAAATAGGAATTTTTTTATGAGAAACACTCATGTTGTATGTACTTTGGGTGAGTGTGTTCCTCCGTACTTTTCTGAAAAGCTTCTTGATCGAATGAGAGCAGAGGGGTAAACCCTCTGCCCCATCACAATCGTATCAAGTCTCTACTATCTAGTTGGTTGGAGATTAGTCTGCGAGTTCAATTGTTACATCGTACTCTTCAGATTCATCGCCAACAGCTACTGTGATAACACCTTCAGTTGCGTCAGCTTTACCCAATACGCCTTCTACAGTGAATTTACCTTTGTCATCTGCAGTGACAGTTTTGGATTGTTTACCGATTGCAAATGTTACTTTTGCACCTTTAACTGCAGTACCTGTTACGTTGAATTCTTTCATCAGACCGCCCAGTTTATCAACGGAAGTGAATACCAGGGACTTTTTATCCAAATCTGGTTTGTCGCCGTCGCCGTCGCCGCCTTTACCATCTTCATTATACTTAGCTTGTTTCATGAAGTCTGCTGTATCCAGGTCGTATTTCTCAACTTGTTTCTTGCTGTTGATGAAGAGTACATAGTCGTAGCGATCTTTAACGTCTGTTGTGCTCATCAGAACGATGTAGTCGCCTTCGTCAACTTTGTCGCCTGGTTTCAGGTCATACGCATTGAAGTATGCAGTGTTAGAACGAACGATGTAGTCTTGTTGGCCAAGTTTTTTGCCGTCTTTGTCTTTTGCTACATAAGTGATTTTGTTGCCGTCAATTTTGGTTGCGATAGCAGTAGAGATGTTGTGGATCTCAGCATCGTCCCAATCTTTTTCTTTAACCAAGCTCAGGGATTCGATGTCGCTAGCAGAGTCAACTACCTCTACTACTTCATCAACGACTACTTCATCGCTACCATTCAGGCTGAACGCGATGAAGTCGCCACGTCCGATACCTCTGCGAGTCAGTTCACTGAACTTGTCGTCGAGTGTGTATTCAACTTCTTTAACTTCTTTGTCTTTGTTGGTAATCACTCTCATGGAGTAGTTACCACTAGATTTACCGGAGTCCAGCAACAGACCATATTGCATATCGCTGCTAGCAGATTTACCTTCGATTACGAAGATAGCATCTACTTCCAGTTCATCTTCGTTCAATGTGTAGAGAACGGAAGTGTTTTTCTGGTCAGCGATTTTGCTGAATTTCGCAATACCTGGTTTTTTCAGGGTTTTGCGCTTAGTTCCTTCGATGTCGCTAGTCAGGTCGAAGATAGCAGTGTCGCTGGTAACTTCGTATCCTTTATTTTTGTGAGTCAAGATATCTTCGTCTTCGTTAGCAGCATCCAACCAAGCGGATCCACTCAGAGAGTAGAGTTTTGTATCCAGAACTCTTACTTTTTCAGCATCGCCTTTTGCATTCAAGGTCACTTCCAACAGAAGTGGGTTCTTTTTGTCTGGGGCGAAGTCTTTCTCAACGTTATCCTCATTGTATTGTTTTCCATCTACATCTTTGATGTCTTTAGGATCGATGGTGATGTCTACTTTTTTACCTTTGTCGGAAACTACTTGGAAGTTGAAGTCTCCACCGCTGTACAGAGCTTGTTTGGTAACAGTAGCTTTGAAACGGCGATCGTTGACGCCATCAGCAGTTTCGATGTGGCGAATACGGCCGGATGCATCCAGGTACAGTTTTACTTCTTCGCCATCCAGATCCAAGATTTTGTCTTGGTTTTTAGAAGTGATGTCTTCTACATCTTTGTTACCATTGTCAGAGTAAGTGGAGTGATTCAGACGGAAACGATACGTTTTACCATCGATTACCAGACGGTTATCTGTTTCGTTTCTCATTGTAACTTTCGATACTTTACCTTCTACAACGTTGCGAGTAGCGAACACGAGCAATTTGTCTTCGTCGCCGTTTGCATAGTAAACGCTGTATACGTCATTTGCTTTCAGCTCAGACAGTTTGGATGGTTTGTTGTCCAAGAATACGAGGAAGTCTGTGCCTTCGTCCAGGTCTTCCAGGTCGCTGAAGTTTTTGCTTCCTTGGTTGGACAGGTTGGTGATTTTTTTCTTGTCAGCATCGATTTTCTCGATGATTTTGGATCCGTATTTTACTTCTTTAACGGATTTGTTCATCGATTGGTCATCGATTACGTGGATATAGCTGATTTCGTTCTTGTTGTTCAGAACGATTTTAGCAGAGAAAGTGAAGCCTTTGTTGTCTGTGATGATGTCTTGCAATGCTTCCAGAGCATCGTAAGGGTGGAAGTTGTAAGTAACTTTTACATCTTCGCTGAATTTGTATGTTTTGCCGGAGCCATCCATTTCGACTTTCAGATTTTTGATCTGGCTGTCTTTGGACAGTTTGCTTCCGTCGCCTTTCATGTCAGTTCCGTCGAGGAAGAAGTCACCAACGCGGTCCATGACTACATCTTCATTAGTGGAACCTTCCATCCAAACGACTGTGCTTGGAGCATCGTCTTTGATCCAAACTTGTACGTGTTGGCCAGCAAATTCGTTAGGGTTGATACCGTCAGCAACTTTGTAAGTCATGTTGCTGCCCAGGCCAGCTGCTTTACCAGAGAGAGTGATCTCGTTGGATTTCAGCGTACCCAGACCAACTACTGGAACGTTGGTTACGAATGGCAGATCTTCGCCATCCAGTTTCTCATCGTTCACCCAGTCCATATCGCGAACTGTTACTTTCAGATATTTAGTCAGAAGAGTATGTTTGGAGTATTCGAAACGGATGTCAGTACCGAATTCGATTTGATCCAACAGTTTTACGCGAAGAGCGTTGTCCAGCATTTTGAAAACTTCGCCACGAGTTGCGGCATTGTTAGGAGCTGCGATGTTTTTCGCAATGTTCAGCTCGGAAGCTTTCGCGATGAAGTTGTTTGGCCAGAATTCGCCTTTAACCGCTGGCTCATAACCCAGAGCGCGAACGATCATAGTAACTGCTTCTGCATAAGTAACTTGGTTTTGAGGTTTGAAAGATTTGTCTGGGAAACCTTTTACGATGTCTTGACCAGACGCTACGTTTACGAAACCGGAGAACCAGTCAGTAGTGTGTACGTCAGTGAAAGTGGATTGGAATTGAGCCAGTTTCGCACCTTGCTCCAGTCCGCGTGCACGAACGATCAGAGTAGCGAACTCAGCACGAGTGATGGTTTTTTCTACGCCGTAATCGCCGTTTCCATAACCAGCAACCAATCCGAGTGCTTCCAAACGTTTTACCGTTTTTTCCATGTTTGCATCCATTGCTGGAGCTGTTGTTGCTTCATCAGCAAAAGCCATTGGAGCAACCGAAAGTGCTAGAGCACTAGCCAGTACACTGTTAACAACCTTTTTCATAACCTTGTGTTCTCCTCCTCTAGTATAAACAAATTGTTCTTGGGGAATATTCGTTGTTAATCTATCTTTCTTTTTAAAGCCCGAATCCTGCAAGCGCGTGTCACCTCCTTCCGCAGGACAGCATCGCTTTTTCCGTGTTAAAAATCTCTAGTATATTCAGTATTGTGTAAAATGCAACAATCACTAGTGTAACACAGTAGCTAGAATTCGTGAATCTTTTTTACACAATTCCCCGTGTTTCGTGTGACATCCTATTAAACGCCTCAGCTCAGCAAAAGTTGCGGCGCCTTTGAAAAAAAGTTTAAAACTTTTTTGTGGTCGTATTCACTTGGATTATGTACAGGTGACATCCGCCACAAATCGTATTATATGGTACGTGCAGCGGTCTGTCACCATTGAACCTTTTTCCAATTACGATCAAATCTTTACAGATATTATCTTAGTTGCCCAAAGCTGTCTGGAAGTTGACGACAGCCAGATTGTAGGTGCGAACCGCGCGTTGATACTGGTTCTCGCGGTCGGACAATTCTTCTTCAGCCTGGATCACTTCCAGAGTTGTCGCGAGCCCGTTCTCAAAGCGCAGATTGGTCAAGCGGTAGCTCTCCGCAGCCGCTTCTTGCGCTTTCTTCTGGAAATCGATCGCCTTAAGCGCCGCTTTTAGGTTCAAATAAGCCTGGGATACGTCCTTGGAGATCTCGCGCTCCTTCTGTTCGATCGCCGTCTTCGAGTTCTCCACATTGTTGCGGGCAATACGTCCTTGATACGTGGACATAATAGAATATTTCTCTATAAGCTCCACGTTCAGTTCTGCCAGCTTCAGTTCTTCTTTTACCTGAGTCATTTCCACACGTTTTTGCAATGCTTCGGCTTCCGCTTGTTGCAAGGTTTGTGTTACCGGTGCCGCTTGCTGGTGGGAGGCAATAATGTTCCATTTCTTGTCCAGGTCCACGCCAAGGAAATCATTCAAGTTCATGCGTTCGATCTCAAGATTGTTTTCTGCCGTCGTCATGGCAGCTTGTGCACCAGCCAGGCCCATCTCTGCCTGGAGTACATCTGTCTTCGCTTTCGTTCCAACATCAAAGGCGGCTTTCGCTACCTTCAGTTGGGCCTCTGCACGAGCCAGACTTTGTTTTTTCAGATTGAAGTCATCTTGTGCATAAATCAAAGCATAGTAGGCTTGCTGCGCTCCCAGCTTGATTTTGCTCTCCGTCGCCTTGAGGTTCAATGCATTGAGCTTGCGATTCATCTCAATGCTTGCAGTGTTGGCGTATTTCGCTTTTGCGGCCTCCAAAGTCCCATCATCCGGTATTTGATATGGCGGTCTGTATGCCAGCATGGAGTTGAGGTCTGCGTTTTTTACATTCAGACGGGCTGTCTCCAATTGGGCATTGCTCTCAAGCGCTTGTTCGATCGCCTTTTCCAGCGTCAGGTTCTCTACGCCGACTGTCGCTGTAGGTTTGGTCGTGTTAGTCGTGTTGGTCGTGTTAGTCGTTGGTTCTGCAGCAGTAGTCGCATTGCTGTCAGTCGCAGCCTCTTTCTCAACTTCTTTTGCTTCTGCTTTTGGCTCCTCGGCATTGGTATTGTCATCTGTTGGTTTGGCAGTGTCTGCAGATTGCTCGGCTGTAGCCGGTGTCTCCGTCGCCTTGGCTTCATCTGAGCCAGTATTCGCGTAGGCGGTCAAGGAACCGACTCCGATTACAGTAGTCAAGACAGCTGCCATACTGATCTTTTGCCACTTTTTCGATGAGTATGGAAAATTCATCATGTACACTCCTTCTGATCAAAATCTTACAGTTTGTCCCACGAACACTATATCACAAGAGAATGTTTCGTACACGAAAAATAAATGCATTGGAACAATTTGCACCTGGGCCCTTTTTCTTCATTTTCGCATACTCACCCTCGTAAATACTAATACGAATTTGTGTCAAAAACATTTCAGGATTCGCGAATTTTCTTTTCGCGTGCTATCCTCTTCTTGAGGTGAAAGAAGATGCTGCATCAGTATAAGACAGTAGCAGGCTTTGGAGAAGATGACATTATAATAGAACGTTCCCGATTTATCGGATATGCCCAGAGGGTGACTACGGAGGAAGAAGCATCGGCTTTCATCGCGATGATCAAGAAAAAACACTGGGATGCGACACATAATTGCTCGGCCTTCGTGATCGGTGAGCATGATCAGATTCAGCGTTCCAGCGATGACGGCGAGCCGAGCGGAACAGCGGGAAAGCCGATTCTGGAATGCATCAAGAAAAATGGCGTGAAAGATACAGTCGTAGTCGTGACCCGTTATTTTGGTGGAATCAAGCTGGGAGCCGGGGGCTTGGTGCGCGCTTATACGGCCGGGACGGTCACAGCGCTGAAAGCAGCTCGTATCGTCGTTCATACCCTTCATCAAAAGATCTCCGTGCAAGTGGACTACACTTGGTGGGGCAAGGTAGAAAATGAATTGCGGCTCGGGGAGCATCGGGTCGTCGGGACGGACTTTACCGATAAAGTAACTGCACATCTGCTGATTCCCGAGGGTGAGCAGGATGCCTTCGTCGAGGGAATGATTGATTTGACGAACGGTCAGGCGCAGATCGAGCTGGGTGAGAAGGAGTATGTGGAAGTGCCTGTGGATGCGGTGGGGGATGAGGATACAGATTGATAGCTATTATAATAGAAAAGAGAGCTGAAGCGATCTGCTTCTGCTCTCTTTTTTCTTTCTACATTTACTTCGGCAATTTCTTCAATTGAGTCATGATCCGAATGGTGATGATCGCCATTTCAGCGCGGGTCAAATCCCCTTTTGGATTGAAGCGGTAAGTTGGCTTTTTGTCATTCGGGTTGTTAATTTCCCCATTCATGATTTTGGCTTTGGTTACCGCCAAAACGGATGGAGCAGCATAGTAACCGGTCAGTTGTCCGTCTGTAAAGGATTTACCCAGAGCCAGCATGGCCGCATCTGCATTACCCAGCTTCAGATTTAGCGCACGCGAAATCATGATTGTCGCTTCTTCGCGCGTCAGTGGATCATCCGGGTAGAAGCCGCGTGTGCTTTTTCCGCGAACAATTCCAGCACGAGCTGCTGTTTCAATGTACTTGTACTCGTAATTCCAATCGTCATAATCCGGGTGAACGTCATTGAAAGAAGACTCGGTCGGATTTCGTTCGTTGTTGCCGCTATACGGTCCAGCATCGATTGGCAAATCCAGTGCTTTTACGAGCATGGTCGCAAACTCGCCGCGCGCGATTTTCAACTCGGTGCCGAAGCCACTGCCCGGTGCATCGTTCATGATTCCTTTCGCGTACAAGGTCTCGATCGCGTCGCGAGCAAATGGATGGTTGATCACATCCGAGAAGGTTTCGCGCGTTTTCATGACCATGTAGTACCCGAAGCCCTTGAACGGTACCGTCACCGTCTGTTTGGAAGTGTTCACGACACCGCCAAGATTGATCCACTCGTCCCCATTATTATAGAAGACAGTGAGGATGTTGTTCGCTGCGTTGACGATAGAAGTATTATACTTGATCGTCACGGTTCCGACTTTGCTCGGAACGAGATTGTATCTCCAACGATCAACGAACGGTTCCATGAGAACGTTGTTTACTTTTCCTTCGAAGTAAGGGTCACGGCCACCAGGTGCCCGATCCTCATCATCATTCAAACTGCCGTGCTTCGCATTCCCGGCATCGACATAATAAAGCGGGCTGGCATAGTTGAAGTCGGATGAGATGCGAAGCAAATCTTCCATTTCTCTTTTCAGACCGTGATTATCGATGCCTACTTGGCCATTCGTACGATCTGCGATACCAAAATAGATCGGAACGTTGGTGAAAATGTCCGTCTGAGGAGAATTTACTTCCGAACCTGCCTTATAGCTTCCTGGTGCAAGCAGGACAGTGCCTGACGGGAATTTCAATTCGAAGGCTTTCTCAAACATGCTGAAAGAAAGCTTCTTGCCAAATACATCTCGACTCTCTGCTCCGCCTACTGAAGAGTTCAGGTTGAAGATTTTGATCTCGTCATTGTAGCTGTTGGACCCAAACTGCACCGTGAACTTGATCGTGTTCAACCCAGGTTTTAAGGTCACATTGGATTCAAATACATAGTACGTCTGCGGTATCAGCTTGCCTGTTTCCGAATCATACTCGTAATCCGGATAATCCGTATTATAAGCGACTGCTTCTGTTTTACCGAACAATACCTTTGTCGCCTTTTCTGCGAAAATCTTGACCGGAACAGAGTTGCTATTCACAGTAATGTACTGCGCGTTTTCCAGCTTGGTTGGAGAGATTACAGTCCAAGCCTGAGCGTCCTGCATAATGCTGATGTTGTGACGAGTAGCAATGGAGCCTTGAATAATTTCGATTTGATAATTCGTTGTGCCACCTTTTGACAGGGTCAGCGGGAACAACTTCAATCTGTTCTCCAGCTCTTCCCCTGTCAGGCCCATGTCGTCACTAAGTTCCTCAACCAGTTCTTCTCCATATTCGTCCGTGTCCATTTCCGCTGTGAACGTGAACTTGTTGCGAATATTATTGCCTTTGGAGAAGGTCGTAGAATCGAAAATGGCACCAAGATTACGGGTATTTCCTTTGATGGCTGCGTCGCGCGTTTTATTGTACGCTGCATCGTTTACGAAATCCCAGTTCCCCGAAGTATCCCTCAGCTTGTACCTCGCGATGACATTGCCGTCTTTCATGATCGTAGCAACGGCACCTGGCTCTACATTGGTCGCTTTCCAAGAGAATTCACTCAGGAAGAAAGCAGAAGTCCGATAGGCAGCATCGGAAGATTTTTTCGCAAGTTCAGTTTGGCCTTTGCCCTGCACGACTTTAAGCGTGACATCTTCAATCTTAGGTGTCTTCTCTGTGTTGTAGATGATGTTGTAGTTGAATTTTACGCTTGGGTCGTTTTTGAGTGCAAAGACGAGCGCGTTATTTCCTTGATTGAGATTCCATTCGCCATTTTTAGTGAACTTGGCTTTATCGATTTCGAATGGAACTACGTTATCATTTGGATTTGAATCTGTAGTACGGTATGGAGTTGGACCCGGAATTTCTACGCCGTTTAACGTCACGGTCATATTGGTGTCATTCAATTTGTAGTTGTAAATTTGTCCTTTAAATTTGTTCCCGTCCATCACCAGTCGGGATACATCTGGATCATTAATTTCCAAAGAACTGTCAATTATCTTGGATTCATTGGATACCGTATAGTACAAGAGAAGCGATGGAACGACTTCAGGCTTTAGTTTGAAAGAGATTTCCTGATCTTCATATTTTACTTTTACAGTCGTCTCATTCGCTGGTAGCTTTACAAACTCGATGGAAATTGAATCTGTTCCCTTTGTCAGCACGTAATCGGTGCTGGCTACTTTTTCCTGATTGTTATAAAGCACTTTGAAATTGCCTGTTGCAGGCATATTAAATGCTTCAATCTTCACCTTGGCTGGCAAAACATTGACGATGTTTACACTGCCATCCGTTCTCACAGGAATCTGCACTTGTGGATCAGGATCGGAAATATTCGTTACATTTCCAAACCTCGCTCCATTACTCGTTTTATATACAAAGCGATAGCTGTGGTTTGCTACGATGACGTCATTGACGATGTTGGACAGGTTGCTGGAATCTCGTCTTTGGGTCTTGTAGGCAATTTGCATTTCATACAGATTGTCTTTCTTCAAATCTGCGTAATTCACTTTCGCATTTACGTCATACAGCTTGTACTCCGAAGAGAGACCTGTATCGGTAACCGGAGAAAATTCAACGTCGTTTTCTTGATCAATCGCGACAGTATCAGACGGGTTTGTCAGGTTATTGATCCTGAAGACAAACGATTTCGCCGCTTTTACCTCGATTGTTGCAGCGATGCTTTCATTCCCTGCTACATCTGTGGCAGTGAGAGACAGAATATCTCCAACAGCAGCAGACGTAATCCCTATAGAAAAGTCCCCGGCGCCATCTGCCACTCCGCTTCCCAAGACGACAGAGCCTCTTTTCACTTTAATCGTGGAAAATGCTTGTGCTCCGCTTCCCTGTACGACATTGTCCATTGTGGTGATCTGGCTTGGAACACCTGTTGGCTTATTAGGAGGTGTCGTATCAGGAGCATATCCTACGAGTACGGTTTCTGCACTGCTTACATTACCAGCTGCATCTGTAGCAGTAACAGTTAATACCGTGTTTGCTGATTGAGTTGGGAAAGCCACACTAAATTTCCCATCATCGCCTGTTGTCGCTGTTCGTACGGTTGCTCCACTGGTGACTGTAATGGTTGTACCCGCTTCAGCTATCCCCGTAACATTTTGAGACGTATTATATACGCGATCTGTCACCGTTTGACCCGGGGCTACTGTATCAGGTGCAGTCGGATCAGCAGGATCGACAATCTTGACTGCTTTTGCAGGGCTTTCATTCCCAGCAGAATCAACAGCAACCACAGTCAAGGTAGTTCCTACTGCTTCAGGAGACTGCAGATTTACTGTAAAAGTTCCACTACCCACGTACGCACTTCCAAGTTCAGCTGACCCTTTTCTCACATATACGGTAGAGCCATTTTCCGCTGTTCCTGTAATGGTTCTTTGTTGATTCGAAATCGGTTCATTTACATCCGGAGCATTTGGCGGGATACCATCGATGACAGTTACACCTGTTCCGGCACTGGTATTTCCTGCTGCATCTTTTGCAAATACGGTTAGCAGCGAAGCAACTGGTTGTCCAACAACCGAAACTTCAAAATTACCGTTAGCGTCTGCTTTTGAATTTCCTTGAATCGTTAACGTCCCTGACGCATTTTTTACAATAATCGTAGAGTTAGCTTCCGCCGTTCCTGTTACCTTTGTTACCGTAGGTGGCGTCGTGGGCGGATTTGGTTGTACTGTAACGGCTAAAAGACTAACTGGTGCATCAGGTGCTGTCGTATCTTTTGTACCGCTTGAGTCGAGAATGGTAGCGCCAGATTGCAATTTGATCAATAGTTCACCAGTGATCGTAACAGTAGTAGTTCCGGTCTTTTGAATTAATTCCGTGCTAGCAGGAGGGATTTGTGTGATATCTGTACTGCCCATCTTCACACTATAAAACTGATCCGATCCTCCCTCAGCATTGCTTTTGGGGATTACCAAAACACTCCTGTTGGTTAACGCCACTTCTTTATTGCTGCTGTAAGCATGAATGTCAATCTGATTCAAACCGATTTGTGTTTCCAGCTCAACAGAGAAGTTACCTGCACTTCGGATCGAGTCAGTGAACGTTCTTCCTGTTGTGTTGTTTTTAACCACAACCGTATCTGCATTTTGCGCCTTCCCTGACAATCGAAGAGTCGTATTGCGCGGCGTATTTACTTCTACAATGGTCGGATTAGATTCCAAAAACACAGAGTCCAGTCTCAAGTCAGAAAACATCGGGGTATTGTTATACTGGACATATATTTTGGAGAGGTCCGTATTCGAATCTCCGTTCTTAAAAGAAAACGCAATTACGTTCACTCCCGGAATCAGTCCGATATTCCGAAATGTAAACGTCCGTGTAGCCGGGTCGATTGACGGCTTGATACTACTCGTATCAGACGGTTGCGAACCACTTAACGAAGATACTTGATAACGAAGGTCATTCCCATCAACATTCGTTGGATACGTACCTGAGATGTCGATGGAGGATGAGTAATGAACGTGGGGATTAGTCGCCGTCGTATTGTTGCTAATGCCGATAAACTGGAGTCCCCCTGCAGCTTGAGCAACACCCGCACCAAACGGCAGCAGTGTTGTGAAAACCAACAGGAAAGCAAGTACTGCCGAAATCCAGGTTTTACTACCAAGCAAGTTTCTAGCCACTCGTTTCACCTCTTCTTTGCAATCTTTTAAACAGAGTCTCGTCTTTCCTTTATCGGTATATTTTGACGAAAACTTAATAGGAATCTATTCGAAAGAGTGTCGAAAAACAGGAAAAACCCTTGTGCAGGACGTGATTTTGTCACATTCTGCACAAGGGCTATCGGTTCAAAGCCTGTTCTATTTTTACGAATGACTCCGCCGCTCCGACATCTTCACTTTCAACCGGCGATAAATATTAATCAACGGACGATGTCTGCGGCTGACCAGACCGACGATTTCGGTACCCAGGTGGATCGCGATCAACAGCGCGACCATCACGATGAGAGTTGTCCATTTCGTCGTCTTCGTCAAGAGGATCGCCATCGTTCCGAAGAAGAGGCTGATCGAGTAGATCACCAGCACCGTGGAGCGATGGGAGAGGCCCATGTTCAACAGGCAATGATGAAGATGGCCTTTGTCCGGGCTAGAGATCGGTTTTTTGTTGACGATTCGCCGGACAATAGCGAAAAAGGTATCCCAGAGCGGTACACCCAGCACCACGATCGGAATGATAAAAGAAACGAAAAGTGCTTCCTTAAAGCCCATGATCGATAATGCCGCTAGGTTGAAGCCCAAAAAGAGCGAGCCGGTGTCGCCCATAAACAGGCGTGCCGGGTGAAAATTGAAGTACAAAAATCCGAGTATGGCGCCGAGCAGGACGCAGCAATAAATCGCGACGTTGTATTCATCCATCAGCAGGGCCACGATCGCCATCGTCGCAGTCGCGATCGCCGAGACTCCAGCCGACAAGCCATCCAGGCCGTCAATCAGATTGACTGCATTGGTCACGCCGACGATCCAGAACATCGTGATCGGCACAGCCAGCCACAAAAGCCAACCGCTGCCGAAATCCAGGCTCCCGGCATACGGCAAATTGACCACGCCAATCTTCAGACCAAAAGGAATGACCACGATGACCGTCGCCAGAAGCTGACCAAGCAGCTTCCATTTTGGAGATAGCTGGTATTTGTCATCGAGCATCCCGACCAACATGACGATCGTGCTGCCGATGAAAATGCCCAACATCTCCGTTTTATCCGTAAACGGAACGAATAGGAAGAATGCCACCATATAACCGAGGTAAATGGCTAATCCGCCCAAGCGCGGCATGATCCTTGTGTGGACTTTGCGCTGGTTGGGTGCATCCACTGCTCCTATTTTTACAGCCAATTTTTTCACATATGGTGTAGCGATAAATGCTATGATCAGCGAGGTCAAAAATCCGAAGATTGATGTAGACATCGGCTGTCTCCTCTCTACGGGTGCTCTACGAGCGGTTTTTCCACTTTTCTCGGAAGACGGTCCAAACAAATCGCGGTATCGCCAGCTGCCGCTTCCAACGAGACGGCGTTGCTAATAGTCTGTACAACCATTCCAGATTCAACTTTTGCCAAAAAAGGGGCGCGCGTCTTACTTTTCCAGAAATGACGTCGAAGGAGCCACCCACGCCCATCATCAGGGACGCGTTCAACTGCTCGCGATACCGGGAAAGCCATTCATCCTGACGGGGTGAACCCATCGCGACGAAGAGCAGCTCCGGCTTTTTGCTTGCAATCTCCTGGACAATCTGTTCTTCTTCATCTTGCCGAAAATATCCATCCCTATACCCAACGATATGCGCCTGCGGGTAACGGTTGGACAACTTTTCAGCTGCCAGCCTGATTACTTCCGGAGTCGCACCCAATAAATACACATTCCATTGTCTATTATTTGCTACATCCATCAAAGCTTCAACTAGCTCAACGCCCGTAACGCGCTCATGGATCGGCTGATTCGTCCATTTAGCTGCGTAGACAATCCCAATCCCATCTGGCACCACATAGGCTTGGTCTACGATGGATCGAAAGGCCGAGTGCCCTTTTGCAAGCATCACAATCTCCGGATTGGCGGTCACTACATGTGTCTGTTCCCCGCTGTCAATCCGTTGTGTCAGGTGAGCTACAGTCTCGTCAAAGCCCCGCGTCGTAAACGAAACGCCGAGAATATTTGCAACCGGATTGGTCAATGATTTCACCTTCAGTACATTAGACGGTCGACGAATAAAGTATGTTCTCAGATGCCATTCTAACCGAAAAGAAAGGCACATTCAAGATCGATCAAGAATGTGCCTGGTCAGCAGCAGTCAGCGCAAACATCAATTCGCCCTCTGCGACTACCTTGTCATTTACCAGCGCACGACCATGTCCTTTTCCAATCGTGCCGCGTACTCGAGTCAATTCCACTTCGAGCATCAATGTATCCCCTGGCTTCACTTGATCCTTGAAACGGAATCCATCAATTCCCGCAAAGAGGCCAATTTTTCCTCTATGTTCCTCCATGCTCAGCATCGCGACAGCCCCTACCTGTGCCAATGCTTCTACAATCAACACGCCAGGCATGACCGGGTATCCTGGAAAATGTCCTTGAAAAAAGGGCTCATTAATCGTTACGTTTTTCAATCCGACAGCCTTTTTGCCCAGCTCCAGCTCGACAATCTTGTCTACCAGCAAAAACGGGTATCGATGCGGGATAATCTCCTGAATTTGTACAATATCCAAAGGTGCTTTCCATTCCATGAACACCGCTCCATTTCCATACTTAACTAAGCTTGTCCATGCATGAAGTACATGCAGCAGACTGAAACTATGGACAACCACCCGCCTCCCTTCTAGAGGAGTCCGGGGTTGAGATAAAAGGAGCACTTCCTTCCCTTCCTGAGGAAGTGCTCTTTTTCCAACAAACACGTTAGGTTTTGTTCAATAGACGAAACTTCCCCAAGTAAATCGCGCTCGCTATAAAAGAGAACGCAATGACCGACCATAAAATGGCTTCACTGTAAGGAAACCGGTACATCACCAAGGGGATGACCAGATACAGCAATACAGTGGTCAGCTTTCCGTAGGCATTGGCTGGTACTGTCTTTTTTCCTCTGAAATGGTAGACAGCTGCCACGCCGATCATCGCCACATCCCGCGCAAAGAAAAACAGCGTAGCCCATACGCTAATCCGCCCTGTGAGAAAAAAAGAAGCAATGACAGCCAGCATCATCAATTTATCTGCCAGAGGGTCCATCATGACGCCGAACGTCGTCACGAGCTTATGCTTCCTTGCGATATACCCATCCGCGATATCAGTCAGCCCTGCCACCAGCAGAATTCCCAATGCTATTTCCAAATGGTAAGGCAGCCCTGAAAAAAACACGTAGAGGTACAAAGGGATGAGAACGATGCGAAAGATCGTAAGCGCATTAGGAAGATTCACGGATATCCCTCCGTATGAAAAACTGCACTTCCTGTTTCAACCACTCGATCCATTATACTCTGTGGACAATCTGAACAACAAGTCCGCGAGAAAAATGGCAGGGCCCAAACCAATGGTCCGGGCCGCCAGGTGATCATATCGACTACTGTGTGTCTGAAAATAGCAAATCGTACATATGCTTGTAAGTCCCCATATCGAAAACCTCTGATGTGGGCTTGTCCCCAAGCGTACCGTATCCAATCATTAAGCCGATGACCAGAGAGAAAAAGAGCAGGATCGGGACCAACAAGATTTTGACCAATGTCAACGGCCAACTCTTGCCGCTCCTGACACGTTCTTTTTGAGCAACCTCTTGGGTATCTCGCGGGAACCTCTGTCCCTTTCCTTGGTTCATGTCGTATCCTCCATCTAGCTAACGGGATTATCTGCTCCGTATGGATGTCGCAATGCTCATCATCTGATCACTGATGCCGATAGCCCGTGAGTTGAGCTGGTAGGCTCGCTGAATATTAATTAACTGGGACATTTCTTCCTGCATGTTTACGTTGGAGGCTTCTAGTGCACCTTGGCGAATCGTCGCGATCATGTTGTCCCAAGAAGATGTGAATACATCAGCAGGTGCCTGTCCTTCTTGCAGCTCTGGATCGAAAAGGTTCTCGCCGATCTGTCTCAATTGATCCGGATTATCCGCCTTCCAGATGCCGATCCGTTCAAAGGTAGGGTTGCCGTTTGCAGAAATAAACCCGTCTTCGGAAACCTCAAAATCCCTGATTTCATCCTCGCCGATCACGATGGGCGAGCCATTCTCTCCCAACAGGATATGTCCAGTAGGATTAACCAGGACAAAACCGTTGAAGTAGGCGTTATGCTCCAAATGAAAATTGCCATTTCGCGTCATGAGGAATTCTTCCTTCATTACGCCGTTCGCATCTCTCATTTGATTGCCAACCAGAAAAAAGCCTTCGCCTTGAATCATCAGATCCGTCGGAACATCTGTCGGCTTCATGCTGCCTTGCGCCATATCCAGCTTGGTCATGCCCAACCTGGCTCCGCTGCCGATCCGCAACCCGACAGGCGAATTGCGATTTTCCCGATCGAGTGCAGGCTGCTCATTCATCGAATCAGCAAGCAGTTCGGAAAACGAGGCCGCCCGGCGCTTATACCCGGCTGTCTCCAGATTCGCCATATTGTTCGAGGTATTATCGAGCGCGAATTGGATGCCGCGCAGCGCAGAGGAAGAGATATTAAGCGACTGCATCTTTGTCCTTACCCCCCTAGTTTACCCGTTTACCCGGCCGATATCATTCGCGGCCTTGTCCATCGTGCCATCGATCGTGGTCAGAACACGCTGATTCGCTTCATAAGCACGCAGAACCATCATCATATCTGTCATGGTTTGTGCGGGGTCCACATTGGCCCGCTCGATCCAGCCTTGCTTGGTGCCGTAACGTCCTGCTACACGTGATTGCGTGTACTCGCCAGCAGCCAAGGCAGTCTGATCATCGGCCTCTGCTTGCTCCAATCCTATCGGAGCCACATCGCCTTCATAACGAAACACGCCTGCACCCTCACGGACCAGCATTCCGGGATTGGTGATCACGGACAGCCCCAATCGCTCGTTGGTCATGGCGGTCATGATGCCTGTATCCGGATCTTCATACATCAATTCGCCATCCGTGCCGATTTGCAGGCTTTCTCCCACACTGACTCCGAGCGGATCATTGATGCGAATCGCCGAATTCTGGTTGTCCAGCACATAATAGCCATCTGGTGTCACCAAATATCCGTCTGCATTGACGTTCCAATTGCCGCTTCGCGTATAGCGGATCTGCTCTGGATCAGCAGGCTGATCCACATTCTCCATCCGGGCAACGCTAAAAAAGAGACGACGCTCGTTGCCGTCCCCATCCGGCTGCAGATTGTCCATCAAAGCGACATCGTAGGGATTGCGAGTCTCGGCGATATCCCCTTGTCCAAACATAGGCAAAGCTTCGGACATGTATACGCCCGTGTGCAGACGACCGATGACGGCAGCTTGTCCTGGCATTTGTGGCATGCCTTGGATATCCGGCCCCTGCTGATCGCGAATCCGAGCGATGAGCTGCTCCGGAAAAGCGCGCATCACACCCACATCCTGCTTGTAGCCAGGTGTGTTGATATTGGCTAGGTTCGTAGCCAGTGATTCCTGTCGATTCTGCAAGGCCAACATGCCTGATGCAGACGTATACAAGCCTCTGATCACGAGTTCTTACCCCCTGAACAACTTCTTATTCCGCTGTGACGGTACCTTATCTAGGTAATCCAGCATCATTCCGGTCCCTTTGGCCACGCACATCATCGGCTCGTCGGCCACCAGCACAGGAACCTTCAGTTCCTCTGCCAGCATTTGATCGATCCCGTGTAAAAGCGCGCCGCCTCCAGTCAGGAATACTCCCTTATCTATTATATCGGCAGAAAGTTCCGGAGGTGTTCGTTCTAAAACAGATTTTGATGCTTGTACAATGGCACTCACCGACTCAGCCAGGGCTTCTTGGACTTCCTCGGAGCGAATGGTAATGGTTTGAGGCAAGCCGCTCACCATGTCGCGTCCACGAATGTCCATTTCGTCCTGGCGTCCGCCGAATACGGTGCCAATCTGAACTTTGATATCTTCAGCCGTACGTTCCCCGATCAGTAACTTGTATTTATTTTTTATGTATCGCATGATTGCCACATCAAATGTATCGCCGGCAATTTTAATGGAGGAAGACGTGACGATATCACCCATGGAGAGTACCGCTACATCTGTCGTACCGCCACCGATATCTACGACCATATTTCCGGACGGCTGAAAGATTTCCATGCCAGCCCCTACGGCTGCCACTTTTGGCTCTTCTTCAATAAATACTTCTCTGGCCCCGCCGCTTCGTTCAGCCGCTTCACGAATTGCCTTTTGCTCGACGGATGTAATGTTTGTCGGGCAGCAAACCAAAATGCGTGGGCGAGCAAACATGCTTTTTCCGCCGATCTTGGTCAGAAAATGCTTCAACATCGCTTCCGTGATCTCAAAATCCGCAATAACTCCTTCGCGCAAAGGCCGAATCGCTACGATGTTTCCTGGAGTACGGCCTACCATGCGATGGGCCTCATTTCCTACAGCCAATACTTTTTTTGAATGATTGTCGATTGCTACGACAGATGGTTCATCCAGGACTACTCCCTTGCCTTTTACAAACACCAAGACATTGGCCGTCCCCAAGTCGATTCCGATATCTTTGCCAAACATTGAAAGGTCCTCCCTGTTACCAGTTACATTCCTACATCATATCATAGGCTCTTCCACGTGAGAGGACAAGGAAATTCTTTCTTACACGCTTTCCTCCTGTTCTACCATAACCTTTTTACTGCGGCGCTTATACTTGATTTTGGTGGCTTCTCCTCCGCGAAGATGGCGAATTGCTTTGTGGTATTCCAAAATTTCCTTTACCTGGTTGGCCAACTCTGGATTTATCTCAGGCAACCGCTCTGTCAGGTCCTTGTGCACTGTACTTTTGGACACTCCGAATTCTTTGGCGATCATCCGAACCGTATTGCGCGTCTCTACAATATATCGGCCGATTTTGATGGTCCGCTCTTTGATGTAGTCGTGCACGTCACTCGCCTCCTTGTATCTACATTGTCTGATACAATATATGGGTGGGTGCGGACACATATTCTACGTTTCCAAGCCTGACAAGCCAGCACGGCCGCAACTTTTTTTCACAGTTTGTACACATCAACAAAAAACACCTGTAAAAGACGGGCTTTTACAGGTGCTTTACTTGATTATTGATTTGTTGCTTCGGGTTGAATCAGGTATGTTTCTGGATTGACAGCTTTGCCATCGACACGTACTTCAAAGTGGAGATGCACGCCGGCATCTTTTTCGTACTCACTGCGGCCCGCTGTACCGAGCACCTGACCTTGCGTTACTTCATCACCTGGTTTGACTGTGACGTTTTCCAGACTTTGATACACGCTGACGATATTGCCCTGATGCTCGACTTCTACGAGGCGGCCGACCAGTGGATCATTTTCCACTTTGGTAACCTTTCCTGCCAGTGACGCGACGACATCGAAGCTTTTGCCGTCTACTGCCTTCAGGTCGATCCCTGTGTGCGGGAAGTAGGAACTCTCGTACTTGATCAACGACTTTTCTTGCACGTCTGCAGTGGCTTCTTCATCGTAGAAGCCCATGCCCTGTTCATACTGGACTTGTGCCCCTACAGGCCATGCGAGCGGTTCGACACTTCCAGCTACCGGTACAGCTTCTTCTCCATCTTTTGCAGTCCCAGGAGTCGTGGTACCTTCTGTCGGATTGGTCACGACGACACCGTCTTGTGGATTGGTCAGCTCGGAGACGGTCTGGATGACGTTACCCTGGTACCACATCACAAAAGCGAGAATGATAGCTGCGGCGCCGATGTAGATTGCTGGAAACGCCCATTTCTTTCCTAGCATTTTTTTCCAAAAACTGGACTTTCGGAATGGAATCGGTTGATTTTGATTTTTTTGATCTTCCATTTTATTCATCACCTCATCCCTCAGTATTGCCAAAAATCTGGCGTATAAACCTGAGAGAGAAGGGAAAAGTGAACTACCACCACTTTAAACCTTACAGTTTTTAAGGTGGGGGCTTCTCGACTTATCGTTGCTTTTAGTAGCCAACGAAAACTGACCGAGCTATCCCTCTTGTTCCAAGAGTTTTATTGCTATGCGAGGCTAATAAGCGCAATCCTTCATGCTTGATATTAATAGAAGCGTTCCAATCTCTGTCTTCCACAAATCCACATTCGCAATGGAATGTGCGCTCGGAAAGAGATAGAGAATTCTTTAATTGACCACAACTTGAGCAAGTTTTGGATGATGGAAACCACTTTCCTATTTTGATCAGTTTTTTCCCTTGCTCCTCTAACTTGTATTGAAGAAATGTCGTAAACATGCCCCAAGCATTGTCAGTAACACTTTTCCCGAGGTGGAGAGCTTGTGACATTTCCTTCATGTTGAGGTCTTCAATCACCACACAATCGTACCGTTTTGCTAACTTGTTCGATTGCTTATGTAGAAAATCTTTTCGTTGGTTCGTAATTCCTTCATGTAGATTCGCTACTTTCAGTAGCTGTTTGTGCCAACGATTAGAACCTTTCTTTCTGCGTGATAGAATTCGCTGTTCCTTCGCTAACTTTTCCTGGGCTTGTCGATAATAACGAGGGTAATTGGCTGTCTTACCATCTTCACTATCGATAAATAAGCCATTCATGGAAAAATCTAAGCCAACAACAGATTGTACTTCCTTTTGTACAGGTTCATGTTCGTATTCGGTGAGAATGGAAACATAGTACTTTCCTATTTTTGTTCGAGAAACGGTACAAGACTTGATGATATGATGAGACGGAATTTCTCGATGTTGCTTCATTTTTACAAATTTCAGTTTCGGTAACTTGATAAAACCATCCAGAAGCAGAATATTTCTGTTGACCATATTTGTTGTGTAGGATTGTCTCGTCTTACGGTTCTTGAACTTCGGAAATGCAGCACGACCAGAAAAGAATTTTTTGTACGCCTTCTGCAAATTTAATTGAGCGTTTGCCAATGCAAGACTGTCTACCTCTTTGAGCCATACAAACTCATTTTTGTATTTGGCAGGAGTAGGGAACTTTCTCTTCTTTAGCGCTTCTTTGTCATGCTTTAATTCTTCGTATGTTTTCTTTCGTTCAGCTAACATTTTATTGTAGACGAAGCGAACACAGCCGAAGGTTTTCACAAACAGCTGCTCTTGTTCCCTAGTTGGGTACAGACGGAATTTATATGCTTTGCTTGCCATCTCGCCCCCCATCCCCCTAAGGAACATTTGTTCTAGTATAACATATATACATTGTCTTTGGCTTAAGCCAACCGAAATTATCTCCCTCTTTACCGGTGCTGTCGGATCTTCACGTTTAGTGATTGACTTCTTTCGGAGGTAAGTTAAATAATCTGTTTGAAATTCTGCAAATCAATCCCTTGATAGTAGTACTTCACGATCTGCTCCGCATTTTTGCCTGTCTTGGCCATGCCGTTCGCCCCCCATTGGCTCATGCCGACTCCATGGCCGTAGCCTTTAGTGGTGATATACACCTGATTTCCGCGCAGTTCCATCGTAAAAGAGGAGGAGTTGAGATTCAGCTTTTCTCGGAATTCGCGCCCGGTAAAATCCTTGCCGCCAATTTGTATCCGTCCGATCCGATTCCCTGTCGTGGTTGCCTTGACCTGGTACCAAGATCCTTTGGTGGATGCTTCCTGCGCCAGTTTTACTCCGAGGCTTTTTTCCAGCTCTGCAGTCGAATAGACGACCGTCTCCTGATAGCGGGGGGAATCGATATCCCAGGGACTGGCGACACTTTTCAAGTACGGGATCGTCTGCTCCCAGTACTCTCCTGAATTCTCCGTAAAGCCGTTGCTCGTCGAAAAGAAAGTCGCGTCGATCGGTTTGCCCTGATACGTCAGGACGACCCCGGCTGTCGCTTGTACCGCTTGTTCGATTCGTTTGTTTTTCCATTCATATTGAGCGCCCCAGCTTTGCTTGCGCTGCTCCTCATCCATATACACCTGATGACGAACAGTGTCCAGCACTTGCGCCCCCTCGGGGACATCCTGCCACTTTCCCTCGCTCAGTCTGCGTACGATGTACGTCCTCGCTGCCATCGCCTGCGCTTTCAGGGCCTCCAGCTCAAACTCAGCAGGCATCTCGGCTGCTACGACCCCTGCGATATACGTTTCGAGTGGCAAGGTTTCCACCGTTTTTTTCTCCGAACGGTATACCTTCACTTCCAAACCTGGCTCCACCACAGCCTGATTTTGTGGTTGCGAGACGACCGGCTCCCCTCCTCCCGCTTCCTCCTGAAAACCAGAGGAAAAGAGATAGACCAGAGCGGCTGGCATGATCACGAGCAAGACTGGTAAAGCGACCAACCACATGAATAGATAACGTTTCATGCACCATATCCTCCCCGTTTCGTGCTGACAATTCCAGTCTATGTCCTTGTCCGAAGCGATAGAACGAGAGAGTGAGAGAGAAGGGAGAATGCAAAAAGGCTCTCTGCTATGAGAGAGCCTCGCTTTCCTATTTATGCACGAAACTGTGCAGGTTAGGCAAAATTGGGTGAAAAATTGATTTTGATGGGTTCTGGAGCAGTTGCTTCCTGCTTTTGTTCCTGATGGATATAGCGCTCTACATCTGCACCCAGTGCTTGCAGCTTTTCCACAAAATGCACGTAGCCACGGTCGATATGGTGCAAGGCCGTCACTTCAGTCTCGCCTTCGGAGACCAATCCAGCCAGGACCAACGCCGCGCCTGCCCGCAAATCCGTAGCCGCTACCTTGCTGCCGGTCAGCTTGCTGCCGCCTTCGACGATCGCGCTGCGGCCCTCGATCTTGATGTTGGCATTCATCCGGCGGAATTCCTCGACATGCATGAAGCGATTCTCAAAGACCGTCTCCGTCACGATGCTTGTCCCTTCGGACGCAAGCAGCAATGCCATCATCTGCGACTGCATGTCCGTCGGAAATCCAGGGTATGGCAAAGTCTTCAGGTCTACAGACTTTAGTTTCCCTTTGCGGGTCACGCGAATGCCATTTTCCTGTTCATCTACCTCGACACCCATCTCGCGCAGCTTGGCGGTAACAGACTTCAAGTGGTCGCAAATCGCGCCTTCTACAAATACATCGCCGCCCGTAATCGCAGCAGCTACCATGAAGGTGCCTGCTTCGATCCGGTCTGGAATGACGCAATGTGTGCAGCCATTCATCGTCTCTACGCCTTCGATCCGGATTGAGCCTGTACCAGCCCCGCGGATTTTGGCCCCCATCCGGTTAAGATAGTTCGCCAAATCTACGATTTCCGGCTCCTCGGCCGCGTTTTCGATGACCGTCGTCCCTTCAGCCAGAGCGGCTGCCATCATGATATTTTCGGTTGCCCCGACACTGGCGATGTCCAGGTAGATTTTCGCACCCTTCAACCGCCCCTCCACGCTTGCATCAATGAAGCCTTGCCCGATCTCGATCTTGGCTCCCATGGCTTCGAATCCCTTGAGATGCTGATCGATCGGCCGAGTCCCGATGGCACAACCACCCGGCAAGGCGACACGAGCTCGTCCTTTTCTCGCCAACAATGGCCCCATAACCAAAAACGAAGCGCGCATTTTGCGAACCAGCTCATAGGAAGCTTCTACACTAGACAGCGGCGAAGCGTCAATCGTCAGCACTTCATGATCATATGTAAGGGAGATTCCCATCGATTTCAAAAGGTCGCATATCGTTCTGACATCGTCGAGAGCAGGGACATCCGAGATGACGCTCGTCCCTTTTTCTGCCAGGATTGATGCTGCAATGATAGGGAGTACGGCATTTTTGGCTCCGGAAACTTTGACGTTCCCGACCAATGCCTTACCACCGCGGACAATGATTTTATCCAATGTGTACCCCTCCGCGTGCTAATATTCCACTGTGATGATTGGTGTACCTACAGTGATTCGTGTTCCTGCTTGGCGATCCAGATGAGTCGCCACTTGCAGATTCATCTTGTCACCGTTTAGCATGATGGACGAGTCCCACCGATCCGTATAACCGGAGATACTAACCACCGTCTCATCTTTTAAACGTTCTCTTTCCTTTGCCTGGAGGGCTTGAAAAATCGACAAAATCCTACCCTCCTGTTGATCAACACTCATCTTATCATTGTACATTCCGCGAATACAAGTGCTAAATTGCGGAATCAAGTCGGCTTTTGACATGGTATTTGCGAACATTTTTAGTACATATTCCATATATGGTAGTGAATTAGGACTTCCAATCAGTTGCCACACAAGATATGTATCATATGCACCATTTTTGGAAACCCCTGTTAATTCGACATTCATTTGAACGCCGTCTTGAAAAAGGTTTGTCTGATACGAGACCACGTGATCTTGTCTGGAAACAGGCCCATCAGCCAGTGGGACTGATAGCTCTGCCGCCCATTTGTTTGCCAACTCTTTCAACGCTTGCGGACTCTCTACCTCTCCAAGCGATATACGACTGCGCATCAAAACCTCCATGCCAGTCGCCCCCGATTCTTCGATCACCGCAAGCAAGCGACTTGCGACTTCATGATCTGCGATCTGTTCTTTTGCCAGCGCTGGAATCCAGTAGACCATACCCACGACGATAAGTGCAATCGTTGACAACCATGTCGACCACGTTTTCATCTGTTCCCGCTCCCTTTTTCATGCTCTCTTTGTACTTCTCAGTTTGCACATGAAATTGGGCGGATATACCAGACAACCTGCGACAAATCAGAAATCAGCTGAATAGATTGCCGAATACCATGGACCAGCCCAGGTAATCGAGGAAAAAGCGGGATAGTTCATAGCCGATCACAATGGACAAAAAAATCTGCAGCAGCTTCGCCTGAGCGCCGTTTGGCCTCTTAAGAATTTTTTCAAAGCGGAGCGACTGCAAAGCCCACCAGCTTAACCCTATGAAGATAATGGACATAATAATGCTCAAGAACCCGTATAGATCGGTCGGCACAATCGGTTCCTCCTATGCAAAAAAAAGAAAGGGACAGCCGATCACGGCCATCCCCCCTATTGTACCTGAAAGTATTTCTCATTACGAGTATTATGGTGTACTAGATGGCAACATATTGCCAAAATCGAAGGACGGATTGAACGTCGCCTGGATGTAATCGGTCACCAATCCCGGGAAAGCGCCGAAGAATACGGTCGCGATCGCCAAAATGAGTATAAAGACCCAGATTCCTTTCGGGACTGACAGTGGAGCTTCGTTCTCCCCTGCACGCATGTACATCTGCCGAATGATCCCGAAATAGTAGTAGTAGGAAATCACACTGGTCACGATCATGGTCCCGGACAGCCAGTAGTTTTCCTGCGCGAGCGCACCCATGAACAGATAGAACTTCCCGAAGAATCCTGCTGTGATCGGAATACCCGCCAACGACAGCATGAAGATCGTCATCGAGATCGCCATCACTGGGGATCGATGATACAGGCCGGCAAATCCTTTCAGATCCTCCGTCTTCTGCTCCCGGGACACAACCATGATGATCGCGAAGACACCAAAGCTGACCAAAAGGTAACCGAACAGATAGAAGATCACTTCACTGAAAAAGAGTGTCGTCGGCGGTACGAACGGCACGAGCAGATAACCGGCCTGGGCGATCCCCGAATAAGCCATCATCCGTTTGACATTGGTTTGTCTGAGTGCCATCACGTTACCCAGAATCATTGACGCCGCTGCCATCCAGCCGATGAGCAGGCTTCCCTGTGTGAAGAAAAACGGTCCATGTGCACTCGGTACCTGTAGGAAGGAGATCAGCAACAGACGGAAGACCAGCGCAAAGCCCGCCGCTTTGGATACGACCGCCAAAAATGCCGTGATCGGAGTCGGCGCTCCCTGGTACACGTCAGGAGCCCACATATGATAGGGTGCCGCTGATATTTTAAACGCCAATCCCACTGCGAGAAAAGCAAACGCCATGTAGATGATAAACTGAAAGCCCATCATCCCCGCTTCTGCCAACCGTTGCGAGATTTCATAGATGTTGGTGGTTCCCGTCAAGCCGTACACATACGACATCCCAAACAGAGTGACGGCTGTCGCAATTCCACCCGAGACGACGTATTTAAACGCCGATTCATTGGATTGCAAAGATTTTTTCCGCATACCGACCATCACATAGGAGGACAGCGACAGAAGCTCCAAGCCGACGAACAAAGTGATCAGGTCGGCGGAAGATGCCATCACCATTGCACCCAAGAGTCCACTGAGCAACAGATAGTAAAACTCGCCTCTGTGCGCTACTTCTCCCTGCTGCATGTAGGACAGCGAAATCAGGATCGTGAATGCCGTGCCACCCAGGAACAAGAGCTTGAAGGCGTTGCCGTAGCCATCGATGCGAATCATATCCGCCATATAGCTGTACGGCTGGCCGAGGGTGTTGATATTGACGAAGACAAAGGCTCCGGCCAACACGATCCCTAGTAGCGAAAGCAGTCCGATCACATGTTTGCCCAAGCGTTTGCCGGCAAACAGATCCAAGAGGGACAACCCCGTTGCAAAGCCTAGAATAATGAATTCGGGCAGAAGGTAGCTCCAGTCATATGAGAAGATGTCTTTTACTTCCATGGATTACCCTCCTATTCCCGTGACGATGGGTACGATTGTTTTCAAGGTCTGCTGGAGCGGGCTTCCCAAGATAGCCGGATACACCCCGATCAGGATGATAAATCCGAGCAGGACGACCATCGGGATCACTTCCATCGGCTGTGCATCTGCGAGTCGTGCAAACCGATCCGGTGTCGGTCCAAATGTCGTACGTAGGATCGCCCGCAGCAGGTAGACTGCCGTCAAGACGATGCCCAACGCCCCCACAGCCGCCAGGACGGGAAGGCTTCCGAACAATCCCAAAAAGGCAAAGAATTCGCTGATAAAACCAGACATCCCCGGCAAGCCAAGCGATGCCATCCCTCCGGCCAGCAAAATACCGCTGACAAACGGCATGGATTTTGCCAGACCTCCAAGTTCGTCGATCATCGAGGTCTGTGTGCGATCCCAGATGACGCCGACCAGGAAGAAGAGCAGCGCGGAGATAAATCCGTGCGAGACGATCTGGAACATCGCACCTTGGAATCCGATCGTGTTCATCGCCGCAAATCCAAGCAGGACGATTCCCATATGACTGATACTGGAGTATGCCAGGACCATTTTCAGATCCTTTTGGACAAAAGCGAGCACTGCTCCATACAGGATGTTAATGATTCCGAGCACCGCCAGCCAAGTGGAGAACTGGTACGCCTGCTCAGGGAAAAATCCAATTCCCATGCGCAGTACACCGTATGCCCCCATCTTCAGCAAAATACCCGAGTGAATCATAACGATGGACGGCGGCGCCTGCACGTGTACTTTCAGCATCCAGGTATGGAACGGAAAGACTGGCAGCTTGATCGCAAATGCGATGAACAGAGCCAAAAACAATCCGTACAGCAAAGCGGGAGAGACTGCCGAAGCGACCGGATGCTGCGGTGTCGATAGCATGGTAGCGATCTGCTCCATGTTCATCGTCTGCGTCAAAAGATAGATGACGATGAAAGCCAACAGCATGATTCCAGAGCCAATTCCGTTGTAGAGCAAGAATTTATTCGCCGCTTTCTCCCTTTCGCCGTATCCCCAGATTCCCACCAAGAAGAACATAGGCACGAGAGTCATCTCGAAGAAAATGAAGAACAGGAAGAGGTTGTCTGAGGCAAAAACACCCAGCATACCGATTAAGAGCACATGGAACAGAATAAAAAATTCTTTTAACCGTTTCTTCATCTGCCAGGAAGCCACAGCCGCCAGCGCACCGATAATGGACGTCAGCACCAGCAACGGCATCGAAATCCCGTCTACCCCGAGCTCGTAATTGATTTCCAGCGAGTAGACGCCCCCGGCCGGATCTTGTGTGATCGGGATGGAGATCCAATCATGCTTTTCCACGAATTGCAGATTCGCCGTCCCGTAATTGAAAGAGGCGAACAAAAACAGCGACAAGATCAGCGGGAGCAGGGTGCCCAGGACCCCCACCTTTTTGATCGCTCCCCCCTGGTGACTCGGAATGAACGCCAGAATCAGAATCGCCAGTACAGGTGAAAAGACAAGCGATGACAAGAGGAGATTATTGACCAGATCCAAAGAATCCACCCCCTTGTACCGTCAAGCTGATGGCAATGATCAGCACCAGTAGCCCAAACAACACCATCGTTCCATATGATTGAATCTGTCCATTTTGCGCTTTCGCGTGAAGGGCGCCGATCCCGGACGTAATCTTGGCTGTCAATCCCACCAGGCCATCGACAATGTACTTGTCAAAAGCATTCAGGATAAAGCCAATCCAACCGAGCGGGCGAACAATCACCGCCTGGTAAAACTCATCTACATAGTACTTGCGATAGGATAGCTGATACAGCCACGGCATGGTCTCCGGGATCGTATCCGCCGGAATCTTTTTCTTGGCGTACATCAGATAAGCCAGTACAATGCCCAGGACGGAAATCAGCAGGGCGACCACTTGCAGCCAGGAGGCGGCATGAGCTACCTCATCTCCAAATATGTGACTGATCGCTGTCCCTGTATCGGATGCGAGCAGCCAATCCGAGAGCAGTGGTGCGTATGGCGTGTTGATAAAACCTGCGACAATCGCCAGAATAGCGAGAATCAGCAACGGTCCCGTCATTACAGGAGGTGATTCATGCGGCTGGTGTTTACCCCGCGCTTCTCCCGCGAAGGTCAGGAAGAACAGACGGAACATATAAAAAGCCGTGAAGAACGCAGCTAGCAGCGCAATGAGCAAGAGATCGAAGCGCCCGGCACCGTAGACAGCCCCAAGGATCGCCTCTTTGGACCAGAAGCCCGCAAACGGAAAGATACCGGCAATCGCGAGACATCCAATCAAAAAGGTAAGCGCGGTGATCGGCATTTTTTTCCACAAGCCGCCCATCTCAAACACATTCTGCGTATGTACCGCATGAATGACACTACCCGCTCCCAGGAAGAGCAAGGCTTTAAAGAAAGCATGAGTCATCAGATGGAAGGAGCCAGCGACATAACCTGCTGCTCCGGCAACCCCGAGAGCCATCATCATATACCCGAGTTGACTCACTGTCGAATACGCCAAAACCCGTTTGATATCCGTCTGGGTCAGACCGATCGATGCAGCAAAAATCGCTGTAAATCCGCCGACGTACGCGACCACTGTCAATGCCGTATCAGAGGCGATGAACAGCGGATACGTAGCAGCGACGAGATACACACCTGCTGCAACCATCGTCGCCGCGTGGATCAGAGCAGATACCGGTGTCGGACCTTCCATCGCATCCGGCAACCAGGTATGGAGCGGAAACTGACCTGATTTTCCCACCGCTCCGACGAAGATCAGGATCGCAGCCAGCGTAATCATCCAAGGTTCGAGCCTGCCGAGCGCGACACTGTCAAAAATTTGCGTGTATTCGAAGCTTCCTGTCCACCAGAACAACAGACAGATCGCGATAAAAAGACCCAGGTCCCCGACACGGGTGACGATGAATGCTTTCTTCGCTGCTGCCTTTGCTTCCTTTTTGAAGTAGTAATAGCCCACCAGCAAAAAGGAGCAAACCCCGACCAATTCCCAGAAAATGTATACTTGTAGCAGATTCGGCGAAATCACCAGTCCGAGCATGGAAAAGGTAAACAGGGCCAGGTACTGGTAGAACACAGGGAAGCGTTCGTCCCCTTGCATGTAGCCTTTGGAGTAGATCTGCACGAGCAGGCTCACCAGCGTCACGATCACAAGCATCATGGCATTCAGTTGATTGACCTCGAATCCCATGTTGATTACGATATCTCCGACCTGCAGCCAGCTGATATTGAATTTGTAGTTTGCCGCCCCGTCCTGGAATCTCTCCCAAAACGTCAGCAGCGCTATCCCAAATGAGACCCCCGTGAGCAAAATGCCGACCAGGGCTGCCCCTTCTTTCAATTGGCGACCAAATGAAACGATCACGATGAAAGCAAGAAGCGGAAACAGAGGGATGAGCCAGGCGTAGTGCATTAGAGTATCCATCTTCGTCCTCCTTATCAGGTCTCCATCTTATCGTTTCATCTGATCCATCTCATCTACGTTGACCGTTTCCTTGTTCCGGTACAAGGCGATCAGGATCGCCAGTCCGACTGCCACTTCGGCTGCTGCGACGGTCATGGTGAACAAGGTAAAGATCTGGCCTGCCACACCGGGATGCAATCCGAGCTTGGAGAAAGCCACCAGATTAATATTCACTGCATTTAACATCAATTCAATCGAAATTAGTACGATCACGGCATTGCGTTTTGTCAGTGCTCCATAAAGCCCCACGCAGAACAGGATCAACGCCACCATCAGATAGGAGGAAATACTTACAATCATGATTGATCCCCCTCCTTTTTCGCCATGATGATCGCTCCGACCAGACTGACGAGCAGCAATACAGACAATAATTCAAACGGGATCACGTACTTGGTGAATACCTCAATCCCGATCTCTTTGGCATTGCTCATCGCTTGCTGAGCTTCCGGCTGTGCCGGTGCCTGCCACGGCGCATTTTGGATTCCCCAGAATAGCAAACCGAACAGGGCGGCCACAAACACCAGGACAAATCGATTCTTCCACGACTTTCCTGTACCTTCATCGCTGGCATCATGCTTGGTCAACATGATCCCGAAGAGCATCAGAATCGATATCGCACCCGAATAGACAAGGATTTGCGACACACCCACGAACTCAGCGCCAAGCAGGACAAAATGACCGGCGATGCTGATAAAGGTAATTCCGAGTGAAATGACCATATGCACCACGCGGGTAAAGCTGATCATAAACACAGCGCCGCCAATCGTCAGCAGGGAAAGGATGAAAAAGGCTATGAATTCGCCACTCATTTAGTTCTCCTCCCTGACGTTGGTATTGTTGTCGTCCAGCCATTTCAGGTCCTTGTACAACTCATCCCTGCTGTAGGCTGCCAACTCGAAATTATTGGTCATGACAATCGCTTCTGTCGGACAAACCTCTGTGCACAAATCGCACAAGATACAAATCTCAAAGTTAATATCGTAGGTATCGATAATCTTCCCTTTCTTCTCCGGGTCCGGATGAGGCTTCCCTGTCAACTGGATGCACTCAGTCGGACATACACGTGCGCATTGATTGCAGACGATGCATTTTTCCGGGGAAAAGTGCTGGATGCCACGGAAGCGCGGCGGCATCGGGAAGGGTACATCGGGATAGAAATGGGTTACTTTTTTCTCAGTCAGCTTTTTAAAGGTATACCCCAGGCCTTTGGCCAATCCTAGCATGTATGTCACCCCTCAGGATTTGAGAACTTGGCTGTGCTCTCCCCGCTTAGAACATTCCTTGCTGGTATGAGACAATCACAGCCGTCAGCAAAATATTAAACAGCGCCACTGGCAACAGCACTTTCCAGGCAAATGACATCAGTGTATCGGCACGCATCCGCGGCATCGTGGCGCGCAACCAAAACTGGAGAAAGATGTAGGCAGAAAATTTCAAGACGAACCAGATAATCCCCGGAATGAAGTCCAAGGCAGGATGGATCGGCAGCCAGCCGCCCAAAAAGAGAACCGTGATCAACGTCGCCATCCCAAACATGTAGACGTACTCCGCAAGCATGAACATCGCAAAACGGAAACCGGAGTATTCCACGTGGTAACCCGAGACCAGCTCAGACTCTGCTTCCGGCAGGTCGAATGGTGTACGGTTCAACTCAGCCTGCGCTGCGATAATAAAGACGACAAACCCGAGAAACTGAGGAATGATATTCCACACATCCCGCTGCGCCTCGACGATCTCCCGCAGATTCATGCTTCCCGTCAGCAAAACTACCCCGACAACAGACATGACGAGTGGAACCTCGTAGCTGATCATCTGAGCTGCCGAACGTAAGCCCCCGATCAGCGAATATTTGTTATTGGATGCCCAGCCTGCGGTAATAACCCCCAAAACTGTAATACCGGATAGCGCGATGTAGTAGAGAAGGCCGATGCCCAAATCCGCAAATTGGATGGTATCCGTAAAAGGCATCACTGCCAAAACCCCGAATGCAGGTGCATACGCCAGAATCGGAGCCAGGGTAAACAGGGCTCTATCCGCATTTTTGGGACGCGTATCTTCTTTAAGAAGGAGCTTCGTTACGTCTGCCACCGTCTGCAAAAGGCCCAGTGGACCGACCCGGTTTGGACCGATCCGCAGCTGCATCCAGCCGATTACTTTACGCTCAAAATAGATGGCGTAAGTGACGAATCCAAGCAGGACAACCAGCAAGACGACTGCTGCGAGTATGAACCAAAGCGTATTCCCCAATGAGGGAGCCTGTTGCAAAAGTTCGCTCATTAACAGTCAACCTCCCCGAGTACGATGTCGATACTACCCAGGATTGCGATCATGTTGGAGATGCTTTGTCCCTCCAACAATTTGGGTAGAATCTGCAGGTTGGTAAAGGATGGGCGGCGGAACTTCAGACGCCAAGGCTTATCCTTGCCTTGACTGGCGATGTAGCACCCGATTTCGCCACGAGGGGATTCGATTCGCACGTAAGTCTCACCGGCAGGCGGACGGATGACGCGCGGCACTTTTCCAATGACTTCCCCTTCGCTCGGAAATTGCTCCAATGCCTGTTCCAGGATGCGCAAGGACTGGACGATCTCTTCCATTCGCAAGTGGTACCGTGTCGTGCAATCTCCATCTGTGCCGGTCGGTACGTCAAAATCAAATCGATCGTAGATGCAATACGGCTCGTCTTTACGCAGATCCCATTTGACGCCGGTCGAGCGCAGCATGACTCCAGACAAGGAGTAGTCCAAGGCCGTTTTTGTATCAAATTTGCCAATTCCCTCAATACGGCTAAGGAAAATTTCGTTACCCGTGACGAGCTGATGGTAGCTTGGCAGTTCTTTCTTCATGTACTGGACAAAATCCTTTGCTTTTTCAATCCAGCCTTCAGGGGCGTCCCACTTCACACCGCCGATGCGCATGTAATTGAACGTCATGCGTGCCCCACAAAGTTCGTTGAACAGATCGAGAATTTTCTCCCGATCACGGAAAGCGTAAAGGAAGGGACCCATCGCGCCCAGGTCGAGCAGGAAAGTGCCCCACCAGACCAAGTGACTGGCGACGCGGTTCAGCTCCATGGCAATGAGACGAAGATACTGGGCACGCTCAGGAATCTCCAATCCCATCATAGTCTCTACGGCATGGCATAGCACGTAATTGTTGGTCATGGCCGAGATATAATCCATCCGGTCTGTGTAGGGGATAATTTGGGTGTAGGTGAGGTTTTCCGCCAGTTTTTCTGTCCCCCTGTGGAGGTACCCCATGACAGGGATCGCTTCTTTGATGGTCTCCCCGTCGATCTTGACAACCAAACGAAAAACGCCGTGCGTGCTAGGATGCTGAGGGCCGACGTTCAAGAGCATCTCTTCGGTTCGAATGCCGGTCTCTGAAGAGGTCTCTGCATGTGTGGTGAGGATGTTCTGGTTCATCTGCTACACCTCCTCGTCGTATTGCACGTAATCCTTGCGAAGTGGATGACCTACCCAATCGTCAGGCAGCAAAATCCGACGAAAATCGTTATGTCCCGGGAAATGAATCCCCAATAAATCGTACGTTTCACGTTCATTCCAGTTGGCACCGTTCCAAATGTCCATGACGGAGGCGACACTTGACTCTTCTCGTCCCGTTTTGACTTTTACTGCCAAACTTTGACGATTTTGATAAGAATAGAAATGATAATAGACTTCAAGTCGATCTTCGTAATCGACACCGTGCAGATTGGAAAGATAATCGAAGGCCAACTGCTCATCTTCCTTCAGGAAAACGGCTACGTCATGCCAACGTTCGTTCTCGATCACCAATGTAGGCACTTCTTTTGCCAATTCATTGATGTAAGAAGCTTCAATCACTTCTGCGCCAAATGCCTCTTTGATTCGCGCCACGTATTTATCCAGATAGGGCTGGTTTTTCGAAGGTTCCTTTGGTTGGCTTTCATCCGCTTCTGCTGCTCCTGCTCCGCCAGCCTGTGCAGCTTTTGCTTTTGCTGCCGCGGCTGCTGCGGCTTTTGCCTTGGCTGCTGCCGCTGCTTTTGCCTTGGCATCGGCATCGTCTCCGCCATCGCCACCTTGTTCTGCGGCTTCACGGGCGGCTTTTGCCTTTGCTGCCGCGGCTGCTGCTGCCTTCGCTTTCGCGGCAGCTGCTGCTTTCGCCTTGGCATCCGCTTCTCCACCAGCATCTGCACCCTGCTCGGCTGCTTCCTTCGCTGCTTTAGCTTTGGCAAGTGCTTCCGCTGCCGCCGCTTTTTTCGCCGCTGCCTTTTCCTCTGGCGTCATTTCTGAGACGGGCTTGCTTGCTGCCGCAGCTGGAGCTTCCGCTTGAGACTCGGCTTCTTTTGCTGCTTTAGCTTTGGCGATCGCCTCTGCTGCCGCCGCTTTTTTCGCCGCTGCCTTTTCCTCTGGCGTCATTTCTGAGACGGGCTTGCTTGCTGCCGGAGCCGGGGATTCAGCAGGTGCTTGCTCAGATGCTTCCGCTGACGCTTTTGCCGCTGCCTCTTTCGCTTCCTTCGCAGCCTTGGCCTTCGCCATCGCTTCTGCTGCGGCCTTCGCTTTTTCCTCCGGCGTCGGTTTGCGATTCTCTTCCGTCATTGACTGGTCACCTGCTTTCCAGTCTTCGCTTCATAACGAATCTTTTCTTGCAGTTTGTTTATTCCGTAAATTAACGCAGCTGGATTTGGTGGGCATCCTGGAATGTAGACATCTACGGGAACGACCTGGTCCACACCTTTCACCACGCTATAGGATCGCACATAAGGCCCTCCGGCAGTCGCACAGGAACCCATCGCAATGACCCATTTAGGCTCTGGCATTTGATCATACAGTCTGCGAAGTAAAGGAGCCATCTTCTTCGTAACCGTGCCTGCCACGATCATCACATCCGACTGTCGTGGGGATGCGCGGAAAATGACGCCAAAACGGTCCAGGTCATAACGCGCACCGCCAGCGCCCATCATTTCAATCGCGCAACAAGCCAAACCAAAAGTTAAAGGCCAGAGCGAATTGCTTCGCACCCAACCCTTTACCGTTTCCAGCGTTGTAAACATCACATTTCGATTCAACTCTTCCTGCAGTTCAGGCGCAATGCTTGACAGATCTAGTTCCATTCCAGCACCTTCTTTCTCCATGCGTAAATCAATCCAACCACCAAGAGGGTGATAAAGATCGCCATTTCTACCAGCGCGAACAGACCCAATTCCTTGTACGCGACTGCCCACGGGTAGAGGAAGAGCGTCTCTACATCAAAAATAACGAACATCAGGGCAAAGATGTAATACTTTACATTGAATCGTACCCAACTGTCACCAACTGGAATGTTACCGCTTTCATAAGTTGTTTGCTTTTCTGCAGTTGGTTTTTTCGGGCGTAACAGCGGACCAACGAAACTGACAGTAGCCACGGGCAACAACACACCAAGAATCAAAAAAATGGCGACAATGACATAATTGTTGGTATAGATGTCCATTACCCACGTTCCCTTCTGCACTTCATGATAATAAACTGTTTTTTCTGGCTTTTGAAAGGAGATTGCTTCCTTTCTGTTACAAAAAATACCTTTATCATTATAGCAAATCCACCAGAGGGTGTCTAACGAAAGCCTTCCATTCGATCCATAAAACGGAAAAAACCCAGGGAAAATCTCCCCAGGAATTCCAAGTATCGTTTATTGCAAATTGTTACCATTAAATTGTTGCCCCAGGAAATCTTCGTATACACGCTCCCAGACAACCGTAAAGGGCATTTTTTCATCATCCGGTATAGTCAGCATGTTTTCGATTGGCTCCTCCAGGTAAGGCGTCAATTTGATCAGCACTTCAGCCAGCATCTCGTCATTCGTGTTCAGCATTCCCTTCAATTCTGCCTTGGAGTAGCTGAAGGAGTTCTCTTCCTGCTCATGCAATTGCATGATGAGTCGGCTAAACATCGGGTGAACCAGGGCTTCCAGCTTCACGTAAGACAATGCCAATTGTTCAGTCTCTGTCAATTGGAACAGCTCAGTTACATCTGGGAATGGATGTACCGGAATATCCCATACATCTCCCTTGTCGATCAACAATCCCCATTTGGAGAAGATCTGAATCGCTTCTTCACGTGAATTGGGGTAATCATAGTTAGAACGCTGGAAGAATGCCTTGTGCTTGTTCAACAATTTCACGTAGCCTTCAAAATCCTGCTCGGATTTAAACATATCTACCGTCGGTGTAGCAAAAGTCCCTTCCAACGCCTGAAATTCATTCAATGCTTGCTCCATTTCAGACTTGGTCTCGTACTTGGTCACGACATAACAGAAAGCTTGAAACAGGACATTCATTTCATGCGGCAAAACATCGGCCCATCCATTTGCCTTAAAGCCGCTTGGAATGACAATCCCTTCGTTGTTGTTATGACGAATATCGCGAACAGTTTGCATCCATTACACTCTCCTTTATTCCCAACCGTCCATCCCGCTATGGCTTATGAAAAAAGTCAATCGGCAGGGCATTAGGTTTATTATACACGGAAACAAGATGATACCCAACTTCAAATATCATGCCCGCAAAGCTGGACTGATCATGCATGTTTCCACTTTACGGAAAAATCCCCGCAACCACAATGGCGCGGGGATACCGGCTTACTTCGTCACGTCCAGACGTGCAAGAGCACGCTGCAGTGCACGTTCAGCACGTTGAAAATCAATTTCTGGATATTTCTCAGCCAAGCGTTTTTCAGCACGCCCTTGGGCAGCCTTGGCACGCTCAACGTCAATATCACTTGGCAATTCAGCCGTTTCAGCGAGGATGGTTACTTTGTCGCCACGCACTTCCATGAAGCCGCCGCTTACCGCCATCCGCACTACCTGATCGCCTTCTACCTTAATTTGAACAGGCGCTGTTTTCAGCGGTGTCACCATCGGCATGTGATTCGGCAAGATACCGAGATCCCCTTGAACGCCGCGGGCAATGACCATTGAGGCTTGACCGCTGTAGACAACCCGTTCAGGAGTTACGACTTCAACTGTCATTTTACTCACTTAGTGGTCTCCCCTTTCCAGGGTGTCTTACGCCATGGACTTCGCTTTTTCTACCGCTTCTTCAATAGTACCTACATAGAGGAACGCGCTCTCTGGCAGATGGTCGTGCTTGCCTTCGAGGATTTCCTTGAAGCTGCGAACCGTTTCTTTCAACGGTACGTATTGACCTGGGTTACCGGTAAATTGCTCGGCAACGTGGAAGGATTGGGACAGGAAACGTTGAATGCGGCGAGCGCGTCCAACGACTTGTTTATCCTCATCGCTCAACTCGTCCATACCCAAGATTGCAATGATATCTTGCAACTCTTTATAGCGTTGCAGGATTTTTTGTACGCCACGTGCAATATCGTAGTGTTCTTGACCTACAACGTCTGGAGACAGAGCGCGAGAAGTCGACGCCAATGGGTCAACCGCAGGGAAAATCCCCAACTCAGCGATGGAACGCTCCAGGTTCGTCGTAGCATCCAAGTGAGCAAACGTCGTAGCAGGTGCCGGGTCAGTATAGTCATCCGCTGGTACGTAGATCGCTTGAATGGATGTTACGGAACCTTTTTTGGTGGAAGTAATACGCTCTTGCAATTGGCCCATCTCAGTAGCCAGGGTTGGTTGGTAACCTACCGCAGATGGCATACGGCCCAAGAGAGCGGATACTTCTGAACCCGCTTGAGTAAAGCGGAAGATGTTGTCGATAAACAGCAACACGTCGCGGCCTTCTTCATCACGGAAATATTCCGCCATAGTCAGACCGGTCAATGCTACGCGAAGACGTGCACCAGGTGGTTCGTTCATTTGTCCGAATACCATCGCGGTTTTCGGCAGAACGCCTGCGTCTTTCATCTCATGGTACAAGTCGTTCCCTTCACGGGTACGCTCGCCTACACCGGCAAATACGGAGATACCGCCGTGCTCTTGTGCGATGTTGTTGATCAGCTCTTGAATGGTAACGGTTTTACCTACACCCGCACCACCGAACAGACCGATCTTACCACCCTTGATGTACGGAGCCAAAAGGTCAATAACCTTGATCCCTGTTTCCAGGATTTCAACGTTAGTCGCTTGGTCTACGAAATCAGGGGCTGGGCGGTGAATCGGGTCACGGCGCTCTACATTGCCCAATTCTTGCAGGTCGATTGGTTCACCCAATACGTTAAATACACGACCCAGGGTAACATCCCCTACTGGAACGGAGATAGCTGCACCTGTATCGACAGCTTCCATACCGCGAACCAAACCGTCAGTGGAAGACATCGCTACGGTACGAACCAGGTTGTCGCCCAAGTGAGTCGCAACCTCAACGGTCAAATCGATATCGCGCTCGCCAGCGCTTTGCGCTTTATGTTGAATCTTGATCGCATTGTAAATGGCAGGCAGGTGTCCGCGGTCGAACTCGATGTCAACAACCGGACCCATTACCTGAACCACGCGTCCATTCGCCATGTTACTTTTTCCCTCCTGAAAAGCTGAATTGGGAGCTACTCGCTGCCATTACGCCTGTGCGTTTGCACCTGCGACGATCTCGGAAATCTCTTGTGTAATGGCTGCCTGACGGGCACGGTTGTAGATCAGTGTGTAGCGTGCAATCATGTCAGTCGCATTGTCTGTTGCGTTGCCCATCGCTGTCATACGGGAACCCTCTTCAGAAGCCTTCGCTTCGAGCAAGGCACTGTAGACCAGCGTCTCCGCGTACTTAGGGAGCAGGACAGACAGTACTTCTTCCGAGGATGGCTCATATTCGTAATTGATCTTGCGCTCGGTGTTGCCTTCAGGGGCTTCCAACGGCAGCAAGCGTTTTACGGTAGGGATCTGCGTAATAGCACTTTGGAACTTGTTGTAGCACAGGTAGAGTTCATCCAATTTTTCGTCTGCGAAATATTGAACGGCTGTACCTGCGATCTGTTTGATATCCGCAAAGGATGGGTTATCCTTCAAGCCAGTGATCTCTTCCAGAACGGGATAGCCGCGCTTGGTGAAGAAGTCACGACCTTTTCGGCCGATCACAAAAATCGCGTACTCATCTTTGGACTTGTGTTTCTCGGCGATTGTCGTAACAACCGCACGAAGCATATTGGCATTGTAACCACCAGCAAGTCCACGGTCAGAGGTAATGACGATATACCCCGTCTTTTTCACCGGACGCGATTGCAGCATTGGATGTTTGGTTCCAGTGGTGCCGCTCGCGATGCTCGCGATCACTTCCTGAATTTTATCTGCATATGGACGTGCTGCTTCTGCTCTCTCTTGATTACGGCGAAGCTTGGCAGCCGCCACCATTTTCATCGCTTTGGTGATCTGACGTGTATTCTTGGTACTTTTGATACTGCGTCGAATCTCACGAATTCCTTTAGCCACTCGTTTTCACCACCTTGAGAACGCATGCCCGAGCGCAAGCGCTCGGCATGCATCTGATGTCAAACGCTCTCGATTAACGAGTTACCGAAAAGCCTTTTTTGAACTCTTCGATCGCTGCGTTAAATTCTTTTTCATCCGGAAGCTCATGTGTCGTACGGATATGCTCCAACAGTTGCGGTTTGTTGGAATCCAGGTAGGACAGAAGCTCTTTCTCAAAGCGGCCTACGTCTCCTACTGGAATATCGTCCAGGAAACCTCTTGTTGCTGTATAGATAGAAGCAACTTGCTTCTCAACAGGCATAGGATCGAACTGACCTTGCTTCATGATTTCCATCAAGCGCTCACCACGAGTCAAACGTGCTTGAGTCGCTTTATCCAGGTCGGAACCGAACTGCGCAAATGCGGCCAACTCACGGTATTGAGCCAACTCTAGCTTGAGTGGACCTGCAACCTTTTTCATCGCCTTGATTTGCGCCGAACCACCTACACGGGATACGGAAAGACCGGTATTCACTGCAGGACGTTGACCTGCGTTGAAGAGGTCTGTCTCAAGGAAGATCTGACCGTCAGTGATGGAGATCACGTTGGTCGGAATGTATGCGGAGATATCGCCCGCTTGTGTCTCGATAAATGGCAGAGCTGTAATGGAACCGCCACCCAAGTCATCGGACAATTTCGCAGCGCGCTCCAGCAAACGGGAATGCAGATAGAATACGTCACCAGGATACGCTTCACGGCCTGGAGGACGACGGAGCAACAGGGACATCTCACGGTATGCGGCAGCTTGTTTGGACAGGTCATCGTATACGCAGAGGACGTGTTGTCCTTTGTACATGAAATACTCACCCATACTTACACCAGTGTATGGTGCCAGGTACAGCATCGGAGCTGGGTCAGAAGCTGTAGCGGAAACGACGATGGTGTAATCCAGAGCGCCTGCTTTACGCAGAGTTTCTACGATGTTGGCAACAGTCGATTGCTTTTGACCAATTGCTACGTAGATACAAATCATGTTTTGGCCTTTTTGGTTGATGATGGTGTCCAGCGCTACCGCTGTTTTACCCGTTTGACGGTCACCAATGATCAACTCACGCTGACCGCGGCCAACTGGGATCATCGCGTCAATCGCTTTGATACCGGTTTGCAGTGGCTCATGTACGGATTTACGTGCCATTACGCCAGGAGCTGGACTTTCGATAGGACGGTATCCGTCGTTGGCGATCGGTCCTTGACCGTCAATTGGTTGTCCCAATGGGTTCACGACGCGGCCAAGCATCGCTTCACCGACAGGAACCTCCATAACGCGCCCTGTACGTTTTACCGTGTCGCCTTCCTTAATGTCGCGGAAAGGCCCCATAATAACCGCACCTACGTTGTCTTCCTCCAAGTTGAGTACCATACCCATTACGCCATTTTGGAACTCGAGAAGCTCCCCTTGCATGGCTTTTTCCAAACCGTGAATGCGGGCGATACCGTCACCTACCTGGATGACTGTGCCTACATCCACAACTTCGATTTCAGATTTAAAGTTAGCGATCCGCTCTTTGATGAGGGAGCTAATCTCTTCTGGTCTGATTGCACTCACTTACATTCACCCCATTCATCCAACTTCTTAAGTAGAGGTACTGACTGCCTTACGCGTTATGAGCGAAGGTCTCCAGCTTCGTTTTCAGGCTACCATCGTACAGGCGGTCACCGATCTTGATCACGATGCCCCCGAGGATAGTCGGATCTACCACAGCCGTCAAACGCAGCTTTTTATTCAAAGTTTGGCCAAATTTCTCTGCCAGTTCTGCTTGTTCTTCAGAAGTGAGCGGCTTTGCGCTCGTGACCACTGCATCGGCAATGCCACGTGCATCGTTAGCCAGCTTCACATAGGTACGATAGATGTCAGCCAGTTCGGCTTCCCGTCCACTTTGAATCAGCACATTGAGGAAGTTGAAGCTTTCTTCCCCTATGTGGCTTTTGAACAGTTCGTCAACCAGCTTGATTTTTGCATCAGCGGCGATATGCGGATGATGCATGATCTTGCTAAGATCGGCATTTTGTTCGACAGCTTGCACGATCGCGCCAAGGTCTGCTTCGACCTGATCGATCTTGCCCCGCTCGCTCGCTACATCAAAAATCGCGCGAGCATAACGTTTTCCTACTGCGCTACTCATAAGCGATCTCCCACTTGAGTAAGGAATTTGTCAACTGTAGACTTTTGAGCCGCTTCGTCCAGTTCCTTTTCGATGATCTTGGAAGCCAAGAGGACGGAAATACTGGTCATTTGTTCACGCAGCTCTAATTTTGCCTTTTCTACTTCACGAGCCAGCTCAGCGCTTGCGTCTGCTTTCATACGCTCGGACGCAGCCTGTGCTTCTGCTACGATTTTGCTAGCCTCATCAGACGCTTGCTTTGCAGCGCGGTCAATGATCGCTTTGGATTCTGCGCGTGCTTCATCCAGCACACGGCGTTGCTCAGCGAGAAGTGCTTCCGCTTCATTGCGGCTGCTCTCAGCTGAGGAAATTTGAGTTTCGATATGCTGACGACGTTTTTCCATCATAGCCACGATCGGGCCCATGGCGAATTTACGAACAGCCAGCAACAACAACAAGAATACAATTGCTTGGGTTACTAACGTTCCCCATTCCAGGGATACGGCACCAAAGTCGAGCATTCGTTTCACTCCTTCCTGTGAAAAGAAAGATGTATCTTCACGGATTCAACATACCGCTTCTTTCAAAAATAGAGGCGGGTATAGCGCCCGCCTTTCGTTTCCGTGCTCGCTTACAGACGACCGAAGAGGATAAAACCGATCGCAACAGCGATAATCGGAACTGCCTCTACCAGACCAAGACCCAGGAACATAAGACCCATCAGGTTACCACGCGCTTCAGGTTGGCGAGCTACGCCTTCAATTGTACGAGAAATTACGAGAGAGTTCCCGATTGCCGCGCCAAGTGCAGCAAGACCAAATACGATACCAATTGCTAGAGCCAAACCTTCCATTGTTTAAAAACCTCCTTAGTGTTTTAAAAAAGAATGAGTTGCGGAATTTCCAATTAATGATCCTCGTTCACTTGCTGCGAGATGTACACCATCGCAAGCGTTGTGAAAATAAACGCTTGTACGGAACCTACGAATACGGAGTAACCCAGCCAGATGAACAATGGGATACTACCGAAGATTCCTACACTCAACAGGAAGGCGATCAAAACCTCACCTGCGAAGATGTTACCGAATAGACGCAAAGGAAGCGTTAACGGCTTGATGATGAACTCCTCGAGAATGTGAATCGGGTTCAGGAATGTATGTTTCAGCCAACCGCCAAAGCTCTTCTTGATTCCCAGATAATGAGCATAGAGAAGAACGATGAGTGCCAGAGCAAAGGTTACGCTCGGCGTCGCAGTAGGTGATTTCCACCAACCAATTTCGGCGCCGTGACCATCTGGGGAATTCAATTCTTCCTCCAGCTTAGCCATCTTGGCTGCCTTTGTTTGTTCATCCGTAGAAAGCGTCAGCATGTCTTTGACCTTTTCGCTAACTTCTTGGCCAGGAAGATTATGGTGAGCTGTATTTACGTTAAACAAAAGTCCCAACTGGTTCCCCAGGAAAATGTAGAGGAACAATGTGAGTGATAAGGATACAAACCCTGCAGCCTTCTTTGGTGTGATGTAGCTCTTCGTAATACCGGTGACAAAGTCCACAATCCATTCCATCACGTTTTGCGCGCCGCCAGGAGTAGCGGAGGTCAGATTGCGTGTCAATCCGATACATAAAAGGAGCACCACCAGAGAGGTTACCAGAATCATGAGAATAGTGGAGATGTCAAACGCCATGCCCAACCATTCAAATCGCAGAGAATTATGCATGTAATTCACCCCTTTCTTCCGCGCGAGTATGTGTTTTGAGCGAACATGTTAAAGAAGAAATCCAGTAATCTATTTAATGGAGCGATACACAAAAAGAATACTGAGAGCCTGAAAAAGGAAGAGTCCAATCAAAACGCCAGCCAGTCCAAACAAGTCGGGAAAACGAATCGTCAGGAAGACAGCAAACCCCGATACAAGGAGGCGTTGCAGCATGCCAGTCCCTTTGGGTCGCACGCTTGGATCGACAGCCATCTGACCAATGCGCCAGGTTTTGCTGAAGAGGACAGTCCCATTCACCAGACTACAAGCCATCCCAAGCAGAAGGCTTTGCAAAAACAACCGATAATCTGGCAACACTGCCCAAAGTATCGCAGCAATTGCCAAGCAGAAGAAGGCATAGCGAAAAGTAACCCGCATAGCCGATGAAAACGTTTGCATGTCCCATCTCCCTAGAGGTACCCGCGGATGATGCGGTAGACGCTGTACACGCCCGTACCTAACCCTGCGAGCAATCCGATCATCAAAAACAACGGATTGGAAGCAAAGAGCCCATCCAGATATTTGCCTAGAAGAACCCCTGCAATCACACAAATAGCCATATCGACACCAATCAGAGTGACCAGCGTGATGGCTCGCCAAGGATTATCGATTTTCGACACAGGACATTCTCCTTTCATAACATAAGGAGAGGGCAGGTATTATTGCCCCTTTGCCCTCATCCATATTAACGAAGAATTATTCCCTTTGTCAATGTTGGCTTCCGTCTGTACACAAAGCGTTCACATTTGAAAAAGCTAAGCTTTTTCAATCACCGTAGCTACTCCCTGTCCCCCGCCAATGCATAGAGTCGCTAATCCATATTTTACCCCTTCACGCTTTTGTAATTCGTGTACAAGTGTAACTAAAATTCGCGCTCCGCTGGCTCCAATCGGATGTCCCAGGGAAATCGCTCCACCATTTACGTTCACCTTGTCTGGATCAAAGCCGAGCGCTTTTCCTACTGAGAGAGATTGAACCGCAAACGCTTCATTTGCTTCGATCAGGTCGATATCGGCAAGTGACAGTCCAGCCTTCTCCAGCACGCGCTGAGTCGCAGGGACAGGGCCATAGCCCATAATGCTCGGATCTACACCTGCACTGGCGTTAGCAATGATGCGAGCCAAAGGTTTGACGCCGAGCTCATCTGCCTTTTCTCTGGACATGATCAAGAGGGCTGCCGCCCCGTCATTGATCCCTGATGCGTTTCCTGCTGTCACGCTTCCGTCCTTTTTGAAAGCAGGCTTTAATTTGCCCAAACCTTCCGCCGTAATACCCGCACGCGGGAATTCATCGACAGTGAAGAGAACCGGATCTCCTTTGCGTTGAGGAATCGGAACGGGTACGATTTCATCCTGAAAGCGTCCGCTCGCTATGGCTTTTTGCGCCTTTTCCTGGCTCCACGCAGCGAATTCGTCCTGCTCCTCGCGGCTGATCTCGTATTTGGTGCAGAGGTTTTCTGCCGTGATCCCCATATGGTAGTCGTTAAAAGCACACCAGAGCCCGTCGCGGATCATGGAGTCCACTACCTTTTGGTCGCCCATGCGGTAGCCAGAGCGTGCTCCTTCCAGCAGATACGGCGCTTGGCTCATATTTTCCATTCCGCCGGCAAGCACGACATCCGCGTCTCCGCTGACAATCGCCTGCACGGCCAAATGGACAGCTTTCAGGCCAGAACCGCAAACCTTGTTAATCGTCAAGGATGGCACTTCATGTGCCAGACCAGCACGAATCGAAGCCTGGCGCGCCGGATTTTGCCCGAGACCAGCCTGCAGAACATTACCCATGATGACTTCATCTACAACGTCCTTGGATACACCTGCACGTTCCAATGCCGCTTCCAATACAATTCCGCCCAACTGAGTCGCACTAATCCCTGCAAGCGATCCCTGAAAACTTCCAATGGCCGTGCGAACCGCACTTGCAATAACGATTTCCTTTTGACTCATCACCATTTCACTCCTCGCAACCTGCTAAGTTGTTTGCGCTTTCATAGGATTCCATCTTCCATAGTCATGAAATCCTAGCTTTTCTCCAGCATACCATATGCCAGTTACAAAGCCAGACAGGATGCACACGGATCTCTTTTCCGATTGAGCCAATTCAGGCTGAACGAGCGGAAGTTGCTGTCTGTTATGAACGAGGTGCCCCGGCAAGCAGTTGATCTGCTTGCGGGACACCCACGATCTGTCAGGCTGTTTATTTGTTCATATGCAAAATCCGATAGAGCGCTACGACGCATACGGCGCGGGTGGTCGCCTTGTTCGGCTCGTATTTTCCGCTGAGCGGATCGATCAGCCCAAGTCCGACCATGTTGTTGATGGATGATGACGCCCAAGCCGGCAATTGTTTGGCATCTGCTATCGACTTGCCCGTACCCTTCTTGTTCACCATTCTGTCCAGGATGACAGCCGCCTCAGCGCGCGTGACGGGCTGATCTGGGCGGAAGGTATTGTCCGTATAGCCTTTGACCAGTCCTTTGCTGACAGCGACTTGTACGGCTCCTTGCGCGTATTCAGGCACTTTGTCCTTGAAGCCGAGCTTCGGCGTCGATGGCAGATCCCATTCAAACGTACGAGCCAGCAATGTCACAAACTGCGCACGAGTCAGCGAAGCTTCAGGACCGAAAGTGGTTGCCGTCAAGCCTTTCACGTACCCCTGATTTGCCATATAGATGATCTCTGCCTTAGCTGGATGGTTGGCGATATCCACGAACGCAGCCCCAGCTTGATCCAGATAGTACGGCACGTATTTGCCGAAGCCATTCACCTCGTAGACCCACTCTCCCTGTGCGTTGACGCTGCCCAAAAGCGGATCAAGGGTTTTGTTAGCTTCGTTCACATACAAGAGGCCGATGCCTTTACCCGGGAGCCAGTTCTTCGGTGCCAACGTCAACTGGATGGGAACGGTCGGAACGCTTTGATCCGTGCCAGACTTCAAATCGCCTGGTTTAATGGTAAAGGTATAATCCGCCGGCACGAAGCCGGGAATCTGCTGATCGATGATGGAATTAACCTCGATGGAGGCGCTATCCATATAAGGGGCAGCCTGGACAAGAGAATATTTCAGATCCAGCTCCTTGCCCAAAGACAGGCTGCCTGGCAATTCCGGCACAACAACCGATCCCTTCGGCTGTCCGGCCTGATTCGGCAACAACAACGACGCCTCGTCGAAGTAGAGTGTGCCTTTGTCATGCGTAATGCCGTCGTTTGGCTGATCCACGACATAAATACTCTTCAGTTGCAGCGGGTAAGCGACGCCTCCTGGGAAGTATCCTTTTACCTGCTTCCAGCCAGACCAGTCGATCTCTTTCGCCAGATCCACGTAGACCGGTTTTCCGTTCGCATCGATAACCTCCGCTCGCAGCCAATGCCTGCTCTCGTCGCCGTAGACCCATAGACCCAACCCGATAGGCTGTCCCGGAATGGTGACTGGCTTGGATCCAAGCACGCCGTAGGCAATGCGCATTTCTGAGCTGGGCGCTCCTGAGAAATTGTAAACCAGCTTGGCAGCCTTTGTCGTACGGAATACCGGTTCACTGACCGTAGAGAAGGAACCGCTGGAGCTGATGCTGGCAGGAAGCGCAGCATGGTACATGCCTACCTGGTTGTCAAAGGTAAGCCACGGCTCCTCAAATTGTCCCACCGCAAACGGTATACTTGTCACAGCCCCGTCATAGGAGACGGTCAGTGTTCCATTGCCTGGCTCATCGCCTGCAACCAGTTGGAGTTGGTCATTTACGGTGGCTACATTCGAGTCGACGCTTACCTTGACGCTTTGCGGTGTAGCCGTGAGGGTCGCTCCCTTTTTCGTTTTTAATTTGATGTCGAGCGTAAGTGCCTGCCCCGGAGCCACGGTAATCGGGTTGGGTGAGACGACGATTTGTTGAATGTCCTGTCCCGACACAACTTGAATCGCTTTGCTCTGTGCGACGTTACCCGATCTTCCCGTAATTGTGATCGAACCGGACCGTGCAGGGGTAAAACGCTGACCATCTATCCTTCCCGCATCCGTATCCCACGTAATTTGTGAGGAGTTGAGCGCGTATGGCTGGAAGTGAACGTCATATCCTTTGGACGCAGACAGGTTCACTGTCTGACCAATCAGCAGATCAGAGGGAACCTCAATCTGGAATCCTCTCAGATCTCCTGCAGGAGCAGTGTTGTACACCGCCAGTCCTGTCGGCACACGCCGTTCGGCACCACCAGTTGGTTGGTTGGAGAGATTGGCGTGCGTCTCACCCAGCATCCGCGTAGCCAAGGTGGTCGAACCGCCGCCGTCGAAGTTGACGGCACGATAAGAACCCAGCTCCGCCATGATCCTTGCCAGCTCGTCCAAATAGACCCCTTTGTTTCCGTCGATCGTCACCATGTACATGGTTTTGCCGTCCTGAGACACCCCTACAGCTGTGCGGGCGTTAAGAGAGGTGATTGATTTGTCGGCCTGAAAGGATGTCAGGGCTTTTCCCTGATCTACCAGAAGAATGTTGCCGCCTACAGCCTGCATCCATTCCTGATTGAGTGGAGTGGTTTGATAGTCGACTTTTGCCGTAGAACCGACCGGGAATTGTTGCTTCAAAAATTCTGCCGCTGTACCGTGTCCCCACAGGACGTAGCCGTTGTAGGGTATGTAAAAGCCCGGTTGATTCACACGCACTTCCGTCGCCACGTTGTCGATGAAGAGAACCTCGACGACATCCTTGTAGCCGGAGATGGCTCCCAGACTCGACTGACCGAACGCAGGTGTATACATATTCAGCTGATTTTGATGGCTTTTTCGTCCATCGCTTGGATTGTACTCTTCCTTATTGATTCCCTGGAGCGGAAAAGCCGTGCCATTCGGAGCAGTGACTTTCCCGTTAAAACCAAATTTCTCGACCAACGCTGTTTTATCAGAGGTGATCCCAAGGCTGTACCAGTACGAGATCAGACCCATCGACGAAATAAGCTGCTGGTCTTTCATGACAATACCAAACGGGGCCCCCCGCTTGCTCATGTTGAAAAAGTCGGCATTGATCGCCGCTACGGCTCCCGTCTCTCTCGCCATCTGCGTAACTGTCTGACGATCCGTCAAACGCCCTTTTGTCCCGTAGACTGGCTTTACTTCCACGTAGGGATTGTTCAGGTCTACCTTGGTAACCATGATCGTAGCAGGTTGTCCATCAAAAGACTTCGTATATTTGAATAATGTAGTTCCTTCTCCAATCGGCGTTTGCCATACCATTTGCAAAGCATTGGTTTCCGCCCTGGCCTCTGCGACTTGAACCGCCAAAGGCGCAAACGGAACAAAAGCTCCCCAGGCCATCGTGCTGGCCGTGAGCAGCATCACGACTTTCCGCGCTCTCATGTTGGTGACTCCTCTCCGTTTCCCGAACTGTTGTTATCTTTCAGCGATTTCAATCACGCTGACGCTCTCATAAGATGGCAGACAGCTATAAGTTAGACGCATGAGCTAGATTGATAGTTTCGGCAGATTTCTATTTTCTGTCCTTACAAATCATGACAAATCTTTTGAATGGTGGTCTTCCAGCTAAAGTGGTGGGTGAGGAAAAAGGGAAAACGCTTCAGGCGGGTTGGGATCTTTGCTGGGGGTCGGCCTGGCCGCTTCCACTCCAAAGGCGGAACTGCGGCCAAAAGCAGCCATTTCGAAGAAGTGGTTCAAGGTTGGCCGCTGAATGCATGTTCCGCCTTTTCCGTTCCAGCTTGGTCAAGATCCCAAATGCCTTCCGCTCTTTTCCCTTTTTCCTCGACCAGCTTTTCCTGGTCATCCTTCACCCTTTGTGGGCGACTCATGTAGGAGCTTGGGTTGCCCATTTAATCCCAGTGGTTCCTTCTGTTTTTTTATTGAACACAAAAAACCGCCTGGCGATGTATCAACCAGACGGTTTGGAATTGATTGTCGAATTTTAAGATTGACCTGGCACAAAAGGAGCTGGCCGCTCCGCACGCAGGTCGTAGTGGTGAAGGATCGCTTCGACGATTCGGCGAGACGCTTCCCCATCGCCGTATGGATTCGCCGCATGCGCCATCGCATCATACGCCTGTTGGTCAGTGAGCAGTTCTTTCGTCAACCGGTACACATTCTCTTCTTCCGTTCCAGCCAACTTCAATGTACCTGCCGCAATCCCCTCGGGACGCTCTGTCGTGTCTCGCAGAACCAGAACAGGAACTCCTAAAGAAGGCGCTTCTTCCTGCACCCCGCCCGAATCGGTCAAAATCAGGTGGGCGCGGCGAGCGAAGTTGTGGAAATCAAAAGCATCCAGCGGATCAATCAGAGAAATTCGTTCATGATCGCCTAACAGTTCCTGCGCGACCTCCTGCACAGCGGGATTCAGATGCACAGGATAGACGACCGCGATCTCCGGATGCTCGTCCACGATCCGCCGAACCGCACGGAAGATCCGACGCATGGGTTCACCGAGATTTTCCCTGCGGTGGGCAGTCATCAGCACCATTTTATAATCGGCGAAGCGATCGAGAACCGGGTGTGTGTAATCTTCACGAACAGTGGTTTTCAGTGCGTCAATCGCGGTATTGCCCGTGATGTAGATCGCATCCTCCGGTTTATTTTCACGTCTCAGATTGTCCGCCGATCCGTCTGTCGGCGAGAAGTGAAGGTCAGCCATTACTCCGGTCAATTGACGGTTCATCTCTTCCGGAAATGGAGAATATTTGTCCCACGTACGCAAACCGGCCTCTACGTGGCCGATAGCTACCTGGTTGTAAAAAGCAGCCAAACTAGCGACAAATGTCGTCGAAGTATCGCCGTGAACAAGCACGATGTCCGGCTTCACTTCCTTGATCACTGCATCGAGGCTTTGCAGCACACGGGTCGTCACATCGACCAACGTCTGCCGATCTTTCATGATGTTCAAATCATAATCAGGGGTAATCGCAAAAATCTCCAGGACCTGATCCAGCATTTGACGATGTTGGGCAGTTACGCAAACGACCGACTCAATCTGGTCACTGTGTTTTTTTAATTCATGAACCAGCGGAGCCATCTTGATCGCTTCCGGACGCGTGCCGAATACCGTCATTACTTTACATGTCTTCATCGGATTTCCTCTCCTACTGCTACTTTGTACCGTACAGGCGGTCTCCCGCATCCCCCAAACCTGGAACGATATAACCATGATCGTTCAATTGCTCATCGATTGCTGCTACGTAAATGTCTACATCCGGGTGCTCATCCTGCACCATTTTGATGCCTTCCGGAGCCGCGATCAAACACATCAGCTTCAAATTTTTCGCGCCGCGCTTTTTCAGGGCAGCAATTGCCGCTACGGCAGAACCGCCTGTCGCCAGCATCGGGTCGATGACGATCAGCTCGCGCTCCGCTACGTCCGACGGCAGTTTTACGTAGTACTCGACTGGCTGCAGGGTTTCCGGATCACGGTATAGCCCCACATGACCGACTTTTGCTGCCGGAATCAGCTTCAACAGACCGTCCACCATGCCGAGACCCGCACGCAGGATCGGAACGAGTCCTACCTTTTTCCCAGCAATGACGTTGGACTTGCAAGTCGCTACAGGCGTCTCAATGGTAGTTTCCTCCAGCGGCATTTCGCGGGTAATTTCATACCCCATCAATGTCGCCACTTCATCCACCAATTCACGAAACTCTTTGGTGCCGGTGTTTTTGTCGCGAATATACGTCACTTTATGCTGAATCAGCGGGTGGTCAAACACATATACACGGCTCATGTACGTTCCTCCGTTTTCCTATCAATATCTTTATCATAATAGCGAAGGAGATTGCTGACGTCAATTTCCGTAATCTTCTTACAGATATGAGGCGGCGGGGGAGGAAAAAGGGGAAAATGCTTCAGGCGGGTTGGGATCTTTGCTGAGGGTCATCCCTGGACGTCTCCATTCCAAAGGCGGAACCGCGGCCAAAAGTAGCCACTTCGAAGAAGTCGTTCAGGGTTGGCCGCTAAGTACATGTTCCGCCTTTTCCATTCCGCCTCGGTCAAGATCCCAAATGCAGCTCTCCTTCCTTTTACAGCCAAAAAGGATTGAGCATCTCGGGGAGTTCTATGAAAATAAAAAAGCCGGCCCTTCGGTAATAGATTACCTTGGAGCCAGCTCTCTTACGTTATTTTTACTTAAATGGTCAGTCCTTCGTACATCGGGAAGCGTTGGCACAATGCCGCTACGCGTTGGCGAGCTTCATCGTGTTTTGCCGCATCCTCTGGATTTTTCAGAGTAAGCGCGATGATTGCAGCTACTTCTTTCATCGCTTCCTCGTCAAAGCCGCGGCTGGTTACTGCAGGTGTCCCCATGCGCACACCGCTGGTCACGAATGGACTTTCGGAATCGTAAGGGATGGTGTTTTTATTTGTCGTGATATTGACTTCATCTAGCAGATGCTCCGCCACTTTTCCGGTCAGGCCGATTTTGCTTACATCTACCAGGACGAGATGGTTGTCGGTACCGCCGGAGACAAGAGTCAAGCCTTCCGCTTGCAAAGCCTCGGCGAAAGCAGCTGCGTTCTTCACGATGTGTGTAGCGTAATCCTTGAAGTCAGGCTGCAGGGCTTCTCCAAAAGAAACCGCCTTTGCCGCGATCACATGCATCAGCGGACCACCCTGAACTCCTGGGAATACGGATTTGTCGATAGCCTTGGCAAATTCCTCTTTGCAAAGGATCAGACCGCCACGAGGACCGCGCAACGTTTTGTGAGTTGTAGATGTGACAAAATGTGCATACGGTACTGGATTCGGATGCAGACCTGCTGCTACCAGACCCGCGATATGGGCCATATCTACCATGAAATAGGCGCCAACTTCATCGGCAATCTCACGGAATTTGGCAAAATCAATGGTGCGCGGATAAGCGCTCGCACCAGCAACGATCAGTTTCGGCTTATGCTCTAATGCTTTGGCACGGACATCTTCGTAGTTGATCCGATGATCGTTTTGGTCAACACCGTACTCCACGAAATTATACAGCGCACCGGAGAAGTTCACCGGACTGCCGTGTGTCAGGTGACCACCGTGAGACAGATTCATCCCTAAAACCGTATCTCCTGGCTTCAAGATGGTAAAGTATACGGCCATGTTGGCTTGAGCACCGGAATGCGGCTGCACGTTGGCATGCTCTGCGCCAAACAGTTCTTTCACGCGGTCACGGGCGATATTTTCAGCGATGTCTACGTATTCGCATCCGCCGTAATAGCGGCGGCCTGGGTAGCCCTCTGCATACTTGTTGGTCAATACGGTGCCCATTGCTTCCATGACAGCCTCGCTGACAAAGTTTTCAGACGCAATCAGTTCAATTTTGTCACGCTGTCTTCCGAGTTCTAATTGGATGGCTTCTAAAATTTGCGGGTCCTGTTTGCGTAGATGATCTAACATTGGTTAATCTCCTCCTCGATAACTTGCTTGATATATGGCTTGTCCCTTTTTGGGTCAGGTACAACTTTGGTTAGGTATTGTTCTTTCATAAACAGCCCTAGCCCCGCCAATCAGCTTGGGACGCGTCCGCGCAGCCGTCAGATGGGCTTCCCCGATCTGGCGCAGCGCAGGGCGAATCGGAACTGCTACATGCTTGAGGTGCATGCCAATGAAGGTATCGCCAATATCGATCCCGGCATGCGCCTGTATGTGCTCCACTACGACTGCATCTTCCAGCTGTGAGAAGGCATGAGCACCCATCGAGCCGCCTGCACTTGGCACCGGAACGACAGAGACCTCGGTCCAGCCGTGCCGTTCCATCACGCTTCGCTTTATCACCAGTGCCCTGTTTAAATGTTCACAACATTGAAAAGCGACATCGAAGCCAATCCGTTCCTTGACGGAGTGAATCCCTCGGTAGAGGGCGGCAGCCACCTCTTGGCTGCCTGCCTTGCCAATCTGCTTGCCTATCACTTCACTGGTGCTGCAGCCGACCACCAGAATCTGTCCGGCAGTCAAAGCCGCCAATCCGGCCACTTCTTCCACAACTTCGCGAACCTGTCTTTCGATGGCTGCCAGATCCACTTGCTTCACTCCCTACCGATTCGCTTCAATCTGGGTAATCTTTTCTACGCGACGCTCATGGCGTCCGCCTTGAAAATCTGTCTCCAGCCAAATTTTCACGATATCCAGAGCCAGGCCAGGGCCAATCACCCGCTCCCCCATCGCCAGCACATTGGTATCATTATGCTCTCTGGTTGCTTTGGCAGAAAACGTGTCGTGAACCAGCGCACAGCGAACTCCTGGGACCTTGTTTGCGGCAATCGACATGCCGATCCCTGTCCCGCAAATCAGAATCCCGCGGTCAAAATCGCCTGCCGCTACCTTTTTTGCTACAGGCAGAGCGTAATCTGGATAATCCACCGACTCTTCACAGGTGCAGCCAAAGTCTTCTACCTCGATGTCTGTGGTAGAGAGCCACTTTTTGATCTCTTCCTTCAGTCTATATCCACCATGATCAGCAGCAATCGCTACCTTCATCCGTCATCCCTCGCTTGTATCATGATTGCAAACTATTATACATCATTTTTCATCAAGTAAAAAGTTAACATTCAATAGATTTTTTCTAGTAATGTTCGTCTATCATAGCAAACAAGGCCCTGGAACCAAGCCAGAACCTCGATAATCTTATGATTCACGAAAACGCTTTTTCACCATGACATCCGGCAGCATGTCCAGCAGCTCCTCAATCTCGGATGCACACCGACGGTAGTCCTCCAGCGCTCCGCCAAAGGGATCGGCAATGTCAGAGTACCCTACTACACCGACGAACTCGCGCAGTGTATACACTTTTTCTCCCGCTTCGGGAAAATAGGTTTGGATCGCCTGCTTATGACTCGCTGTCATGGTCAGGATCAGATCGGACCATGCGAGCAGCTCCCCATTCAATCGGGTGGATTTGTGCTCGCTCTCAATCCCCCGTTCCTGCAAGACCTGGATGGCGTGTAAAGACGCAGGCTGTCCATCATAGGCGGCTACGCCTGCCGAGCGCACCTCATATCCTTCTCCTTGTGTCTTGGCACGGAACAAGGCCTCTGCCATG